>OGRN01000718.1_pt1 | contig 30983 bp, 23 predicted proteins | sample 1553401 | NCBI WGS metagenome assembly OGRN01 (sample SAMEA2580096, study PRJEB22360) | human gut metagenome | biome: human gut; feature: human-associated habitat; material: faeces | place: Denmark | collected 2008/2010 | reverse complement strand
AGAAGTCGCTCGGGACTCGAAGGGCAACCACAGTGTGGTTGCCCTTCTCAAACAGTCCTCGCAAGACCGCCTCGCGATTTATCACAGCTCTGAAATCGGGGCTGAGCTCGGTGCGCCAAGCACGAACCGCTGCGACTATAGGTGTACATCACGCAATTTCATAGGAAAAAGTGATCATGAACTACGCCGAGATCAAATACTGCGACATTGCCAATGGGTCGGGCACGCGTACGACGTTGTTCGTGAGCGGATGCACACATCACTGTGCGGAGTGCTTCCAGCCCCAGACCTGGAACTTCGACTTCGGCGAGCCGTTCACGCGCGAGGTGGAAGATGAGCTCATCGAAAGCATGCGCCCCTCGCACATACGCGGGCTGACGCTTTTGGGCGGCGAGCCCATGGAGCCGAGCAACCAGCGCGGCCTCGTGGGCTTCCTGGAGCGTGTGAAAGCCGAGCTTCCCGGCAAGACCATCTGGTGTTTCACGGGCGATTTACTCGAAGATTTGCTCGACGAGGCGAATCCCCGCCGCACCGAGGTTACCGATCGCATGCTCGCCTGCATCGACGTGCTCGTGGATGGCCCCTATATCAAGAAGCTCCACGACATCTCGCTGCGTTTTCGTGGTTCGTCCAACCAGCGCATCATCGACATGCCGGCGACGCGCGCCGCCTGCGAGGTGGTCCCGTGGGTCGACGACCCGGTTTACGCAACGCATACCATGTGATGTGACAGGGGCCAGGTCCCGTCACGCTGGCGCTATATCCCCAGGAACTCCCTGATCGCGGACAGTTCATGCATCGCCTGCGCGTATCCGGTGTCATAACTTGCCTGGAGTTTGGCGATGTCGGTCTCGCCACTGCTGACGGCCATGTCGCGTGCGTAGAAGACGTAGGCGTCTCCGGTGGCCTCGAGACGTTCGATCTCGTCGCACATGTTGTTGTACTTCCACCAGCGGTTCTCGAGCGCGTTCACCACATGGGGCCGTCCCCACAGCATCGCATTGGTGATCTTGTCGCCCAGACCCAGGGGCGGGGTCTTGCGGTACTCGCGTGGACGGGTACGTACGATGAGGAAGCGCGTGAAGCCGTCGCGTTGCGCGCGGGGAAGCAGGAAGCCGGCCCCCTCGCCCAGACCGCCATCGTAGTAGTGACTGGCACCAATCTTGGGGGAGGGCATGACGAGCGGAAGCGTCGAGGAGGCGCGCACGCGCACCATCAGGTCTTCGATGGTCTGCATGTCGTCCTTGGTCCAGTACGCGCTCTTGCCTGTGTCGCGGTCGAATGACTCGATGGTGACCTTTGCGGGGTTGGCCGTGAAGGTGGCGAAGTCGAAGGGGAGAAATCCGCCGGGCAACCCCGCCTCCTCGTAGATATGCTCGGCGTGAAAGAAGCCCTTATGCTGCAGCAAAGTGCCGATGCTCCCGAAATCGGGGTCCTCCACAAAGTCGACGAAGGAGCGCTTTGTACGGTCGATGTCACGCGAAACGTAGTTGACCGCGTTGCTCGCCCCGGCGGAAAGTCCGTAGACGTTGTCGAAGAAGATGCCGTTTTCGAGTAGGACGTTTGCCAGAGCGCAGGTGTAGCTCGCACGCATGCCACCGCCCTCGAAGATAAGGGCGGTGTCGAACACGTTGCTTGTCAGGTCTGCTTGCATGGGGCTATTGTAGCGCTGCAATTGGCGAGTGAGACAAAACTCGCCGGGGCACTTTTGTCTTATCATGGACGCATGGACGAGAGAATCACGGAACTTGTCGGATATCGGGTGCGCGTGGTACGCCGCAAGGGCATGCGCAACATTCGCCTGCGCGTGGAAGGCGACGGTTCCCTCGTCATATCCGCGCCACCGTCGGCAACCATCGGGGAGATGCGCGACGCCGTCGAGCGCAACGGCGCCTGGATCGGGCGGCAGCGTGACCGGCTTGTCCAGGCTCCCACGGCCCACGCCGCCCTCGGCTTGCCGAGTCTCCCATGGCCCAGGCCGCCTACGCGAGCGATGAGGACAAGCGCGCCTGGCGCGTGATCGTCGAGGGCGCGGTCGCGCCTCTGCTCGAAATGTGGGAGCCCATCATCGGGGTACGCGTCAAGAAGCTCGCCTTTCGCAACATGAAGAGCCGCTGGGGCTCATGCCAGCCGGCGACGGGTCGCGTGTGCATCAACACGCGTCTGGCGCTCTATCCGCCGCGTTGCCTGGAGTACGTGGTGGTGCACGAGCTCGTCCATATGCTCGAGCCGAGCCATAACGCCCGCTTCCACGAGCTTATGGACGGCTTTCTGCCCGACTGGCGCGAGCGCCGCAAGTTGCTGCGATAGGGAGGGCCGCATTCGGGACGCAGGTTGATGCATACGATGCGCCAGGTAAGCGAGGACGCGCCACGACATGGCGCGAAAACCGTCGGCTGGCACATGCAGTATTTCGAGGATAGCCGTGATTCCTCGTTTGACGTATCGTCTGCCTACCTTATGGACGAGCCGGAATCCAAGTGCAGCGGTGCGAGCGTATAATTTGCAATAAGAATGTGATGCTTGCTTGGTTGAGGAGTCCGTGAATCATGGCGTCCCTTGTTCGCTACCGGATCAAACCCTTGTTAATTCTCTCGATTGTCATCATCTGCATGTGCATGTTGTGCGTGGCGGTTCCGGCAAACGCCGCCGAAGGACCGGCGGGCGATTCGGATGCTTTTGCCCAGGATAATCCAGCGGATGCACAGGCTGCACAAGATCAAATTGTCATCGAAAAAGAGACGAATGCGGGCAATGCTAGTCAAGGAGATAGTGCGAGCCGGCAAGACACCATGAGTCCTACCGGCAGAGTGGCGAGCCAAAAGACAACTCCGAATGACCAGACATCGACGTCTCTCGGCGCACCTTCGGGCAATTCTGGCGATTCCGCCAAGCCGCAGGCTCCTGCGGAGAAGGAGGAACTTGCGCTCAAACCCACCAAGACCGGGTGGTACGAGAAGGAAAAGGGCGTCTGGTACTACTTCACCAGTCTGGATGCCGCTCCCAAGACGGGATGGCTCTACACGGCCGGCGCCTGGTACTGGCTCGAGCCGAGCGAGAACGGCAAGATGGCGAACGACGCCTGGATCGACGACGCGGGCAAGAAATATTACGTTGCTGCCAGCGGCGCCATGGAGACCGGCTGGCACAAGGATGGCGTCAGGGATGGCCATGACGTCTGGTACTGGCTCGACGCATCCGGTGCGGTGCACGAGGGATGGGCGCTCGTGGGCGGCACCTGGTACTACCTCGACCCGGCCGACGGCGGCGTCATGAGGACCGGCAGGTACAGGGTCGGCAGCGCCTGGTACGTATCTGCTCCGTCGGGCGCGATGTACGCGAACGGCTGGGCACCGCTGGGCTCCGACTGGTACTACGCCTCAGCGTCCGGTGCCTTGGCGAGTGGTTGGGTATGCCCTGGGGGCACGTGGTACTACCTGAATCCCAAGGACGGCAACGTCATGCTCCACGATTGCATCGAGACCATCGATGGGGACCGCTACTCGTTTGCCCATAGCGGCGCGATGCACGCCAGCTGCCAGATAAAGCTTGAGGATGACAAGTGCGGCTACGCGGCGTCCTCGGGACGAATCATGCAGATCGGTGTCTTCAAAGACGGCAGCGTCGTCTTGCAAGACGTCAAGGGAAATCCCCTCAAGAGGGGCTGGCATGCTCTTGCGGGCAAATGGTTTTACAGCGCAGATGACGCCGGTTCCATGAAGACCGGCTGGCTTCAGGACGGCGGCAGGTGGTATTGGCTCGAATCCGACGGAGCGATGGCGACGAGCGCGTGGGTTGACGGTGGCAAGTACTATGTCGGTGCCGATGGCATCTGGGCACCGGTCAACATCATTCAGGACATTCGCTGGCAGCTATCGCACGGCTCGAAACCAGCCCAATACCAGAAATACATCGTCTTGCACGACACCGAAGGTGGCGGTTCCCCGCAAAACGTCATCGAAGGCTGGGCGAGCAACGGACAGCGCGTCGCCGCGCACTTCGTGGTGGGCAAGAACGGAACCGTCGTCCAGTGCGTGCCAATGGACAACATCGCCCATCATGCGGGATACGGCAATCGCGGCTATAACGCCCAGTTTGGCGTGCCCGAAGACGGGCGCGATGACAAGCGCGGGACGAGCAGTTATGACTATGGCATGAACGGCTATTCGATCGGCATCGAACTTGTCCATGAAGGATGGTCCGGCGAAAGATATCCTGAAGCTCAGCTGGATGCTCTTGACAGGCTCATCGCGTATATCGATTCCTACTACGGGTTCCAGAGCACCATCATCGATCACAAGATGTGGGCGTACGGCAACTCGGACACTTCGGCGGAGTTTGCGGGCTACCTCGCCAACTACCGCAGCAAGCGGGCGCATCGCTAAGGTTGCGGTGGCGGGATGGCGCTCCCTGCGGTCGATGGTTTCCGTGTTGTCCTAGCGGAACGCCCAGCCGCACTTTGCCGTATAGGTGGTCTGGTAATAAGCCAACCAGTCCGATAGGGAAGTGGTCTCGATCGTGTTCGTGTTATGGCGAACCAGGCCATTACCCATGTAGATCGCGACGTGGCCGTACATCTGTCCCAAGCCAGTCCTCGTATGAGAGGGCACGGCGATGATCATGCCGGGTTCCATGAAATCCAAGTCTGAGATGTTGCAGTATTTCCAGTACAGGTCACAGGCATTGCCGTCAGGGTGCGGGTACCCCGCGTTCACGTAGACGTAGTTGGTCCACTTGGCGCAGTAGCCGTTGCCCTGATAGGGGGTGCGGTCGACAGCGGCGAGGAGCCTTTCGCTGGTAGCGGCATTCATGTACGGACGCTCGGTTAGTGCTCCGCTAGCGGCGAAGTAATAGGGCTTGCCGTCGATGGTGTGGGTTCCGGTGAGCATCGCTCCCGATGCGTCGAGATAGTACTTGGCGCCATCGAGTTCGAGCCATCCCGTATGCAGGATGCCGGTCTTTGCCTCTCCGTAGAACCATCGGTCCGCAAGGTAATGCCAGCCGGTTAAGACAGTGCCGCTTGCGTCCTGGAGGACAACCTTTCCGTTTTTGCAGACGCCGATCTGCAGCGCGGCGCCCGAAGCGGTGGCGTAGCGATAGGTGCTGTCGTTCGTGTCGACTTTGCAGAACGTGCGCATAGCGCCACTATTGTCGAAAGAGTACAGGGCGCCTTCGATGGTCCTGTTCGTGGCGGCGACCATCAGGCCATCCTTCTCGGGGTCGAGCCAGTACCAATGGCCGCCCGTGTACAACCATCCCGTCATGGGAGCGCCGGACGCCGTGGCGTAGTACCAATCCGCCCCGACGGGCGCCCAGGCATCGGCATACATCGCGCCTGACGCATCTGACACGTACCAGGTGCCCCCGACTTTATAGCGTCCGGTTTTCATGGCGCCGTCATCGGGATTGAGGTAGTACCACCTATTGCCGAGGTATGCCCAGCCCGTGTGCTTCCTGCCCGAGGCGTTCAGGTAATACCAGGTATCCCCGTCCTTGTGCCACCCGGTCTTCATGGCACCCGAAGCGGTGACGAAGTACTCCGCATTGCCGTCATCGATCCAGGAATCCGCCGCCATCAGGCCGTTTTTGGTCGGATCGAGCCAATACCATGCACCGCCCACGCACAGCCAACCGGTCTTGGGCTTGTCAGCGATCGAGGTGAAGTAGTACCAGCTGCCATCAACTGTCCGGTACCAGCCCGCCGAGGTGGGATTGAGGGCGTTCTCGTCGGGCGTCGTCTGGGGTTTGGAATCGGGTGCGTCCCCCGGCTCGGGCGCCAGCGTGCCTGACGCGCTTGCTTGGCCGGTTATCTGGACATCGTGGGTCATGTCGCCTCTTGAGGGAGCGTCGATGCCGATGCGGTGCGCGAGTGCGCCGGACGTGTGATTCTGCTCTTCCTGCGCCATCTCGCGAGTGGGAGCGGGCTCATTTGGCATTTCGTCATCGGCGTGCGCGTAGCCGGTCATTCCAAAGACGCTTGCGCAGACGAGGACGAAAGAGAGGATGAGGGAGATCCTGACTTGATGAAAGACGTGAGAGAGCATGATGTCCGCACTCCTGGAAGAGTCATTTTCGCTACATTTCGCTGCGGATTATACGCCCCGCAAGAGGTCACGAACGGCACTCTCGGTGCGCGGTGACCTGTCGTCTCGGTGTGGCGAGAAAGCTGGCATCTGGCACGCATCACTTCTCGTGGTCCATTGCTTGCCTTCAGCTGCTATCATGAAATTGATACCTCGGAGAGATAAACGTGACGGACGAACAGACCTCATATTCGATGATTGACCCAGCCGGGTGTGACGTACCACGCACGCTCGACGAGCTGCCCATGGGCGCATCCGCCGTCATCACGAGCGTCGACTGTGATTCTAACCAGCTGCGTCAGCACATCTTCGACATGGGCCTCACACCGGGCGTGCGCGTCACGGTGCAGAAGGAGGCGCCGCTCGGCGACCCGATTCAGCTGTGCCTACGTGGCTACGAGCTCACGATCCGCAAGGCGGACGCTGCGCAGATCTCGATTGGCGACGTCGACGAGAACCCAGGCGACCGCGAGGAGCCCGTCGCCAAGATGAACACCTCGGATCCGGTGCTGGCTTCCGAGACGCTACACCCCTCCTTTGGCGAGGAAGACGTCAACGGCGCCTTGAGAGATGGTGCCGACGAGCGTTACCGTCCTCGACCGGGCGAACATGCCATTCCGGCTAACAGGCCGATCAACTTCGCGCTCGTCGGCAACCAGAACGCGGGCAAGACGACGCTCTTCAATGCGCTGACCGGGTCGAACCAGCACGTTGGGAACTTTCCGGGCGTGACGGTCGACCGCAAGGACGGCACCATACGCAACCATCCCGAGGCGACGGTGACCGACCTTCCGGGCATCTACTCGCTGTCGCCCTACACGAGCGAGGAAATCGTCTCGCGGCAGTTCGTGCTCGACGAGAAGCCCGACGCCATCATCGACATCGTCGACGGTACGAACATCGAGCGCAACCTCTACCTGAGCCTGCAGCTCATGGAACTCGACGTGCCACTCGTCATCGCCCTCAACATGATGGATGAGGTCGTGGCAAACGGCGGCAGCATCGACGTCAACGTGCTCGAGGCAGAGCTCGGCGTTCCCGTCGTGCCCATCTCGGCCGCAAACGACCAGGGCATCGACGAGCTCGTCGAGCACGCGCTCGTCACCGCGCGCAAGCAGCTACGTCCCGGTCGCGTCGACTTCTGCGAGCCCGACGGTCCCGATGGGGGCGCGGTGCACCGTTGCATCCACGGCGTCATGCACCTCATCGAGGATCACGCGCTTCGCGCCGACCTGCCGCTGCGCTTCGCGGCGACCAAGCTCATCGAAGGCGATCCGCTCGTGACCGAGGCACTCGCCCTCGATGCCAACGAGCTCGATGCCGTCGAGCACATCGTCGCGCAGATGGAGAGCGAGACCGGCGTCGACCGCATGGCCGCCATCAGCGACATGCGCTTCACCTTCATCGAGAGGACGTGCGCCAAGTGCGTGTGGCGTCCCCGCATGTCGCGCGAACACGAGCGTTCCCTCAAGGCCGATCGCATCCTGACGGGCAAGTACACGGCCATCCCCATGTTCATCCTCATCATGGCCGTCGTCTTCTGGCTGACCTTCAACGTGGTCGGCCAGCCGCTCTCGGATTTGTTGGGCGAGGGCATCGAATGGCTCACGCAGGCCGTACGCGACGGACTCGATTCGCTCGAGGTCAATCCGCTCGTCATCTCGCTCGTCTGTGACGGCGTGTTTCCCGGCGTGGGCACCGTTCTCTCGTTCCTGCCCATCATCGTCGTGCTGTTCCTCCTGCTCTCCGCTCTCGAGGACACGGGTTACATGGCCCGTGTGGCCTTCTTCATGGACAAGCTCCTGCGCAAGCTCGGCTTGTCGGGACGCAGCTTCGTGCCGCTCATCATGGGATTCGGTTGCAGTGTGCCGGCCATCATGGCGACACGTACCCTTCCTTCCGAGCATGACCGGCGCATGACCATCATGCTCGTTCCGTTCATGAGCTGCTCGGCCAAGCTGCCCGTCTACGCGTTGCTCTGCGGCTTCTTCTTCGCCCAGTACGCCGCGCTCGCCATGCTGTCGCTATACCTGCTCGGCATCGTCATCGGCATCCTGGCCGCCGTCGTGCTCAGTCGTACGGTGTTTCGCGGCGATCCCGTCCCCTTCGTGATGGAGCTTCCCAACTACCGTCTGCCGAGCGTGGGCACCGTGTGCCGTCTGGCCTGGGACAAGGCGAAGGAGTTCGCGAAGAAGGCGTTCACGGTCGTGTTCGTCGCTACGATCATCATCTGGTTCTTGCAGACCTTCGACGTGCGCTTCAACGTCGTCGCCGACCAGACCCAGAGCATGCTCGCGGGCATCGGTACGGTCTTCGCGCCCATCTTCGCGCCGCTTGGATTTGGCGACTGGCGTGCCGCGACGGCGGTGCTCACGGGATTCATGGCCAAGGAAAACGTCATCTCGACCATCACGCAGCTCGTCGGCGGCAACCTCGCCTTGCTCACGACGATCTTCACGCCGCTCGCGGCCTACAGCTTCCTCGTGTTCGTGCTGCTCTACACGCCCTGCATCATGTCGATCATCACGGTGAAAGGAGAGCTCGGTGGCAAGTACGCGGCGGCCATCGTGGTCGTGCAATGCGTCATCGCGTGGCTCGTCGCCTTCGTCGTGCATGGCATCGGGTTGCTGTTGGGGCTATGAGACAGGCTGGTCTGACCAACTGTCTCATCTGCTTACTCCCACGTGCGCTTTTCGATGATGTAGCGCGGGCGCTCCTTGACCTCGAGGTAAATCTTGCCGATGTATTCCCCGATTACGCCAAGCGCTAGAAGCTGGACGCCGCCAAGCAGGCTGATCATGCACACGAGACTCACCCAGCCCGTGACATTCGACCCGATGATGAGCGACACCAGGGCCCAGATTATGCCGGCAAAGCCTATGAGCGAAAAGGCGATGCCCAACCCCGAGATGATGCGGATTGGCTTGATGGACAAGCTGGTGATTCCGTTGATGGCCAACGCGCACATCTTCTTGAAGGGGTAGTGGGTGTCTCCCGCTTGGCGCACGGTACGGTCATATGCGACGGTGTCCGACTTGAATCCAAGCTGCGGCACGATGCCTCGCAAGAACAAGTTAACTTCCTTGTATTCGGATAGCGCGTCGAGTGCCGCAGACCCCATCAACCGGTAATCGGCGTGATTGAAGACCGTCTCGACCTCCATCTTGTCAAGCAGCTTGTAGAATGCCTCGGCGCTCATTCGCTTGAATGCGGTGTCCGAATCCCGACTGGAACGTACGCCGTAGACGATTTCCGCACCTGCCCTGTGCTTGTCAAGCATCTCGTCGATGGCGCTGATATCGTCCTGACCGTCGCAGTCCATGGAGATGACGGCATCTGCGTGCAATCGCGCCTCCATCAATCCCGCCAGAAGGGCGTTTTGATGCCCTCGGTTGCGCGACAGGGACAGACCCTCGCAGCATTTCTGCGTGGCGGCAAGGTTTTGGATGATTTCCCAGGTGTCATCCTTCGATCCGTCGTCGACAAAGCAGACCGTGCTTTTCTCCGAGACCTTGCCTTCGTCGATGAGCTCGTTTATTTTCTGAAGGAACATGGGGGCCGTTATCGGCAGGACTTCCTGTTCGTTGAAACAGGGCACGACAATCCATAGCGTTGGCGATGAGTTTCTTGCGCTGTCTTGGTTCGAGTCGTGCATCATGTGTCATCCTGCTTCGATGTCGTTTCTGCCCATGCCATTCTATCCCGAAAACGATCGAGTATCTCGCAAAGCCGCGATTCCCGTTGTTCCGAGGATGGCGAGCAGGGGTATGAAATGGAGCAGGTATCTCGCCTTGACTTCCCATAGTACGCATAGAAAGATGCCCAGGCCAAAGATTGCGACAATGCACCAAAGTGCGAGCAGTTGCGCGGCAGGAAGGCGGGCATTCCCCACTTTTTGAAACGCACTCACGTCTTTTCGCCGGATCGCATCCCGTGCCTTTCTCGAAGGGCGCTGAAGATTGAAGGCGAATCGCAGACAGCCGAGACAGATCATGAGCAGAAGCAGGATATGATAGGCCTGCGCGTAATTCGAGTAGGCACCGAACACGGTCATGAGGACCTTCGTTTGCGTATCCCAGCCTTCGGTTCCTTCCATCACGCTATTGTTGATAAACGTGGTTTCCTCAAGCAAGGCGCCGACGGCCCATTGGTTCGTCGCCTTGGAGAATGCGATGTGGGCGATAACGCCCGGGGCTCCTCTGAGTTCGTCGATGCGCTCGATCAGCAGTTCCTTATCGGCTTGCCCCTTCGAGTCGATGTCTCCGTAACTCGACGTGTACAGGTAGTCATCCTCGGTGTATTTTCCACCACTTTCCGGATTCATGCCCATCATGATCCAGTGTATGTAGGGAAACTGCTGCTCATAGCGTTCGGTTTCTCCGTAAGCGAGCTCTGTTGGCGTTGCGCGATCGACAAAGAGCGAACAGAGCGACACGCTCAGCGCAAAGGAGACAATCATGGAGAGCGCGAGCTTCAATGCCGTTGACGGGCGTATGCACAAGAAGGCGACGATGATGAAGGCTACGAGCAGGATGGCGACCGTGGCCTTGAGTTCGAAGCCGACACCGCATGTCGCGCCGAATGCAAGGGAGAAAACGATGGGCGCAAACCGATGTCGCCCGTCGTCTCCACGCTCTTTCGCGGTCTCTGGGCATGCCGTATCGGCGCATCGCATATACAGCTTTCCCGCGAAGAAGGCCGCGATGGCCACAAAGAACATGGCTGCCGTATCGGTATAGGGATTAGCGCAATTTGCCCAGATCGGTGCATAGGCCAATAGCATGAAACCGCACAGGGCGCCTCGTGCATACCCCCATACCATGCGACAAGTATAGGAGACGAGGAATATCGCGCAGAGAATGAGGAGCACGTTCAGTGTCGTATGGAAGCCCATGAGCAGCTCGTTGCTTGCGTTGGGCATGAAGGTTTGGATCAGGTCGAAGAAGTGGATCATGAATACGAGCAGGAAATGGTTATTGGGATAGGCGCCGTATCTGTCCAGATAGGGGATGTCGGTGTCATGGACATACGCGCTTGCAATGCTGAATAGGTGGTTGTAGTCTTCGCCGATTCTTCCAAGGAGCACCTGCGATACGAGGAGCATGAGGGGAAGGGCGAGGACGAGAAGCACGAGGAAAACACGCCAGCAAGTTCGTCCGTTGATGCTGCGCCATCTTGCCGGGCGGCTGGAATCGTGACCCCTCGACGCACGCTTCCCGTGAAGGCGAAGGCCAATGTAGAGCAGGCAGGATCCCATGACAAGGGCGAGCGAGGCCCAGAGCCCGTGTTCGATTGCGTAGCCGACGGAGAGCGCACATCCGTATGCGACCAAGAGGGCAAAGACAACGACGAATGCTTCTATGGTCAAGGCAAGCGCTTTTGGCATACGAAACGGCCAGCCCCTTAATCCAGATGCGCGTACTTGCGTTTACCGCCGGTGACGTGGATGCCCTTGATGCTGTCGACGAACTTGTAGAACTGCGAATATCCCGTGTCCTTGACGTTGAAGTGTGGGAACGTGTCATGCACCTTCGAGGCGAGCGACGTGATGCTCATCGACTTGTTCTTGTGGCGGCCAATTTCGAGGACCATGAACTGCTCGACCTGCTTGATGTCATCGCGCGTGTCCGCGATGCGCACGTCGTAGCCTACGTTGGTCTTCACGAGCTCGAAGCGGTCGAAGTCCTCGATGAGCTTCGAGAGCTGGCTGTAGCCGAAGTTGCGGACGTCGAAGTCGGGGAACTTGTTGTTGAGCGCCGCTCCCACCTCGGCAAGCGACGTGGTCCTGCCTCGGTTGTCGTTCGTGTGGATGATGCCGCCCATGACCGCGCCAACGTCACGCAACGAGACCGTGGTCTCGATGTTCTCCTCGTCGATGGGGGACTGCTCCTCGATCTCCTCGATGTCATCGGTCTCGACGTCCGCGTCATCGCCGTTCTTGCTGCGTTGCAGCTTGTAAAGGTACTCGATGTTCACGAACTTGGTGCAGGCATGCCTGAACGAGATGGCGGTCTGGTTGCGCCCCATGCCGACCACGATCATGTTGCTCTCGCGCAGACGTGCGGCCAGGCGCGTGAAGTCGCTGTCGGAGGAGACGATGACGAACCCGTCGACCTTGCCGGCGTACAGGATGTCCATCGCGTCGATGATGAGCGTGGAGTCGGTTGCGTTCTTGCCCGCCTTCTCGCCGGGCTTGTGGCTCTTGACGTTGCTGAACTGCTGGACGGGCGTGATGGAGTTGTCGAGCAGCTTGGGGCGCCACTTGGCCGCCTGCGGGTCGGTGAAGTCGCCGTAGATGCGGCGGTACGTCGCCACGCCGTAGCGGGGAATCTCGTTGAGGATGACGGGGAGGTACTTGGCGGAGATGTTGTCCGCGTCGATGAGGAGCGCGAGACGCGGCTCATCGTTTACTTCGTCGTGCATGTCGTGTCCGTTTCCGTATGCGAATACATAGTGATGTCAATAATCTCGCTCATGATAGCTCATGTAAAATCCTGTTCTGTAAACCGACAGGAAATGAGTACAACTCGTCAACTGCCTCGCGGGCGGGAACGCAAGACGATGTGGAAAGGGAACGTGATGGTGGAGCTACGGACCGAGGATTTGAATGCGAGCAAGCCGGACTGCCTTTCGGGCACGGCACTCGAGCAGAAGGCCGAGTCCGTCGGTCTCGCAAAGACCCAGATGGAGATTGGCCGCACCATCGTGCTCGCGCTCATGGCAGGCATGCTCATCGGCAGCGGTGCGCTGTTCATGACCTGCGTGAAGGCTGACCCGACGCTTGGCTTTGCCGCATCCAACATCCTCGGCGGCTTCTGCTTCTCGCTCGGCCTCATCTGCGTGATCGTCGCGGGTGCCGAGCTGTTCACGGGTAACTGCCTCATGGTCATGGGTGCTGCGAGCAAGCGCTTTGCCTGGGCCAAGGTCCTGAAGAACTGGGTCGTCGTCTGGCTTGGCAATTTTGCGGGCTCGCTCGTACTCGTCGGCATCGTCTTCGGCTGCTCCATCATGGCCATCAAGGCGGGGGACAATACCATCGGCGCCCAGATGGTCACGGTCGCATCGGGAAAGATCGGCCTTGATCCCATGCAGATCATCTTCCGCGGCATCATGTGCAACTTCCTCGTCTGCCTCGCGGTGTGGATGGGCTTTGCCGGTCGCACGGTCATCGACAAGATTTTCACGACGATTTTTCCCGTCATGGCCTTTGTCGCCATGGGCTTCGAGCACTGCGTGGCCAACATGTTCCTGCTACCCATGGGCGTCGTCGCAGCAGCGTGCGGCTTTGGCACCGAGGCGCAGATGGCGCTTTGCAACTGGGGTGGCGTGTTCTACAACATTGGCCTGGCGACCCTGGGCAACATCGTCGGCGGCTGCATCTTCGTCGGTCTCGTCTACTGGTTTGGGTATCGCAAGAAGGCGTAGGGGAGATTACCGCTGGACGCGCGAATGAGACAGTTGCTCAGGGACGTTGTCTCATTTGCTGCAAATGAGACAACGTCCCTGAGCAACTGTCTCATTTCTACCGGCTGACGAGGTAGATCTTCTCCTGGGGAAGGTGTATCCAGAGTTCCTCGCCCATCTCGGGCCAGTCCTCCGGCTTGTCCTTGAGCTTGTCCACGCGCCAGAACAGGTGCTGGTGCAGGAACTTCATCTCGTCGTCGCTTCGTTCGACGACGGTTGGGGCAAACGAGGCATCGCGGTCGAGGAAGCCGAGCAGTGCGCTTCGCTCGAAGCGCGAGTCGCTGATGCGATCGACGCGCACGCGGTAGTTATTGGTGCCAGGCCCGTCGGCGCGCTCGAGGTAGAAGGCGCGCACGCCCAGACAGCGTACGCTGTCCGGAACGCTTCGGTTGCACTCGACGCGCACGCCCCATTTGGGCGCCCATACGGAATGCTCGTCGGCCTTGATCACCGGGGTGGTGTTCTTGCATCCCGACAGCTTGAGCGCCGCTTCGGATTGCGGGGCGTTCACGAGCTCGTCACCCGTGTCGACCTCGAGGATGCGCCCATCGTCGACCACGGCGATGCGGTCGCAGAAGCGCAGTGCCTCGTCGATATCGTGGCTCACGTAGAGGATGGTACCCTCGAACGCCTCGAAGAGGTCGACGAGGTTCTGTTCGAGTACGCTCTTGAGGTGCGAATCGAGTGCGGAGAAGGGCTCGTCGAGCATGAGGATGCCGGGTCGTGCGGCGAGCATGCGCGCGAGTGCCACACGCTGCTGCTGCCCGCCGGAGAGCTGGGCGGGATAGCGCTTGTTGAACCCCTCGAGCGAGAACCGCTTGAGTTCGGCCGCGACGATGGCGTCACGCTCGCCCTTGCTCACGTTCTTGGGAATGCCGGCGGCGACGTTTGCCTCGATGGTCATGTTGGGAAAGAGCATGTAGTTCTGGAAGAGCAGCGCCGTCTTGCGCTGCTGGGGGCTCAGGTTGACCTTGGCGGCGGAGTCGAAGAAGACGGTGTCGTTCACGACGATGCGCCCCTCGTCGGGCGTCTCGATACCCGCGACGCAGCGCAGGGTGAGGCTCTTGCCGCAGCCGGAGGCGCCGAGAAAACCGAGCGTCTCGGTTTGCGCGTCGACGTTCACGTCGAGCGAGAAGTCGCCGAGGGATTTGTGGATGTCGACATGTAGGCTCATGAGCGCTGCTCCTCGGGTAATCCGGCGTCCTCCGTCGCGATGGCGGATTCCAGTCCGCCCTCCAGGTGCGTGACGTGTCCGTCATCTTGCCCGTCACGTTTTCTCTTGGCGGTCTGTCGGCGGCGGTACCTGGTGGTTCTGCTCGACCAGAGGTTGATGAACATGATGACGATGAAGCTGAAGATGATGATGACGATGGTCCAGAAGATGGCGATGTCGGTGTTGCCGTTCATCCACTCGAAGTAGATGGCGATGGGGATGGTGCGCGTGACGCCCGCGTAATTGCCCGCGAGAAACAGCGTCGCGCCAAACTCGCCAAGGGCGCGTGCGTAGGCGAGCACCGTTGCCGCCGCGATGGACGACCATGCCAGGGGCAGCATGAGCTTGAAGAAGATACGGAAGTTCGACCAGCCGAGCGTGCGGGCGGCATCGAGCATGTTGGGATCGAGGTTCTCGAACGCGCCGCGCGAGCTGCGGTACATGAGCGGGAACGCGACGATGACCGCAGCCAGGACGGTCGCCTGCCAGCTGAAGACGAGGGGAAAGCCTATGTCGATGAACCATTGGCCGAGTGCCGTGGAACGCCCGAAGGCGAGCAGCAGCAGAAAGCCGCATACCGTGGGCGGAAGCACCATGGGTATGGTGAAGATGGCGTCAAAGACGGACTGGGCACGCGGTGAGATGCGCATGGTGAAGTACGCGGCTCCGAGGCCCAGGATGAAGATGAAGATGATGGCGACGAGCGTGGTGCGTAGCGTGACCCACAGGGGGCTGTAATCCATGGTCGCGAGGAAATTGACGAGCCATGCAAGGCCCGTGGTGGCCTGAACGATCTGCACGTCGGAAGGAGGAACTGCCCGGGCGAAGTCGGCGAAGTCGAGCCTGATTTGGTTGCCATTTGCCCTGTTGGTCACGTCGCTGCCATCGGCGCCTATGACGTAGGCGTAATAGCGGCCATCGTCGAGCTCCTGGTCGAAGTTGAAGACGACGCCGTCCACCTCGAAGGACTGCTCCTCGGTGAAATACCATTTGGAGACGTCGGAGAGTCGCGAGGAGCCCTTGGCGTTCGCGTCATCCAATGCGGTGAAGTAGCGTTTGATGTAATCCTGGTCGTTATGGTTGTCGTAAAGGAAGCCAAAGGCCTCCTGGGTTGCCTTGGGAATGTAGACCACGGCGTAGTCGCCGGTCGATATGACCGAGAGGTTGTCGGGTTCGGTGCCGATGTAGTAGTTGTAGCCCCAGTACTTGTCGCCGACCGCTCTGTTGGAGCCGGCCTGCGCGCGGTAGAAGTCGTTGATGCCGAAGCTACAACCCTCGATGAGGGCGCTGTCGCCTTCGGACGAGACGGTGACGCCGTTGACGGTCTTCTGTTCACCGGCGTTGCCATCGGCGCTCTTGGCGGGCTCGTCGACGCTGCCGAGGCTGTCGTCTGCGGCAAATGCCAGGCATGGCATGGCGCATGCGAGCGCTATGGCAAGGAGCGCGGCCATGATGCCAAAGACAGGGCGTGTGAAGGTTTTCGAAAGCATGTACGTCGATCCCTCTCGCTTTTCGAGGTGGTGGTGACCCGTCTCCCCGTCGGTCATCGGCCTCGCATCTGCTAGGGTAGCAATATTATATGTATAGGAGAATAATCTGAAACGAGCTTATACGCAAACGGCGCGGATGACCGGTAAGCCACCCGCGCCGTCTCGATGGTCACTTCTTCGCTAGGAGAGGTCGAAGCCCCATTTCTGGAAGATCTTCTGGGCATCGGGGTCGGTGATGCACCACTGCATGAAGTCGTTGGCAGCCTGCGCGTTCTTGGAGTCCTTGCACACGGCGCCGGGGTAGACGATGGCCTTATGGGTATCGTCGGGGATGATGCCGACGATCTCCACGCCGCCGAAGCGATACACGTCGGAGCTGTAGACGATGGCGACATCGACGTCACCGTTTTCTGCCTGCTTGCAGACGTTGCCCACGGAGGTCTGCAGGATGGGGGTGATGCCGACGTAGCTGCCCTCCTTGCCGGAGATGTCCTTGCCAGTCTTGCCGGACTCGGATGTGGGCGGTTGATAGGCTCCTACCGTGGAGAGGGCCTGGGCGGCGTAGTTACCGGCGGGAACGGAGTCATCGCCCACGCAGACGCTGTACTTGCCGGCCGCGATGTCGGCCAGCGTGACGTCCTTGAGGTTCGAGCCCTGCTTGGCGACGATGACGAGCTCGTTGGTGAACATGTCGGTGCGGGTTGACTCGTCCACGTAGCTCTTCTCGACCGCGGTATCCATGGTGCCCTTGGATGCGGTGATCTCGAGGTCGGCATAGGAGCCGGCTGCGAGCATCTCGTTGAGCTCGCCGGATGCCTTGTACTGGGTGTCGGCGAAGGTCACGCCCGTCTGCTGAGTGTAAAGCTCCTGTGCCTCGTCCATGGCCTTGGACAGCGAATTTGCCGCGAAGACCTGCAGCTCGACGTTAGAGCTTGCCGACGAGCTCGCGGGCGATCCGCCGCAGGCCGTGAGACCTAGAGCGGCTATGAGACCAGCGGCGACTGCGCCGCATGTCAGCATCTTTACCAGACTCTTTTTCCTCATGAAATCCTCCTTGTCGTGCCTTTGCGAACAGATAACTGTTCTTGAACGAGATTATATTTACAGCAGGATATAAATTTGGCAATTATTATTTTTTCTGATGAATAAACTTTTCGGTGACGGGTTGATGGCGAATGAGACAGATGTACCTGTCCAATGTGTCTCATTCGCGTGGCTATCTAGTCAGCCACGTTCCACGTTATGAAACGCGGCCCCGCTCCTTCGCGCGACGGTTACGCATGTTGAAGACATAGCCCTCCATGCCGTAGGGCACGTAATCGAGCGAATCGAGGTCATTGGGTAGGTACTCGAAGAGCGAGAGCTCGGCCGTCTGCTCGTTGGTGAAGGGGCGTGCGGCCTTGACCGCGTGGCAGGCGTGCACCTTGGCGCCAAGGGCGCAGAGCCGTTCCTCGTATTCGGTCATGGGACTATCCTCGCCAAGCGCGTCAGTCGCGTGCAGGTCGGTCGTCTTCCAGGTGACGTCATAACCCGCCAGGTCGAACTGGACGAGCGAGAACTCGTAGAAGGGTGGGCTGTCCGTCTTCATGTCGATGCAGCCCCCTTCGGCGAGAAGCAGCCGGTAGGCGATGAGCTGGTCGACATGCGTGAGACGTTCGGACGCGTGCTTCTTGCGCGGATGCGGCGTCGAGAAGTTAAGGTATATGCGCGATAGCTCCCCCGGCGCGAAGTAGATATCCAGATCCTCGCCATCGGCGAGTGCGAACACGCAGTTCTCGAGACCGAGCTCGCATGCCTTCTGGGCGGCACGCGCGATGCAGATCCGGTCATAGTCAAGGCCCACGAACAGCACATCGGGATGGCGTTGCGCTTGCGCAACGGCGAACTGGCCCTTGCCACAGCCCAAGTCGAGGTGCAGCTCGCGTGCTTCGGGACAGAACGTCTCGATCCATTTTCCCGCACGAGCAGGGGCATCGAGTTCGATGGCGTCCGCGTACCAGTCGTAGCGCTCCTCGAGGTTCTTGAGCGGACGCGCGTGCGCCTTATGTCGTTTGCGAAGCTCCAAATTATCTCCCGAACATACCGGAAGGGCGGATCGATGATGAGACAGTTGCTCAGAGACGTTGTCTCATTGCCCCCCTGTTCCACTGCAGAAAATGAGACAACGTCTCTGAGCAACTGTCTCATCGGTTCACGATAGAACGAAACGATAGAATACCCTTCGAGATGACGGGAAACCAGCTCAAAATACTCGCGCTTGTCACGATGACGATAGACCACGTCGGCGTCGTGCTGCTGCCGCAGTACCTCGTGCTGCGGATTATCGGCCGCCTCACCTATCCCATCTTCGCGTACATGATCGCAGAGGGATGCTTCTACACGCACAGCAAGAGACGCTATCTCGGCGGCATCTTCGCGCTCGGCCTTGCCTGCCAGCTCGGCTTCTTCATCGCGATGGGGAGCCTCGAGCAGAGCATTCTGACGACCTTCGTCTTCGCCATCATCACGATCTACGCCCTGCAGCTTGCCGACGCGCGGCGTGATGCCGTGGGTGCACTGGCCGTTTTCGGCGCGCTCGCCCTCGACGCCTTCGTCTCCCTCGTGCTGCCCGTTTTTCTGGCGGGGACGGATTTCTCGGTCGATTACGGGTTTGCGGGAATCCTGCTCCCCGTGTTCTGCTACATGCCGCGCATTTTCTTCAAAAACGCACTTGACAACACGCGCCTGAGGCTCATGCTCGCGTGTGCCGTGGTGGGAATGGTCTTCGTCTGCATTCAGATGAACGGCTGGATGGGTGGCATACAGTGGTTCTCCCTCTGCGCCGCCATTCCTCTGGCCTGCTATAACGGTAAACGGGGAACCTGGCACCTCAAGTACCTCTTCTACATCTACTATCCCGCGCACCTCGTGGCCATCTGGGGCATCGCCCTGCTGCTCGACTAGCCTTCTTGATGTAGTAATATCAAAAGGCTAGGCTGATGAGAGGGGAGTTGGCATGCAAGAGACCATGTCCGAAAACGCGTCCGAGAAAATCGAGGCAATCGACGAGGTTATCACCCCGGAGGAAGCGGTAATCGATATGGACGATCGGGTTGGCGAAATCCAAGACGACGGGAATCCGACCGACGTCATTCCCGAGGACGGGCATGCGGAGACTCCCAGGAAACCCAAGAAACTCGATTACTCGTACACGCAGAACCGCGAGCTTTCCTGGCTCCAGTTTGACCGGCGCGTCCTCGAGGAGGCCCTCGATCCGAGCGTCCCGCTGTTCGAGCGGCTCAAGTTCATCAGCATCTTCTGCACGAACCTCGACGAATTCTTCATGGTGCGCGTCGGCAGTCTGATGGACCTCTCCATCATCGCGCCCGACATCCGCGAGAACAAGACCAACATGACGCCACGCGAGCAGCTCGAGGCCGTTTTCGCAGCGGTCAGGCCGCTTGTCGAGGAGCGCGACGAGATCTACGCGAAAGTCGTCGCCGACCTCGAGGAGCATGGCTTCAAGGAGCTCGAGCTCGACAAGCTCTCCAAGAAGGAGCGCAAGTTCGCCCGCGATTACTATCGCGAGTGCATTCGTCCCGTCCTCTCCCCGCAGGTCGTCGACGAACGTCATCCCTTCCCGCACCTTCGCAACAAGGAACTCTACATCGCGACGCTTCTGAGCGAGGAGGATGGCAGTCAGCATCTCGGCATCGTTCCCGTCCCCGACAACATCGCGCCCATCATCTGCGATCCGGACGAGCCGCTGCATTTCGTGCGTGCCGAGAAGCTCATCGCCCATCACATCAAGAAGATCTTCGATATCTACGAGACTTCCGAACCGTGCATCGTCTCGGTCACGCGCAATGCCGACATCAGCTTCGACGAGGAAAAGTTCTCGGATGACGAGGGCGACTACCGTCTGCACGTCTCGCGGCTGCTCAAGAAGCGCAATCGTCTCAATCCCGTGCGCCTCGAGGTCGAGGGAAAGCCGGAGAAGCTCCTCATCGCCGGCCTGCTCAAGCGCCTCAAGCTCACCAAGGAGCAGATGTATAGCTACGATGCGCCCATCAACCTCGACTGGGCCTTCGGTCTGGAGCGCCGCGTGGGCGTCAAGGAGCGTGGTGCGCTCAGCTACGCCCCCTTCGTTCCGCGCGCATCCAAGGAGTTCGACCTCGGTCGCTCCATCATCGAGCAGGTCGAGGAACGAGACCGCCTGCTCTTTTTCCCCTACGATTCGATCGATCCCTTCCTGCGCATGCTGCAGGAGGCGGCGACCGATCCGGACGTGCTTTCCATCAAGATCACGGTGTACCGACTGGCGAGCGAATCGCGCGTTGCGCAACATCTGGCGGAGGCAGCCGAAAACGGCAAGGAGGTCACCGTCCTCATGGAGCTGCGCGCGCGTTTCGACGAGGCGAACAACATCGACTGGTCGGGCAGGCTCGAGGAGGCAGGTTGCAACATCATCTACGGCATGGAGAACTACAAGTGCCATTCCAAGGTGTGCCTCATCACCAAGCGCTCCGGTGACGGCGTGACCTACATCACGCAGATTGGCACCGGCAACTACAACGAGAAGACGGCCCGCCTCTATACGGACCTGAGCCTGCTCACCGCGGATGCCGAAATCGGGCGCGACGCCGTCACCTTCTTCCAGAACATGCTCATCGGCAACCTGAACGGCTACTATCGCAGGCTGCTCGTCGCCCCGGTGGCCATCAAACGCACCATCCTCAAGCTCATCGACCGTGAGATCGCCAAGGGCCCTGCCGGACGCATCACGCTCAAGTGCAATTCGCTCACCGAACGCGACATCATCGATCGCCTTGCCAGGGCATCGCAGGCCGGCGTGCAGGTGCGCATGAACATCCGCGGCATCTGCTGCATGCTTCCTGGCGTCGAGGGCAAGACGGACAACATCCACGTGCGCAGCATTGTGGGCCAGTTCCTCGAGCACAGTCGCATCTTCGTCTTCGGCGAGGGTGACGACATGCGCATGTACGTCGGTTCGGCCGACCTCATGACGCGCAATCTCGTGCATCGCGTCGAGGTGGCGGTTCCCATCACCACGCGTCGCGCGCGCGAGGCGATCATGCTGTTCCTCGACAAGATCTTCGAGGACAACGTCAAGGCACGAACGCTCGAGCCTAGCGGCGAGTACGTGATGGTCGCCAAAAGCCGCGACAAGGGCATGTGCCCCTGCGACACGAGCTTCAGCATGCAGGAGTGGTGCATCGAGCACCCGCTGCAGGGCGTGAAGCGTGACGCGTCTGCCTCATGGGCGGTCAGGCCCGAGGCGGTTGCCGAGGTTGCGGATGAGTCCGAGGACATGTCCATGGCAGGACGGCCCGGTGCCGACGAGGCGATCGAGCAGCCCAAGGCCCTGATGGACGCTGACATCAAACTGCTCGCCGAAGGTGACGACATCGCCGACGTTTCTGCCGCCGACACAGATGCCGAAATCGGGTCAGGGTCAGGGGCAAAGGCCGATGACATTCTCGTCGAGATCGAGCTCGCGGAAGAGGCGCACAAGACGTCGGGCGAGTCCAAGGACAAGAAGCCGGGCAAGAAGGGCAAGGAGAAGTCCGAGAAGAAGGACAAGTCCGACAAGAAGAAATCCGAGAAGAAGGCGGACGGGAAGGACGGAGAAGAGCCCCCGTCGGTCCCGGCGAAGCCGGCGCATAGCGCCCATCCCGATGCCGACATCACCTTGGACTCGGATGCGAGTCTGGATGACCAACCCGTTGGCAAGCATTTCAAGCCCTCGAAGAAGGCCGAGGAAGCGACGCCGGTTCCCGTCGACGTGCCCGTGAGCAGCGAGAGCACCGCGGACCGCCTTGCGCGCGAGCGCTCGTACATGAGCGATTTCCCGCATACGACGCCCAGGGCCGACGCCGCCGCCGACGAGCGCAAATCCGGTGACGCGACTCGCGATTCCAAGACTTCCAAGCAGGAAAAGCCCAAGAAGAAGGGCTGGCTCAAGAGGCTGTTCGGCTAGCCGGACGCCTCTGCAGAACTGCATGACATGACTGCCAACGAGCCCATATACCTGGACTACGCGGCGGCCACGCCCGTCGACGAGCGCGTGCTCGAGGCGATGGCCCCGTATCACGCGCGATGCTTCGCCAATCCGTCGGCATCGTACGCACCCGCCCGCAAGGTTCGTGCGGATGTCGAGGACGCGCGTGCGCGCATCGCGCACCTCATGGGGGCCAAGCCCGCCAACGTCATCTTCACCGCTGGCGCGACCGAGGCCAACAACCTTGCGCTGACCGCGGCTGCGCCCGACGCGCACGTCATCGCCAGCGCAATCGAGCACGCGAGCGTTCGCGCTTGCGTGGAGGCGCGTGCCCTGGGCACGCTTCTGCCCGTGGACGGCGAGGGGCTTGTCGACCCCGAGGTGTTGCGCGCCTCGATTCGCCCCGACACCGAGTTGGTCAGCATTGCCTACGCCAACGGCGAGATCGGGACCATCCAACCGCTGCGCGAGATAGCGGGCGTCATCGTCGACGAGCGCGCCCGTCGTCTCGCGGCGGGGGAGGGACGCCCCATCTTCCTGCACACGGACGCCTCGCAGGCGGCCGCGCTCAAGTCGCTCAACGTCTCCTCGTTCGGTGCCGACCTCGTCACCGTGTCCGCGGCCAAGCTATACGGTCCCAAGCAGGTCGGCATGCTCTGGGCGCGCAGTGGCATCGAGCTCCATCCACTCGTGTGCGGTGGCGGCCAGGAGGGCGGGCTGCGAAGCGGCACGGAAAACGTACCGGGCATCATGGGGTTCGCGCGCGCGTTCGAGATCGCCTGCGAGCTGCGCGATGCCGAGGCGAGACGTCTGCGCGAGCTGCGCGATTGGCTACAGGGACAGCTGATGACTGCCTTCGAGGACGTGGTCGTCGCGGGACCGGCACGGAATGCCGCGCGTCTGGACAACCTGCTCTACGTCTCCTTTCCCGGCCTGTTCGCCCGTCGCTTGGTCATTCTGCTCGACCAGCGCGGCGTCTACGTTGGTACGGGGTCGGCATGCGCCGCGAGCAAGATGACGGTGTCACCCGTGCTCGAGGCCATTGGCGTCAGTCCGGAGGTCGCCGAGGGCAGCCTGCGCATCACGCTTGGGCGTGACACGACGCGCGAACAGGTCGAGCGCGCGGCGCGGGTCATCATCGAGGTCGTTCGTGCCGAACGTCAGCGCGTGGGCATGGCGTAGTCTGACCAGGCAAATCAGACAAAAGTCGCCGGAGCGGTTTTGCCTCTTTCGTTTTGCCCCGCTCGAAATGGCATACGTGGTATCTTCGTTCCCGTTGAAAGTCGCAAGCTGAGGAGGCGTGCATGGCAGCAAAGGTCATCGTCGGCATGAGCGGGGGAGTGGATTCCTCGCTTGCCGCGGCGTTGCTCATCGAACGTGGCTTTGACGTCACGGGCGTGTACATGCGCAACTGGTCGGTCGATCTGCCGGGGTTCAAGTGCCCCTGGGCCGAGGACCTTGCCGATGCCGAGCGCGTGGCCGTGCAGCTGGGTATCGACCTCGAGGTTTGGGATTACGAGGAGGAGTACAAGCGTGACGTGGTCGACTACCTGGTCGATTGCTACGCGCGCGGTCTCACGCCCAATCCGGACGTCATGTGCAACGAGAAGGTGAAGTTCGGAGTCTTCGCGCGCGAGGCCTTCGAGCGAGGCGCCGATTACATCGCAACGGGGCACTATGCCCGCGTGCTCCTCGACGCTCCAGGTGCGAGGTGCGCCCATCTGCTGCGTGCGCTCGACGAACACAAGGACCAAACCTACTTCCTGTGGCGCGTGCCTGGGAGCGTGCTCGCACGCACGTTGTTTCCCATCGGCGAGATCGAGAGCAAGGCGGTCGTGCGCGAGATGGCCGCCGAGCGCGGGCTCGAGGTCGCGACCAAGCACGATTCCGATGGCATCTGCTTCATCGGGCCGGTCTCGATTCAGCAGTTCCTGCTCTCGCAGCTCGAGCGCAAGGCGGGCGACATCGTCGAATACGAGACGGGGGACGTGCTCGGCCGACACGAGGGTGCCTTTCTCTACACGCTCGGGCAGCGCAAGGGTCTCGACTTGGGAGGCGGCCCGGCCCGCTACGTGGTCAAGACGGATACGGCCGAGAACGTCGTCTACGTCTCCGCCGACAAGGAGTGCGAGGCGCTCTGGACGCGCGAACTCGTGCTCGACGACCTATGCTGGGTTTCGGGTTGCATGCCCGCATCCGGGCGCTATCTGGTGCGCACGCGACATACCCGTCCGCTCGTCGAGGCGCATGTCGAAGTGCTAGACGATGCGGAACAGGCCAAGACGAGGGACAGCTTGGCGCGTATCGTCTTCGATGAGCGCGTGCCGGCCGTGGCTCCCGGCCAGTCGGTCACCATCTACCGTGACGAGGAGTGCCTCGGCGGCGGCATCGTCTGCGCCTGACCAGGCAAACCAGACAAAAGCGCCCCGGCGACTTTTGTCTGGTTTCATGTACTGTTGCGACGTGCCATTTGATACGGTCCCAATTGCGCATCTTGCGTTGTGCTATATTCCTGGGCGGTTACTGAATATCACGTAAACGCGGGCACGTATTTGGGGACAATCAATAATGAGAAAAGAGTTTCTGACAAGGTTACTTGTCTATGTTGCGAACTTCGCGTTTGCCATCGGGGTATTGATTGTATCTTGTGCCTGGTCGGGAATCTATCCGTTTGGTGATAGATCATTTTTGACCGAAGATCTGATGTTTCAGTATGTCGACTTCTTCACCTGGTTTCAGAATGTCTTGCTGGGAGAAGGGTCACTTTTTTACTCGACGTCCCAAGCTCTCGGAAACAATACATGGGGACTGTACAGTTATTACCTGGGTTCGCCGCTTAACTTCCTCATCGTGTTTTTCGAACAGGGCGCGATTACGGAGTTCGTCTTCTTCGTGACTGCCTTGAAGATAGGCTTTGTTCAAGTTGCAACGGTCTTTTTCATCCGCAAGCGATTCGGGCTCTCGTATTTCCTATGCTCCGTCCTCGCCCTTGGATTCACCTGGTCGAGCTGGACGGCAACCCAGCTTCGCAATCCGGAATGGCTCGACGTCCTCATCTTCCTTCCTTTGGCCGCATGGGGCGTGTACGAGCTTATCAGGAGCAAGCGGTGGGGTCTGCTCATCGCTTCCGTTGCCTTGGCGGTTATTTGCTGTTGGTATACGGCCTACATGTTGATTCTCTTCCTGTTCCTGTACTTCGTATTTGAACTCTGGATGTTCAGAAACGGCGTGGATATAGGATGCGATACGCTCTCATCAGACGGACGTGCGCCAGCAGTATCCTCGAAACGCCCAGTTGGAGTGCTCCGGAATCTAGTCACGTTCGTTGCAGTGATTCTGGGGGCATTATTGCTGTCGGCATTCACGTTCTTGCCAACGGTCTTGGCCATGTCGGGAGGGACATCACCCTCGCTCGTTGTGGACGCTCCGGGTAGAGGCCTCGTTACCCGTGCGCTTGATCTTGCCGCATCGCATCCGATGGTCATGGTCGCGCTCCTTGCCTTCGTTGCAATAGTCATCGCGCTCGTCCTGTTTGTTATGCGAAGCAAGAAGATTGGGCATGCCGCACGACTTTGGATTCTGGTTGCCGTCATTGTCGTTTGCTCTCTCGGTATTGGTCTTGGTCTTTTTGCGCGACATCTCTCCACATGTGGAATCGTTGCATTTGCAAAGGGATTCATATGCGGTGGATGGGTTGTGAACGACGTGCCTCAGCTTTACGCGGGTACTTTGATTCTCGTGTTAGCGGTCGCCTTCTTCTTCGTTCGCAGAATCCCGTTCAATTTAAAGGTTGCATGCCTTGCTCTTCTGGCCGTTATGCTGCTCAGTGTCTTCTGCATGCCTTTGTATATGATTTGGTGTGGATTCAGGGCTCCCAATGGTTTCTATTGCCGTATCACGTTTCTGGCACTGTTTGTCATGCTCTGGATGGCGGCGAGCTTCGTTAGCTATGAACGAAACAGAGCAAGATCGCACAGTAACTGCACAAGAAGGATAGTCTGTGTGATTCTGGCTGTGGCGGTTGTATGCGATGTCATGATCTCCGTGCATTCCGAATGGGAGTATCTATACCAGGGGTATCCGCAGTCGGCGCATGAGGAATACGTCGCTAATTCCAAGGCCGAGATTTCTGACCTTCGCGAGAGTGATGGGAGTACGTATCGGATCGCGAAAAACTACTCGCGCTCCGCGCTGTTCGCCTTGAATGAAGGCATGGCCATGGGCTACGACGAGCTATCTTCCTATAGTAGCGTTCATGACAATAACGCTATAGCTTTGCTCAATGACCTCGGTTATTCCATGCGGGGAGAATTCTCGACTCGCTATGCCTATCCGATACTCGCAAGCGATGCGTTGCTTGGTGTCAAATACGCTTATTCCACCATTCCTCCCGAAGGCCTTGAGGCTATCTGGACCGAACCAAATCTCAAAGGCGCCCTCCTGTATGAAAATCCGTATGCTCTCTCTCTTGGATATGTTGCAGACGACGATATCGAAGAGCTCTCATTTGCAGGGACGTCTAATCCCTTCCAGCGCCAGAACGTGTTTGTGAATAGCCTGCTTGGCTATGAACTGAATCCCTATGTGTCATGTGAGGTAACCGAGGTCTCCTCCTCGCCTACAGGACGGGAGTACGAGGCGGTGATTCCGGCAGGGTGTGTGGGGTATGCCTATGTTGTGGATGGCGGAGACAAGATCTGCAGCATCGAGATGGACAACCGGGCACCCTTTACTGAGAACTACTGCTTCCAGGACTCGATTTACGGTATCGCTGGCGTGTCTGGCGAAAGCCAGACGGTCAAGATGCGCCTAACCGCGATAGGCGAGGGAATCGTCATAACTCCGGATGCGTTGCTTGACGAGGACACGAGAATCATTGTCTGGGCGCTCGACATGTCCCGTTTCGAGGAGGCAATGAGCACCCTTGGCAAATTCCAGGCCATCATAGACGTGTTCGATGGCAACAGAATCGAAGGCAATATTGATTATGCACCGGATGGAGAGGCCGATGAGCGCATAATGATGATTAGCGTGCCGGCAGCTCCTGGATGGAATGCGTGTGTGAATGGCGAGAAAGTCGATATCGTATCTCTTGCCGGCGGCGCGCTAACCGGCATACCGATTAGTTCTGGAGCAAATCATTTCGAGCTAACGTTCTTCCCGCCGGGCCTTGCTCTGGGAACCGCAGTTTCCCTAATAAGCTTCGTGGTCCTCATCGTCATCTGCATCGTGACGCGCCGCAAGAAAATGAGACAGTTGCTCTGAGCAACTGTCTCATTTCTCGTTTTCGCGTTCGGTGAGGATGCCGTTGAGGGTACGCCAGGCGAGCTCGGCGCACTTGACGCGTGCGGGCATGCGCGAGATCGATTGGAGCTCGGCGGCCTCGTCGAGGTCCTCGATGTCGTCTTCGGAAAGCTCGTTGCCCTGGATCATGCCGATGAAGAGGCCGAGCAGGCGCTTGGCCTCGTCGATGGACTCGCCCTCGATGAGGCCGGCCATCATGTCGGCAGATGCCTGGCTGATGGCGCAGCCGTGCCCCGTGAACGAGGCCTCCTCGATGATGTCGTTGGTATCGTCGATCTTCAGGTACAAGGTGAGCTCGTCACCGCAGCTCGCGTTGATGCCATCGTGACTGTGCGTCGCGTCCTCGAGTTCGTAGCGGTAATCGGGATGGGCGTTGTGATCCATCAACGCAGCGGAATAGATGCTGCTGGTAGAACCGTTAGACATTGAACATCCTTCCCACGAGCTCGAGCCCGTCAATGAGCCGGTCGATATCGTGCGCGTCGTTGTAGAACGCCACGCTCGCGCGACAGCACGTGTGCATGCCCAGATACAAAAGGAGCGGCTGAGCGCAGTGATGACCCGCGCGGATGGCGACGTTTTCGCCGCTCAGGATACCCGAGACGTCGTGCGGGTGCACGTCGGTGACGTTAAAGCTGAAGGCGCCGCAGCGCGCGTCGGGATCCGTGGGCCCCACGACTTCGATGAACTTGAGCGCCTCCATGCGGTCGGCAAGATAGTGCATGAGCGCGCGCTCGCGGTCTTCCATGGTCGAAAGGCCGATGCGCTCGACGTATTCGAGTGCGACGCCGGTCGCGTAGATGCCCGCGGCATCCTGCGTTCCCGCTTCGAACTTCTCGGGCGTGGGGGACCAGACGGCATCCTGCTCGCTCACGGCGTCGATCATCTCGCCGCCCGTGAGGAACGGGGGCATCATCTCGAGCAGCTCGTGCTTGCCCCACAGCACGCCCACGCCAAAGGGCCCGAAGACCTTGTGGCCCGAGAAGGCGAAGAAGTCGCAGCCGAGCTCAGTGACGTCGACGGGGATGTGCGGTACGGACTGCGCACCGTCAACCACCAGGTACGCCCCGTTCTCGTGCGCGAGCTGCGCCATACGGGCGATGGGATTGGTGACGCCCAGGACATTAGAGACGTGGGCGGCGGCGACGATCTTGGTCTTGGGACCGATCTTCGCCTGCATCTCCTCGTCGGAGATGAAGCCGCTCTTGTCGCAGTACATGTAGACGAGCTTTGCACCAACCTTCTTGCAGACCTGCTGCCAGGGGATGAGGTTGCTGTGATGCTCCATGATGGTGATGCAGACCTCGTCGCCTTTCTCGAGCACGCACGGCGCGAAGGACTGCGCCACGATGTTGAGGGCCTCGGAGGCGTTACGGTTGAAGATCACGTCGCAGGCGTTTTCCTCGCCGGCGCCGATGAAGCGCGCCACGCGCTTGCGCGTGGCGTCGATGGCCTCGGTCGCCTCGATAGAGAGCTCGTACAGGCCGCGCAGCGGGTTGGCGTTCATGGTCTGATAGAAGCGGTCCTGCGCCTCGATGACGCAGGCGGGGCGCTGCGCGGTTGCCGCGCTGTCGAGGAACGCAAGGTCGGGCATGGACGTGAGCAGCGGGAAGTCCTTCTTGTACGGGTTTGCCACGATGTCGATCGAACTCATAGGTAGACCTCCTCGAAGTCGTTCACGAGCGTGTTGCCCAAGCGCGCAACGGCCTGCTTGGTGACCTCGTTGGCGGCGTTGAGCCAAGCGTCCTCGAGCGATGCCGTGACGAACATCTGCTCGGCCTGCTCGGGCGACAGACCGCGGCTCTCGAGGTAGAAGAGCTGGTCAGCCTTGATGTGCCCGATGGTCGCGCCGTGGTTGCCCATGACGTCATCCTCGTTGCACAGGATATTGGGAACCGTCTTGTTACTCACGCCCTCGTCGACGAGCAAGACGTTGTCGACCTCGTGACCCACGGCGCCCTTGCCGCCGCGGATGAGGTCGATGGTGCCGCGCAGCGTCTTCTTGCTCGAGCCGGCGAGCACGCCGTTGGCGTAGAGGTTGCAGGTCGACTTGGCGCCGTGGTGGCGCAGGATGTAGTTGAAGTCGAGTTCCTGGTCGCCGTGGCCCAGGTAGTGGGTGTAGACGTTGATGGCCGAGTTGTAACCGCGCAGGTCACCGGCAAGCCCCGTGTAGGTCTTTCCCGCGCCGAGCACGGTCTGGTGTACGTCGATGGTCGCGTTGTCCGCGGCGAAGAGCCCCATGTCGTCGAGGCCCGTCCAGCTGTCGTCGAGCGTCTGGACGCGACGTACCGTGACGTGCGCGCCCTCGGCCGCGAAGATGCGGATGGAGCTACCCGTGAGCCCGGTGCCCGCGACTGGCGAGTCGACGACGATGGCGACGTCGAGGGTGGCGCCCTCGTGGGCTACCAGGTCGAGCGCGGCGACGTTCGCGCCCGCGTCGACGCCGGCGATCTGCACGGTTGCCGTGGACGTCGAGCGTGCGGGGGCGATGATGGCCCGCGTGGTGCCCGCGTACTCGCGCAGCCAATCGCTCACCTCCTCGCCCATGCCCTGCTCGAAGGATGCGGCCAGGCTCTTGGCCTGCTCCATCGCGTCGGCCTTCTTCTGGTACGCGGACAGCGCCAGACCACCGAGTTCCTCGGCCTGCTCGTCGACGGCGTTGGTCAGCACGGGCTTGTCGCCGTATGCCTCATCCCAGGCGCTTTGCGCCGCCTGCATCGCCTCGACGAAGGCGGTGGCGTCCCCAAGCGTGGCGTCGGTCTCGACGACGATGTCGCGCGCAGGGGCCAGGTCTCCCGCGACCTCGATGGTCGCGTCATTCATGTGCAGGAAATACCAGGTCGGAGCTGGCATTGCACTCGCATGTTCGAAAACTCGCGCTTCCATTAGCCAATCGCCCCTTCCATCTCGAGTTTGATGAGGTTGTTCATCTCGACGGCGTACTCGAGCGGGAGCTCCTTACTCACCGGCTCGGCGAAGCCGTTGACGATCATCGTGCGCGCCTCTTCCTCGGAAAGGCCGCGGCTCATCAGGTAGAAGACCTTGTCGTCGCCGATGCGGCCGATGGTCGCCTCGTGACCGATGTCGACGTTCTTGCACTTGACGTCCATCGCCGGAATCGTGTCGCTACGACTGCGGTCATCGAGCATGAGCGACTGGCAGCTCACCGTCGCGGCGGAATCCTCGGCGTTCTTGGTCGCCACCACGCTCGAGCGGAAGGTCGAGACGCCGCCGTCCTTGGAGATCGACTTGGTCTCGACGCTCGCCTTGGTCTGCGGCGCGTTGAGCACGACCTTGCAACCCGTGTCGAGGTTCTGGCCCGCACCCGCGAAGGTGATGCCGGTGAAGCTCGACTTGGCGCCACGCCCGTTGAGGATGGACATGGGGTAGAGGTAGACGCCGTGGATGGCGGCAGCAGACTTCCGCCT
>OGRN01000716.1_pt1 | contig 31028 bp, 27 predicted proteins | sample 1553401 | NCBI WGS metagenome assembly OGRN01 (sample SAMEA2580096, study PRJEB22360) | human gut metagenome | biome: human gut; feature: human-associated habitat; material: faeces | place: Denmark | collected 2008/2010 | reverse complement strand
TATTTCACTTGTCTACTTAGAAGGGAGCATATCATTTGCAAAAGTGTACGTCCCCTATTGCGTTTACCCATATGAACTTATTTTCTACTGCACAGCAGTGTATGGCTTTCTCTTAAAAACTTCTTTTGCTTTTGCGTCTACCTTTGATTCCATGATATAGTAGGACCGCACCATGTCTGCTTTGATCCTTTTCCTGCTTCTGCGTTCTTTCTGCATCATCATCAACCTCGCAATCCTTAAAAGTTTTATTGAGATAAGATTAGCACATAATTGTGATAAAGTAATGAAGCATATGTGAAATCCAGGTAAAAGTTCCCTGGATATCTACTGAAGGATTGCCTTTACTTCGTTTGGAGAGATTCCCACCTCTTCTGCAATCTCCTGCTCTGACTTTCCCTGTGCTGATAACCGGAATATCATCTTTGCCAAAGCAATCCCCTCATGACGTCCAGTTTCTCTTCCTTCTTCTCTTCCCTCTTCTCTTCCTTCTTCTACTGCGTCCTGATACCATTCTTCCAACGCCTGACACATATTTATCCTCTCCTCCTTCCGCATGTCTTCCACCTCTTTTATCCCATTTTCCATATTCAAAAAGCTGCACAGCGCCTGATAGGTCTCCGCATCTACACTGCTGAAATACTTTTCGTTCTTTTGTATATATCCCTGCAGTTCCTTTCGTCTGTCTCTATATTTTAACATGCCAAGTACCTGTTGTAAATCTGCCCCAAATTTCTCCAGCTGTGCCTCTTCCATATGTCCTGCATCAATCAGGTTCATCCTGTAATCAGGAATGTATTGTCTCAGCGCGTCTTTTATCATCGGATCCTCACCTCCGGCAAACATCTCATACAGATCCACCGCTCCGTCCCATTTCTTTTCATTATAGTAAAATACCAAGGTGATGACCGGGTAGATGACATCATCTTTTCGGAATCCTGACAGATACTCTTCAGCCGTCAAATACGGGGCATTCTTCTCCTTACAATTCTTGCCGTATCTGCGGCGCAGTTCCCGAATCTGATCTGTATAAGTAAGGCCATCGTACAGCATACACCGCACCGGCATAGCATAATGGATCCGTTCTTGCGATTCACAGGCCAGAATTGCCAGATCCGCTCCCTTCTTCCAGCGCTTGATGATGTCTCTTCGCCGTTCGATTCCCTTGGTCTTTCCGCTTTTGTCCGTGAGCAGGATGTCTGTCTCCCGATCCAGATTTTCCAGCTCTTCCGGCTTGATAATCTGCCGGCCTCCAAACACAACGCCATTATACAGGCTGGCAAATCTTTCATTATCCCCCAGCCATCGGTTTACCGCTACGTTTGCTTTTCCCATAGGCAAATCTCCTTCTTTCGATTCTATTTTCATCAAACATGGGTTCTCTGGCTGAAGCGCCATGAAAATCTTTTCGGACTTTAGAATTTTCAGATATGATAATCGTCCGAGAATTTGATGTAACGCAATCATACCACGGCAGGTAGCGAAACACAACCTATAATATTTATTTTCTTCTCAGGAATCGTAATCAGACATAACTATGGCCGCCCGATCCCTCGGGCGGCCATCTACACAAATATTAATATTCTTCTTACCAGAAATAAAGATTTTCTATCTTCTGCTTCATGGTACGGAATATGACCATTATGCCTACAATTTCCAGATGACACGAATCACCATGGAAATAAGGCGAAACAGAATCAGCGAAAGCTGCTCCCGTTTTTTCTCATTTTTAACTTCAGCATTGCCAGTGCTTTTCTGGCGTCCAGCTCATTGACTGTATTTTCCGCCAGTACCGTGGTCTCGTCTCCCATGGCCCCGGTCTTTTCAAACGCCTTATAGTAGCACATCACACCGTCCAGGCAGTCATTCTGCACCACAAAGTCCTTTGCCGGCACCATGCTGAGCGCCACCACCGGGACGCCCCTTTTTTCTGCTGCTTCTATGGCATGGGCATAATCTATATGATTATTGCCCAGACCATTGCAGGAAAAGATGGCTCCATCCGCCCTGGCGCACTCCAGCGTCACGCCGACACGCTCAGCCGACAGATATTTATCCTCATTTTTATCCGGCGAACCGACGATAATGATCCCCCTTAAATTGACATCCTGATCCTGTGACACTACATCTACCAGCGGATCTCTGTAGTAGTGCAGAGACGTTTCCTTCATACTTGTTCCAATTCCCATGACTTTCGCCTCCTTTTTCTAATCCATGGCGCGCATCACGCCGTCCCTGAATTCATTGGGCGTGACAATGGCCGGCACACAACCCATATCAATCACAGAATGTCCGCCCTCAAACCCACAGGGCTCATCGCCGAACATCCTGGTGTCATACACGGCTCCCTGACCGGATACTTCTTTAACGATATAGACATCTTTTCGGTCTGGTTCATAGGTTTCCTGGAACACATGCTTTTCTGTACACTTGTATCCGTTAAATTTCTTCATCTGTTCACGGAAGATCTGACAGAAGGTATCGCAGGCACGATGCGCAGCCTCCGGCCCAGGCCGGTCTGCCCAGGTGCCTTCCTTAAGCACCACGTCAAAGGAAATCAGAAGATCACTCTCCAGCGGTGTCCCGGCTCTTCCCCAGGCAATCTTTTCCGCCAGAATCCCGTCACTGGCACCAAAATTACAGATCTGTCTTCCGCTCTCATCGACACCGGTCAGCAAAACATAGACGCCGGTCAGCGTATGGGTAACTCCTTCCCCGATTTTCCCCAGCACCTTCGTGGACAGCGGGATCACGTCCATGATCGTATTCGTGTGCTGCTGATGCTCATCCGGAGCAATGATCCGAATGTCGATTGACTTGATCAGAGGCTCCTCCCGCAGGATCTCTGCTGCCGTCTCTTTGCAGACCGTCATATGCCCGTCTACTGTCACCCGGTTTTCATCTCCATACTCTACTTCTGTTACATGATATGCCCTTACTGTAAGTCTTGAACCTGTCTCCATATCACTGACCACTTCCTTCTTGTATTGTCACAGACTCATATATTACAAAGGTTACATTCCCAGTCTTTTTACTACTTCTTCTGCCCTCGGGGTGGCTGCCACTCCTCCAAATCCGGTCTCTTTCAGGCTTACATCCATCTTGTCGCCCACTTCTTTCATGGCGTCGATGACCTGATCCACCGGAATCTGACTCTCAATCCCTGCCAGCGCCATATCCGCTGCCGCCAGCGCATTCACTGCACCGCCTACGTTTCTCTTAACACAGGGAACTTCTACCAGGCCGCCCACAGGATCACAGACCAGTCCCATCAGGTTTTTCAGAGCCATGGCACAGGCATGTCCCAGCTGCTCCAGGCTGCCGCCTCTGATATAACAGATAGCTGCTGCCGCCATTCCGGACCCGGATCCGATCTCTGCCTGGCATCCTCCAGAGGCTCCGGCCAGATATGCACGATTCGCAATAATCTGCCCCATGCCGGCCGCCACATACATCGCCTCAATCATCTTCTCCTCGGGGACCTTGTACTCCCGGTAATAAGTAACCAGCACTGCCGGCATCACACCGCAGGCTCCGGCAGTAGGCGCCGCCACGATCCTCTTCATACAGGCATTGTTGCATCCCATTTTCAGAGCATTGGTCATTACCTTAGCCATAAAATCCCCACAGAGAGTATCTCCCTTTTTCTGATATGTCTCCATCAGACCGCCTTCTTTTCCTACCAGTCCGCTTCCAGACACTTCGTCCGGTTCATAGGCATCAATGCCTGTAAGCATCGCCTGCCACATCCCCTTCATACGCTTCCAGGAATCTTCCTCCGTAATCCCGGTTTCATCCATATCTTCCAGCTGAACTGCCTTCCAGAATTCGATCCCGTCTTTCTTACATCTTGTATATGCTTCTTCTACTGATTGATATGACATTCGTTTCTGCTACCTCCCATTCTCAGAGCCTACGCCCCGTTTGCTTTCAGGAAGATGACTTTTAAAATCCCTTCCTTGCTCTCCAGTGCCCGGATCGCCTCTTCCGGAACAATCTGATCCGTCTCTACAACCATGACCGCAAATCCTCCGCGCTTATCACGGAATACCGTCATCGTCGCGATATTGATATTTTCCTTACTCAGCGCAGCAGACACCTCCGTGATCCGGCCAGGCTGATCAACATTGCGCACGATCAACGTATTACTTTCCCCACTGAAATTTACATCGATGCCGTCCAGTTTGCTGACACGGATCCGTCCTCCTCCGATAGAGTATGCCTGGATCTTCATGGTCTTCTTCCCTTCCGCATCCATGATGATCTGCGCCGTATTCGGGTGCGCCCCCTTGATGTCCTTATTCTCGATCACAAATTCCATACCCTGCTCCTTTGCGATCTCAAAACTGTGTGGAATCCGCATATCGTCCGGTTTCATCCCCAGAAGTCCGGCAATCAGCGCCTTATCTGTTCCGTGGCCTTTCCCCGTTGCAGCAAATGACCCATGCAAATATACCACGGCCCGTTCCGGCTGTCTGCCAAACAACTGTCTGGCGATCTGTCCGATACGCACAGCTCCCGCCGTGTGGGAGCTGGACGGCCCTACCATGACAGGACCTAAAATGTCAAATATACTTCCCATTCATTTTCCCTCTCTTTATTTTTATTTTTGACATGCTTCTATCCCTTATTATACTGGAAGGGCTTTCTGTTTACAACGAGTAATTGCACTCACCGGTATATTTTCGCATATGTTTAAATGAACCATTTTTTTGCTATGAAAGGCTGTGATCCTATGTATGTCATATTGCCAATATTCCTGTTCTGCCTGCTGATTCTGGCTCTTATCCTTCACCTCCGTAAAAAGCGTCTGGTCTGCCAGATCTGCAGGCTCTCTGTCCCGGAAAAGGTATACCGCCTGAACTGCCTTCTCTCTCCCTTTGGTTTTGAGTATCAGACCGCCCAGGATATTTTTCTCTCCAGACTCGATGCCTGGCAGCGGTCCTATGGCTACTGCCGTCTTTACGATCATGTCTCTCCCGGCCTTGGCATGGTATTCGACTGTGAACCTGTCTACTTTGACTTTCAGGGCAAAACCTGGCTCCTGGAATTCTGGAAGGGACAATACGGCATCAACACAGGCGCAGAGATCGGCATCTATCAGGCTGACACTCTGTTAAAACCAAACGACCGCTCAAAGGCTGTTTTCCACACTGTTCCGGACGAGGATCTGCCGCTGTTTGAACTGGAGCTGAAAAGAGGGACCGTCTGCCTTTACCATATTTTACGCAGGCACTGGTGGCTTGCCGGATTTTGCATGGGACGTTTTTCTGATCCGGAACTTCTGACCCTGCGTCTTTCGGTAACATTTTCCTCCCCGGAAATGCTTGAATGCCTCCGCCAGGGTCTTCTGGAGGCCGGCTATCCGCTGGAAGACTTCTGTATATGTGGGCGGCGCCTGTCTCTTACCTTTTCCATCCCCCACACGCCGCAGCCAAGAGTGCAGCAGCCTTTTCTCTCCTGGCTTTCCCAGTGCCGGAACCGAATATTTCTGTGGCTGTATTGCAGGATCACCTCACCTTTTTGCTTCAGCCTGGATCAACTCCTTTACCTGTCAGAATATCTGCCCTTTTTCTTCCGGCACATCATCTGCATCCAGAAGAAAAAATCTTTCCAGAAAAGGAAGCGGAGGTAAACGTTATGTCAGCAGAACACAGGCTCGATCAGGACTTCCTGCATGCCCTGGAATTATCCTTATCCAGTACTTCCCGGTACGTCCTCTTCAGTGACTGCCATCGTGGTAACGGACTGGCCGGAGATAACTTCCTGAAAAATCAGCATCTGTACCTTGCAGCCCTCCAGTATTACTTCCACAGAGATTTCATGTATATTGAACTGGGAGACGGCGATGAGTTATGGGAAAATCGTTCTTTTGATTCCATCAAATCTGCACACAGCGCCTCTTTCCAGATGCTGGCAGATTTTTATGTATCAGATCGGCTGTTCATGATCTACGGCAACCATGACATGATCAAGCGTTTTCCCTCCTTCCGCAATCAGGCAGATACATTTTCCATCTGTATGACCTGCCGGAAACAGGAACTATTTCCCGGCATCCGGTTTTTCCCGGCTTTGATCCTGAGAAATCAGACCGGCGGCCCGGATCTCTATCTGACCCACGGACATCAGGCAGACTTCCTCAACAGCGTTCTGTGGCGACAGGCAAGATTTCTGGTCCGGTACCTCTGGAGTCCTCTTGAGCGTGTCGGTTTTCTGGATCCTTCTGACGGTTCGAAAAAGAATCCAAAAAAGGAGAAGGTCGAACACAGACTTTCCTCCTGGGCCAAGGAGCATAATTGTATCCTGATTGCCGGACATACCCACCGCCCGGCTCTTGATTCCGACTCCTGTTATTATAATACCGGAAGCTGCGTCCGGCCCGGTTATATCACCTGTATTGAAGTGGATGGTCTTCAGGTATCTCTCATAAAATGGGCCATCCATGTCCGGCAAGATCTTTCCCTTTATGTTTCCAGGAAACTGCTGGCAGGTCCGCATTCTCTGCTATTGTAATATTTTTTTTAATATGTTACCCTAAATTCACATCCGCAAACTGCGGAGGACTATAACATACAAGGAAGTGCAGACTATGAACAAAAAAGAAATCCTGGAGATCCGCCGGCAGTTTACCCCTGAAAACTGTGCCATCACCCGGATCTGCGGATGCTATGTGGACCATGAAAAAGAAAAGAAAGCAGAATTGAAAAAAGCATTCCTCTCCCTGCCGGAGGAGGAGGCTTTTAAATACTTTGATATTTTCCGTCATACCCTATCTGGTACTCTGGGAAAGAATATGATCAGCATGGAGTTCCCCCTGGATCAGGAACTGGGCGGCGGCACACAGGAGTTTCTTCTGAAGCTCCGTGACAGCAGACTGGAAGACGATCTGCTGCTAGAAGAGTTCTACGACAAAGTCATCGAGCACTATGACTATCCGGAGAATTATTACATTATTCTGATCCACGCCGTCTACGACGTACCAGGGAAGGCTTCAGACGGCCTGGAGATGTTCGATGCCTCGGATACCGTCTATGAACACCTGATGTGCAGTATCTGTCCGGTAAATCTAAGTAAAGCAAGCTTAAGCTACAATGCTCAGACCAATAATATCGAAGACCGGATCCGCGACTGGATCGTGGAGGCTCCCGTAAAAGGATTCCTCTTCCCAGCCTTTGTAGACCGTGCCTCAGACATACATCATGTTTTATACTATACGAAGAAGCCAGAGGAGCTCCAGCCGGATTTTATAAACGGAGTCCTGGGCAGCAAGATCCCTCTGACCGCCGGAGACCAGAAAACCTCTTTCCAGGCTATCGTCAGTGACACTCTTGGCTCATCCTGCGACTATGAAACAGTCCGGAATATTCATGACAACTTAAATGAAATGCTGGAGGAAGCCAAGGAAGCCCCTGAACCTCTGGAATTGTCCAGCCCCGATATCAAACGGCTGCTGGAACAAAGCGGCGCCTCGGAAGAGCAAATGGAGACCTTTGACCGGGAATTTAAAGATGTGATGGGAGAACAGCAGACAGTGCTGGCTTCTAACATTGCCAATACCCGGACCTTCCAGATCGAGACTCCTGATGTCATCGTAAAAGTCAATCCGGAGCGTTCTGATCTTGTGGAGACCCGGGAAATCGACGGCAGACGGTGCCTGGTCATCGCCATCGACGACCATCTGGAGGTCAACGGAATCGAGATTCAGCCCTGATTTTTGATGGGTAAAAAAAATTTTTTAAAAAAATTGCAAAAAGTATTTGCCAAAACACTTTTTTTATGGTATGATACTTTTTGTCGAGCGGAGATGGCGGAATGGCAGACGCGCTAGATTCAGGTTCTAGTGGGAGCAATCCTGTGAGGGTTCAAGTCCCTTTCTCCGCATTGCTTATAGAGAGCGGAAATCTTTGATATTTCAAGGGTTTCCGTTCTTTTTTGTTATCATTACGCCGGTAAAATTTGATTACCTTTTTCATCCAAAACAGAACCGGCGCAGCTTTTGCCACGCCGGTTCCCACTATTTTCTCTTCATTCAGTTTTTACCAGTTTGTATAAATGTCAATCGTTCCTGACGGACATCCGGTATCATAAACCTTTCCAGCTCCCAGCGAGGTCTGCACAACAGTCCCCTTCGGGTAATCGCTGCTGGCCACACAGATATAACCGTCTTTATCGCGGATGGTTCCATCACTTGCCACATGGCGTCCCGGAATATTCAGACCATGTCCGGGAAGCACTTTCTGGGAATAATAGGTCTCTCTGTGACCATTGAAATAGACAACCCCTTTTTCCGGTGTCAAAGCACCGCCGCTGTCTGGGATGATATACCCACCGCCGCCGGATGATGATGAACCACTCGATCCGCCGCTCGGCTTGCTACTGCTTCCGCTGCTGGAATTGCTGTTGTTACTGCTTGTCTCCTTCACTGTCTCTTCCGCTGCTGCCTTCCTGGACGCTTCCGCCTGTTTTGCAGCCTCTTCTGCCCGGAGACTTTCAATCTTATCGGTCAGTGCAGCCAGGTCGGTAGATGTAGCTTCCGCTTTCGCGTTCAGCTCCTCTTTCTGGTCTGCCAGTTCTTTTTCCATCTCTTCCTGTGAGCGTTTTTCTTCCTGCAGTCTGGTCTCTTGCTCCTCTATGGTTTCACGGAGTGTACACAGCTCCTCCAGCTGCTCACGGTCATAGTCGCTGATATTTTGTACAAATTCCACGCGGTTGAGAAAGTCCGCCATATTGTCTACAGAAAAAATCATGCTCAGCATCGAAGCGCTGTCGTTCTCATACACATACTTGATCCGCAGCTTCATTTCTTCAAACTGCTGCTGTTCGCTGCTTTTTGCGATGTCGATCTGCGCCTGCGTTGCCTCGATCTGACCGTTAGTTTCTTCAATCTGATCTTCCAGATCTGCAATCTGTGTTCCCAGTTCCAAAAGCTCCTGGTTGATGCCGCTTAAGGTATCTTCCAACTGCGATGACTGCTCTTCCATACTGTCAATTTCTGTGGCCTGTACCGTCAATCCCGAGCCTACCATTGCAGATACGCACAGCACCGATACGCCCGTCTGCAGCCAATGCTTTAACAGAAACTTCATAAAAAACCTCCAACTTGAATCCTTGTCTTTATTTTCTGCACACCCCATCATATCACACTTATGCGTTCTTGGCAAATGTTAGTTGCAATTTACTGACATGCCTTTCCCTTATCTTCCGCTGTTTTACAGCATCTGGCTGAACTCAATACACTCCTTATTCGGACCATCGATCTTAAAATACCGCACGCCATTCTCCCAGAAGGGCAGGAAATGAATTTCATCCGAAAGATTATTCATACCCATGGCGCATATCTTTTCGTATACCTTTTCTACATCCGTCACATCGATTGCCAGGTGATCAATGGAACCATATTCCATCTTGACTGTCTTTTCTTCATAAGTCTCAATCACCAGGTTATTTAACTTCAAGAATACGACTCTTGCGCCGTTTTCTTCGTTGATCGTCTCATAGGCAGTCTCGAATCCCAGTTTCTGATAAAATTCCACAGTTGCATCCATGTCCTTTGTGGGAATCCCGACATGCTGAATCCCAGTTAAATATTCTTTCACTTGTCTTCCTCCTGTTCTTAATTTTATCATCTGTGTCTTATTATAGCTCAACTGGTCAATATCTTCCAGTTCTTTTCCGCTTTTCACTTCATAATAGACAGCTTCATTTTGATGTCTTGAAAACACCTTTTTACCGCCTTCATCTCCTTTTAGCTCCATCAGCTCTGAAAAATATGCCTTTGAAAACCAGACCGGATTTCCTTCCTGGCATCCACATCTGACACATCCAATCTCTGCATCCGCCATCTGTGCCAAAAATCCCTCTACAGTTGTCTTTGTAAGCCATGGCTGATCTGCCACAAAAAAGGCGCATGACCGGATATCCACTGGCGCACTGGTTTCTCCGGTCCACATCCTGTCAGATTTCCCGATATGCGAAAGGGCAGCCCGAATTGAAAAAGAAACCCCTTTTCGGCTTTCCGGCGACCAGACGCAGAAAACTCTGCGGCCTTCTTTCCTGAAGTTATCCACCGTTTCCCGGATTTCCTGGTACTGTGTCACCACCAGAAGCTCATACCGTTTGTCTGCATCCGCAATCTCCATCAGTCGTTCCAGGAGATGGAGATACATGGGGCGCCCATCCACTTCATATAACAGTTTATTTCTTCCAAAACGGCGGCTGTTTCCAGCCGCCAGATAAATCAATGCCGTTTTTCTCATTTCAACAGTCCCATCGCGATCTTCTCGCTGGTGATCGGAAGTTCATGGATCCACAGTCCCGTCGCATTGGCAACCGCATGAGCCAATGCCGGCGCAGGCGTATTGATGACCACTTCTCCGATGGATTTCGCTCCGAAGGGGCCTGTCTCTTCGTAGCTGCTCTCAAACTCTACCCGAAGCCTTCCTACATCCAGCCTCGTCGGGATCTTATACTGCATGAAGGAATTATTCAACATCTGGCCTTTGGCAGAATACTGGACATTTTCATAAAGCGCCATGCCGATCCCCTGGGCAAGTCCTCCCTCCACCTGACACCGGCAGAGATTAGGATTCAGTGTTGTGCCACAGTCTACGACCGCCACGTAATCCAGGATCTCCACATGACCGGTCTCCTTGTCCACTTCGATTTCCACCATTCCCACCATGAAAGGCGGCGGAGAAACCGGAGAACTGTTGGTCTCTGTCACCTGAAGCGAGCTTGCATTTCCACTCTGTCCCGCCGTACCGATTTCTTTTAGGGTTACCTGTTTTCCAGTCTTTTGATCCACAGCTGTATGCCCGTCAAACAAAATGTCCTCCTGGTCGCAGGAAAGCATTTGGGCTGCCTTGGCACAGATATTCTCCTGCAGCTTCCGGCATGCCTTTTCTACGGCACGTCCAGTCACATATGCGGTACTGGATGCATAGGATCCGGAGTCATAAGGTGATGTATCCGTATCTGCTCCGGACACGATGATCTGGTCTACAGAACAGTCCAGACACTCGGCCGCCACCTGGGCCAGAGTGGTATCGCACCCGGTTCCCATGTCTGCCGCGCCAATGGACAAAGCATACACTCCGTCTTCTTCCAGCTTAATGCTGGCAGAACCCACATCCACATTGGAGATACCGGAACCCTGCATTGCCATAGCCACACCTACGCTTCTTACTTTGCCATTTCCCATATCGCGGCAGGGATATTTTTCATCCCACCCGATCATCTCTCTGGCCCGTTCCATACAGCGGTCCAGCGCACAGCTATTTGTCTGCTCTCCGTAATAGGCCGGCATGATCTGACCCTCACGTACCATATTTTTCAACCGCAGCTCTACAGGATCGATATGAAGCTTTTCCGCCAGTTCATTGACTGCTGTCTCAACTGCAAAAATCCCCTGGGTCGCCCCATATCCACGGTATGCTCCAGAAGACATCACATTGGTATACACCACATCATAGGCAAAACGATGTGCTTCCAGGGATCCGTACAACGGAATAGATTTATGCCCAGACAGTCCTACCGTCGTTGGTCCATGTTCACCGTAGGCTCCTGTATTAGACAGCGTATACACGTCAATGGCACGGATTTTTCCGCTCTTATCAGCGCCAACTCTGACAGACACCTCCATCTCATGCCGGGGTGAGGAGGCGATCTGAGATTCCTCTCTGGTAAAGATCATCTTGGACGGCTTTCCCGTCTTCCAGGTCACGAACGCCGGATACACTTCCGAAACAGAGGTCTGTTTTGCACCGAATCCGCCGCCGATCCTCGGCTTGAATACCCGGATCTTTGACTTAGAGATGCCCAGTGCATTGGAGAGGATCCTGCGGACATGGAATACAATCTGAGTAGAGCTCATCACATTGAGCCGTCCATAAGAATCCATATAGCAGACAGTACGGAAGGTCTCCATCATGGCCTGCTGATTCGCCTTCACCCGGTAAGTACCTTCTACCACCTCATCACAATCCGCCAGTACTGCGTCCACGTCACCGTCATGGCTCTCACCGCTGGCACACAGGTTCCTCCGGTTATCTGCGCCCACCTTACACAGTGCTTTCCAGTCCTCTTCCGGGTGTACCAGAATCTCGCTGTCTTTTGCCTCATGAAGATCCAGAATAGCCGGAAGTACCTCATATTCTACCTTGATCCGTTTCAAAGCCTGATCTACACAGGCTTCATTTTCTCCCGCCACGATGGCCACCGGATCCCCCACATACCGTACATGGGGATCCAGGATCAGCCTGTCGTAAGGACTGGCCTCCGGATAGGTCTGGCCTGCCATGGTAAACCGCTCTCCCGGCACATCTTCCCAAGTGTAGACTGCCTCAATCCCTTCCACTTTTTCTGCCAGATCCGTCCGTACAGACCGGATCATGGCATTGGCATGAGGGCTTCTTAATACCTTTACGATCAGGCAGTCCTTCGGCGCGATATCGTCTGTAAATACTGGTTTCCCTGTCACCAGCGCCATAGCGTCTTTTTTTCTGATCGGCTGACCTACTGCTTTCATACCGCACCTCCCTGTTTCTTATATTCTAAAAAGGCTTTCATTCCCCGAAGCTGTCCTTCATATCCGGAACAGCGGCAGAGATTTCCTGCCAGATATTCTTTCATCTCTTCTTCTGTAGGATCCGGATTTTCCCGGAACAGGGCAATGGCATTCATGATCATGCCCGGATTGCAGAAACCGCACTGTTCCGCTCCCTGATCTGCAATGAATCCGCCGAACTCTTCCGCCTCTTTCTGAAGCCCCTCCAGCGTCGTCACCGTATGGCCGTCTGCCCTGGCCGCCAGCACCGAACAGGAAAGTACCGGTTTTTCATCTAAAAATACTGTACACAGTCCACAGCCGGAAGTCTCACATCCCCGCTTGACACTATAGCATCCGTGTTCTCTGACAAAATCGATCAACAGAAGATCCGGGCGGATCTCCTCTTCTATTTTCTTTCCGTTTAACACCAGGCTAATCTTCATCTTTTCCGCCTCCCTCCTGTAATTTTGTCAGTCCCCGGCGGATCAGCACCTCTGCCAGATGACTGCGGTATTCACCGCTTCCACGCATATTGCTTTCCGTCGGAACCTGTCCTGCTGCCTCTTTGGCAGCTCTTTCCACATCCATTTCCGGCAGTTCGATCCGCATCGCCTTTTTCGGCCTTGCTCCCACCGTGACCCGGATGCCTTTCTCCAGGAGAGCAAGCCCCACAGCCAGCACCGGGAAATCCGTCTTCGCATTCCGGTGGGACAGATAAGCGTACCTGCCCTTCGTCTTCTTCACAATGATTCGTACCAGAATATCCCGGTCTCTTGGCATTTTAACAAACTCTTCCAGCGGAACCACGCCTCTCTTGAAGAGTTCCACTTCCGTATCCAGAGCCAGAAAACAAGTAAGCACATCCGAAAATCCAAACCGGCCGAAAATGCTTCCTCCGACTGTTGCAAGATTCCGGAACTGAACGCCCACGATATCTTTTACACTGTCACGGATCATTCCCTGAAACCACTGATTCATCCCTTCATGCAGTTCCAGCTGTCTGAGAGTCGCCATACAGCCGATCCGAAACGCTTCATCTGTCTCTTCGATCGTATCAAGTCCAAGTCCCGACAGATCGATGGCCGTCTGGATCTGTGCACTGCTCATCTTCATCCAGAGCATCCCGCCCAGGATCCGGTTTGACTTCTTCTGGTTTAATTCATAGGCCTGTTCCAGGCTTTCTGCTTTTACATAATTCTTTATTTTCAGCATCTTCTCTCCCTCATCTACATATTTTCATCAGGTCTCTTACATGCAGTATTGCCATTGTACCATCTTTCCAGAGAAAATGATACGACTGCTCCCACATCTTTCTGCATTTTCTGCAGACCGGCCAGCGCCCTGATCTGTTCTTTGCTCAGAAGATCCCCCTGATTTACCACGTATCGATAGTCACACTTCACATCTTTTTTCTGTCCAAAACTCTTTGTCAGACACTGTATCACATCGGTCTCCCGGATAAGATCTTCCGGCAAGCGTCCCAGATTCTGGCAAGCAGTCTCGTATCTGTGACATTTTTCCCGGAAGGTTCTGCCGATCGCCGAAGCTCCTGCCACACCGATGACCAGATCCGTCCTTTCCGGAAGCACAGGTTCCCAGGATGCGGGACATTTTAAGGGAAGGCGATGGCTTCCGTCCGCCTCTGTCAGAACCACATCATACTTATCAAGTAATTTTCCAGGCTCCTCCGCCCCCAGTCCGCTGATCTTTCCGTCTTCCGGACTGCTTCCTGCGGGGACGAACCCATATCTTCCTTCCTGATACATATGAGTGGTGGTCGTGACAGCCACCTCATATCCGGCCTGTCTAAGCTCTCTTGCAAGCTCATAGATGAGCGTCGTTTTTCCGCCTGCGCCTACCACTGCGATCAGCCGGTGTTTTCCAGGATCAATCCTTAAGATATCCATCAAGGAAAAACGCTCTTCTTTTTCAAGATGAAGAACCGCCTCCAGCACTCCCCCGGCGATACACCGGGCCTTGTCCGAGATACTGCGGCAGTTTTCCTGTTCTTCCAGCCTGGGATCAATGTCTGCCAGCTTAAGCCCCTCTTTTACCTGAAATCCATCCGGCAGGATCCCCCTTAATATCCCGTTAATAGAAGCCTGCACCGGGACCTCTCCGATCCGTGCGATGACCTGTCCCTTCCTTACCTTTTCCCCAATCTTTGCACAGCCTTTTAGTTCTCCCGCAGAAGGAGCATAGAGCACCCGTTCCTTTGCATACCCTCCAATTCTCCCCGGAATTCCGGTATTTGGGATGGCCGATCCCTGATAATAGATCTTTCCCAGGTCATGTCCTCTCTTTGTCTCAATGACTGCATGGACATCTTTTCCGGCTTCGAATCCAGGGCCAAGTCCAATCGTGATCTTTGCCATATCTATACTGGTTCCTGTATTTTTCTTTGCCAGGATTGCATCCACGACCACTCCAGGCTTCCATTTCCGGATCCAGTCCCCTTCCGGATCCACCAGTACCGGCACCTTTCCCTCCGCCAGGACCGCCCCGGCCGTCTCTTCATCTGCCAGACAGGCAGTGATCCCTTCTACAGTCACTTCCTTCTGATAGACCGCCTCCGAAAAGGACACCGTCCTCCGGATAGACGTAGGCCTTTCACATTCCAGCGCAGCCACCTCAAATCCACTGTGATATAATTTTGCGATCACACCGGTTGCCAGATCTCCTGCACCTCGCACGACCACCCGTCTCATCCTGTTTTTTAACATAAAAAATGCCTCTCTTCGATTCTGATAACTCTATCTTATCATCCTCGAAAAAGAGGCACAAGTCTTTCCTGTAACTAAGAGATCAACTGTAAAAATTACATCAGCATAGAAACCAGCTGATAGAGCAGATTTGCCGCCACTCCGGCGCACAGTCCTCCGATGGTATGGCTGATGATCGCCTTACCGGTCAGATGCGGCACCTTCAGTGCAGACATCATGCCCACATGGGTGCTCAAATATCCGCTCCAGCACATACACATCGCAGTAAATACAGCGATATCATTGGCATGTGCAGTTCCTGCGCTTACCATCTCCGGCACCAGGCCGATGGCTGCTCCTGCTGCTCCAAGGGCAGTGATCGGAACGGCCACTGCAGAGGCAGAAGTAAATCCAAACAACGGCTTCAGAATAAATTCAATCTTCTCTCCAAGCCATGGAAGCAGGGCTACCCCTTCATAAGCCGCGCCAGTATAGGTCCCGTCTGCCGACGGCCCATTGGTCAGCATCATCACGATCGTACAGATTACCAGAACACCTGGGATAATGGCCATACCAACTTCTACGCCGTTCTTTCCGCCGTCCAGCAGCGCTTCCAGAAGACGACCTCCCACGCCTCCGTTTCGAATCTCACGTTTATTTAAAATATCATCCGCGGATTCACCGTTTTCTTCCTCGATACAATAGCTTTCCGTACCGTATTCTTTTTTCGTGAACGTCGTCATGATCCGCACGCTGACAATACTTCCGATAACTGCTGCCAGGTTACCTATCAGAACCGCGATCCCTAAGTTTTCCCCCGGCGCATTGATTCCCAGCATAAACGTCGTAACAATCAGCCCCATACCAAAAGCTGTTCCCAGGTTAGTCAGTGCCGGCAGCTGGAACTTCTTAAAATATCTGCGGAAATTACGGTCTTCGGCAAGTCCTAAGATTGCCGGATTATCTGAAAGGTAAGTTGTCATGATCCCCACAGATGCCGCCCCAGGCAGATTATAAAGCGGTTTCATCAGCGGTGTGATCACCTTATTCAAAAGTGCGATCACGCCAAATTCGGAGAGTGCTCCTGAAAGTGCTCCTGCAATAACCGCAATCGCCATAATATTAAATACTGTATCAATCAAAAGTTCATATGCGGTTGCCATCATTGTCTGCATCATGTTTGCGCCGCCCATCCGGATTCCGATTCCGCCAAAAATGATGGCCAGGAAGATCAGAAACACAAAAGCTTCCGCGCTGACTGCGTTTTTAAATCTCTTTGTAGTATCCATATCATTCCCCATTTCTTTTGTTATTTTTTAGACAATTGATCTTTCTTATCATACTAGAGAGTATAAGAAAAATCAACTGCTTTTTTCAGAAATGAGAAAGTTCTTTTAATTTATTCTATTTTTCTGCTTTTTCATACACATCCAGAGCCGCTGATACAGCCTCACCCTTAGAAACTTTCACGCCGTTTCTGAGCATAACTGCTTCCAGCGCTCCAAGGAGGATCAGAATGTTACGCTTCTGGCTTGAATATCCCATGTTTCCGATTCTTAAGATCTTGCCGTCCAGCGGTCCGAAGGAAGTAGCGATCTCAATCCCGAATTCATTTAACAGCATGCCGCGGATTGCCTTTCCATCTGCGCCTTCCGGAATATTGATGGCGGTTACCACCGGCATCTTATGCTCCAGATCACCGAAGATAGTAAGTCCCATAGCCTTAAGACCTGCTACCAGCGCCTCGTCATTTAACTTATGTCTTGCAAAACGTGCTTCCAGGGTCTCGTTTACGATGCAGCGAAGGGCCTCATGCACTGCATACTGCATGCTGGTAGCTTCTGTATGATGGTTCAGTCTTCTCGGGCTCCAGTAGTCCTCCAGCTGTGCCAGATCCAGATAGTTGCTGGGGATTCCTGCCAGTTTGCCGTCCACATCGTCCTGTGTCCGGATTCCCTTTTCTACACGTTTTCTTCTCTTTACGATTTCCTCAATCTGCTCGTTGTAAGTGATCAGCGCCGATCCGGACGGAGCGGAAATACATTTCTGTGTACCGGAAATGCAGGCGGACAGCTTCCAGTCGTCTACCTTGACTTCTGCTCCTCCCAGAGTAGCAACTGCATCTACGATCAGCAGTGCACCGTATTTCTCACAGATTTTTCCAAGCTCATCCAGCGGCTGCATCATGGATGTGGAAGTCTCACCGTGAATACATGCCACTGCTTTGTAGGAATCCTTCTTCAGTGCATCTTCGATCTCCTGTGGGTCAAAGACAGTTCCCCACTCCTTCTCCAGCAGCGTAATATCTGCGCCGCAGCGCTCCAGGATCTCAGCCAGCAGATAGCCAAATCTTCCGAATGCAGGAATCAGCACCTTATCCCCAGGACAGATGGCTCCTGTCAGGACTGTCTCCAGTCCTCCTCTGGATGTGGTGTCTACCAGATAGGTCTGACGGTTCTTGGTCTGGAAAACATAGCGTTCCATCTCCATGGTCTCATTCATCAGCGCTGTAAATTCCGGGTCAAACTGTCCCAGGATGTGTGCGCCCATAGCACGCAGAACTCTCGGATCTGCCTCCACCGGTCCCGGTGTCATCAGTGTACGTGGTGACGGATTGATTTCTTGAAATTGTTTCATATTTTTCTCTCCTTTATCCGTATTATTTTCGAATCCCCTGTAAAAATACGCAAAAAAGTCCCAGGGAATTTCCGCCCTTGGAACTTTCTGCTTAAGAGTATATCGATTTTACTTTTTTTTCGCAATATCTAATTTGGATAAAAAAATCCTCGTTTTCTATACATATTGCTTCAGGTCATCCATCGCTTTGTCGTCAAATTTCGACTTGTCAATCTTCGCATGTTTCAGATACTGCCTCCAGATCAGGATCAACACCAGCCCCAGAGCAATGACTGCTGTCAGGAAGTAGAAGAAATACCGATATCCCATAACGCCCGGGTGATTATCTATCATATTTCCGGCAAGGATAGAAACAAAGGTCTCCGGGATGGAGCCTGCCGTACAGATCAGTCCCGCGGCCGTTCCGGAGTATTCTACCGGTACTGCTCCCTCGCTCATCATAGTCCATGCCATGGCATAATTCATATGGAAAAATACCAGGATGGCCACAAACAGGACTGCTACGATGATAACACTGGAATTTTTAGCCGGCGTCAAAAGCAGCAGGATCTGCCCGGCCAGCATGGTAACGAACGCCAGTAACATTAATTTCGCTGTGCCAAATCGGTCCGCCAGGTAGCCGCCCACAATGTTTCCGCCGATAGAGCCGAATTTCCGGAACACTCCCATCATGGCGCCGAAGGCAACCGTGGCGCCCAGAATATCCGTTACATATGGGATGTAATAATAGATGGACAGACAGAATACGTGATTGCAAAAAGTTACCAGACAGATGATCCAGACTGCCGGGTTCTTGATCACCTTCGCAAGCCCTTTAAAGGATACCCGGTCTGCATTCAGTACCATTTTATCATCTTTGACTGCATAAAAGGCAAAGATTGCCATCGCAATATTTACCACAGAATAAAACAGGATCACGTATTTCATGGCCAGCACTTCATTCTCCATCTGAGACGCGCCAAAATTAAACAGCGCTACCGCGATCAATGCGATCACGCCTCCTGCAATGTTCTGAGTGCCTTCGAAAAATCCATAGGCCTTTCCCTGGCTGTCCTGATCAGACATCACCCGCACAGCCTTGACACAGGCCGGCCAGAATGCAAAGGTCGTGGACACGCCCCACAGCGCATAGATACACAGAAGGCCTTTAAATCCCAGCGGAAGCAGATGCAGAAATCCGCCGATCCCTGTTGCCAGCAAAGACACTACGATGATCTTTTTTACCGGCATTCCATCTGCCACCACGCCGCCAAAAAGGTAGGACACGATCCCGAACACTCCGATGACTGTTCCAAATACTCCCATCTGGGTATTGGTCAGGTGATATGTTGAAATATATACTTCATAATAGTCAAACCGGAAGAATGGAAGTCCGGAAATAACAGAGACTCCCAGCGCAAGGATCACGATGGCTCCAAAATTTGCCCTGAGTTTTCCGTTGATTCCAATCTTTCCCAGTAAATTTTCCATAAGTCTCTCTCCCTTTTGTTTTCTTAATTTACGGAAACAATATGATAGGTCTGTCCTTTATCATAAGTCCTGGAAAAAATTGTAAAATTGTCATAATAAAAGATTCCGGCATAAACGCCTCTTTCGCAGCCTTCATTGTTCATCTCAAAATCTGCCCATTTGCCGACGCTTTCTTCGATGTCATCCTGGGAAACGGTCTCATCGATCAATTCTTCCGCCGCTGCTTTATCTCCGGATGCTGATCCGGCTGTACCAGAAGCATCTGCTTCCGTGCTGGTCCCCGAAGTTGTTGACGTGGCAGTCATGGTAATCCCTATCACCACTCCGATCACAATAACAGCAAACACTGCTATGATTCCTGCTAATTTTTTCTTATTCATCCGTTCTGCCTCTTTTCTTTATGGACAAATGTGCCCCTGTCAGAAACAAGAGCACATTTTTATCAGTCTTTTATTCTTCTTCTGCCGCAGCATCGTCCAGAATGTTGGTTCCGTCACTGACGTCATTTCCGTCCTCGTCAAGGACTGCATCCTGGTACTTGTCATAATGAACTTTCTTTCCATTGTGATCGATGAATTCATTTCCTTCATTGGACCACGGAATCCATCCATTTCCCCATTCTTTGATGGTGTTGATATCCACCGACTGACAGAAGTAAGCGATATGAGCCGCACCCCAGCTGTCTCCGCAGAAGAAGGCTACTGTCTTGGATGTATCCAGTCCATTACCTTCCATGTATGCCACCAGCTCTGCCTGGGTTCTTGGAGTACCATCTACATTATCAAAATATTCTCCATTTTCGTCATCTCCCTGCAGACACCATACGGATCCGTCAATATGTCCTGCCAGGTCATGATAGCTGTATCCGGAGTATTCTCCGTTCCACTCGTCTTCACTTCTGTTGTCCGCAACCTGTCCTTCTACTTCGCCGCTTAAGATAGCCTTGATGTCATCCATCCAGAGGATCTCATCAGGATTTGCAATCGTATCAGATCCAAAGCTGTCTACTGATTCTGGCACCACCAGCGTGCTTTCATCGGTATCCAGATCGTATCCGTTATAGGACCATGCTGTCAGCGCTCCGCTCATAGCATAAGTCTTTACTCCCAGAGTTCTCAGCATGAAGCCGAGACGTCCCTGCGGAGAAGTGTCTCTTCCCATCAGGATCACGATAGAATCTTTTGTAATGCCGTACTGTGGGCAGAGGTCATCTCTGAATTCTTCCAGAGAGATCAGTCTCCACTCTTTTGCGTAATCAGATCTCTTTTCCGGTACATAGACACGCGGTCTTTCATAAGAGTCTGTATTAATATGCACGGCTCCCGGAACATGTCCGCCGGAGAAGTAAGAGGACTCTTTCGCATTTCCCCAGCCTACATCTACCAGAACAACGTTGTCCAGATTGTCGCCGACAATGGCTTTTGCGTCTTCGCTTAACTCGGTTTCTTCTCCTGTCTTCACATCAGAGATGCTCTTTACGATCTCTGTCGGAAGGAACATATCATAGTTTTCGTAAGATTCCAGGTCTGTTCCGTCATCGATCATCTCATTTGCCTGGAACACGGAAACATTCTCGATTCCCTGGTCGTTAAAATACTGTGCTACATGAGCCGCCTGGTCTCCTGTGTAATCATAGACGATGACTTCTGAATCTTCGGTGATTCCCTGGTCTTCCATGGCTCTTTCTAAGTATGCCTCACGGGGAGCCGCGCCTGCATAGTCACAGTCCAGCCAGCGCGCTGAGAAAAGCAGAGAATTCTTTAAATGTCCTCCGTTGGCTGCGCCTTCTAACGCCCATCCTGAATAGGCCTCCTGTGGGCGGGCATCAACCAGCACTGTATTCTCGTCAGAGTCGTTCATAAATTCCTGTACCTGCTCTGCCGATGCAGCCTCAAAATCTCCCATTTCTGCATCATTCGCCAGGTTTGTAGATTCCTCTGTCTTTTCCTGACTGCTGCTTGCCTCCTGACTGTCGGAGCTTGTCTGACTGCCGCAGCCGATTACCATTGATGCAGTCATGGCAGCACATAATAATGATGCTACTAATCGTTTCTTCATCACTTTCTCCTCCTAATCTATATGTCTTGTAATATTAAGCCTCGTCTATGGTATCACACCGCTGATCCACCCCGCAAATTCATAATATTAATAAATTATGCATATTTATAGATGTTATAAATTTGCCTGGGCGTGCGGAAGAATTAATTTCTCTAATCCTCGGCGAAAAGGTAAAAATCCTCCACGTCCTTCCTCTGGAGTCCCCGCGGATCGGTGATGAACATTCTTTGATCGTCATGGACCTGGTCGTTAAGCTGGAAAATGGCAGTATTGTCAATATCGAAGTCCAACGGCCCGGCTATCGGTTTCCCGGACAGCGTTCAGCCTGCTACAGCGCTGATCTTCTATTGCGCCAGTATAAAAGAGTCCGAAGCGAACATTCTAAAGCCTTTAGCTATAAAGATATCAAAAAGGTATATACCATCGTCTTATATGAAAAAAGCACCTCTGAATTTCACCACTTTCCTGATCACTATATTCACTATTTTTCCCAACAGTCAAACACAGGTATTAATATTTCCACAGTTTCGCAGATACTACGAAGAAATCTATACGCTATGCCAGGCAGGAAGAGATTGATGCGCAAAAGGAGACCATTGAAACTCGGGAACAGGAAATCCGGAAATTGAAAGAAGCTCTTGGCAGATTACAATCGAAATAGAAAGGCATAATGAAAAGACCTGCCGCAGGTACTTTAAAAGCACACTTGCGTCAGGTCTTTTCTTTATTTCTCTTTATTTCTCTTTATTTCCGATATTCGAACTCAAATTTTACAAATTCATCGATGAAGCGGAGGATATAATCTACAACTGCATCACAGACTTCTTTTCCCAGCTCCGCGGTAGCATCCCGGGCGCTCTTGCTGTAGTCTACGCCTGCGGCATGTCCATGTTCGATCAGGTCGCCGGTCTTAGATACGTCACGGGTACGAAGATTCAGATATACGGCCGCCCCGTCAAACTCCCCTCTGTGAAGATCCAGGAACTGGATATTACCGATTTTCTGATTATCCGGAATGTGTGCACGTTCTACTTTCACCGTCTCCGGTGCAATATGCATCATCACGGCCGTCTCGGTAATATCGCCATGGCCGATCAGCCCCCACTCGGGATTTAAGTCTCCTGCTACCTCAAACCACTGGATATTGGCTACAGGAATGTTTTTCAGCCGCAGATACTGCCCCACATCATAGAGTGCATTGTTGTTTCCTCCATGTCCATTCAGGAAAAGGAAGTGGGTAAATCCATAAGATACCAGCTGGTCGCAGACTTCTTTTACATATGCTGCAAGAGTGGTCTGGGAAACAGCCATTGTTCCTGGAAAATCTGCATGATAGAGGGCATGTCCATAAGGCACTACCGGAGCCACTAGGCCTTTGTCTGTCTTCTCGCCTACCTTCTTTGCCAGATATTCCGCCACGATCCAGTCAGTTCCCACAGGAAGAGCCGGACCATGCTGTTCCGTGCTTCCCACAGGGATGATCACCAGTTTTTTTGTCTTCAATGCTTCCTGGTTTTCTTCCCATGTGTTTTCAAAAATAAAGTTGCTCATAAGCCGATTCCTCCTTTACATCAAATCTGTCTCTATCATAGCGCATAAATCAGACATCTTGCAAGAATTCCTTCTATTTTCCCTCAACTTTTGTAGACAAGTTAAAAAAATATATGCTATCATACCTGTTGAACCTGTAACTGACTTTCAGAAAGGATTTTACAAAAGAAAATTGTCATGAACTACACGATTACAGAACTTTTCTGGCTCCTGCTGATCTACTCCTTCATCGGATGGGTCATAGAAGCCGCCGTTGGAACGATCAAGAACAGAAAATTTACGAACAGAGGTTTCTCTACCGGTCCCTTCTGTCTGGTTTACGGTATCGCGGCTGTTCTGATGGAACTGACTTTGTCAGAACTGATCAACAATCCCCTGTTCCTATTTCTCGGCTGTGGAATACAGGCCACCGTTATCGAATGGTTTACCGGCAAGACACTGGAGCGCCTGAACCGCCACAAATGGTGGGACTATTCCGGAAAGAAATGGAACTTTGACGGATACATCTGTCTGCAGTATTCCCTTTTGTGGGCAGTCCTGGGCGTAATCAGCATCCGCTGGACCACTCCTTTACTTTCTGATATCTACAACAGAATCCCCTCCCCTGTTTCCATGATCATTGTCTGGGTATTTGCGGTTTATCTTCTGCTGGATACCGGAGTTTCTGTTGCAGCAGCATTTCATTTAAGAAGTTTTTCGCTGAAAGCACTGCAGCCGGATATCAAATTTGCAGACTGGTCCCGGAAAGCCGGTATCCCGATCATTGGTCACGCAGAACGCCGTATGGCAAGGGTCTATCCTGCGATACAGGAAAAAGCCGACCAGATTTTCAGTCAGGGAAAATTTGCCGAAGGCTGCGGCTTTTATAAGCTGTTCTGGCTGTTTTTAGTCGGGTCGCTGCTGGGCGACATCACCGAGACCATCTACTGCCGGATCATCGGCGGCACCTGGATGGACCGGAGCAGTCTGGTCTGGGGACCCTTCAGCATCGTCTGGGGATTTGCCATTGTCCTTGCCACCATCCTCCTTTACAAAGACCGGGACAAACCGGACCGCCATATCTTCCTGGTCGGCACCTTCCTCGGCGGCGCTTACGAATACGTGTGCAGTGTCCTGGGAGAAATCGTTTTCGGCCAGGTATTCTGGGATTACAGCGATATCCCCTTTAACCTGGGAGGACGAATCAATCTTCTTTACTGCTTTTTCTGGGGAATTGCCGCCGTCATCTGGATCAAGGGACTGTATCCTCCTTTTGCCCGCTGGATTGAAAAAATCCCAAAGATTACCGGATACGTTCTCACCTGGATCCTGGTAGTATTCATGAGTATCAACATGCTGGTCTCTGCCGCCGCACTGATCCGTTACAGCGCACGCGATGGCGGTCCTGCCGCCAAAAGCGGGTGGGAACATGTGATCGATACTCATTTTGACGACCAGAGAATGCAGCAACAATATCCAAATGCCAAGCCAAAATAGGCAATGGGGACACCCTGATACGCGGATGGGGACGTACCCTTTTGCAAAAGGGTACGTCCCCATCTTCTACTTTGTGCTGGTCTCCCGGATGATCTTCCGGATCGGAAGCACGCTTGCCGGGGTTACCGACAACTCGTCCACTCCCATTTTCAGGAAGGTCTCTGTGAGTGTCGTGTCTGCTCCCAGTTCGCCGCAGATGCCTACCCAGCATCCGCCTTTATGTCCATTTTCTACAGTCATCTGAATCATCTTCAGGACTGCCGGGTGATGTGAGTCATAGATCGGATCCAGTTTTGCATTCTGGCGGTCGATCGCCAGCGTATACTGAGTCAGATCGTTAGTCCCGATACTGAAGAAATCTACTTCCTTTGCCAGATCCTCACTGACCATGACGGCAGCCGGCGTCTCGATCATCACGCCCTGCTCAAAAGTGCCATATGGAATGCCCTTTTCATCAAACTCTGCCTTGAGTTCTTCTACGATCATCTTGATCTGTTTCACTTCATTTACGGAAATGATCATCGGATACATGATTCCTAAGTTACCATAAGCACTGGCCCGAAGGAGCGCCCGAAGCTGTGTCTTAAAGATCTCCGGACGGTCCAGACAGATACGGATCGCACGGTATCCCATGGCCGGATTGTCTTCTTTATCCAGATGGAAATAATCCACCTGCTTGTCTGCTCCGATATCCAGAGTGCGGATGATCACCTTTTTCCCTGCCATCATCTCCAGGGCAGACTTATATGCCTGGAACTGCTCCTCCTCCGTCGGATAATCCTGTTTTTCCAGATAGAGGAACTCGCTTCTGAAAAGCCCGATGCCGCCTGCATCGTTAGCCAGAACCTTTGCGATATCTCCCACACTTCCGATATTGGCAAAAAGTTTGATCTTCTTGCCGTCTGTCGTCACATCTTCCTTCCCCTTCAACTCCTGAAGGAGAGCTCTCTGACGTTCCTGCTCTTCCTTTTTCTCCCGGTAAGCGGCAAGTGTCTCTTCATCCGGATCGAGAATCAGTTCTCCGCTGAATCCATCGATAACTGCCATCCGTCCATTCATTTTCCCAGAAGTCTGAATCCCGATCAACGCGGGAATATTCATGGTACGCGCCAGGATGGCCGTATGGGAATTGGCTGATCCAAGCTCTGTTACAAAGCCAAGAAGCTTGGACTTGTCCATCTGAACCGTCTCACTGGGCGCCAGATCCTTTGCTGCCAGGATCACCGGCTCATCTCCCAGATCGCCGCTTCCCTGTCTGCCATGCAGGATGCTGACTACACGCTCCGCGATATCTTTGATGTCCGCAGAACGTGCTTTAAAATACTCATCATCCATCTCTGCAAACATCTTTGAAAAATTATCTCCGGTCACTGCTACCGCATACTCCGCATTCACTTTCTGGCCTTCGATCATGTTTCGGATAGAATCATTAAAGTCCTCATCCTCCAGCATCATCGAATGCACCTCGAAGATTGCTGCATTGACTTCACCGACTTCTTTCAATGCTTTCTCATAGAGCTGCTTTAACTGCTCGATGGCAGTCTCTTTTGCCTTTTCAAAGCGGGCAGTCTCTGCTTCTGTATCGGTGATACTCTTCCTCTGCACCACCTGTTCGCCTTTGGAATAGTATAAAATCTTTCCAATCGCGATCCCTTTTAAAATGGATTTCCCTGCATATGTTTCCATTTTAAGTTCTCCTTCCCTTAAAACACTGGTTTACAGATTGTTTTTGAAGAACTCTTCCATTGCGGCGATCGCCTCATCTTCATCTGGTCCTTCTGCAGTGATGGTCAGTTCGGTTCCCTGTTTGATACCCATTCCCATCACAGCCAGAAGTTTTCCGGCTTCTGCTTTCTTTCCATTTCCTTCCAGTGTAATCTTAGACTGGAACTTCTTTACCTCTTTTACAAGAAGTCCTGCCGGTCTTGCATGGATTCCCAGTTCATCCTGAATTGTGTAGGTCGTTGTTTTCATAGTGATCTCTCCTTTTTAAAAAATATTTATGCGCTCTTATAAAGGACCAGCGTCTCATAAGGCTTCAGTGCCACAGTCTGTCCGCTCAGCGTATGCTCCTCATAATTGCTTAAGATGCATTCATAGCTTTCCAGATCTTCCTCTGCTTCCCAGGAAACTTCTTTTCCATAAAAATTGCTGATTACCAGCATTCTCTGATCCCCATAGCTTCTCCGGTAGGCAAACACCGACGGATGGTTCTCATCCAGCGCTTCAATATCCCCATACCCTATAATATCATAATTTTTTCTCAACGCAATCAGTTTCTGATAATAATGGAAGATAGAATCCTCATCCTTTTCTTCCGCCTCTGCATTAATATAAGAACAGTTTGGATTCACTTCAATCCACGGCTGACCGGTTGTAAAGCCTGCGTTTTCCTGATCAGTCCACTGCATCGGGGTCCGGCTGTTGTCCCGGGAATGAATCTGAAGGATCTGATAGGCATTTTCTTCTGTCAGGCCCTTTTCCTGCAGGATCCGGAAATGATTCAGGCTCTCTACATCTTTATATTGGGAGATATCCGTAAATCCCGGATTGGTCATTCCCAGTTCCTCTCCCTGGTAAATATAAGGCGTTCCTCTCATGCAATGGATCACCGTTCCCAGCATCTTTGCTGATTCCTTCCAATATTCCTTCGTATTTCCAAACCTGGAAACGACTCTCGGCTGGTCATGATTACACCAGAACACGGCGTTCCATGCATGATGTTCTGCCATATGAGTCTGCCAGTCAAATAAAATATGTTTCAGCTTATGGAAATCAAAAGGCACCATGACCCATTTTTCATTGCCCATAAAATCTACCTTCAGATGATGAAAGCTGAAGACCATGGACAGTTCTTTCCCGTCTTCTGATGCATACTGATAACAATTTTCCATGGAGGTGCTGGACATTTCGCCCACGGTAATGATCTCGGCGTCTGTCCCAAAGGTGGTCTCATTCAGCTCTCTCAGGTACTTGTGAATATTGGGACCATCTGTATAGAACCGGCGGCCGTCTCCCTGGTAATCATCTTCAAACCGGTCTTTGCTGATCAGATTTACCACATCGAACCGGAATCCTTTGATGCCCTTTCCCATCCAGAACTTTACCACATTCTGGACTTCCCGGCGCACTTCCGGATTGTCCCAGTTCAAATCCGGCTGGGACACATCAAAGAGATGAAGGTAGTATTCGTCAAACTTCTCTACATACTGCCAGGCATTTCCGCCGAACTTGCTTTCCCAGTTTGTGGGAGGCACTCCCGGCTTCTTTCCTTTCTTGAATATATAAAAATCTTTGTATTTCGGATCTCCTGCCAGTGCCTTCTGAAACCATTCATGTCTGTCAGAAGTATGGTTGAACACCATGTCAAGCATCAGCTTGATTCCGCGCTTTTCCGCCTCTTCTGCCAGTTCTTCCAGATCTTCCATGGTTCCGTATCTGGGATCGATCCGATAATAATCTTCGACGTCATATCCATTATCCTTCTGGGGTGATACGAAAAACGGCGTCATCCAGATATAGTCTGCCCCCAGCCTCTTTATATAGTCAAGCTTTGCAGTCACTCCTTTCAGATCTCCAAACCCGTCACCGTTGGTATCATAAAATGATTTGGGATAAACCTGATATACAACGCTCTTCTTAAAATCTGCCATGATTCTCCCTCCTATGCAAACCGGATAATTGTCGTCTTACCTGCTTCTGCCTCCATACCGGAAACATATTCTATCTGTTCATAGCTGCCTTCATCCGTCACGATGAAGACGGTTACTGTCGGATGTCCTGCTGCCTTGATCTTCTCCGGATCAAAGTGGATCAGCGGCTGCCCCTGTTTTACTCTGTCTCCTTCTCCGACCAGCAGTTCAAATCCGTCGCCATTCATATCCACAGTATCAATTCCCACATGGATCAGAAGCTCTGTACCATTGTCAAATACCAGGCCGCAGGCATGACCGGTATCCGCCATCACAACACCTACTGTGGCATCCGCCGGAGCTACTACCGTATCATTCGTCGGCTCGATGGCAACACCATTTCCCATCACACACTGGGAGAATACTTCATCCGGCACTTCTTCCATCGGGATCACTTTGCCAGAAAGACCGGCCTTTAACTCTGTAACTGCTGCAGCCGTTTCTGCTTTCTCTGCCTCCTCAGATGCCTCTTCATTAGCTTCTGCCGTCTGTGCCGGTTCAGCTTCAGCCTCGCCGCAAAGTGCTTCTTTTGAAAGCTTCCGGCTTCCCACGATCATAGTCAGGATAAATGGCACGACAATGGCAACCGCCATGGCCAGCAGGAAATACAGATAGAATTCCGGTTTGATGGACAGAATCCCCGGAAGTCCGCCGACACCGATACTGAATGCCTGCACGCCGCTTCCTACAGAGATCATGGCTGCAATGGCAGATCCAACCATACCGCACACCAGCAGGAACCCATATTTCAAGTTGACACCAAAAAGAGCAGGCTCGGTAACTCCCAGATAACAGGAGATACATGCAGGGATGTTGACCTGCTGTGCGCGCTCGTTTTTCTTCTGAAGGATGGACATGGCAAGAACCGCAGACCCTTGTGCAATATTGGAAAGGGCGATCATCGGCCAGAGGATCGTGCCTTCATACAGGCTGGTCAGCTGGGAATCGATGGCGTTGGTCATATGATGAAGTCCCGTCATGACGATCGGCGCATACAAAAGTCCGAACACACCGGCAAACGCTACGCCAAATGGTGACATCAATCCGTTGTAGACCACATTTGCGATTGCATCGCCGATCTTCCATCCGATTGGTCCTACGATGGTATGGGCGATAATGACCGCCGGCACCAGAGAGCAGAATGGTACCACGATCATACTGATCACTTCCGGGCAATGCTTCTTAAAGAACTTCTCCAGATATACCAGGACAAATCCGGCCATCATTGCAGCGATCACCTGGCCCTGGTAACCGATCATCTCTACCTTTGCAAATCCAAAGTCCCACACCGGAATCTCGGAAGCCGGAGTATCGGCAACGCTGAAGCCGTTCAGCAGCTGAGAGGATACCAGCGTAAGACCCAGGACGATACCAAGGATCTGGGTCGTTCCCATCTTTTTCGTGATCGACCACACGATACCTACCGGGAGCAGATGGAAGACTGCTTCGCCGATGAGCCACAGAAAGTTATAAGTACCGGCCCAGAACTGGGAAATATCTGCCAGGCTCTGGGTGCCGTCATTGAAAAAGTTAATCTCACCGATCACATTCCGGAAGCCAAGAACAAGACCTCCACAGATCAGAGCCGGGATCAGTGGTGCAAAGATCTCGCCCAGCGCGCTCATGATCTTCTGGAGCGGATTCTGGTTGGTCTTTGCCGCAGCCTTCACCGCGTCCTTGCTGACGCCCTCAATCCCTGCATAGGCAGTAAACTCATTATAAAATACTGCCACATCGTTTCCGATGATGACCTGGTACTGCCCTGCCTGGGTAAAGGTTCCTTTTACAGATTTGATTTTTTCGATTTCTTTTGCGTTTGCCTTCTTCTCATCTACAAGGACAAAACGCATTCTCGTCATACAGTGGGATACTGCTGAAATATTCTCTTTTCCGCCGATCAGCTCCAACAGCTGTTTGACGTCCTCAGCATATTTTGCCATCTCCTTACCTCCTCAATCATTCCGTTACTTGTTTGAACAAGCTCACTATAGCACACTTGTTTAAACATGTCAATCGCTTTCCCTTGACTTTCCTTCGGAAAGCTTTATAATAAAATCAAATGTTTAAACAAGAGATTTTTTGACAGGATGTGATCAGATGCCGAAGGCAAAATACCATGAAATTTACAGAGACTTAAAACAGAAAATTGAAGACGAAGAATATGCATACCAGGAGCTTCTTCCTTCTGAGAATTCCCTGATCGGCACCTATCACTGTTCCCGCAATACAGTCCGCCGGGCCGTCGCCCAGCTGGTCAGTGACGGCTATGTACAGACGATCCAGGGCAAGGGCGTACGGAATATCTATCTTCCCATTGCACCCACCTATTACACCATCGGCGGAATCGAGTCTTTTAAGGAAGCTTCTCTCAGGAACCATCAGAAGGCACGGACACGTGTCCTTCAGTTCATGGATCTGACTGCTGATGAAAAGATCTCAAAACAAAGCGGATTCCCCGAGGGATCTGAATTGTATTATATCCAGAGACTTCACTATTTAGACGACAAACCGCTGATCATCAACCACAATTATTTTCTCAAAAGCGCTGTTCCGGGCCTGACTCCCGAAATAGCAGAGCAGTCCATCTATGAATATCTGGAAAACGTACTCCACATGACGATCGTCAACAGCAAGCGCGAGGTGACGGTCAGAAAGATCACCCAGATCGACGAAAAATATCTGGAGCTGGACGTCAATGACTATAACTGCATGGCCGTGATCACCAGCCATACCTACAACAGCGACGGAATCATGTTCGAATACACCCAGTCCCGCCACAGGCCAGACTATTTCCGCTTCCAGGACAACGCCGTGCGAAAGCCCCGGACGTGATAGGGGACGTGAAGGGGCTGTCGCATCAATGATTAGGAAATCATAGATGCGGCAGCATCTTTTTGC
>OGRN01000713.1_pt1 | contig 31034 bp, 26 predicted proteins | sample 1553401 | NCBI WGS metagenome assembly OGRN01 (sample SAMEA2580096, study PRJEB22360) | human gut metagenome | biome: human gut; feature: human-associated habitat; material: faeces | place: Denmark | collected 2008/2010 | reverse complement strand
TAAAATATATACATATACATATGAAATGTCAAGGAGTAATTTTGCAAATGAAGAAAAAAGCATTCAAAGCCGCATTTCCATATACGGTTCCTATAGGTATAGGATTCCTTTTTCTGGGTATGTCCTATGGATTCATGATGCAGAGTAAGGGTTTCTCCGTATGGTATCCGTTTTTTATGAGTATGTTTATCTTTGCGGGTTCTATGGAATTTGTAACATCGAATCTGTTGTTGTCAGCCTTCAGTCCGGTCGCAGCATTCTTTCTGGCACTGATGGTCAATGCCAGACATTTATTTTATGGTCTTTCCATGCTGGACAAATATAAGAACACCGGCTGGAAGAAATTTTATCTGATTTTTGGTATGTGTGATGAATCGTTTACGGTTAACTGCACTGTGACGCCGCCGGATGATGTGGATCGTGGCTGGTTTATGTTTTTTGTCAATCTGTTAAACCAGATCTACTGGGTATTTGCTGCTACTGCAGGCGCACTGCTTGGATATGTGATCCATTTTGATACAACTGGAATTGAATTTGTTATGACAGCCCTTTTTGTCGTTATGTTTCTGAATCAGTGGGAAGAGACGAAGGATCACCGCCCGGCACTGATGGGACTGATCTGTTCGGCAATCTGTCTTCTGGTTTTCGGAGGCAGTAACTTTATTGTTCCGGCGATGGCATTTATCATCATCTGTTTTACCGCGGAACGCAAAATCAGCAAGAAAACGATGGAGGCAGAGGCGAAATGACGATGACAACGACACAGGCAATCATTACAATCGCAGCAGTTGTTCTTGGAACAATGGCGACACGTTTTATACCTTTTATCATCTTTCCGGAAGGAAAAAATCCACCGGAGTTTGTCAAATATCTGGGGACGGTTCTTCCTTATGCGGCAATCGGTCTTCTTGTGATCTATTGCCTCAAGGATGTGCCGGCGAGCAGTACTCACGGGCTGCCGGAGGCAATCGCAATTTTGTTTATCGTATGGATCCATAAATGGAAAAAGAACACACTTCTCAGTATCGGTGGGGGAACGGTGCTGTACATGATACTGGTGCAGACAGTTTTTCACTGAAAAGGTGGAGATGGGCATTTTGGTGGTGAAGTGATCAAATCCCTTTAACCAGTACGCATGCTACATATGCAATCGTATTCGGTCCGTAATAATATTTCAGACGATTCTGCCGGCAGACTTCCGAGACAACCATGCCACAGGCTTCCATGGAGGAGATTCTTTTCTGCGGGAAGCGGCAGGGCGCATCCGGATAGGAACAGGTCTTGCAGATCATACAGCAGCCGGTACCGAGTGGCAGAAATTCAGGATTAAAGGCGCAGAGCTTTTCCAGGAACAGATGAAAATGTTCCTGGTGACGGTTCTGCGCTTTTATCATTCTCTTTATAATTCATTTCATATCCTCCTCAAACATCAGATGATCAATATAACAATCCTGAAATTCCGGACAGGATGCCAGCTCAAGAAATTCCGTTCTGGCAGCAAGCGCCTGACTGTATACAAATTCCCTGCGGTTCAGGGCACAACGCTTTGCTCCTTCTCCGGCAGCGTTTCCGATGGCGTCTATCCGGTCAAGAAGTACGGGTGGGATCATACCGATCCGGCATGCAGAAGCAGGATTCATATAATTTCCAAAAGCACCGGCTCTGTCCAGCAAGGGAAAACTTTTCCCGATGACTATGGCTGTTTATCAGTTCTTCGGAAAGAACAAGAGCTACTGGAACTATATTTTCGCAGATATCGTACTGACATGTATTCCTGTTGTTATTGTTTATATGATCGGTCAAAAATACATCGTTGGCGGTATGACCTCCGGTGCGGTAAAAGAATAAAAATTGATTGCAAAAAATAGAGTAGTAGCATATAATATGTTTAACAAGGGAGCTGGAAGGTGAGTGCAGGTCACCCAATCCGGCGAAATAAGATTAGTAAAAAATAGCTGTCATCTCGCCAAAGATTGATATGTACCCAGAATTCTGGACACATATTTATAAGTTAGGCGGACATCATGGATGCTTCTCTGTATTTTACAGGAGGCATCCATTTTGTTTTTGCCTGGATTCGTTTGCTATTATAGTAATCAATATATTCATCAATAGCAATTGCAAATTCTTCAAATGATGTATAATCTTTTTCAAAACCATAATACAGTTCTGTTTTTATTCTTCCAAAGAATGTTTCCATGATGCAATTATCGTAGCAATTCCCCTTTCTAGACATAGATTGAATTATTCCATGTTCTTTCAAACGATTTCGATAATAAGCATGTTGATATTGCCATCCTTGATCAGAGTGCAAAATTAAACCGTTTACAGAAGAATACTTATCAAAGGCTTTATCAAGCATTCTTTTTATTTGTTCTAAATTAGGACTTAGCGCTAAATCATATGAAATAATCTCATTTGTATTCATATCCAAAATAGGAGAAAGATAGCATTTTCCCCACGAAAAATTAAATTGGGATACATCTGTTGTCCACTTTTGCAGAGGTAAAGTAGTTGAAAAATTTCTATTAATTACATTGTCGGCTACTTTCCCAACTTCACCTTTATAAGAATGATATTTTTCTTTTGGACGTTTTCCAAATAATCCAGCGTCATGCATAAGACGTTGAACTCTCTTATGATTTACGTTGTAGCCACGATTTTTTAATTCCATATAAACTCTGCGTACCCCATATCTGCCTTTGTTTTCTACGAATATTTTTTTAATAACTAGAAGTAATTCTTCATTTCGTATAGCAACTGGATCTGTTTTATTAATTTCAAAATAGTATGTAGAACGCGCCATATTCATAGCCTTTAACAAGTGTTTTAACAGATATCCTTTTTCTTTGAGTTCTTTGATGATTGCTGCTTTTTCGCCTTGAGTAGCGCAGCTTCCCTTTCTTCTCTCAAGGCGATCTCTTTTTTTATTGCTTCATTTTCTGCTTTAATATAAGTAATTTCAGCTCGTAAACGAATCAGTTCTTCATATTCAGACTCATTTAATTTACGTGGATTATTTATGTTCATTTTTTTCATTGCGGACTCCTTTGGTTTTCGCCCTTTTCTTCGGCCTACAAGTCCATTATAACCCCATATTTTATATTTGCGAATCCATTGAGCAAGTAATCCACTGTTTATACCCACAGTATAAGCAACTGAAGTAATAGTATCTCCAGCTATAACTCGTGCAACAAGTTCATATTTTTCCTCTGGAGACCACTTTTTATTTGTACCATAGTGTTTTAAACAATCAGAAGTATTTGATTCTTCCAAATGATGCCATCTGACAATCATGTCATGAAAATTTTTTAGATTTATTATATCATTGGGTGCATCAATCCATTTTCCTTGGCGATACAATTCAACAGCTTTTTTCTTAAATTCGTAAGTATAACGCATAAAAATACCCCTTTCACTGGATGTCCAGTAAAAGGGGTACATATCAGATTAGGACGGCTATTTTTTATGTGCATATGTAAGTATAGCTACGATTAAATTAGCAATAGTTAAAATAATCATAAATGTCTCGTAATCGCTCATAAACTTCACCTCCTCCGTAAGGTGTCCGGATTAGGAGAAGAGCACGTCCCCCAGTTCCCCAGGTAAACATATTAAATTATGAAAAGTATAGCACATAAAGTTCTACAAGATTGTCGAAAACAGTCGATAGATAACTGAGATTCCTGGGATAATTCTGTTTCAGAAATAATTCAAAATCTGTTATAATGAGAAAAGATAAGGAGAAAGTTATGCGAGTTGAGGAAGTTATAGCGGAAATTACACAACGGTGTAAAAATTATGGTGCAAAAAGAATAATCCTATTTGGATCCAGAGCCAAAGACACTGTAACAGAGCGCAGTGATATTGATATTGCAGTAGCAGGAGTGGCTTCATGCGATATTTATGAATTACAGGAGGAACTGGAAGATATTCCAACATTGTATAAAATTGACCTTGTTGATCTCGACACTTGTAAGAATCAGTTATTGTTGGAGGATATTAAAGAGTATGGACGAGAAATTTATAAGGAGATTTGAATCATTTAAAAATTCGCTGGATTCTCTGGCAGAGGCCAGACAACGTGATTTATCAGATTCATTTGTGCTCAGTGGAACCAGTGCAAAATTTAGCATCACATTCGATCTGGCATGGAAAGTTATGAAAGACATTTTGATTCAATATTATGCGATAACCGGATTTGTTACGGGATCGCCCAGAGAAGTGTTAAAACAGTCTTTTCGGGCAAATCTGATTACAGGGGATGAATGGATAGAAATGCTTAAAGTCAAAAATCAACTGGCACATGATTATGATGGTGTGATTGTGAAAGAGCATTGTCAGACTATTATTCATGAGTATATTGATAAACTGTATGATTTCAAAACAGTTGTCGAAACATTATTAAAAGAAGATAAATAAAAAGTATTATACAGGAGAATTATGATCCCGGTGATAACGAGATCCATCTTGCATTTACGACAGATGACATGGAAGCAGCTCATAAGAAACATGAAGAAATGGGATGCATCTGCTTCGAAAATCCGGCAATGGCATTTACTTTATCACAGATCCGGACGGATACTGGCTGGAAATCGTGCCGGAAAAATAATACTGTTGGTTAAAATATGACAAATGATGGAGGTTCAGGTATGCCAAAGAGAATCCTGATCATAAATACAGGAGGGACGCTTTCTTCTGTCAAGAGCTCCAATGGGCTTGTGCCGGGAATGAGCAGTGGCGATATGCTGGAGGAACTGCGTATGGTTTCCAAAAATCTGGAGCTGGAAACAGAGGATTTCTGCTCACTTGACAGTTCCAATATCGGACCAGAAGACTGGACCGGACTTGCAACACTCATCGCAAGAAGAAGTTATGATTATCAGGGGATTGTGGTGATTCATGGTACCGATACGCTGGCCTATACGTCTGCGATGCTGTCTTTTATGCTGCAGAATATTTCGATTCCGGTAGTTGTGACAGGAAGCCAGCTTTCTATTGCCAATCCGGTTGCAGATGCGCTGGAAAACTGTCGGTGTGGAATCCATATGGCAGCCAGCGGATATCCGGGAGTTTTTGTTGCATTCAACCGTAAGGTGATGCTCGGATGCCGTGCGTCCAAAGTCCGTACAATGAGCTTTGATGCGTTTGAAAGCATTAATTATCCATATGTCGGAGAAATCAGTTCACTGGGACTGCGCGTTTTTGAGAAAAATCTTGTAGAGAAAAAAGGAATCTTTAAACCACAGACAGCGTATTCAGACAAGGTTGCACTGCTGAAGCTTTATCCGGGAATCAGTCCGGAGATACTGGATATGTACTATGAAAAAGGTTATAAAGCTGTCTATATTGAGGGATTCGGACTGGGAGGAATGCCTTTCCTGAAAAATGATTTCACAGGAAAGGTCGGCGAAGTTATCGCGAAAGGAATGCTCGTCCTTGCAGGAAGCCAGTGTCGTTATGAAGGAAGCAATCTGTCCGTATATGAAACAGGACGGGTTGCGCTGGAAAAGGGCGTGATTCAGGCATATGATATGACTACGGAGGCCGCCATGACGAAGCTTATGTGGGTACTTGGGCAGACCGACGATCTTCGTGAGATGAAAGAATATTTTTCCATGGACATTGTCGGAGAGGTATGTATTGGATAGCGTGTGTAAAGTATTGAAAGTGGATATGTAGGATGAATAAATTTTGTGCAGCGGCGATTCAGATGCCGACAGTAGAAGATAAGATGAAAAATATAAAGGCAGTCAGACATTATCTGGAACAGATTAAAGCACAGAACGTTGACTTTGTCGTGTTACCCGAAATGTTCTGCTGTCCTTACCAGACGGAAAAATTCCCGGAATACGCAGAAGAAGAGGGCGGTTCTGTGTGGAAAGCTCTTTCTGCATATGCGAAAGAATACAACATTTATCTGGTGGCAGGCTCCGTTCCGGAAAAAGACGACGAAGGCCACGTGTACAATACCTGTTACATTTTTGACCGGAATGGAATGCAGATTGGAAAACACAGAAAGACACATCTGTTTGATATTGATGTAAAAGGTGGTCAGAGCTTTAAAGAATCCGATACGCTTACTGCGGGAAACAGTGGGACGGTATTTGATACGGAATTTGGCAGGATGGGTGTGATGATCTGTTTTGACATCCGTTTTCCGGAGTTTGCACGCATGATGGTAAATGACGGAGCAAAGATGATTTTTGTACCGGCAGCATTCAATATGACGACCGGACCGGCACACTGGGAGCTTTCTTTCCGCGCCCGTGCACTGGACAACCAGATTTATATGCTGGGATGTGCACCGGCACGCGATCCGGCGGCTTCCTACATTTCATGGGGACATTCCATATTCACAGATCCATGGGGCAGAGTCGTGGACATGCTTGATGAAAAAGAGGGTATTCTGATCTGTGAAGCAGATCTTGATTACGAAAATGAAATCCGCGAACAGCTTCCGCTTCTGAAAGCGCGGAGGAATGATGTGTATGGGATAGAAAGGTCGAGCGATATTATTTAGGGAAGATTTCAGATACAGTGCGGCGCGGACAGGTTGGATGAATCGGGACATGGCAATTTTCAGAGATCCGATGCCAATTATTGTTGAAATCCAGTTAAGAAGCATCGGGTTTCTTAATGTTGATTATGAATCGATGCAAGTTACTGGGCAAATTATTACAAAATGGCATCGGAAACAGCAAGGGCACAGCTGAACCGATGCTTTTTCTTGTAAACATAAGAAATCCTGCTGAATGATTAATGTATATAATCATCCGGCAGGGTTTTGTTTTCCTGCAGGTCTGCTAATTTATTGACAGTTCCTTTACATGGTGATACAATACAATTCTTTGATGAAACAAAATGTAACATATATGAAGCAGAATATACGATTATAGAAATTGTATAACTATATAAATAACCGGATGTTAAGTTCAGGGAAAGGCAGATCATGAACAAAAAAGAAAATCATTCCGCAAAAAATGAGATAGAGCAGGCTTTGCTTCGTCTTATGACACAGAAATCCTATCTGGATATCACCGTGACAGACATTGTGCAGGAAGCGAAAGTAGCGAGGGTTTCTTTTTACAGAAATTTTGCATCTATTTCGGAGGTATTGGACAGTATCGCAGATGCGACTGCAGAGAAGTTGAATATCGAGTTTCTGCCGATGCTGGATACGACAGATGAGCGTAAAATACGGGAGTATCTGTTTAATTATTTTTATCAGATATCATTGAATTATAAAGAAATGTGGGCAATCTGCGGACTGAATATGGATCTTTTTACAAAACGCCTCGGAGACAAAATCCATGAAAAACGTAAAGCCGTCGAGTCCGCAGACCCGAATATGGAAGAGAAATATGGATGGGTTGTAAAACTCTGCGTACTGGATGGTGTATCCAGGCGCTGGATCATGGATGAAATGAAAGAAACACCGGAAGAAATGATCGATTATGTAATGCCGATCATCAAGTCATTATAAGAAGTTTGAACAGTGGAAATACAAAGGAGCAGAAACAATATGAAAAAAACAGGAATCATGACAGACAGTCACAGCGGAATTTTACCGGAAGAAGCAGAGCGACTCGGTATCAGAGTTCTTCCGATGCCTTTTTATATCGGAGAGAAACTTTATCGTGAAGGAGTAGATTTATCCCGGGATGAATTTTATGATATGCTTCGAAAGGGCGTGGATGTGTCCACTTCACAGCCGTCCCCGGCGGAAGTTATCGATATGTGGAAAGAAATGCTGAAAGAATACGAGGAAATCGTCTATATTCCTCTCAGCAGCGCACTGAGCGGTTCCTGTATGGCAGCAGCGGCAATGGCAAATGATGATGCATTTGCCGGAAAGGTATTTGTTGTTGACAATGGCCGTGTGGCAACACCAATGCACCGTTCTGTCCTTGACGCAGTAGAGATGGTGAAAAAAGGATACAGCGCAGCCGAGATCAAGAAGATTTTGGAGGAAACCAGAGAAAAAATGACCATCTACATCGGCCTCAGCACACTGGAATATCTGAAAAAAGGCGGAAGAATCAGTTCCGTAACCGCACTGGCGGCAAATGTCCTGAATATCAAACCTGTCATGCATTTCAGCACAGGAAAACTTGATACCTACCAGAAATGCCGCGGACTGAAAAAGTCACGTAAGGTCATGATCGATGCAATGAAGGAAGAACTGGAGACAAATTTCGCAAAAGAATATGCAGCAGGAGAAGTATACCTGATGGCGGCATCCAGCAGTAACGATGAAGTGACAGAAGAATGGGTAAATCAGATTCGGGAAAGTTTTCCGGGAATGGAAGTTATGTGTGATAAGCTTTCCTTCGGCCTGTCCTGCCATATCGGTCCGGATGGACTCGGAATCGGATGTACCTGCAAGCCAGTATAAAAGAGCCTCTTGACTTTATAAAGTATAAAAGGGATAATCTTTTATATACATATGAAAATTGCAGGAGGGTTTAAAATGGAAAAACCTACAGTTTATTTTACGGATTTCCGCTGCCCGGTCGGAACCAGCCAGCTTGACAAGCTGAAAAAACTCTGTATCGCAGCCGGTATCAAAGATATTGATATGGACGGTAAATTTGTAGCAATCAAAATGCATTTTGGTGAGCTGGGAAATCTGGCATTCCTACGTCCGAACTATGCCAAAGTAGTAGCAGATCTGTGTAAAGAGCAGGGTGGTATGCCGTTTCTGACAGACTGCAATACACTGTATCCTGGAAGCAGAAAAAACGCACTGGAACATCTGGACTGTGCAAATCTCAATGGATTTAATACAATTACGACAGGCTGTCAGATTATCATTGGCGATGGACTTCGCGGAACTGATGAAGTAGAAGTCCCTGTTGTAAATGGAGAATACTGTAAGACCGCATTTATCGGACATGCGATCATGGATGCAGACATTTTTATCAGTCTGACTCATTTTAAAGGACATGAAGCTACCGGATTCGGCGGCGCACTTAAAAACATCGGTATGGGCTGCGGAAGCCGTGCAGGAAAGATGCAGCAGCATTCAAGCGGAAAACCGGCGATCAACGAAGAAGTCTGTCGTGGCTGCCGTCGCTGTGCAAAAGAATGCGGCAGTGATGCGATTACATATGTAAACAAAAAAGCAGTGATCGATTATGATAAATGCAAAGGCTGCGGCCGTTGTATCGGCGCCTGCAGTTTTGATGCTGTATACAATCCGAACAGCAGTGCAAACGAACTTCTTGACCGTAAGATGGCAGAATATGCACAGGCAGTCTGTCATGGCCGTCCGCATTTCCATATTGCACTGGTTCAGGATATCAGCCCGAACTGCGACTGCCATGGAGAGAATGATGCACCAATTCTTCCGGATATCGGAATGTTTGCAAGTTTTGACCCGGTTGCACTGGATCAGGCATGTGCAGATGCCTGCCTGAAAGCAACACCGATTGCAGACAGTCAGCTCGGAGAACATCTGGCAGAGCCTGGATGGCATTGTCACCATGACCATTTCAAAGATTCCAATCCAAACATCGAATGGAAAGCAACCCTTGACCAGGCAGAAAAAGTCGGACTTGGAACCAGAGAATACGAATTAAAGAGAATCAAATAATCACAGGAGAGGGCTGATTTATGGAAAAACATCATCATGAGAGAAGCACGTTTTCCGGCAAACTTGGATTTGTACTATCCGCAGCCGGAGCTTCCGTCGGTCTGGGAAATATCTGGAGATTCCCGTACCTGGCGGCAAAATACGGAGGCGGTATTTTTTTACTGATCTACATTATTCTGGCACTGACATTTGGTTATTCAATGATCGTGGCGGAGACAGCGCTTGGACGAATGACGAAGAAAAGTCCGGTCGGTGCTTTTGCCAAATTCGGCAAATCTAAATGGCTGTCATTCGGCGGCTGGATCAACGCGATCATTCCGATTCTGATCGTGCCGTATTACTCAGTAATTGGCGGCTGGGTAATCAAATACCTGATTGAATATGTAAAGGGCAACAGCCAGAAGCTTGCGACAGACGGATATTTCTCAGAATTTATTTCCAACGGAGTATCTACGGAAATCTGTTTTTTGCTTTTTGCATTATTCACAGTAGCAATCATTTACGCAGGAGTACGTAACGGTGTTGAGCGAGTTTCGAAATTTATGATGCCGATTCTGGTATTTCTGTCTATTCTGATCACAGTTTATTCTGTGACAAGACCGGGAGCACTGAAAGGTGTAAAATATTTCCTGATACCGAATATTGAGAATTTTTCATGGATGACCGTTGTGGCAGCAATGGGACAGATGTTCTATTCACTTTCAATCGCAATGGGTATTCTGGTAACATTTGGTTCCTACATGAAAAAAGACGTATCCATTGAAGGTTCCACAACAAACGTAGAAATCTTTGATACAGCGATCGCAATCATGGCAGGTCTGATGATCATTCCGGCAGTCTTTGCATTCTCAGGCGGAGATCCGGATACACTGCAGGCAGGACCGTCCCTGATGTTTATCACGATTCCGAAAGTCTTTGCAAGCATGGGACTGGGCACCCCGATCGGAATTTTATTCTTTGTGCTGGTACTCTGTGCGGCACTGACAAGTTCGATTGCTCTGACAGAAAGTGCTGTATCAACCTTTCAGGATGAGTTGAAATGGTGCAGACAGAAGTCCACACTGGTAGTCGGTGCGATCATGCTTGTTCTCGGAAGTCTTTCTTCCCTGGGATATGGACCGCTTGCCTGTGTAAAGATCATCGGAATGCAGTTCCTTGATTTCTTTGACTTCCTGACAAACTCTGTGATGATGCCGATCGCTGCATTTGCGACCTGTCTGCTGATCTCCAGAGTGATCGGTGTGAAGAAGATCGAGGAAGAAGTTCTGCATGGCGAAGGTACATTTAAGAGAAAGAAAGTCTTTAATTTTATGATCCGGTATCTCTGCCCGATCTTTGCGGTAATCATTCTTTTGAGTTCCGTGGCGAACGCATTTGGATGGATTTCCATGTAAAACAGATATAAATATAGAAGAACATCTTGTTGAAAGAGAGTTTCGTAGATTTTTCGTTTATTCTTTCACACAAGGTGTTCTTTTTTTGATAAAATGATGATACAAGGTTAAAGGGACTGAAACTATATAATCCCGGATACCGGAGGAGGAATATTGGCTATGTTCAGAATAGCAATATGCGATGACAGTGAAAGAGATTTACGTTTGAATTTGGATATGGTAAATAAATGGAAAGATGATAATTCTGACAGTGAGATTGTGGTGGATGCGTTTCACAGTCCGAATGATCTGCTGGAAAGTCATACAGAAGATATGTATCACTTGTGGATACTGGATATTATGATGCCGGAGCGGGACGGAATCAGTCTGGCACGCGAAATCCGCAAAAAAGGCGACGAGACAATGGTCATATATACTTCGTCCACCACAGAATACGCAATGGATGCTTTTGGAATCCATGCACTGGGATATCTGCCAAAGCCGGTCGAGTATACAGAACTGAAAAAAACACTCGATATGACCAAGACTTTATACGATGCAAGACCACAGAAATATATACATATCATGGGTGATGAAGGTCCGCAGAAGGTTCCGGTCATGGACATTACTTATGTAGAAAATATAGGAAGAAATGTAAGATACAATCTTCGAAGCGGACGGGAGATCGAAGCAGGCAGACGTAACGGAACTTTTGAGGAGGTGGTTGCACCGCTTGCAGATGAAAAGGAATTTGTGCAGACACATAAATCATTTTTTGTGAATCTGAAATACATAAAGAGCATAAGAGAAAATCATGTTCTGCTTGATAACGGGACAGAAATTCCGGTTGCGAAGCGCCGTAAGACGGAGCTGCAGAACAAATATATGGCTTATACGTTTGGAGATGAAATCATATGAATGAAATTTTAATCTATCGCTCATCTATGATTTTTCAGCTTGCTTTTTTGCTTCTGTTTCTTCCGCTGACGAAACAAAAATGGAAAGTGATAATGGGAACGGCAACGGCATTTATCCTGACGGGTATTGTGGAGTATATGAATTTTGACCCGGCGGTGTATATGAACAGGCAGCTTAACGTGTTGCTGTTGATTATTATTGTGCTGGCAGCAGCTCTGTTCCTTTGCAGATATTCAGACTGGCGGGCAGTTTTTACAGTACTTTGTTCATCAAACTATGTGATGATTGGAAATGTGGTTGCAGAAGTGGTTCTTGTTTTTCGTGGAGGCATGGCACGGGCATTGACATGTCAGATATTGATTCATGCAACATTGCTCTATCTGCTTGTACGTACTGTCAGAAAAAATTATCTTATGGAGCTGGAAATGGCGGACAGGAAATGGAGCCGTATCTGTCTGATACCGGTTCTGTTTTATATGACGGTTTATGGAATGACTGTGTGGCCGGTTTCTATTGCAGAGGTGCCGAATATCTGTGGAGCACTTATATGTGTGTTTCTTCTGATGGGTTTTTATTATGTGTCACTGATCATCGGTATTGCACAATCCAGAAATGAGGCAGAGAAAATCAACGCATCGGCCCTTATGGAGAAATATACGGAGGGTATCCTGCATGAGGCAAGGACCGTGCGGAATCACCAGAAACTACTGGCTATTCAAAGACACGACCTCCGTCATCAGTATGCGCTGATCAAAAGCCTTCTGGATGAAGGTCAGTATGATGAGATATACCAATTACTGGAAAAGTCAGGACAGCAGCTTGAATCCCTGAAAGAAATCCGGTACTGCGAAAATTCCATTGTCAATGGCATTATCGGAATCTATCATGCGAAAGCTGAAAGAGCGCAAATTGACTTTACCTACAAGATAGATGTTCCGGCAGAGTTTGAGCAGGCAAAAGATTTCGGCTTTGCGACTATGCTTAGCAATCTTCTTGAAAATGCATTTATAGCGGTATGCAAAGTTCCGGATTCGCAAGAAAGAAAAGTATCTGTCAGAATCGAACCCAAAAAAGAACAGCTCATCATCGAAATCAGAAACAATTATTTTGGAAAACTGGACATTTCAAGGGAGACGGGACTTCCGGTAACAGACAAAGCTGACGGTCATGGATACGGACTTGTCAGTGTGAGTAACTATGCACGTAAAAGTGGCGCACTGCTGAAATTCCGTCCGGAAGGACAGTTGTTGGTCGTGCAGTATATCACAAATTTATAGGCAATTCTTCTATAAAAAATTGTTTTTTTGTGTACAAAATGTCGAAAATGCGCAAAAAAGGGAAAATATGCGTAAAAATGGTCATGTTTGTCGATACGTAAGAAATTATAATATATTTTGTATAATCATATTTAAATATCATATGCATAGTCTGTCAATGCGAAAGGGCAGGCTTTGCGAAATATGAATATTTATTATTATAAATTCAATTACAATAAGGAAAGGATGGGATGAAGAGATGAAAAAATTTGAAAAAGGTAAACGATTTTTAACATTTCTTCTTGTTGCTCTGATGGTCGTACAGCAGAGCAGTGTAACTACACTGGCTGAGGAGCTGGCGGAATACACCCAGGAAGCACAGAATCAGGATGCGGAGGCAGTAGCTGAAACATCGGAGGCGAGTGAAGCGGAGGTATCTGTTCCTGATTCAGATAAAGCACAGGAGCAGCAACCGGCAGCAGAGGAACCGGCGGCACCGGCAGAGCAGGAGACACCACAGGCAACAGAAGCTCCACAGGTGACCGAGGCTCCGGCACAGGAAACTGCACCGACAGAAGCTCCGGCGCAGGAGGCAGAGCAGACAGAGGCTCCGCAGGAGAACGCGGCAGTTACGGAGGCACCACAGGCAACAGAAACTCCGGCTGTTACAGAGGCACCGGCAGAGACAGCTACAAAGGCTCAGTTCAGTGGCGCAGTTGATAATGCGACCGCAAACGTTACCCTGGCACAGCCGATTTCTGACAAGGCTGTTTTCGTTGCAAGACAGTACAGTGTGGATTCCGATTACTTTGTAAATAATGCAGAAGCAGCCGTATCACAGTGGGTAGCAAACAACGGACTTACTGTTTTGGATGCAACTGCATATGATATGCATTTCGAAGAAAACGGACAGGAAATCTCCGTCTGTCAGCCTGCAAATGTCAGCCTGGCATTCAACAGCCCGATCCTTACCATGACCGGAGACGCAGGAGTTCCTTCTAATATATATGTACTTCATATCGTAAACGGACAGGCAGTTGCAGCAGGAAGCGCATCACAGGACGGCAACGGCGCAGTAGTTGCAGCGAATATCAGTACAGAGGGATTCTCTCCGTTTGTATTTGTGAAAGCAGTGAGCGGGGACGCAGTGGCGCCAGCGGAAAGCTCCGCAGATTTATCTAACTTCGTTACATCAGTAACTTTGAATGGGGCGGAATGGAACGATAACACTACGATTTTGCCAGATACAGATTACGAAATCGAATTAACGTTTAAGGAGAATCCGGAAGGAATGCAGTTTAATACTGCAGGAGAACTGGAATATACTTTACCTGATGCACTATTAAACTCATGGCTTGCTTCAGCACAGGAATTTGATTTGAATATCGATGGACATACGGTAACGGGTAATAAAGCACGTCTGTCCAAAGATGGAAGGACGTTAATTGTAAAGCTGAACAATAATGATCCAAATCTGACAGGTTCTGGAGATGTTCATTTCTGGATAAAAATTGGTGCGAAATTTGATGCAAATAAAAATGGAAAGGAAATCAAATTCGGAGCCAGTACAAACAAGACACTTCATATAGATAATAGCAGTAGTGTGTCTGTAAATAAAACTCATTCTGATTATGATTCCAGTAAAAATGAACTTACATATACTGTTGAAGTAACATCGAAGGGCGCAAACCAGAAGGTGCAGGTAACTGATGCGCTTTCGGGAGAAATCCTCAAATTCAAGGAAATCAAATCAATTACATCAAATAAAAGAGATAATCTCAGTCAGGATGTTACTCCTTCAGAAAACGGTTTTCAGTATGCAGTCGGAGATATGGTTCATGATGAGGTTGTTACCATCACATATACTGCAGAAGTAGATTACAGTAAGATACCGGCAAATGGTACTGTGTCTGTAGACAATAAGAAAAACACAGCAAGTGTTATTGTTGATGGAGAGAAAAAAGAAGAGAAAACAGATACATATGATAAGGATATTAATAACAAAATCTCTATTTCCAAATCAATGACAGGCGCTACAGAAAATGGTGTGGTAACAGACCCGAGTAATATACCCTGGAAGCTTGTAGTAAATGAGTCAAAGCGTGCGTCCATGTCCGGCAAGACAATTACCGACACAATTGATCCGAATTCGCAGGCATATATGCATTATACAGGCAGTGGAATTACGATTAAGGTATCTACTGGTGAGGTCAGAAGTATTCCGTGGTCAAAACTTAATTTAGCTACAGACAGTAATGGAAATATTATCAGTTGGTCATATACAGCACCGGAGAGTGATGGAAATGTCTCTTATGAGATCAGCTATGCAACTGCGGCTGATAACGCCAGCTTCTATGATAAAACTGATCTGAAAAACAATGCATCTGTAGATGGCGGTGGCAGTGGAAGTGCGACAGCACCAGTTGGACCTAATGAGGGAAATAAAGGAGCTGCTATTGCTAAGAAAGGAAAATTAAATTCTGATCGCACAAAGATCAGCTGGACAATCACAGTTACAGTACCTGCAAACGGAATACCGAATGCAACGCTTGTGGACAGTCTGCCATGGAGTGATCCTTATCTGGATGCATATGATGGTAAAGGTATTACTGTGAAATATTTGGATGCAGATGAGACTCATACGGACACACCGTCTCAGGACAAAAAGACAATAACAATTGAATTTAGTTATAGAGACACCGATGGTACCATAAAGAAAGGTCTGAAAGGCACCGGTGAAAAGAGAACATTAGAAATTAGCTATAGTACTGATGTGGATCCCGAATGGGCACAAACAGATGAGGCATGGAGATATGGTCATACCAATACGGCAAAGTTGACAGGACCAAATATAACAGCAAGTGATACAGTTCATGTTACAAAAACATCCCTTTCAAAAGAGGGACAGTGCAATGGAACAGTAAATGTTGACGGAGTCGATTATCCTAAATTTGATTTTACGTTAACGTTCAAGGGCGACGTAAAAGATGGGGATGTAATTACAGATACGTTCCCAACAAAATATTTTAAAGTGTATGAAGAACCTAGGTGGGATGGTAGTACACCGTATAGGATTGCTGGTGGTGCCCAATATCATCAGGGAGATGAAACTGGTGGAGTAGTCTCGGTTAAAGGCACAGGAACAGGTGCCCAGTTTACAGTATCCAGCTATCCCAAAAATGAAAATGATGAATATTATACGTATTATAAATTAACTTATACACTGATTCCAAGAGATGAGAATAAACTTAAAGAGTTGCAGAAGCTTGCACTTACAGATCCTAATCATACCTATAAGCTTCATAATGAGGCAAGTTGGGGTGGTGCAGCCAATCAGGTAGATGTTGATTACACATGCAAACCATTAACTAAATCGGATGCTTTTGATTACAGCACGAATAAAGTACATTTTACTATCAAAGCAAATGAAGCAGGGCTGAAATTAAACGGAGGAAAGACACTGACTCTGACAGATACGATGTCTTCGACACTGCGTTATGACGCAAGCAGTCTTGTAGTGAGGGCCGATGGAGAAGATATCACACAGAAGGTTGTTCCTAATGAAAATAACGGTACGCTTACAATCACAGGTATACCGGATGGAAAAGCCATTGAGATTACCTACGATGCACGAGTACTTGGCAGTGGTCAGGTTACTTATTCCAACAGAGCAGAACTGACCGGCTGCGGGGACGGTGTCAATATTTCCAATACGGAAACTTTAAATGGAAGTGCCGGTGGTGGCGGCTCACGGCTGGGAATCAAGATCCGTAAATATAAAGCAGGTGATCAGTCCAGCAAATTAGCAGGTGCAGTATTCCAGCTTTATAGACTGAATGATAAGGGTGAGAAAGAACCAGTCAAGGATAAAAATGATAACATTGTTACCTGTACAACAAATGACGATGGAAATGCAGAGCTGCAAACTGATATGGATAAAAATGGCTGGGCATTTACAAAGAACCGAACATATTACTTAGTTGAGGTAACAGCACCAGAGGGATATCAGCTTGATTCAACACCAATAGAATTTAAATTTGTAGATTCTCCATCAGCTTCTAATGAATATTACAGTGGTGATACGATTTACGTAGCTAATGAAGAAAAAAATGAAGGACATCTGGTTATTACAAAAACGATCAACGCAAATGGTGTGGCAGCAGATAAAGTAAAAGACATAAAAAACCGCCTGAGGTTTACAGTAAAAAACAATACTACAAACGAAGAAAACCCCTATACATTGAACGATTTTGCTGAAGATAATGGTGTATGGAAACTGGAACTTGATACAGTGGCAGGAGGTTACACAGTAACTGAGACAGTAACTGATGTGACTGGAGTAGTGCTGAGAAGTGTAAGCTACACAATAGACGGCGGAGCTGCAGTCGCTGGTAAGGTAGCAACTGTAGATGTAAAGAAGAATCAGACGACAACAGTAGCATTTACGAACACATATGAGCAGAAGCTTGGAAGTGTTAAAGTAACAAAAGTGTTCAGCGGACTGGGCGATGTGAAAAAAACACTGAAGGACTTCAAGATCACCAACACATATGATACCAGCAAGGAATTTACCCTGGATAATGCAGCCGGAGACGGAACAGAAGAGAGCCCGTACACATGGACGCTCGAAGGTGTACCGGTAGGAACCACGGTTGAATTCACAGAAATTGGCTATACAGCAAAGGGATATAATGTTGAAGTAAAGATCAACAAAACAGCAGTTGAGGGAGAACCGACAGCAGAAGCAACAGTAGCAGATGGGGACCCGACAACAGTAGCATTTACGAACACATATGAGCAGAAGCTTGGAAGTGTTAAGGTAACGAAAGTGTTCAGCGGACTGGGCGATGTGAAAAAGACACTGAAGGACTTCAAGATCACCAACACATATGATACCAGCAAGGAATTTACCCTGGATAATGCAGCCGGAGACGGAACAGAAGAGAGCCCGTACACATGGACGCTCGAAGGTGTACCGGTAGGAACCACGGTTGAATTCACAGAAATTGGCTATACAGCAAAGGGATATAATGTTGAAGTAAAGATCAACAAAACAGCAGTTGAGGGAGAACCGACAGCAGAAGCAACAGTAGCAGATGGGGATCCGACAACAGTAGCATTTACGAACACATATGAGCAGAAGCTTGGAAACGTTGAAGTAACAAAAGTATTTAGCGGAGTGAAAGGACTGCCGGATGGCTTCCAGATCACAAACGACTATAACGAAGATGTATTCACATTAGAAAACGCAAGTGGGGAAGGAACAGCAGAGAATCCATATAAATGGACGATCAAAAACGTGCCGGATGAGACGGAGATCACCTTTACCGAGAGCGGTTATGATGTAACAGGTTACGATGTGACGATTAATGGACAGGCAACAACAGATGCTGAAACTGGAACTGTAAAAGCAACAATAGCAGAAAACGAAACAGCAATAGCAAAGTTTACAAATGAATACACTCCAACAAAGCGCGACATCGAAATCAGCAAGGTTGACCTTACAGACAACAAAGAACTTGAAGGTGCATCCCTTCAGATCACCGGAACAGACATTGATGGAAAAGAAATTACCCCTATCAAGTGGACATCCGGTGATGATGGAAAGAACGAAGATGGAACAGTCAAGACACATACAGTGAAACTTACAGCCGGAACATACACTCTGTCTGAGACAGCAGCTCCGGACGGATACAAGATTGCTGAGAGCATCAAGTTCACGATTGACAAAGAAGGAAAAGTAACAAGCGACACAAAAGATGCAGTTACAGGCAACAAAGTTACCATGAAGGATGAGAAGAAAGACACATCCGCATCTATTTCAGTAACTAAGAATCTGAAGACAGTTGCAGGCGAGAATATTTATGCAGTTGATCAGACATTCTACGTAGCACTTTATGAAGATGAGAACTGCACGAAACTTGCATCTGAGATCAAAGCACTTACATTCAAAAACTCCACTTCCGAAACAGTTACATTTGAAGGTGTGGAGCCGAACAAGACTTATTATGTAGGTGAATGTACAAAAGACGGCGTGCGCTATCTGAGCGGCGTTGTTGCAGGAACAAAATATGTAGCACAGTTTACAGATGGAAACAGTGTTACAGTAGAAACTCCAAACGGAAGTAAAGCAGTTTACTTTGATAACCGTTTTATGAAATTCCCGGATGGATTCTACAAAGAAGGTGTTCTGAGTATTACCAAACTGTTTAAAGACAAAGCCGGTAAGGCAAAGAACAGTGACGAGACATTCTATGCAGGTATTTTTGATGATGAAGAATGTACAAAACTTTCAGAGAATGTGGCTCAGAATATTATTCCACTGAATCTGAATGGCAGCTCCAGTGTGACAGCACAGATTAAAGTATCCATTGCACAGGGAACATCCAAGACTTTCTATGTGACAGAGGTTGATAAGGATGGAAAACCGATCAATGAAGAAACTTTCAAATATGATCTATCAGTGGAGAACGGAGAAGTTACATTCGATGAGAATAATACTTCTGCAGAAGTAACCATCACTAATCAGGAACAGGATGAAGACAAAGATAAGGATAAAGACAAGGACAAGGACAAAGATAAAACGACCACAACCTCATCTAACGCAACATCCACAAAAGCAGTAAAAACAGGTGATAACACACCGATTGGAATTTTCGTAATTCTTCTTATTGCTGCAATCGTAGTGATTGGTGGAGGAATTTACCTCAAACGTCGCAAAAAATAACAAGAAACAATAAGTAACTACAAAGTCCGTCAGGATGGGAAACCATTCTGGCGGATTTTTTCTGATAAAGAGTTTTATTTGAAGAAGAACTTTCAATGTCGTATTTTGCAAGATATTGTTGTCACAGGAGAGAATAAGGCGAACGAATCTTCTTGTCATGAAGTGAGGCAGTATGCTACACTTTATCTATCTTAAATCTATATGCTCATATGAGCATTCTGACGTTTCAGTTCGAAACGCTATTCCATTTTTGAAAATCTGAAGAAAGAAGGAAAACTGCCTATGACAACAAAGCTGAAGAACTATTTTCCAATGATAAGAAGCCGAGAAGAGATTTTGAAAGAAATCGATGGTAACATAAAACTTACAGAGAAATTTTACAGTTGGGGAGACTCAGCAAGGCAGGAGTTCCTTGATTTTTGTACAGGAGTCCGTGGAGTGAAGCTTTTGTACGATTCTTTTTTCAAAGAGATCATGAATCCGGAGACAGTACCGGAAAGGCTGGAAGACTTTCTGAGTGTTTTACTGCAGAAAAAAGTAAAAATCGTGGAAGTGTTGCCGGGGGATTCCAGCCGTATTGCGGATGAACAGTCGTTGCTCATTATGGATATTTTAGTTCGTTTTGAAGATGGCACTTATTGTAACGTGGAAGTGCAGAAAATCGGTTATGCGTTTCCTGGAGAACGAAGTGCGTGCTATTCTTCGGATCTTTTATTGCGGCAGTACAAGACTGCCAGAAGCCGGAAGAAAGAGAAGTTTACATATAAAGATGTAAAAGGTGTTTATACGATCGTTCTGATGGACAAGAGTGCGAGTATATTTGATGAATTTTCCGAGAAGTATGTACATACATTCCGGCAGGGATCTGATACTGGGTTGGCGATGGATCTTTTGCAGAATTATATTTTTATCCCTCTTGACATCTTCCGCGAAAATGTCCACAATAAAGGTATCAAGAACAAATTGGACGCATGGCTTGTGTTCCTGAGTATGGATGAACCGGAGCGGATTATTGATCTGATCACAGCCTACCCGGAGTTCAAAGCCATGTATGAGCATGTGTACAGTATGTGCCGGAATGTGGAGGATGCGATGGGAATATTTTCAGAAGAACTAAAAATACTTGACCGGAATACAGTGAGGTACATGGTCGACGAGATGCAGGATACGATAAACGAACAGAAGGATGTCATTAAAACATTAAAAACACAGGCGGAGTCCGATAAAAACATGATAGAAGAATTAAAAAGAAAAATAGCAGACTTGCAAAAATGATAACAAATTGGACGCGTGGATTGTGTTCCTGAGTATGGACGAACCGAAGCGGATTATTGATTTGATTACGACCTATCCGGAGTTCAAAGCCATGTATGAGCATGTGTACAGTCTGGGGGACTGTCGAGAATAGACAGTCCCTTTTTGCACAACATCTATAGGCTGTTTCTTCACAGTCATTATCGCCGGGTCTTAAGCTTTCTCTTAGCGCCAGCTCCTGCAGCAGCACCTATTGAAACGAGCATAAGAATCACATATAACTGCACATCTGTACTGTCACCAGTTTGTGGAGAGGACTTCGTTGTTTTATCCGTTGTACTGGTCACCTTTGTTGCGTTAGCTGTCTTTGCTGAAGATGCCTCTGTTTCCTTTTTGTTTACTGTAGAAAGTTTTGCAAGCACTGTGTCTTCCTTTTTTATTTCGGTTTCTGCTTTTTCATCACTAAAATACTTATTACATTCATCACAGAACCAGTATGTGCTGTTTCCTTCCTCTGTAGCAGTAGCATCCTTCTTCTCTACCTTTTTCAGATTTTCTGAAAATCCCTGTCTTCAAAACCGGCTACCGTCCTTTTCGCCTCACCCGGCTGAAATGATGCATTGATCAGCGGCAGGATGGTATACTCACTCATGATCGTGTACCTCCAACAGCTTCTATATTCGACATAAGATCAACTCCTTTCCATATTTCTGTCCATAAGCACATTTTTCCTTTATGAAATCACTCCATGGCAGACTGTCCGTTCCTGAGAGATATAAAAAAGATAATATGCAGTTGGTGCTGTACCTTGCTCCGGCTGAAAATACCGGGAGTTTTTTGAGTTTCATAAATAAAACCGCCTGAAATAATAAATGCTTGCTTCTATTATATAATTTTGTGAGGACAAAGAAAAGTTTACAGTTAAAAATAGATATTGCAGCTAAAATAATGACTAATATTGTAAAAGAGGTTATTGTACAGGATGCATTTTTACAGAAGGAAAATTAGATGAGAAAGTGGTTGTTGCAGAAATTGCAACAACCACTCTTCGTGGTGCAATGAAGGGGAAAACTCAGAACAATATTACAGGAGTTTATAATCTTGAAAAAGAGGCAAAAAAACAAATCAGAAAGAAAAAATAATTTGCATTAAAGCAAAACCAATGAAATTTTATTCAAAGGCTGTGCTTTAAGTTTAATTCTTCAAAAGAAAAAGATGCAGTCAAACAATCGAAATGTTATGATATACGCAGAGGCAAAAAGACTGACTGAAAAGGAGCTGTGTATGAAATTTTTTCATTTATCGGATCTGCATATAGGATTAAAACTGATGAACCGTGATCTTCGGGAAGATCAGGAATATATATTGGATGAAATTACAGAACTGGCGCGCAGGGAACGGCCGGATGCGGTGGTGATCGCAGGAGATATTTATGATAAGGCAGTTCCGTCAGCGGAGGCGGTGGAGGTTTTTGACCGTTTTCTGGTCGGACTCACCGAAGCAGTGCCGGATGCGGTTATTATGATGATCAGCGGGAACCACGACAGTGCTCCGAGAGTCAACTGTTTCCGCAAAGTCCTTTCCGGACAGAATATTTATATGGTGGGACAGCCGCCGCGTACAGAATCAGAATATATCGAAAAAGTAACACTGAGTGATGTGTACGGAGAGGTGAATTTTTATCTGCTTCCGTTTGTGAAACCATCTATGGTAAAACAGATCACAGGTACAGATAAAAACGGAAATAATCTTTCTTATAATGAGACATTGCATCGGCTGATCGATCGTGAAAGCATTGATCAGAACCAGAGAAATGTGCTGGTCAGCCATCAGTTTTATCTCCCGTCAGGCCAAAAGGCAGAAGAAATTGAACGCATGGATTCCGAGATGCGTACCGTAGGAAATATTGATGAAGTGACGGCAGATGTGTTGGGGAATTTTGATTATGCAGCGCTCGGACACATCCACAAACCGATGAAAGTCGGGAGTGAATTTTACCGTTATTGTGGTACGCCACTTGCCTGTTCCGTAAGCGAGGCACAGCAGCAAAAAGGTGTAATTATGGTCGAAATGGAAGCAAAAGGAACTGTCAGAACAACGGTTCTTCCGCTGACGCCGCTGCATCAGGTGAGAGTTATAAAAGGGACACTGGAAGAGGTGCTGCGGGAAGCGTCTGGGGATTATGTGACGGTTGTTTTAACGGACAAAGTCGATCTCGATGTGATCGATATGCAGGAAAGAATCCGCCTGGCATTTCCAAATCTGCTCGAAATCCGCAGAGAAAATCAGCGAAAAGCAGATTATAGCAGAAGTATTCAGGAAGAAGAATTGCTGGATCCGTACGAACTGTGTTGTTCTTTTCTGAAGGAGATCGATGACGAAGAAAAGTTGATTCTGCAGGATGTACTTCATACTGTTCAGGGGGTGAAATAACATGAAACCTTTGAAACTGAAAATGCAGGCATTTGGGTCTTATGGTGAGGAAACCCTGATCGATTTTGAAAAAATAAACCAGAATCTTTTTCTTATTACAGGAGATACCGGAGCAGGAAAAACAACGATTTTTGATGCGATCGTGTTTGCGTTGTACGGTGAAGCAAGCTCCTCTGTAAACAAAAAAGAGGGAGTAGTTTTGCAGAGTCAGTATGTAGATTTTGCAAAAGAACCTTTCGTGGAGCTTACCTTTTCGGAGGGTAATAACGCAGACAGTGAGATTTATACAGTGCGGCGTGTTCCACGTCATCTGAAGCCGATTACAAGAGGGGCCGGCAAGGGCGGACAGCGCGAAATTACAGGTTCTGTCAGCCTTATCATGCCAGACGGAATGGAGTATCCGTCCAAAGAAGCGGACAGTAAATTGCGGGAAATTGTGGGCCTTACAAAGAGTCAGTTTATGCAGATTGCAATGATCGCACAGGGAGAATTTATGGATCTTCTCCGTGCGAAATCAGATGATAAAAAGGTCATTTTCCGGAAGCTTTTTAACACAGAAATGTATCAGGATATTGTGACGGAACTGGGGAACCGCAAGCGGGAAAAAGATAAAGAAATTGCGATTTTAAAGACGCAGTGCCAGACTGAGGCTGTCCGGATCCGGATACCTGAAACATATGAACTTCAGAAAGAAATGCAGCAGTCGAGGAGACAGCTTGAAGAAGGTCAGACGGCAGGACTTGCTGATTTTATGGACAGATTGGGAGCTCTCTGTAACTGGATGAAAAAGGAACTTGAGATCGCAGAGAGCGCATATAAGGAAGTGGAATGTGCCCGGACCAGTAAGGGGGAGGAGTTTGCAAAAGCGGAAGAACTTCTGAAATGGTTTGTTCAGTTTGAAAAGGCAGAGGAAGAACTGCAAAGATATGAGGCACAGGAACCGGAGATGATCCGTGCGAAAGAGCTGGCGGGGCAGATCCGTGCGGTTTATGAAATCGCAGAAAAATATAACCAGTATCATGAAGCAGAAACGACATGGACGGACAGTGTCCGGGTTTTGAAAGAGTGGGAAGAAAAAATACCGAAACTTCTGGAAACGTTAAAGGCAGCACAAACAACAGAAAAAACGGAGCACCAAAAGTATAATCAGGAAATAGAAAGATACAGTATAATCAGTGAAAAAGTGCGAAAATCCCGTGAAATCCTCAATGCGATCAGGCAGAAAGAAAGAGAAATTACAGCAGATAAGAGGGCGGCAGAGAACGCAGAGAAGGATTTTGCAGAAGCGGAAACTGCGCTTGAAAATCAGGAAAAACAGGAAGCTAAGTGGAAAAAAGAAAGTGATAAACTGGCGGATACAGATAAAATGCTGGTGGGGTGGGAAGCCGGAAGTCAGGAAGCAGAAAGTCTTCGTCAGGAACTGGATGCAGTGTCAGATATCCGCGATCAGGCGGGAGAAAGCCTTGCGAAGGCAAAGAAAAAACTGGAAATTTATGCAAAAACCAGTAAGGAATATCAGGAACATAAGGACAGCTATGAGAAGATGCGGCAGATGTTTCTGAATGAGCAGGCAGGAATGCTTGCAGCTGATCTGAAACCGGGGATCCCCTGTCCGGTCTGTGGTTCGACAGATCATCCACATCCGTTCGCAGGAGCGGTGGATCATGTGGATATCTCACCTGAAAAACTTCAAAAAATGGCAGAAGATGTGGAAAACCTCCGTACAAAACAGGAACAGGCGGCAAACGAATCCCATGCGGCAAAGACCAAGTATGAGACAAGAAAAGAGAACTTTGTGGAGGCGGTCGGCAGACTTCGTAACCGCATGCAAAAGAGTATTTCGGAGATTCAGAAAGATGCCGGATTGTCCGAAATGAATGAAGCACTTAAAATCTGGAAAAACTCTATAGATCGTTCACTGAAAACATTGAAAAAAGATGCGGAGAAACTTGGAAAAATCCGTGAACTTCTTCAGAATGCGGATGGTCAACGCGGAAAACTGAAAGAAAAACTCGAATTTTGTCGAACGGCACAGACAGAAGCTTCCAGAAAGCTTACAGAAGATACGGCACAGTTAAACAGTTTCCGCACATCCTGTGAGTTTGCATCAGAAAAAGAAGCTTCTGATACATTGGAAAAAGCAGAAACTGCAAAGCAGGCATCAGAAAAAAACTACAAAAGAGCAGCAGATGCGCTCGATGCAGCATCATCTGCGAAACAAAATGCGGAGACATTGATCGAGAAATATCAGAAAGAAATACCTGCGCAGGAGGAGAATTTTGCAGTGAAAAAAGCTGCATATATGGACTTTATGCAGGAGAAACAGATGACTGAGGAAGCGTGGAAAAAGCTTGCGAAAGAAAACAGCAGGGATGATGAAAAGGAACTGACAGATACAGTCAATGCGTACAGGGAAGCGAAAGCAGCAGCGATTGCGCAGAAAAAAGCAGCAAATGAGACGATTGGCGAAGCACAGAAACCGGATCTTGACAAGATAAAAGCAGAAAAAGAAGAGACGGAAACTGTTTATCAAATGGCAGAAAAGAAGTACAATCAGTTAAAAATGGATTGCAAAAACAATCAGGAAATTTTTACCGCATTGTCTGCGCGGATGGAGAAACGCAAAGCAGTTGTAGAGGAACATGCACGGATCGATATACTGTACCGAATGACCTCCGGAAATGTGAGCGGTTCGCGAATGGATCTGGAAACTTTTGTACAGAGATATTATCTGGAAAGAATCCTATATGCGGCAAACCGACGCTTTCAGGAAATGTCGGCGGGACAGTTTGAACTGCGGATGTATGATCTCAAAAAAGCCGGTGAGGGCAAAAACAGAGGTCTTGATCTGATGGTGTATTCCACGGTGACAGGAAAAGAGCGTGAAGTACGTACACTTTCCGGCGGAGAATCCTTTATGGCGGCATTGTCCCTTGCGCTTGGCATGGCAGATCAGATCAAGCAGAGTTCGGCGGCAATCAATCTTGATATGATGTTTATCGATGAGGGCTTTGGTTCACTTGATGAACATTCCAGAAATCAGGCGGTTCGTGTACTTCAGGAAATGGCGGAAGGTTCAAGGCTGATCGGAATTATTTCTCATGTATCGGAGCTGAAACAGGAAATCGAGGATCAGCTGATCGTCACAAAAGATGAAAACGGAAGCCATGTGAAATGGCAGATAAGCTAAGAGGTATCAGGAAAAATGACACAGGAAACATTGAAAAAACTGGCGCAGTTGCTGGAACAGGATCAGTTTGAACTGATTTTGCCGGAAAATGTGCAGCCAGATGAAACAAAAACAGAAGGTGAGGGGGCACGCGGCAGAGATATTCGACTTGTATATCTGATGAACGATGCAGTAGAAAGCTTTCTTGTTTTTCGAAATGCCAGAATGACGGGGGAATATCACAGTGAATATCAGGGACAACTGCAGGCATCGATGAACCGGCAGGCGGATGGGTATGTACTGGTCGTCAGACAGGGGGCTACGGTGCTGACATTGTTTTTTGAAGACCTTGATCTGGAGGTTCATCTATATGAATATGCATATACCGGTCATTTCTGGGTGAAGAAATATGAGTATCTCCGCCAGTTAGAATACCGTCTGGCAATTTTGCGGGACAAGCGTGATTATCTTGGAGAAGAGTACTGCACTGAAGAGGAAAAAGAACTGTCAGTGCTTGTGGAATTTCCTCCGTTAAATTACTGCTGTTATCCGGCTGTCCCGGAGAAGTATATCGTGCCACGGGAAAATCCCTGGATTCCGTCGGAAAAAGCCATTACTTATATGAAAGAACTCTCCGCGGAGTGTGGAGATGTTTCTTTTGAAAAAATGCTGGAGACATATCGGAAACGTCCGACAAAATTCAGGGCAAAAAGAATCGCAGCCATGCTTCACAAAACAAAACATGCTGCGGTTGTGGATCGCCTGACACACAAACTTCAGGATGCAACGAAAGAATATAAAAGGCGTTCTCCGGGAGAGGCTTTAGAAAAAGGTTATCGGGAAGTGTTTGCAAGAGTAAAAAAGCGGCAGTTAGAATTAAAAAAACAGGGAATCCGCGCAGATATTTTACGTGAAGAACCCTTCACGATTGCGCGTGACTCCCTGGATTATAAACTGTATCTTATGATATGGAAAGAACGCCGGGGAAATCGAATAACAGAGATAGAAGAATATCTCTGTTAAGCGTTTTTCATTTTACCGAGCTCTTTTCTGGCAAAAACTACTGCAAGTATAAAAGCCGCGGTATCGGCAATCGGACCGGCATACATCACTCCGTCGATTCCCATAAACATTGGGAAGATTACAACAAGTGGCAGCAGGAAGATTACCTGTCTTGTTAATGACATGATGATACCGAGAGTGGCCTTTCCTATAGAAGTAAAAAATCCTGCAGACATTGGCTGAATGCCGTTGGCAAATGTCAGGAGCATAAAAATCCGCAGATAGTTTTCGGCGAATTTGAAATACAGATCACTTCCACCGCCGAACATACCGATGATCCGGTGAGGGAAAAGCTGAAAGCAAAGGAAAAAAATCGTGGCGATAATTGTACAGGCAGTTGCAGAGTAGCGGTATGTCTGACGCACGCGGTCATATTTTCTGGCTCCGTAATTAAATCCCCAGATAGGCTGTGCGCCCTGCGCGATTCCGATGCAGATTGCGAGGAATACCATATTTACTTTTGAAACAATGCCGACACAGGCAATCGGAATGTCACTTCCATAGACAGAAGCGGCACCGTAATAGCGGAGAATGTTATTCATAACAATCTGTACAGCCGCAATAGCAATCTGATTGATACCGGATGCAAGTCCGAGCGAAGTAATCGCACGCAGGTGTTTGAGCTTTGGCTTCAGCATGTTGCGGTCAAGGTACATCTTACGGAATTTTGTAAAATAGATCACGACAAGGATCGCAGATACGACCTGCCCGATCACGGTTGCCCATGCACCGCCTTTGATTCCCCATTTAAAACCAAAAATAAACAATGGGTCAAGAATCGTATTGATAATTGCACCGGTTAAGGTACACATCATGGAATACGTAGGACTGCGGTCGGCGCGGATAAGGTGGTTTCCGCCGACGGACAAAGTAAAAAACGGAAGACCGATGGCGATGATGCTAACATAGTCTGTGGCATAAGGCATGACTGTATCTGTCGCTCCGAAGAAAACGAGCAGCGGATGCAAAAAAAGCAAAATGATCGCGGCAACCGATACACCGGTGATGACAAGCGTGGCCAGTGCACTTCCGGCAATTTCACTTGCCTTACGTTCTTTGCCGGCACCCATTTCAAGGTTGTAGTTGGATGCACCTCCGATCCCGAGGAGTAGTGCAGCAGCAGTTGAAATCGTTGTGACCGGAAATGCAATGTTTGTTGCAGCGTTTCCGAGCATTCCGACACCCTGACCGATAAAAATCTGATCGACGATATTATAAAGAGCGTTGACCAGCATACTGATGATGGCAGGTATCGCAAATTTGGCCAGGAGTCTGCCGGTTGGTGCAATTCCCAGGGGATTATCCGCATTTGTTGTATTGGATGGATTCAAAATAACGACCTCTTTCTTCTATAATAATGTGATATAATATCACAGAACCCAGTATAACACAAAAAATAAAGAATGTGGGAGGGGAATTATGGAGCAAAAATATTTGATTGACACAGAAGAAAATAAAATGTTTCTGAAGGAGATACGAGAAAATCTGCTGAACTTTGGACATCGTTTCCCGGCACCGGACGGGACCTGCTATTATCTTGGAGATGATGGTACTCCATGGAAAACACGTAACCGCGATACATATGAGACATGCAGGATGCCTCATGTCTATACAATTGGGAAATATCTGGGACATGAAGGCAGCGAAGAACTGATCGATGCCGCGATAAAGGGACTGAGAGGTGCGGCGAAGGATAGGGAAAACGGCGGATGGTTTTCATCGGTTACACCTGATGGAGGTCATGTGGACAATAAACTCTGCTATGTACATGCATTTGTGATCCTTGCTGCTTCAGGAGCTGCGCTTGCAGGACATCCAAAGGGAGAAGAATTACTGCAGGATGCACTGGATACATATGACCGCTATTTTTGGAATGAAGAGGATGGAATGGCATGTGATACATGGAATACAGAATTTACTGAGCTGGATCCGTACAGAGGATTGAATGCAAACATGCATACGGTGGAAGCATTTCTGGCAGCGGCAGATGTGACGGGGGATGAAAAATACCGGATGAGATGCGGGCGAATTATCAAACATGTGATTGGCTGGGCATCAGATAACGAATGGCGGATCCCGGAACATTATACAAGCAACTGGGAACCGGATCTGGAGTGCAACAAGGCTCATCCGGATGATCAGTTCAAACCATATGGGGCAACACCGGGGCATGGTCTGGAATGGGCGAGACTGATCACGCAGTGGGCGCTTTCTACTTATAAGAAAGAGAAAGAAAAAACAGCTCCTTATATTGAGGCTGCAGAGAAGCTTTTTGACAGGGCTGTAGAAGATGGTTGGAATGCGGATGGTGCACCGGGGATTGTATATACGACAGACTGGGATGGCAAACCGGTAGTCCATGACAGAATGCACTGGGTACTTGCCGAGGCAATTAATACATCTGCTGTGCTCTGGCATGTGACAGGAAAGCAGAAATATGCAGAGGCTTATGCGGAGTTTATGAAATATCTGGATGAAAAAGTGTTGGATCACGAAAAAGGTTCCTGGTTTCATCAGATGGATCGTAACAATGTACCGAGCAATACTGTATGGCCGGGCAAACCGGATCTCTATCATGCAGTGCAGGCAACATTGATTCCGTATTATGCGCCGGATCTTTCGATTGCGGTTGCTGTCAAAGAAGGAAAAAGTTTATTGGAAAAATAAATTAACTTTTTTGAAAAAAGGTGTTGACAGCCCGGTTAGAAAGTGTTATTCTAACTGAGCTGTCACGAAGAATTGTTTCTTCTGAATAAACAATTTGAAAAGTTTTAAAAAAAGCGAAAAAAGTTGTTGACAATCCGGTGAGGATGTGATAGAGTAAACGAGTCGCCTGAGAGCGACACACAAACATCAAAAAAGCTTCGAAAAAACTTAAAAAAGTGCTTGACAAGCTCAGGTGAATGTGATAAAGTAAACGAGTTGTCTGAGAGACGGCAAGTTAAGAACCTTGATAACTAAACAGTGAAACACATACGATTCTCGAAAATTCACAATGAACACTTAACGAACACGAGTGAAAACGAAGTGCGAGTTTAGTGAGAATGCGGTTCGAAGGAACTTGATGAAAACGAGCGTAAGCGAAGTTTGAATCTAGTGAATCGAACTTCATTGTTTCTTTTTAAAGAACAAAACCTTAAAACAGTAATGACGAGAGATAACTAAGCTAGTTGGTTGTCTTGAGTGAATCAAACATTTTATCAGAGAGTTTGATCCTGGCTCAGGATGAACGCTGGCGGCGTGC
>OGRN01000703.1_pt1 | contig 31230 bp, 22 predicted proteins | sample 1553401 | NCBI WGS metagenome assembly OGRN01 (sample SAMEA2580096, study PRJEB22360) | human gut metagenome | biome: human gut; feature: human-associated habitat; material: faeces | place: Denmark | collected 2008/2010 | reverse complement strand
AGCCAAATGAGACAGACGTACCTGTCCAATCTGTCTCACGTCACGAAACAAGACAAAACTGTCCCGGCGCGTTTTGTCTTGTCGCTGGTCGTCGCGTGCATGCTCTGGCTTGTCGTATGCATGTGCGTCGTGCCCGTGAGCGCTCATGCTTCCAAGAGCCACGAGTGCACGAGCGATACCATCAATGCGACAGTCGCCACCGACGGCTCCCTGCGCGTCATCGACGCACGCACGTACTCGTTCGAGGGCCGCTACACGCTTACCGCCGCCGTGCTCGACCCGCCACCCGGTGGCGCGGCCATCGTCAACGGCGTCTCTGTCATCGATGAGAACGGCGTCACCACGCAGCTTGTCGAAGTACCCTTCCAAGGCTCCTGGCGCACGGCGGGTGGTCCTGCGAGCGGGCACTATTCCGTCGACGTGGCCGAGAACACGGTCTATGCGTTCTCGACGACCGAAGACGCGAAGAAGACCTTCGTCTTCGACTTCACCTACACGAACGCCGTGATGCAATACGATGACGTGAGCGTCCTGTACTGGCAGTTCGTCGGCCCCAATTGGGATGTCGATACCGAGGATGTGAACGCCTACGTGCACCTTCCCGTGCCGCCCGGCCAGAGCGTCATCGGCGGCGAGAACGTCTACGCCTTCGGGCATGGCAACCTCAATGGCTCGGCAAGCTTCGACGCGGATGGCGTCGTGGACTTCGCCGTGCCGCGCGTGAGGGAGGGCAGTTTCGCCGAGATGCGCGTCGCCTTCCCGGCGAGCTGGACGCCCAACGTGGCGGCTAGCCAGAAAGAGCCGGGGAATGGCTTGCCGGCCGTTCGCATCGCAGGTGCTCGAGGAGGAGCAGGCCTGGGAGCGCCAGGCGCAGGCGCAGCGCCTCATCGACGTGCTCATGCTCGTCATCCCGCTTCTCGTCTCGGTGGCGTGCCTCATCGTCGCCATCATCCTGTTCCTGCGCTACGGACGCGAGCACAAGCCCAGCTTCGATGGCGAGTACTGGCGCGACGTGCCCGAGAAGGGAACGAACCCCGCCGTCATCGCCAGGCTCGTCCGCTGGAACAAGCCCGATGCGAACGATCTCACCGCCGTGCTCATGCACCTCTCCAACCTGGGCGTCGTGAGCATCTCGCGCGAGAGCGCCATCGAGGAGCGCAAGATTCTGGGCGACAGGGAGCGCACGGTCTATCGTCTGGGCATCAACCCCGAGAAGCGCGCGACTATCGAACTCGACTCCATCGACGCCAAGGCGCTCGATCTCGTCTTCGACAAGATCGGCGTGCAGTACGGCAGCGTCACGCTCGATGACATCGAGACATACGCCAAGGACCATGCGCAGAGCTACGTGAACTCCATGGAGCTCTGGCAGGGGACCATCGGTGCCGAGGTCGACAGGCGCGGGTTCTTCGAGAGGGCGGGGGAGAGTTGCAAGCGCGCGTTCCAGATCGCCGCGGCCGCGCTGGTCGTCATCGGCGCCGGCGTGGGCATCGTCGCGGAGAACTTCATGCCGCTCATCGGCCTGGTGCCCGGTGCGATCATCCTGCTCGTCTTCGCGCATTTCATGCCGCGGCGTTCGGTCGAGGCGGTCGAGATCCAGGCACGCTGCGATGCGCTCAAGCGCTGGTTCAAGGACTTCACTGCGCTCGACGAGGCGGTGCCCACGGACGCGAAGGTGTGGGGCGAGCTACTCGTGTACGCCTACATATTCGGCGTGGCCGACCAGGTCGTGGGCGACCTCAACCGCGTGGCGCCCGACATCTGGAACGATGACGTGTTCGTCGGCAGCATGCTGTGGTACTACAACCCGTACATGGCCATGCACGCCGGTGCGGCCAGCGCTGGATTCTTCGGCGACGCGTTCGAGAACACGATGAACTCGGCGCAGAGCGCCATCTCGGCGGCCAAGGGCGGAGGCGGTAACGGGAGTTTCGGCGGCGGAGGCGGCTTCTCCATGGGTGGAGGCGGCGGCTTCGGTGGAATGGGCGGCGGCTTCTCGCGCTAGGCTTTTGGGTCCGCGTCGTCGACCTTGCTGTGCGCACCGCGGACGATGGGCTCCACGGGGGCATCGCCAGCCTCCCGCTCCTCGGCCTGCGCCTCGCCCGGGTGTTCGGTCTGCCACTTGATGGTGGCGCGGCTGCGCTCCTCGAGCTCGACCTCGAGTAGCTCGGCCTTGAAGGCGAAGTTGCACCAGAACGCGCCGGTGAGGTAGATGAGAATCGCACCGTCGAAGAGGAGCACGCGCGCGAAGTCGTTCGTGCCCACCTGGTAGGTGTTGATGGCGATGATGATGAGCGCGGCGAGTCCGATCATGCGCGCGATGCGCTGGTAGCGAATCGATTCCCACCTGTAGTCCGCCTCGGCCTGCATCTGCGCCTCGCCGTCGGTCTCGGGGTCTCCCGTCAGGCGCTGGGCGAGCAGCTTGCGAAAGCCGGGGAGCTCGGCGCGCTCGGCGCGGAGCTGGAGGACGCGTATGCCGCTCACGACGTACGCCAACACGAGCACGATGACGAGGCCGTCGGCATGCTTGAAGGAAATCGAGGTGTCGACGCGCATGAAGTAGGCGGCGGACCCGACCAGGACCCCCATGAGCAGCAGACACATGAGCGCGAGGGCGACGGTGCCCATGCTCTTCGCCTTGGGTATGCCCCAGGTCTGGCGCAGGCCGGGAACGGACTTGATGTAGCTCTTGACCTGCTCGTCGGTGGGTGTGTTCATGTCGTACCTCGTTGCTTTGTCGGAAGGCGAAAGCCCGTGTTTTTGCGCTGTCTCAAAGTATCGCACACTTCGCCGATGCGCACAGGAGAGACAGCGATGGCTTTGGCGGTGCGGAGCGACAGCTCACGCGGACTCGCTTCCGTACGTGTCATGGCGTTTCGTTACGCCATATGCGCCGGTGGGCGGGGGAGACGGCGTGGAGAATTCGTGGTCACGCCCTCTTGCGGTATCATGACACAGTTTGTGTCACAGACTTGATGTGAATTCGAAGCATGCGCGCGTGCGCTGCGGTGTGTAAACGCGTTTGACCATAGGGGGAGCATGAACCGCTCTAATGATGATTATCGCTATAGCGATGACGTTCGTCACGGACACGGCGAGTATTCCGCCAATAGGAACCGTCCGGTGAGCACGTCGCGCGTTTCGCAGGCGGATTTGGCGGCGTACAGCAGCGCGAACTACATAGGCGGTGGCAAGCGCTCGGGTGGGCGATCCCGTGGCAGAAAGAAGCTCTACATCATCATCGGCGTTGTCGCCGTCCTGCTCATCGCCCTCGCGGCAGCTGCCTTTGCCGCCGTCGGCTCGGCCAAGGAGATGAAGTCGCAGGCGACGCAGGTCCTCCAGGACGTGAAGAGCATCCAGACTGCCATCGGCGAGAACGACTACGCAGCCGCCGCGCAATCTGCCCAGCATGCGAGCGAGCTGACCGGAAGCATAGCCGGCGAGCTTTCGTCGCCCTTGTGGATGGTTGCCTCGATCATTCCCGTGTACGGCCAGGACATCAGCGGCATGCGTGACCTCATGACGGCGCTCGACGATGCGTTTGACGAAGGGCTCGTGCCGCTCACCAAGACGCTTGCGGCAAATCCGCCCGATAGCCTCATCTCCACCGACAGGCGCATCAACGTCGCCGCCGTGACCCAATTGCTCGACGCGGTGCAGAACGCCGCGCCGTCGATGCAGAAGTGCGCCGACGTGGCCGAGTCGCTCCCCGAGATGCACATCGAGCAGCTCAAGTCTGTGGTGGACCCGGCAAAGGAGAAGCTCACGACCATCAATGCGACGTTCCAGAAGGCGGCGGCGCTCGCGCCGGTGGCGGGCCCCGTGTTGGGCGCCAACGGCAACCGCACGTATCTGATCGTGGCGCAAAACTCCGCCGAGCTCAGGTCATCGGGTGGCTTTCCCGGCTCGATGGGGACGCTCGAGATTCGTGATGGCGAGATTATTCTGAACGACTTCTCGAAAGTCTATGATGTGCTCACCGACACGAACCCGTCGTCCGTGAGCATCACAGACGAGGAGTATGCGCTCTTTGGCGCTGCCGGCATGGACTGTCCACGCGATGCCGGCATCGACCCTGACTTTACGCGTGTCGCGTCGATATGGGCCGCCTCCTACGAGGAGCGCAATGTCGCGCACCTTGACGGCGTCATCTCGATCACGCCGAGCGTCGTGCAGGACATCCTAGCGATCGTGGGTCCCGTGACGCTGCCTGATGGCACGGAGCTCACCGGGTCGAATGCGACGAAGGTGCTCCAGAGCGACATCTACTGGAAGTACCTCGCGGAGGGTGCTGATCCCGACGGCACCGGTGGAGCGGTTACGGACGCGCTCTTCGCCCAGGCCGCGCACGAGACCTTCAACAAGCTGTTCTCGAACCTCAATGCCGACACCCTGATCAAGTTCGCCTCCTGCATGGCAAAGGACATGGAAGATAGGACGGTCATGTTCTGGCTCACCGACGAAGGTGAGCAGGCCATCCTCGCGTCCCTCGATTGCTCCGGGGCACTTAACGACGACCCGATGCGGCCCGAGCTAGGCGTTTTCTTCTCGTTGTGGGTTGGCTCGAAGATGGGTTGGTATGTTGATATAGACAACCAGGTGCTGGAGTCCAAGAAGAACGCTGATGGGTCGTATACCTATAAGATGCAGACGACGTTCACAGACACCGTCTCTTCCGAGGAAATTGCCTCTGGAGGCGAATACATTATCGGTGATATCTACGATTACGAGTACGGGATCCTGTATCCCTGCCTGTATATTTATGCACCTGCTGGTGGCAGCATAAGTAACCTGGAATCGAACAGCAGCGTCGCATTTGAAGAAGCGCGGCATGATGGATTGCAGGCGTTCAAGGCATGGAGAACCGTTTTGCGTCCTGACCAGCCCATCGTATGCACGTACACGGTCACAACGGCGCCAAGTGCCGAGCAAGAGATGAAGATTGTCTGCACACCCACGTTGACCGAGTACCGTGTGGGATAGCGGGGTTGTTGCTGGCGAATGGGAGTACCCGGGCATTTGGGGTGCATGTGACAATCTGCCGTACCATACTGCAGGCTTCTGTTATACGATTGACCGGTTGTTGATATCGAGGGGAGGGTTCGTGACTCGAGGTTCGAAGAAGGCGGGGCTGGGCAAGGCCCTGAAGACCGCCGCCGTGCTCTTTGCGGGCGCGTCGGTGGCTGTGGCCGCCGCCGGACAGGTCGCTGCCTGGAAGCGCGACAAGGAGAGCAAGCCGAGTCTCGACAACATCATCGATGTCACGAGCAATCAGGCCCAGGAGGTGCTCAACGAGGCCACGCGTGGCACGGGCATCGTCTTGAATCCCGAGCAAAAGCAGCCTATCCCCGGTGTTGACGACACCTATCGCTATCACGTGGTGAAGCGCGGCTTCGACGTCGTGTTCTCCGCATGCGCTTCGGTGGCTTGCGCGATTCCCACGCTCCTCGTGTGCGGGCTCATTTGGCTCGACGAGCCAGGTAAGCCCATCTACAAGCAGCGCCGTGTCGGGCGCTATGGTGCGCCCATCGACATCTACAAGCTGCGCACGATGGTGGTGGGGGCGGATCAGGTCGAGAAGCATCTCACACCCGAGCAGATCAAGCAGTGGGAGACCGAGCACAAGGTTAACGATGATCCGCGTATCACCAAGATTGGCAAGTTTCTGCGCAGGACGTCGCTTGACGAGATTCCCCAGTTCTGGAACGTGCTCAAGGGCGAGATGAGCGTTATCGGCCCACGCCCCATCGAACCCGACGAGCTCGTGGCCTACGATGACTCGGTCGTGGAATTTCTGTCGATGACGCCGGGTATTACCGGCTGGTGGCAGACCGTGTCGCGCAACGACGCGAAGTACGAGGACGGCGAGCGTCAGGCCCTCGAGCTGTTTTACGTGCGCAACCGTAGCTTGAGGATTGACATCAAGGTGTTCTTCGAGACCTTTAGGGCGATGTTCGGCAAGCACGCATCGGGAAAGTGACGGTAAGACAGAGATGAAGGTTATCTACTTCACTCAGTTTTATCCTCCTGAAAGCATTGCGGCTGCTTTTAGGGCACATGAGCATGCTCGTTATTGGAGCAAGGGAAATAATACTATTACTGTATTTACGGGGTATCCGAATTATCCAACGGGCAGGGTGTTTGACGGCTATCAAATATCCTCGTTGGAGCAAACAGAGGATGAGAAGGTTTGCCTTCTGAGAAGTCGAATCATTGCGATGTCCAATAAGAGTTTTTTGGGTCGCATAGTGAATGGTCTGAGCTTCTCCTTCTTCGGAATGATGAATTCTTTTCTGCGTAAAGAAACTGTCGGTACTAATTATGACGTGGTGTTTGCCTCATCCGGTCCTATTTTCACGGTGCTCTTGGGCTCACATTTTGCAAAGCGCAACAGGCTCCCTCTTGTTGTGGAGTTCAGGGATTTGTCCTATGCGCAGCTTGTTGCCACAGGCGCTTCGGAGGATAGCTTTAGAGTTCGCTTGATGAAAAAACTCGAAGTGAATGCAGCAAAGAAAGCTGATCGTGTCATTGCACTTACGCACGGGTTTAAATCGTTGCTTGAGGAAGCAGGCGTTTCGGGCGAAAAAATCTTTGTTGTGCCTAATGGGGCTGATCCGCATCCCGTGGTTAAAACTGAATCGTATGACAACGATGTTCGTTTTGGATATTTTGGAACCATGGGACTATCTCAAGACGTTCATGGGACCCTTGACCTCATTTCATCGCTCGCCAATCTTCCTGAAATTGAAGTTACGTACACGCTGATTGGCGAGGGAGCCGAACGCGAGACTATTGAACAAGAGCTCGCTGATGGCAAGTATTGTTTTGCAAGCCTTCTCCATGGTCTTCCTCAGAATGAACTAGAGAAATACTATGGAGAATGCGACTTTACGATTGTGAGTCTCAGGAACTCTGATTCGTTTGCTGCGACAATTCCTTCAAAAATATTTCAGTCTTTCGCCCGTGGCGTTCCTGTCATTTTCATTGGACCAGAAGGAGAGGCGGCGAATCTCATTCGCGAAGCCGACGCGGGAGTCGTACTATGTGGATCGCCCGAAGAGAATGAAGCTAAGTTAAAAGAGTTTTTCCTCAATGGGAATTATCATGATAATTTGAAGGCGATGGGGAATAATGCGATTAAGCTGGTCGAAGAGAGCTTTTCTCGAGAGAAACTTGCCAACCAGGTTTTGCACGTTCTAGAAGGTTTAATAGAAAGAAGTGAAGTTCGTGGTTAATGTTATAGGACTTGGATATATCGGTTTGCCGACAGCGCTCATGCTCGCTTCGCACGGGATTGAGGTTGTTGGCACGGATTATGATGTAAAACTTATCGACACCCTTAATTCTGGTGAGACCACATTCAAGGAAGATGGTCTTGACGAGCTTTTCTGCAAGGCACTTGCAAAAGGAATCAGTTTCACTACCGAGTATCAGAAAACCGATGTTTATATCATTTCTGTTCCTACGCCATATGACAAAGAATCAAAGAAGATCGATCCGTCCTATGTGAATGCGGCAATCGCGGACGTTCTCAAAGTGTGCCCAGTGGGTGCGGTGATAGTGATTGAGTCGACCGTTTCGCCGGGAACCATCGATAAGTATGTGCGTCCGGTCATTGACGAAAGCGGCTTTGTCGTGGGTAGAGATATACATCTTGTCCATGCGCCGGAGCGCATTATTCCTGGAAACATGGTTTATGAACTTCTGCACAACAATCGTACCATTGGCGCGGACGACCAAGAAGTCGGGAGCAAGATTAAAGACCTGTATTCCTCATTTTGTAAAGGAGAAATTGTAGTTACGGATATCCGTACTGCAGAAATGACCAAGGTAGTCGAAAACACATATCGTGATATTAACATCGCGTTTGCGAATGAACTTGCCAAGATATGCCAATCTGACGGCATGGATGTATACGACATCATACGCATTGCTAATATGCACCCGCGCGTCAACATTCTCTCTCCTGGCCCCGGTGTAGGTGGGCACTGTATCAGTGTTGATCCGTGGTTTCTGGTTGGTGATTACCCCAATCTCGCATGTCTGATTCGCAATGCCCGAGAAACTAATGATTCGATGCCTGAATATGTTTTAGCGCGCACGCGCGAAATCATGGAAGAGAGAGATATCCATGACGTGGCTAAGGTCGGAATATACGGATTGACGTATAAGGAAGATGTCGACGACGTGCGAGAGAGCCCCACGTTGCAGATGCTCGAATCCATGCACAATCACCTTTGCGACAGCCCCTGCAAAGTTTATGACCCCTGGGTTCGAAACAATATCGTACCTAACCAAGTCCATTCTATGGAGGAGTTTTTGGATGGGCTGGAAATGGTGCTCGTTATGGTTGCTCATTCCCAGATTAAAAGCGGTCCGGATGTTTTTGGAAACCGCATACTTCTCGATACGCGCAATGTCTATGGCAGGAGTGACAATATCTACAAGCTGTAGGGAGGGCATCTATGAACCTCTTCAATGCGATTAACAAATATCGAAGAGCAAATTGGTGCTACAAGCATAACTTGCGGTTTCTCGCTCGTTTTTTTGAGATGAGAATTTATCAGGCTCATAATTGTTTCGTGCCGAGTTGCTGTGAGCTGGGTGAAGGCACCGTTTTTGGCTATAAGGGCATTGGTGTTGTCGTTGGCAAGAAGGTCTCAGTTGGCAAGAATTGCATGATTTCCCAAAATGTGACAATTGGTGGTCGTGGGGGTCATGACGACATGCCAACTATCGGAGACAATTGCTATATTGGTGCAGGCGCAGAGGTATTAGGCCCCATTACAATTGGAGATAACGTTGTGATAGGTGCTGGCGCGGTGATGATATCGGATGCGCCCTCCAATACTGTGTGGGCGGGTGTCCCGGCAAAATGTGTTAAGACGATCGAGAAGCGCGGAACTCTGAGTGATTTTTAATAAACGAACAGAGGAAAGATTGACATTGAAGAAAGTAATGCTGGTTTTTGGCACGCGTCCTGAGGCAATCAAGATGTGCCCGCTTGTCAATGAACTCAGGGATAATTCCGAAGCCTTTGATGTAAAAGTTTGCGTTACGGGTCAGCATCGTGAAATGCTCGATCAAGTGCTCAAGGTATTTAACGTGATTCCCGATTACGATTTAAATATCATGAAAGCGAATCAGACGCTCTTTGATGTCACATGCGATGTTCTTTTGAGCATAAAAAAGGTACTCGAATCTGAGAGCCCTGATGCTGTGCTCGTTCATGGTGATACTACAACCTCGTTTGCAGCTGCTCTCGCATGCTTCTATCTGCATATTCCCGTGGGGCATGTTGAGGCTGGCCTGAGAACTCATAACCTCTATTCTCCGTGGCCCGAGGAGTTCAACAGACAAGCAGTTGATTTGATTACAAAATACTATTTCGCCCCAACTGCCGAATCTAGGCAGAACCTTCTTGATGAGGGAAAGTCTCATAAGGATATTTTCGTAACGGGCAATACGGGAATTGATGCTTTGAAGACTACCGTTTTGTCTAGTTATCAGAATGAGAACCTGGATTGGGCTGAAGATAGCCGCTTGGTGCTTATCACTGCTCACAGGAGAGAAAATCTCGGTGAGCCTATGCATAATATGTTTCGGGCAATTCGGAGGGTTTTAGAAGAAAATCCTGATGTTAAGGCGATTTATCCTATTCACATGAACCCGCAAGTTCGTAAAGCGGCACACGAAGAATTAGATGGGTTTGATAGGCTCAGAATCATCGACCCCCTGGAGGTGGTCGACTTTCACAATTTCATGGCGCGAAGCTATCTAATATTGACGGACTCGGGGGGTATTCAGGAGGAAGCCCCAAGTCTCGGCAAGCCGGTGCTAGTAATGCGCGATACCACCGAACGCCCTGAAGGGGTGTCAGCGGGGACTTTGCGTCTTGTGGGAACCGATGAAGGAACGATTTATCGCGCCTTTTCTGACTTACTCAACGAAGACGAGCTTTATCGCGATATGGCGAGGGCATCAAATCCGTATGGCGACGGATTTGCAAGCAGGCGTATTGCTGAAGTCCTGGCAAATGGCTCGTGTGATGAGTTCTAATCATTAGTCGGGCATCTCGATTTGGGTAAGGTTGGCTTATATATCAATACGATAAAACACCTGAAAGCATCTCAGGTGTTTTATCGCGTTTGGCGAAAAGTGGGTCGCCGAACGCCTCTTAAGCGATGGCATGTTCCTCAGACGAATATGAAGACAATGCCTTCTCCTGTCAAATTTGCCATGCCTGAGCTCGATTTCGATCCAGCATTTTTGGCTCGCTTTGACCCTGATGAACTATTCGAGGGACAGATTTCGCTTCTCAATCACACCGAATCGATAGACTGGGCGAGCTGTTGGCGTGAGAGACTGTCGACGCCATTGTGGCAGTACAATTTGCACTACTTCGAGTATCTTCTGCCGCTTGCTGACCAATACATAAATAGCGGTGACAAACGTTATCTGCTGAAGGCAAAAGAATTGATTCTTCTCTGGATAATCAACAATCCAAGGGATGAGGCCGGCGCGGCATGGGATTCCTATACGATTTCTATGCGTGTTACAAATTGGCTTGCTTTCATAGGTGAGCTTTCTGATGATTTGCAAGACGATCATGAGTTTCTTGAGCAGGTTAATGATTCGCTTGCTCTTCAATATTTTCATTTATCGCAATATCTCGAGAAGGATTTGCTTGCCAATCATTATCTAGAGAATTTGAAAGCGCTCGTTTTACTATCCATCTACTTTAATGATAAAAAAACGCTCAATTTGGCTCTTAAAGAGTTAAAACGACAGGTACACGAACAGATTCTTCCTGATGGAATGCATTTCGAGCTTAGCCCCATGTATCACAAGATCGTTTTGGAGGATTTGCTTCGGGTTGCGTTTGCTTTGCGGAATGGCGGTTTTGATTACGAATGGCTTATGCCAGTTTTGCAAAATATGGCAGACTGTCTTTATTCCCTGGAACATTACGCCGGCCGCACACCTCTTTTCAACGATTCGGGAGACAACATCGCAAAAAGTAAGGACGCATTGCTGGAAAGTCTCTTGGCGCGTTTTGGAATTGATCCAGTTTATAAAGATTGTTTTCCAGATGCGGGGTACTATCTTTTTGAAAAGGAATCGGGTGGCCATATTATCAAGATAATTGTTGACGCGGGTAAAGCCGGCCCAAAATATGCGCTGGGGCATGTTCATTGCGATGCGTTGAGCTTTGAAGCTTTCGTTGATGGTGAGCCTTGGATTGTCAATTGTGGCACGCATGCTTATCAGGACAAGAATCGTCTTTGGTATAAAAGCGCCGAGGCCCACTCTACTGTCATGGTTGAGGGAAGCGATCAACATGAATGCTGGGCACCGTTTCGCGTTGCGAGGTGCGGCAAAGCCACATTGGAGCAGAGGAATAGTTGTTCGATTCAGGCTTCTTTTGTGAATTATAAAGGCGAGAGGGTTCGTCGCACCCTTCGAATCCTCGAACAGGGATTAGAGATAGTGGACGAAGGCGAATGCGATGCAGATATAGTGAGCACTTTCTATTTTTGCAATTCTGTGAAAGATGCAGAATGGGGACTTTGGTATTCTCCGGCATTCGGCCAAGAGAGGGAATCGTATCGTTTGATTAGACGAGGCCAGCAAAGACTGTGTACGTTTATTAACTTCGATGGGAGGGGTGAAGATGTCGAATAGTGTTGATGTGCTGTATATCCTTTCCCATACACCTGACAATCGTTATAGAAAACGGTTTGAGACTCTCAGAGATTTAAGTCAATTTGTGGTGTATTGGAACAAGACCGGCGAGTCACAAAAGCTTGTTTTGCCAATTGGATGCGAATCTGTCGACATCAAAGCGAATCAGACCAATCCGCTCAAGCGTCTTCCTGAAACGGCTCGCTTTGCAGAGGCAGCGGCAAAGCTCGTTCCATTGTATGATCCAAAGGTGCTATATGTCGGAAATCTCGACATGCTTCATATCGCATATCAATATAAGCAGACTCACCCTCAAGTAAAAGTCGTGTACGAAATTGCCGATTTGCATAGGCTTATCGTGGATAGACAAACCGGAATAAAGTCGCTTGTTCGTTCGATGCTTAGGGCACGCGAGGCAAAAGACATAGGATGTGTTGATCTGCTTGTCCTGACTTCGATGAAATTCTATGACGTGTACTATCGCGACCTAATCGATAAAGACAAGGTACTCTTTTTGCCTAACATGCCCATTCTTGAGGCATTTCGAGGCTATGATCCGAAGAAGCATCCGGAGGGTTTTACGGTTGGCTTTTTTGGATGGATTCGCTATCTCGACCAACTTAATTTGCTGATCGATGCTGCGGAAAGAGCACATGTTAATGTTCTATTTGCGGGATCTGATAATTCGGGAGATGCTTTTCGTAAGACATGTGGGATGCGTGATTATGTTGAGTATTATGGGCCATATGATTATGAGAGCGAAATAGCTTCTCTCTACGAACGCGTTGACTGTATCTACAGTGTTTACGATGCCGATTTGTTCAATGTCCGTGTTGCGTTACCAAACAAACTATACGAGTCGATATATTGCGAAAAGCCAATAATCGTGGCGAAAAACACTTATCTTGCCGAGCAAGCTGCAAGATTGGGTGTAGGCGTTGCTGTCGATCATAAAGATATGGACGAGCTGGTCTCCGTGCTTGACGAGCTAAAGGACCGTGGCGATGCCTATCAAGCAATCACATCTCGCTGCAAAAACGAGAAGAAGTCGATTAGCCCCAAGTTGTTTGATGAGAAATTCGAGAAGCGGATACTCGGTTTATTGAGGGATGAAAAATGAACTACGCGCTTGTCACCATAGATACTGAGGCATGGCATGGTGATCGTCCTATAGACAGATTTGTCTGGGGTGAAGTCTCTAATGGGCGTTATGGCATTGAATATATGATTGATTTATTCGACCGACTAAACGTCAAGGCCCTTTTCTTCGTTGATTTTGCGGAGTGCAGTGATTATGGAAATGAGGAAATGCTTGCTGTCGCACGTTATATCAGCACACATGGCCACAGCGTCGGGGTTCATTTGCATCCAGACCATATCATGGATAAGAAACGCGAGTTTCTTTATCAATACAATAAAGACGAGCAAAGAGAGCTAATTCGCTATGTAACCGAAAAATATAAAGAGGCATTGGGTGAAGTCCCTGTACACTTTAGGGCAGGAAAATATGCCGCAAATAACGATACACTCGAATTGCTCAGTGAGTTTGGCTACAAGTATGATTATTCCCAGTTCTATGGAAGAGATTGGTGTGCGATAGACCCGCCGATAACCGCTGACTCGGCATGTCGATATGGGTCATTTTACGAGATACCAGTTACCTCGTTTTACGCGCTCGATACGCCACTCCTTTCTCGAGTTGACAAAGTTGATATGGAGATGTCTCCACGTTCGTTTCGCAGAGCGGTGAAGAAGTTTAATTCGCTGAACGATAACCAAATTTTGACGTTGTTTGGACATAGTTTTTCTTTTATAAAGCATCGTTATTCAGAAGATATGGACAAGCTCTCATTTGATTCTTCGATGGCTACGAGGTTTGAGCGTTGTATTAAATATGTGCAGGGATTGTCTGATATTTCTATTGTTTCTCCCGATCAGCTTGAGAAGCTCTTTTTAGACAAAGTATTTGATAATAATGTGCCGAACGACAAGCCGTCGGTCATATTCAAAAATCCTATCGATATCATTCACTATTTTTTCGCAACGGCATGGCGCATAAAATCATTTAACCGAAAAGCGAGAGCGCTTCTTCTTGCTCCGTTCTGCGTAGTCTTGATACTCTGTTTACTTGCAATTGGAATTCGTATGCTTGGATGACTTTGGCTTCCATCAGTATTTCAAATAGTATGAAGGCATTTCGCCTTCGGTCGAAAGAGCTGGACGGGATACAGAGTGGCCCCTCTGCATTACTTGCTCTTTTGGTTTCCCTTCTTCCCATTCTGCATCAGTTTGTTTCTCCTTTTCCGTTTCTTTCGCTTGGGGAGCTATTGCTGCTTCCGATTGTGCTTCTCTTTCTAATCACAGATTTAAATGAGATTGTCATTGATAGAAATCTAGCTCTTTTTTATGCCATTCCCATAGGGCTAACATTTCTTGTCTTTTTTATTCCAAATTCATATTTTGATCTTGCTGCTTCTATACGTCTTATTGCGAGAATCGCTCTTTACTTTTTTCTTATTCTCATTTGCGCGCGAAGAATTGATCTTAAAACGCTTGCGGGCGTCTATTCGTACGTTGCTTTGGCTACAGGCGTGCTATTGCTTTTGCAGTGTTTCTTTCACTACTTTACGAGCATCGAGCTGCCCGTGATGCGGTCATATTGTGAGGTTCTGTACGAGTATCCCGACAGTAAATCGCTCACAGGCGAAGAGTACTATGCTCTATTTGGATTTAGGCCCGCGTCCATTTTTACAGAGCCGTCGTATTTTGCGTTTTATATGACGCCGCTTCTCATCATGCTTTTGTTTATTGATAAGAAGGACAGCCCTCTTCCCACCTTTATTGCAGACCGCAAAATTGTATTTGCTGCATTTCTAACAATAACGTCTTTGTTTAGTACGAGCAGCGCAGCTCTGCTGGTTTTGGCGCTTATATGGGGTTTATTTTTGTTTTATGGTTTGAGAGAAAGCCGTGTAAGGCGAAGGGGCATAATTGTTGCCGCTGTCGTGCTGGGCACGGTGCTAATCGCTTTGCTTTTATATGGCCTTGGTGCATTTGACGTTCTTATTGCGAGGACCTTAAGCGGCGCATCACTTGACCATCGAGTTCTTCGAGGGTTCGTCATTTTTGAGACGCTTGACCCCGCACACCAATTGTTTGGAGTGGGGTTAAATAATCATGCAGCATATATTGAAGCGAATGGTATCGTTACCGCCTACGATGAAGAAACGGCAAACTACTCTTTTATCTCCGACGTATTTAATAGGTTGATTACTTCGGGTGTAATTGGATTTGTTGCACTCGTATGTTTTAGCCTCTCCTTGTTTTCTTCATCGAAAACCAAGGTTGAGAAGGTCTTCGTAATTGTTCTGTTTGTGAACTTCTGCTTCAATTCCTGGCAGTATTCATTTCGGTTTGCATTCATGATGATTTTTATCTATTTGATAAGAAAATGGATGATGCGCAAGGCGAGTGCTAGTGAGTAAGAAGAACTTCTTAAAGTCTTCAGCTGTTGTCCTTTTCATCACGTTTGCAGTGAAACTGATTGCTTTCGTGAAGCAGGCCGTAATCGGCTATTATCTTGGAGCTACCGCTCATACCGATGTGTATTACATCGTTTATGAGCTGGTGGCGAGTGTCGTGTTTATTGCCTTTTCAGCCGTGACAATAGCGCTTATCCCGCTTTATCAAAATGCCAAGAGCCAGAGCGTCGAACGGGCAAACGCGCTTGTGTCTGGGGCCATGGTGAGCTTCGGCGCAATTGCAATCATCCTGAGCATAGTCGTTTTTGCATTTGCACCAGAGCTTTCTTTTTTGCTTGCGGGAGGAAACGAGGCGATAAGTAGCGCCGAGATGGTGTTGGCAATTCGCCTATTATCATCAGTCGTCTTCCTGGGGTTTTTGCAAACGCTTTTTGGTGCTGTGCTGGAAGCGAACTTTATTTTCTCATATAGCAAGTTTTTCGGTTTGATTCTCAGCTCCTCCATAATTGCCTGCGTCGTATTTCTCTCGGACTATATTGGCGCGGAGTCACTGATTGTTGGAACGTTGATAGCGTATGTTGTTCAGGTGCTCATTTTGGTTGGAGCGAGCCTACACGATACGGATTGTAGATTGTGCAAACCGGCAAAGATGAAAGAAATAAGTCCGTTGCTCTTGTCTGTCGTCCCAATCATGATTGGAAACGGCGTTTATCAGACGGGCAATCTGATTGATAAGGTTATTGCAGCTAATGTCGGCGTAGGATTGCCTTCGGCTCTATCATATGCACAAACAATAACCGACAGCGTATGTGCTTTGACGATTACAAGTGTCGTATCGGTCTTTTTTTCCTACGCGTCTCAATACGTTGCTAAGGGTAATCATGGGGCATTGTCGAGTCTTGTTTCATCGAGTCGGCGCGTTTTGTTATCGGTCAGCGTCCCGTTCGCGATTTTGGTGTTTTTTTCGAGCGGGCAGATTGTTGACATTGTGTATGCACGAGGGGCTTTTGATATTCACGCCCAGGAAATGACTTCTTTAGCGCTCAAAGGCTTGGCAGTTGGCATGCCGTTTCTTGTGTTCAGAGAAGTGTACGCTAGGGTACATTATGCATTTGGTAATACGAAGATACCTATGATCAATGGTGCAGTTGCTGTCGTGGTTCATATACCTCTGAGCTTTATTCTATCTCGCTACATCGGCATTTTAGGTATTGCGCTTGGCGCGGCAGCCACATTCTGTGTTTGCGGTCTTGCGATTATGTTTTCGGCGCGTCGATATGTTGAAGTTTCGGAGAAGGGCGATCTGACTTTTTATATCCGACTTCTGCTGGCAAGTTTCTTATCGGGATGCATTGTCACTTTGGTTGCGTATTTACTTGATACCTCATCATTAGTGACGTTCCTGCTCGATTCTTTAATTGTTTTCGCTGTTTTTGGTGTTTTATTGTTTGGGATAGTCAAAAAGGATTTGAAAGCCCAGCGAGAATTAAGGACTGATGGTTAATGGACTCTGTTATAGAAGACCAGAACGAATACAGGCTCGGGATCTTGCGAGAAATGATGCAATTTTGCGAAGAGAATGGGATAACGTGTCTTCTCGCCTGGGGTTCGTTGCTCGGTGCTGTAAGAGAAGGTGGCATTATTCCTTGGGACTATGATATCGACGTAATGATGACCCGGGAGGATTATGACCGTTTCGTTGAAGGCTTCGGGTCTAAAAATGGAAGATATCAGTTATGGGCTCCAGAAACGAACAGAAAATATAAAGGAAAGCTCGGTATTGTTGTCGACACATATACCGAATGCATTAATCTCAAATTACCAGAGTGCAACCCGCTTGAACATCTATTCGTAGAAATATACGTTTTTGACGTTTTGCCTTCTAGGGAGGAGGATCGCGAAGCGTTATTAAATAAAATGTGTAAACTCTCGACTATAAATAGGATAAAGACGAGCTACTGGACTCCGGGCTCGCCCCTTGTCAAGAACATCGCTATGCTCGCCCTACGCACATTACTGTCACCGTTTCCCGAGCGGGAGATGATTAAGAAGACGCTTGAAGCGGTTGAACCCGGTTCTGTTATTGAGTATGCATCGACGTATAATGGGCGTCCGTACTGCGAAAAATATGTTTCGGCCGGTTTTTTTCAGTCGACGGAGCTGGTAGATTTCGATGGCGTGATGTGCCGTATCCCAAATGATTATCATAGGTTTTTGACGGATACGTATGGTGACTATATGACGCCCCCTCCTCTTGAGGATCGTGAGCGTGCCGAGTTGCTAAAAGATTCATGTGTTTATCGGTATGTCCAACGCTAGGCATTTCTATCATTTGGAAAAGAATTGATAGATAGTACTATTATTGTGCAACCAAACATTTAGAGAAAGTGGAAAGACGTGTCCAAACGTGTATACACCTGCATATCTTCTGATGTTGTGCATGAGGGAATACTGAACGTTATCGAAGAGGCATCTAAGCTGGGCGACGTAACCGTAGGTATTCTTACAGACGAGGTCATAGCTTCTTATAAACGACTTCCGTTTCTCAACACCGAGTCGAGAAGAGCCGTATACGAGAATATAAAGGGAGTCAAAAACGCCGTTGAGCAGACTACGCTTTCGTATCGAGAGAACCTTCTCGCACTGAAACCAGACTATGTTGTCCATGGCGATGATTGGCGAAGTGGTTTTCAAAGCAGCATTCGTCAGGAAGTGATTGACACGCTAGCCGAATGGGGCGGAGAGCTCGTTGAGATTCCATATACTCAGGGAGTGTCGATGTCAGGGCTGGAGACGAGCCTCAAGGAGGCTTATGCGTCTCCTGATGCCAGACGCGGATCGCTAAAAAGGCTTCTTAACATTAAACCGTTTTTACGTATCATCGAGGCTTCGAATGGTCTTTCGGGCCTCATCATAGAGAACGCTTCGTCTGTTGATGAGGATAGTGGGCAAGTCAAGACTTACGATGGAATGTGGGTCTCGTCTCTTTGTGATTCTTCCTTCAAGGGAAAGCCTGATATCGAGCTGGTCGACTTCACGAGCAGAATCAGAACAATAGAAGAGATTATGGAAGTGACGACGAAGCCGATTATTCTTGATGGCGACACGGGCGGAAAGACCGAGCACTTTGTCCATAATGTCAAAACGCTCGAGCGCATCGGCGTTTCCGCAGTGATTATTGAGGATAAGACCGGCCTCAAGCAGAACTCTCTCTTTGGCACTGCTGTTGCCCAAGTGCAAGATGACCCTCATGCTTTTGCTTCGAAAATATCTGCCGGCAAGCGCGCTCAGAAGACACGTGACTTTATGATCATAGCTCGCATTGAGTCTCTGATTGCAGGAGCCGGGATGGAAGACGCGCTTGAACGTGCTCGCATCTACATCAAAGAAGGCGGCGCAGATGGCATCATGATTCATTCGAAAGAGAAGGATGGATCCGAAATATTTGAGTTCATGGAGTTGTTCCGCAGGGAGTGGCCTGATGTACCGCTTGTTCTGGTGCCCACAAGCTACAACCATTTTACAGAGCAGGAACTGGCCAAGCGAGGGGCGAACATAATCATCCACGCTAATCACTTGTTGCGTGCTGCATACCCGGCCATGAAAAATGTTGCTGAATGCATTCTGAAAAACGAACGAAGCCTTGAGGCCGATGAGATGTGCCTTCCTATCAAAGACGTGCTTACGCTCATCCCGAAGGAGTAGATGTGGCGACTGTGGATGTGAAACAGTTTTACAGTCAGCTCGTTGATAACGGGCTAGATTTTTTCTGTGGTGTACCCGACTCTCTACTGAAAAGCTTTTGCAGCTATGTGAGCGAGAACGCGCGTGAAGGCAGAAACATTATTGCGGCAAATGAGGGAAACGCGATTGGAATCGCATGTGGTTACCATGTTGCCACCGGGAAATGCGGAGTGGTCTATATGCAAAACTCCGGTGAAGGCAATGCGGTGAACCCCCTTCTTTCCATTGCTGATCCTGCAGTGTACTCCATTCCCATGTTGCTCATAATTGGATGGCGCGGCGAGCCAGGTGTTCATGATGAACCTCAGCATGCGAAACAAGGTGCTGTTACGCTTTCTCTTCTTGAAGCAATGAACATTCCGTATGAAGTCCTTGACGATAATTGGAAAAAGCAGCTTCGCGACGTGATACGTGTGATGAACGAGGAGTCTAGGCCTGTTGCTCTCGTCATTCGAAAAGGTCTCTTGAGCGAACATCCGTATTGTCCTGACGAAAATGGTGCGCCGCTGTGCCGTGAGGAAGCCCTGAAGCTCATCCTTTCGAAGATCGATGACAATGACTTCATTGTTTCGACAACGGGAAAAACAAGCCGTGAGATTTTCGAGATACGCGAGTCTCGGGGGCAGGCGCATTCCCAAGATTTTCTAACAGTTGGAGGAATGGGTCATACCTCATCTATCGCTTTTGGAATGGCGATTGGCTCGGACAAAAACATCTACTGCATAGATGGCGACGGATCGTTTCTGATGCATATGGGTGCATCGGCGATTATTGCGCAGAATGCCCCCGATAACTTTAAATACATACTAAACAACAACGAGGCGCATGAAAGCGTTGGAGGGCAGCCGACCGTAGCTGGACGCATCGATATCCCCGCTGTTCTCCGGGCATGCGGATTCAAGAATGTCATTGAGGCGCGAAGTCGTGATGAAATTATGCAGGGGATGGAGGAGCTTACCCGAAGTCGAAAAGCTGCGCTCGTTATCACGACGCACCAGGGGTCGCGCTCCGATTTGGGGCGTCCAACCACAACTCCTATAGAGAATAAGCAGGCCATGATGAAAGCCTTTGAGTACGGCTGCCATGAGGATGCTTAAACGATGAAGGCTCTCATATTTAACTCGGGTCTTGGCAGCAGGTTAGGTTCGCTCACGACCGATAAGCCTAAATCGATGGTTCGATTGTCAAATGGAGAGACGATTCTTGCACGGCAGCTCCGCATTCTGAGTTCGCTTGGTGTCAAAGAATACGTAATCACGACTGGTCCATTCTCTGATCAAATCGAAGCGGCATGCGCACCCTACAGATCTAGAGGATGTTCCTTTGTCTTTGTAAATAACCCCTTGTATGCTCAGACCAATTACATTTACTCGATGTGGCTTGCTCGAGATTGCCTGAAGGATGAACCATTCCTTATGCTTCACGGGGATTTGGTTTTCGATAAGGCCTACGCATACAAGGTTATCCATTCTCCCGTAGAATCGCTTGGCTCCGTTAACCCGGGCGTTCCCAATCCGGAGAAAGACTTTAAGGCGCGGGTGCGCGGCGGCAAAATTAGGCAAGTTTCAGTTTCGATTTTCGAAGAAGACTGTGTTGCCTTTCAGCCGTTTTACAAGCTCTCTGTGAACGCAATGGGGGAATGGCTCAAGGCTGTAGGAGAGTGCATCGAAAAAGGCGAGGATTCAGTTTATGCCGAAGACGCTGCGAACTCCGTCTTTTCCGATATGAATATCGAGGCCCTTTCTTATGAGGGGCATTTCGTTGAGGAGATTGATACTGCTGAAGATCTCGAAAGGGTTTCAAAAGCCATCAAGCTTTTCGATTATCGCGAGCAACCGGTATATAGACATCTGGCAAGAAGTTTAGAACTCGTAGAGGGGTTTGCCGAGAAACCTCGCTGCGCTATGAACGAACTCTGTTCATTTGGCAAGCCGCTTATAATCTGCAGCAGCCGATATAGCGATGCGTGGATCGAAGCGTATTTTAACAGCGCCTTCTCTTCTTTTGCGAGGTTTAGTGGTTTTTCTCCTAATCCGACGTACGATGAAGCTTGCGCCGGGTATGAAGTGTTTTGCAATTGCTCTTGCGATGCGCTAATAAGCGTTGGCGGAGGTAGTGCCATCGATGTTGCCAAAGTCATAAAGGCGCTCGATGGGGCTCCGGGGCATTGCCTATTTGACGATGGCGTCCCTGTTGATATCCCGGACTATGACAGCCTGGCTCATCTAGCAATACCCACGACTGCGGGAACGGGGTCAGAATCGACGCATTTTGCTGTTATTTACAAGGATGGGACGAAGTTTTCCGTATCCCATGATTGGCTTTTGCCAGATGTCGCAGTTCTTGATCCGAATCTCCTGAAGAGCCTTCCAGACTATCAGAGAAAATGCACACTTCTGGATGCTCTGTGTCAGGCAATAGAATCGTACTGGTCCATCAGATCGTCTGAAGAGAGCAGAAGCTATTCGGATAGGGCCATTCGACTCATCATGGATAACTATCGAGGGTATCTTTCGAACGATCCGAATGCTGTCAATGCGATGCTTCTGGCATCCAATCTTGCTGGAAAAGCCATAAACATCACGACGACTACTGCCCCACATGCACTGAGTTACAAGTTGACATCTACAAGAGGCATTCCCCACGGACATGCGGTCGCTCTTTGTATGGCGCCATGCTGGGAATATCTGATTAGGATGGCACAGGATGGTGAGCGTGTAGATGAGGCGAATGCCACAGTCCTAGGCAAAAGACTAGGGGAAATATCGACATGCATATGCGCTTCTGAAGATGCGAGCCTAGATGCAGGCCTCGAATGCTTTTCGAAGCTGACGCAAGGGCTCGGAATGGGGGAGCGTCTTTTATTGTCACAAAACGAAATCAACATTCTTGTCTCATCGGTGAATCTGCAGCGTTTGGGAAATTTCCCCATCGAACTTAGTAGGAACACAATTGAACGGATTTACAATACGGTATAGATAATGCTCGTCAGTTTCTTTGTGACGATGGCGCATGAGAGTCTAGATAGAACAAAAGTTCGATTAGAATTTTACTTCGCGAAATACAGACAAGGCACACGCGGCCGCAGCGCCGGATGGGGATATAGGCATTAAGTTGATTTCAACATTTGGATTAGAGCGGCACTTGATTGAGATCCTGCGAAACGCTAAAGGTTTCAACGAGAACTCAGTTGTCGATTATAAGGTAGAGCCGCATTCGAAAGACTATGATACAGAGCTTTTTAAAGACATCCTTGCTCTAGCAAATTCTTACGAGAGGCCCAACGAAGACAGATGGCTCATATATGGAGTAGATGAAAAAAAGTGCACCTTGATAGGCGTTGATCGAAATAACCCCAACTTGTTAGATGATGCTAATTACCAGCAGAAGTTTCAGAAGATTCGGCCTGCGCTCCATATTGAGTTTTTTACGGTTCCTGCCCGTCATGTGGATGAATCGTTTGGGCCCGAAAAGGTATTCGCTGCTTTTTATATTCCCAAGGAATGCATGAACGCGGTGTATGAGCTTGGAGAATTGATTTGCGACAAGGAGGAAAGGAAGGGGAAGCATAGAATGCTTCACCCGTCGGTCTCTTTTGTTCGTGTTGGTAGCTCCACGGACCCGCTTTATGAGCATCATCGATTAAAGAAAAGAGAACTTGCGGAAGGCCACGCTATGCAGTCGTTTCCCGCTCATAAGGGACATGAGAGTGGAGGGCTTACAAAAAGCGTAGACGTTCTAATGCTGTTGGGTTCATGGGATGAGGCCAACAAAGCTGACCAAGAGCTCCTAGCTGCTGTTAGTGGCGAATCGTATTCCAAGGCGATCAGGGAACTTCAGCCTTTGCTTGATGATGGCCTCTTTAATATGCGAGGCTCGCGCTGGATTATTGCCGATAGAGTTGAAGGAATCAAAAGAGCTGGGAGGCATCTAACAAAATCCATGCTGCTTGATCTTGCGGAACCTCTGGGCGCAATATTGTCGAGCATAGATAGGGCTTTCGATCTTCAGCCGGATGAAAGAATTATGGCTGACGTGAGAAAGATAAGCAGGGGTTGCTCGCGAGCATTGCGCGAGAGTGTAGCGATTTTCTGCGCCCAGATTGGAAACAACCCCGACCTTTTACCGCAATGCGAACAAAACGATATAGATCGCTTCCTCTCTGAAGTTATGGGTGCTGTTTTCCAGGCGGACGATTGGCAAGTTCTTGCTTCTGCGGAAGATTATATGCCCCTACTCGCGGAGGCTTCGCCATCTATGTACCTAAGGTTTGTTGAGCGTTGTTCGGATACCAATGCTCTTAAGAGGTTTCTGCAAGAAAAGAGCGGAGGTCTAGCGTCAATGAGCCTGGGCTGGGGTCTTGTTCGCGGAATCAGAATTGCCGCGATGGCGCACGACATGCTTTCTCGGGCAATAAGGGTGCTGGTGAAGATTTCTGAAGAAACCGACTTGGCCGAGAATGCGATTGTTGATTTGCTGCTTCCTTGGTATCCCAGCACGGTTGCCTCGGTGGAAAGCAGGATAGGAATGGGAAGGTATCTTTCCAAGCAACCGAGCGAAACGGCATGGCAGGCATTGATGGCTTTACTGCCAGGAAAAACCACGTCGACCTTTGGAGTTGTTGAGCCAACGTATATGCCCTATCCCGAAAAACCCGAGAGCATTCCCATGAGTGAGTATTGGGAAGTTAGTCGTGCTTATTGTCGTCAAGCTCTGGAGGGTGCTCGTGGGAATGTTGCAAGGCTGCTTGATGTTATAAAGGATATTGATTGCTACGAAACAGCGGGTTTGGTCGATGAATTCTGCGGCGCTGTCTATGCAGAAGCTCAAACGCTTTCTGCGGATGACTGCTATAAGGTATGGGATCAACTTTCTTCACACGTGGAACAGTGTGAAAAGTTCAGTGATGCCGAATGGGCTCCCTCTGATGATATCCTGCAAAAGGTTAAGAGTCTTGTGGACCAGCTTAAACCGAGCGATCCATTTTATTTTGCATTAAGGCTTTGCTCTGTATACGATTGGGATCTTGTTAGAGATGATGAGAGTCTAACCGAGGGACAAAAAAGAGTTGCGCAACTGCGGGCAGATGCGATTCGTGGTTTGTATGAACAGCGGGGAGTTCGCATTGCGCAGGACTTGGTTGAAAAGGGCGCAAAGGGGAATTCGCTCGGTGTCGCGTTTTCTCTTCTGGACATTTCAGCAGAAGATGAGCGGGTCATATGCACTTTCGTTGATAGCAGCGATGCTGAGATGTTGAGCTTTGCGCGTTCTTATGTGGGTAATAGTTTTGCCAGAAATGGATGGGCGTGGGTCGATTTGCTCGAGATGGATGGTTGGTCAAAAGAGAGAATGGCGACTTTTTATTCGTTCTTGCCCTTGTCGAGGGACGCGTGGAGCAGAGCTGAAAGGCTATTGGGCGATGATGATGCGCTGTATTGGAGCTGCGCTCCCACGTACGGTTTCGTCAAGAATCTGTCTGATTTGTCGTATTGTGCCGAGCGCTTGCTCGAGGTTGGTCGAGCAGCGGACGTTCTCGAATGGCTTTCGAGAGAAGTGAGAGAGGGCGTTAACGTCAGTGCGGATTTAATCAAGAAGGCTCTGGGGACTCTGCGCATTAAGGTCATCGACTCGATGCTTTCGTATTATATCCAGCAGTTGTTTGAGTATTTAGAGACGGTTTCTTATGATGACGAGCTGTTTGCATTGGAGTTGCAATATTCGGTATTGTTGCAGGATAGACAAGATTCGTATCTTTATAAAAGAATGGCCGAAGATTCTGAGGCGTTTTTGCTCGTGGTTTCCATTGCTTATAATCTAGGTTTAGCTGAGGAAAAAGATACACGGATTCCTGATGATGTTCGGGCTGCATTCATCGTTCGCATTTTAAACAACTTTAAGCTTGTTCCTGGTTATGCTGCGAACGGAGTTTTTGACGAGCATGTTTTCTGTGAATGGATTGAAGGCGCTAGAGGCGCAACTGAAGATTTGCATGCACTCGATTGTATCGATCGAGAAATAGGTCGCGTTTTGTTTTACGCCAAACCCGAAAATGATTTCATGCTGCCTGAAGCAGTTGCTGAGTTTTTGGAGAGTCATAAGGCCGCCCTGCGAGGGTACGAATTAGAAGCATTCAATTCGAGGGGGGTACATACGGTCGATCCGACCGGTGCCCCCGAAGATGAACTTGCAGATGGATATGAGCAGAAGGCTGTTTCAGCGGAAGCATTGGGGTATTTGAGCATCGCAGTTGCAATGCGCTCTATAGCGCGTTCATATAGAGACGAAGCGGAACGTAATCGCAAAGAGAGGCTGTGAAATTAAACTCGCGGTTTCAGTGGAAGGGGTTTTGCGAAAACCCCTGTGCCTAGGTCAGATGATTGTGGATATTCCAAAAGCGAAGTGAATCGAGCTGGAGACACGCTGCGCTCAAATCCCGCAGGTGGCTCAAGATTTGATTACGCGATTGATATCGTTTGATTGTCGACAACGGATTCATCTCGAACCCCTTCGAAAGATGATGGAGATCATCTATGGCTATTCAGAGGGGAAGAGCTTTGTTCCAATCTCGAGTTGCCTGGATGATGTCCCGAAAATTGGCGTAATCGCCTAGAATCCCTGCCTCATTCTGGCCTATCTCTCAAGCCGCCTTTCTGCCAATCGGGTTGTCCGCCATCACTAATCTCATAATTCGCCTGCATGCTCGGATGCCACGCCTTCGCGGGAGAGCGCTGGTGCCGACATCTTCACGGTTCTCGCCGGCAATGCCACGGACGGCTCGGAGAACTCTCTCCGGGATGCCCAATTCTCGCCCATCCCGGAGAAGCCGGCGCCCGAGCTCTCCTCGGACACGTCGGGGACCGTTGACGCTGTCGTGCATGCGTGTGACGAGCTTCTCTTGTTGGGGAGACGCTACGACGTCCTCGTTCTGCTCTAGGCGACGAGCCCGCTTTGCACGGTCGAAGATATCGACGCCGCCCTGGAGATGTTCGTGCGGAAGGGCAGGGCCTCCCTCGTCGCCGTCACGCCCGCGACGGAGCACCCCATCCACATGTGCACGATAGGCGGCGACGGCGTGCGCCACGCGCTGCTTCCGGGCGTCAACGGCACCGTGAGGCGCCAGGACATGCCGCCGGTCTACCGGGTGAACGGCGCGATCTACATCAACGACGCGAACGAGATCACCCTCGACACGAGCTTCAACGACAACGAGGTCGGGTTCGTCATGTCGGCCGGGCATTCCGTCGACGTCGACGACCTGGAGGACTTCGCCCGCGCAGAGCGGGCGCTGGAGGCGAGGAATGGACGAAGCCAAAGCTGAGACCATAAGAGTGTCACATCCAACCGTTACAATTTAGTCGTGCGCCTAGAAACACTCGAAACGGCACGATAATATATTCGTCTACGGCAAATGCGTGATTGGTTTATAGGAAGGGAGTCATCATGAAGTCTGTAGATATCGCGAATCTCTTCATTTTGCGTCATGGTGACAAACTACATCTCACAAACCTAAGCCTAAACAAGCTTGTGTACTATGCGCAGGTTGAGGCGCTCAAGGCGAATCCTCAGGCACCTCTTTTCGCTGATGATATCGAGGCGTGGGATTATGGTCCTGTCGAGCCTGCGGTATACCATGCGTTTAAAGGTTATGGCGATGCCCAAATAACGGCTCCGTGCTCTGCGCTTCTAAATGAGAATGAGGATCTGGGTTTTGCCATCGGCTTTGTGGACCTTGTCGCCGAGAACTACGGGTCGCTTTCCGCATTCGACTTGGTGAATCTTTCCCATCGGCCCGGCGGCGCATGGAAGATGAAATATACGGGTGCTCGTGGAGTTCCCATTACCGTGGAAGACATCCTGAGCTCTTCTGACTATCGGGAATCACCTGATTTGTCGACGACTTTCGAAGCCGCGCTGCAAAATGTTCAGGATACGTGGCCCAATGCGCTCCGGATGCTCGAGACGTCGTAATGAGCGGGAGCAGGAACGTGGCTCCGTTGCCATTCTGCCTCGACGGAATTGAACGCGAGCTTGCGCGAACGATAGTTGCCACGCAGGAAAAGCTGGTTTCAAGAAGAGGGTATCGACCGCAGCAGACGATTGAAGAGAAGGAGGAGATTACTGAAAGGGTTATTTCGGCAGTCTCCTCTTCCTTCTCCACTTTCTTTGGCTCTACCCCGCGTGACCGATATGTAGACATATTTGATCAAGTTGCCAGTTTTGCTGAAAAGCTTTCCAAAGACCATATTTTCCCCGATGCTAATAAACGCACGACTGTTGTAGTCTCACTGGCTTTTATCGTGGTTTCAGGTGTGCATCTTGATATTCCAGATGAAGATGATCCCGAAGACAATGAGGTGTATCTCTGGATTCAGGATGTCGTTACCGGGGATAGATCCGTCGAGGAGCTCGCGCAGTTTCTGAGGGAGAAAGCGCGCTGGTAGTCATCGAGCTGGCTTCTTGATAATGGGTGATACGAACCGAGCTAATATCCGGCTGGATTGACTTCGCTCAACGCGGAAAGCGATGGTTGTCATGCAAGCTTCTCTGGATTCTGCAGATAATACGCTTCGTGAATTGCGTAATGTGTATTTGGCATCGCGCCCTCTCTCACCCCACGCTCATGGCCATATAGAACCTGTCTGGCTCCAGCGCGTACAGCTCATCGAAGAGCTCCCTGCGCGTCGTGTTTCCGCCCTCCAGGTTCGTAATCCACGCATGGGGGAGGTTCACGCAGGAGCGCGTGTCCGTATCGAGCTCGTCCGGCATCACCAGATGTGCGATCTCTCGCAGGCTCCCGACCTTCAGCGGGTAGGCCGCCGTGTCCCTGACTCCCCGGCACAACGCGATTCGCCATTCCATCTGCGGTGCGTACTTCTTGTTCTTGTAGAACACGTCATGGGGAAAGCCGGGCACGCCCTGCGGGAACACCGCATCTGCGTCCAGCGGCTCGCGATTGACGAGGAGGATGCTATGCGCGTCCCTCTCGCGTCCGGGCGTGGGTTCGATTTCCCAATACGAGACGGGCGCGCAGTAATAGTGAAGGTGATGAAGCCTGGCGGCGAGGTCGATCCTGTCCACGAAAGCCGGAAAATCGTCGATCGCGACGTAATGACCGCCGAGATCGTCCGGTGCGTGAGGCGATTCCATGCAGGCCTCGTCTTGCCCAAGCCGCGCCGTCTGCATGAAGAAGCAGCAGATGTTTGCATAGCTCAGCCCTGCAGGCAGAATGGCGGTTTTGTGCGCCTGGATATCCTGCAGATCGTCGGGCAGCGCGGGGATGCTTCCTGGCAGGACAAAGGCACTTGCCCCCTCGAGCGGGTCGCGTTGGCTGTCCGTCCCGTTCCAGCGAAAATGTGCAACCGTGTTCATGTAGAGCGTCCCGTCGAGGAACTGCTCGGCATACTCGCGTTTCGAGAACGCCTTGAGGATGCGGGTTGCGGTGGGGCGTCTTTCGTGCTTGGTCATGCTCGTTCCTTCATGATGCCGGTTTTGATTGTCATCATCTGGGTCACGCGTAATGATGTCATGATTGAGGCGCCTTCGGGCGTCTGATTGGCGTATTGAAGACTCTAAATGTGACAATGCTTAGCTCAATAAGCAGAAATCTTTTGAAGTCGAGCTCTCTTTTCTGATTATCCACTCCACACCAACCACTCCCTCGTTCGGCTCGCAAACCCGCTTGGCACGCTGCCGTTACCCAAACCGCAAGACCGCGGATGCTATCATGCCCCTGTATTGTGAGAAGACGCTCATAAGCCGCTTGGGCGCAGCCAGAAGCGCCGGCGGATGCCATCGCGAGAGCCAGAGGGTTGGTGGTGCACGATGATGGGAACGGAAAAGCTCAGCAGGCGCTTCGTTGGCACGGCGCTCGTATCCGTGCTGCTCAGCCTGCTCCTCGCGCTGACTCCGGTGCTCGCTGTTGCCGAGCCCACGAATGGGGGAGGCGCTTCTGCCGATACGGCGGGGACGTCCATCGAATCCGAAGCGCCGGAAGTCGCCGAAGGCACCTCCGATGACGCGGAACCGGCCACGTCGCAGTCCGACCCGCCCGTCTCCGCCGATGCGGCAATCGCTCCGGCGGAATCTGAGTCGGATACTGCAACTGACGCATCGGCAATCGCACCAGCGGCATCTACCAATCTAGTCACTGTTCCTGCAACGAAGACGTCGGTAAGCACAATACCGTATACCGCATCAGTTACCTATGATCCCGATTTCATCAAAGGCGCTCCTGCGCGGTTCACCTACAACATCTCAGGCAATACAAAACCTCTGATGTACCGACTCAACTCGCTTTATATTTGGGCAGGTGGCTCATGGTCGCAAGTGATTGACATATCGAGGGCAGAGGCGTCCGACTACAGCGAACAAAATTATTACGAGACTACTTTTTACTTGCCTGGCACATATAAGCTTTCGTTTTACGCGGCGGAATACACCCTGATCGATAATGGGAACAAGCTGACTGAAACCTATGGCAGGTTCGAGATTACCTTCACCATCGCGGAATCTGCCGACTTCAAGTCGATGGATACGGTCATCAACGATGTCGTCGCTCAATGCAACCAGGAATGTGCGGAAAAAGGCGACACGAGTGATTACGCGAAGGCGCTTTGGCTCAACGATTGGATCGTCGACAACACGAAATACGATAACTCGCTCACGTATATGAGCGCAGAAGGCGTCTTTGGCCGCGGCCTTGGAACCTGCGAGGCCTATCATGACGCCTATGTGCAGCTCCTGAACAAAGTGGGTATCGAGACGAGGCGTGTCGACAGTACCGGGGATGCGCATGTCTGGACGGGCGCGAAGCTCGATGGCAAGTGGTACAACATAGACGCTACATGGAACGACGTGGATTACACCTTTTGTGGCATTGATTTAAGGCGCCTCTATTTCGCATTGCCTACGGATATCATGCGACTGGTTCATACGAATTGGGATGGTGACTATTCCCTCGAAAATGATGACAGGGACCGTGCTGTATTCGATGCCGAGTCCTATGAGGATAACTACTTCATCAAATCTGGCGACATTTCCAAATTCGCAGCTCCCTACTTTGAGGCAAGCGGAACCTACAGCGTGAGGCCCCATCTTGACGCGCAAGAGACTAATTTCACCATTTCGGTTGTAAACAACGGCTGGCCCGATGGCTATAAGAATGTTATCTATAACCTCGTTGCTTATCGGCTCGGTCAGGAGAACTGGGGAAGTGGCATCAAGGTCGGTGTGACATATGCAGACAACACCTTGAGTTTCCAAGCTACATACAATGGCTCTGAACCTTCGATTTCCATCGATGACGCAGTGATATCGAATGTCGCTAACCGATCTTACACTGGCAGCCCGCTCACGCCGAGGCCGACGGTTGCGGTGGGTTTAACGACGCTGAGGGAAGGAACTGATTACTTTCTTTCCTATGCGAACAACACCAACGTCGGGACAGCCACTATCACCATAAAGGGCGCGGGCAACTACACGGGTACTGTTACGAAGACATTTGCCATAACGTTGCGCTCGGTCTCTGACGCGAAGGTGACTGGCGTCGCGAATCAGACCTTTACCGGTAGCCCGCTTATGCCGAAGCCGACGGTCAAGGTTGGCGCGACCACGCTGAGGGAGGGTACGGATTACACGCTCACCTACGCGAACAACATCAACGTCGGGACGGCGACGATCACCATAAAGGGCACTGGCAACTACACCGACACCATCACGACGACGTTCACCATTTCGAAACGCTCGATTTCTGATGCAACGGTGAGTGTCGCCACAAATCAGACCTTTACCGGCAACCCGATCACGCCAAAGCCGACGGTCAAGATGGGCGCGACCATGCTGAAGGAGCACACCGACTATACACTCACCTATGCGAGCAATATCTACGTTGGAACGGCTAGGGTTACCGTAAGAGGCGTAGGAAACTACACTGGCACGAAAACGGTGGATTTCAAAATCAATCCGAAACCAGGTACCTCGACTGGCGGCAATAACTCGGGCACCACGACCGGTGGCAACTCCGGAGGCTCGACGACGAGGCCTGCACCCACGGTTCCGTTGGTGACGGGCTCGTGGGTGCAGTCTGGCGGCAGGTGGTGGTTCTCCTACGACGCCAAGACGAGGGCTGCCCAGAAGAAGGTCTACCCGGCAGGCGAGTGGGTGACGATAGGCGGCAGGCGCTACCACTTCGACGGGACCGGCTGGATGCACGCCGGCTGGCTGCAGCTTTCGGGCAAGTGGTACTGGCTCTCCTCGGACGGCGCGATGAGGACCGGCTGGCACTACGTGGGCGGCGCCTGGTACTACCTGGGACCCGACG
>OGRN01000701.1_pt1 | contig 31288 bp, 42 predicted proteins | sample 1553401 | NCBI WGS metagenome assembly OGRN01 (sample SAMEA2580096, study PRJEB22360) | human gut metagenome | biome: human gut; feature: human-associated habitat; material: faeces | place: Denmark | collected 2008/2010 | reverse complement strand
CCGTAACCCGCATGCTTGGTGCCGCCGTATTTGCGCAGGTCGAGGTACCAGGAGTAGTCCTCCTCGTTGAGTCCCAGCTCGCGGATGCGGTTGAGCAGCACGTCGTAGCGCTCCTCACGCTGGCTGCCGCCGATGATCTCTCCGATGCCCGGCACCAGCAGGTCGGCCGCCGCAACGGTCTTGTTGTCGTCGTTGATGCGCATGTAGAAGGCCTTGATCTCCTTCGGGTAGTCGGTGACAAAGACCGGCTTCTTAAAGAGCTGCTCGGTCAGGTAGCGCTCGTGCTCGGTCTGCAGGTCGCAGCCCCAGTATACCGGGTACTCAAACTCGTCCTTGTGCTCCTCCAGCAGCTTAACCGCCTCGGTGTAGGGCAGGCGGACAAAGTCGGAGTTGACGATGTGCTGCAGGCGCTCGATCAGGCCCTTGTCGATAAACTGGTTGAAGAAGGCCATCTCCTTCGGGCAGCGCTCCATGACATAGGACAGGACATACTTCATCATGTCCTCGGCCAGATCCATCATGTCGGTCAGGTCCGCGAAGGCGATCTCCGGCTCCATCATCCAGAACTCCGCAGCGTGGCGGGTGGTGTTGGATTTTTCGGCGCGGAAGGTCGGGCCAAAGGTATAGATGTTGGAGAAGGCCATCGCCATGCACTCGCCCTCCAGCTGGCCGGAGACGGTCAGGCTGGTCGGCTTGCCGAAGAAGTCCTGGCTGAAATCGACCTTGCCGTCCTCGGTGCGGGGCGGGTTCTCCAGATCCAGGGTGGTGACGCGGAACATTTCGCCGGCGCCCTCGCAGTCACTTCCGGTGATCAGCGGGGTGTGGACGTAGACAAAGCCGCGCTCATTAAAGAATTTGTGGATGGCGAAAGCCGCTTCGGAACGGACACGGAACACCGCGCTGAAGGTGTTGGTTCTGGGGCGCAGGTGTGCGATGGTGCGCAAGAACTCCATCGAGTGGCGCTTTTTCTGCAACGGATAATCGGGTGTGGAGTTGCCTTCCACCTCGATGGTGGCTGCGTGGATTTCATAGGGCTGCTTGGCCTCTGGGGTCAGGATGAGCGTTCCGGTGACAATAATGGAAGCGCCGACGTTGAGTTTCCCGACCTCATTGAAATTGTTCACCTTGCCTTCTTCGAACACTACCTGCAAATTCTGAAAGCAAGTACCGTCGTTCAATTCAATAAAGCCCAGGCTTTTGGATGTGCGAATGGTTCTGACCCATCCGGCTACAGTCAGCTGCTGATCCGCGTACTGCTGGGAGCTGGCTGCGAGCTTTCTCAGTTCTACTCTTTGCATCGTTTTTACCTCCATCATTATAGATTTTCGCTTCCGCCCAGTTTTTTGGCGGAAGGATATTGCGGCTTTTGTCTCGCAATATAGCCTATTATAATACGTTTTCGCCCAAGAATCAACTAATTTTTAAAACATCTCATTTTGGGCCTGCCGCATCAATGGTCACAGGCCGGCAAAAGCCTTTGTTTAAGCCATTTTTTCACCCTGTCCCGGTTGTGCGTCTGACACCACGGTGGCGGGCAAGCGCTGCATAAGTCTTCATAAGTCTACGCAAGTTCACGGCTTAATGGTGTCAAAATTGGTGTCAAAACCGGCATTTCCTGAATTGACACCATTTCCCGCTGCAGCCATTCAGATGTGACGTGGGTATACACATTCATGGTGGTGGATGTTGCCGCGTGCCCCATAATATATTGCACCAGTTTGGGGCTGAGTCCAGACTGCATCAATCTCGTGCAGCAGATGTGCCGCAGCGTATGAGGGGACAGCACGATGGGATGGTCTGGACTGACAATCGCATTGAAGCTATCCACCGCGGTTTTGCAGGTGTGGTTGATGATATTTCCGTATAGCGGCTGGCGGTTTCTGGTCAGGCAGATAAAATTGGTGTATCCATCGACAACAGGTTCCTTCTCGACCGCCGGGCGATTGCTCAAAATCGACCTCAGCGCCTCCTCGGCTGGTTTGCAGATTGGTATGGTTCGGTATCCTGCCTTGCTCTTGGGTGGGACGATATGTCGGACCCCGTGGGTATCTACAATCAGTTGTTTGTTGACTGTGATCTGCTTGTGATCAAAGTCAACATCATCCAGCGTCAGGCCGCACAATTCGCTGACCCGAAGCCCGGTATAGAGCAAAACGACATAAATATCATACTTGTTTCGGTATACCTTGTTCCCATACACATATCCCAGCCAGCTTGCTAACTGCTGTTCAGATGGCAGCTTTTTGACCGGCTTCTGCTGCTCCGGTATAACATCCCGCAGGTCAAATTTGCAGGGATTCACCTTCAAGATTCCATCATCCACCGCTACCTGAAACGCTTGGTCCATAAACGAAAGATAGTGCAGAATCGTTTCGTAACACAGCCCTTCGCTCTGCCATGTGATCAGCAATTTTTTCACATCCGACTTAGTACATCTTGAAATCGGCATATCCGATATCGGATAGCGGCTGATTTTCCTGAGGGTATAGGTATAGCGTTTCAGGGTGTTGACTTTGGCGAACAATTTAAGGTCAATGTAGCGTTGCAGCAGTGTCTTGACATCGATGAGAGATTCCTGATAATCGACCCCAGCCTTCTGCATCTCCGAAATTCTCGCTTCCTTCTCTCTCAATTCTGCGAGAGTCGGCGCGTAGACAGTCCTTCTTTGATTTCCGAGGGTGACATACCGGTACTGGTATCTCCCATCTTTTCGTTGGCTTTCCCCTGTCTTTAAAACACGGCCTTTGTTATCTTTCCGTTTTTCAGACATCATCAAAACTCCTTTCTTTTCACGGAAAGCCTTGATATGACGCTCCCATTATATCATCCCATACGAATAAAAGCAAATCCATATTCCATACAGGCGTTCCGGAAATTGATTGATTATTTTTTCTGTTTCTCCCCCATTGTTTCCAGGCAGTGCAGATGGACCATGCAGCTGATTGGAATGTCTAAACGAAGGAAGCTACGTCGCTTGGGTGGCTGCTGGGAGAAGAAAGTGTGTTTGATTTATTATTAACTTCTTGATTCATCTTTAATTTATCACCAAATTATTGGTTTGTCAATATTCAAAATTGATTTTTATAGTGCATTTTGATTTGACAACAATTCTTGTCATGTAGGCAAAAAATAAGGCGAAGCCTGCTGGCTTCGCCTTTTCGCAACATCAAGTTAGTTGACTTTTTGTTTGATAAATCGATTTTTTTGTTCGTCGGTCAACGGAATCTGAAAAGCCCGCACCCAATTGAGCACATCGTTTTCAAACATCATTCTTCTTTGGTCGGTCCCGTTGAAATCGCCGCTCTCAAGAAACCGCCGATACTCACCAGCAGCATAGATGTCTCGAAATGTTACATCCATCTTGTCTGTGCGGGAGCGTTGCAGCATATTGCGCAGCGCCTGTCCGTATGCAGGAATGGTTGTTTCGGTGTGCGTCTTAATCAACAAATCATTTTCCAGCAGAGGGATCTCCGTCACACTATCGGTTCGCAGATTGTATTTGTGGCGCTTCGCCCACAGATCTGATATTTGTGTAACAACGGGGCTAACCGGTATTGTCTTGCCCTGATAGTCGAGGCAGTTATCGTGCAACGCACTGTCCTTCAGGCCAAGCAGATCTCCCGGTTCCACGCCTGCGTAACACAGCAGACACATCATCACCAGACGGTTGGTCGCAACATTGTCTTCGATCCTTGGAGCGACAACGAGTAAAAAGTTAGTTAAGTCCTCTTCGCTTGCGAAGGAAACCTCCTTTAATTTTTCGGAGAAATCGATTGTTTTATAATCAATGCCGGACATCACGTTTGGACGAACTGAGGTTAAATCCTCGTTCCACAACTGCTCAACATAGTTTGTCAACGGGAGCAGGACTTTCTGGTAGATGGTCACCGTGCTGCGCTGCGGATTTGATTTCACGAAATCCCGCGCCTGCTGTTCTGACAGATCGCTGAAGAGCAACTGATGTTCCCGCTCATAGTCGTGGACTTGTTTGCAAAAGCGCGCCGATGGTGAAAAAATAATTTGCTGCGATTTTTGAAGCAAGCTGTCAAAGGATTCTGACGCCCGATGTGTGATCGACAGGTCAAGCTGATACAATTTATCCACGATGCTTTGAAAGTCTGTTGGATTGTTTTCCAGTTGCTGAACCGCTTTTGATTCGTCGGACGCTGCCAGCAGGAGTATGGCAAACTCATCCTGTGTCAGTATCTGCGTAAGAGAATACAATTCCGTTTTATGATTCAGGTTTCGAAAATATTGCACCAGCTGCTGTGTTGTGATGGATCTATATTCCATTTCGTTCCCTCCTTTGCATTTTATTATATCAAACTAAATTTGAAAAATCAACTTTTTTGTGATAAAAGGCCACAGCTTTACACTGTGGCCTCTTCAACAAAAGTTATCGATAGGTAACTATGTGTGTTTTTGATGCGTGCCAATACGCTATGATCTTTTCCGACACAGACCTGTGATATATTTTCCGGTTTGATGCTCAACCAATTGTCCTGATAAGCGTTGGCTGTCTCAAAACATTGATCGTCATCCGGCGCATAGTCCATTCCATGCCGGATATTTGTCTCGATAGCGAGCCCTATTTCTGGACAGATCAATATACAGGTGAAAGGTGTGTGCGCCATGCGATTGAGTAAAGACTTGACTTCTGCGACCATTTCGCCATCCCCTTTATGAAATTTGTTTTTTGTTTGCTTTTATTGTATTATATCACTAACAATCACAAAATTCAATAGGTGTTTTGCGCAAAGCTAACTTGTTTTTTGGATTATTTTGCATAATGCAAATTTAAGACATGTTTTTAGTCGAAATTTGCTGCGCTTACTTGCCACAGATATTTTTGTATTTCTTCACCTTATCTGTGACGATGATATTCATTCTGTACACTTCTCAGAGATTCCTGGAGACATTTTTCTTTGTTTTGGGGAATGGTTTTCGCTTTGGTTCCAAAACGGCCACAGGATGCTCTCAGAGGGTTTTTGAAGCACTTGGCATTTTGGAGTTGAGAGTTGATTTTACTCGGCAGTCAGTTCCATCACCGCGTCCCTTCTGGCGATGATTCTGTCCGTCTGCTCTGTGTCGTTGGCTTTGCTGGCAAGGAACAGGTCGTACTTATCTTCCTCGGTGAAATCGGAGAATTTGATTGCTGGTTCACCGGAGGAGTGGATCAGCGAACCTCCCTCATGCTCTGCACAGAACTTCTGGTAGCCCTCTGAATCGTCTACAAGGACGATTTCGTCCGGGAGGTCATCGGTATTGGGTTCCGTTTTCGGTTCGTCTACAGAAGGTTCTGGAGTTTCTGAGGAATCAAAAATCTGTTCTGCTTCCTGTTCCGATTCAGGTTCAGCCTGCGGCTCCTGTTCCGTCTGTGGTTCCTGCATCATGGCATCATGCTCCGCGTTTTCTGCCAAGTGTTTTCTGGCCTGTGCAAGATACTGTTCCAGCACCTTAACTCTGTTGATGAGGCTCTTTTCATCTGCGCTGTTTCTGGAGGTGGTGGCCGCATAATCTTTAGCAGCGTTCTTCCCTGCGAAGATCTGGCTGACGATGTACTGGACTTCCCCGACGGTAACATCTGGATTCTTTTCCATCAGGCGGAACAAAGCTGCTGCAAAGTTGACGTTGAGTGCCTTGACAGAAAGGTGATCGCAGCAACCCGGAATTGCATCTTCATCCGCACCCTGTGCCTTAAAGAAGTCCGGCATTTCAAAGAAGACATCGGACAAGAAATCGACCAGCCGGTTTGCTTCATCAACCTTCAGCATGATTTCCGGCTCACAGGCTTTGAGTCTCTTACAAAGTTCCGCAGCGGTGTTCTTGCCAGCCGGAATACCAGCAGCGGCAAGTAAGGAGTGCATGGCGATCAGCTCATTGTGGGCGGCGGTGGTAAAGGTGCGGTTGGTTTTGACCTCACGGAACACCGGTTTGCCAGCCAGATCCACCACCGCATTGAACAGGGAGAACGGAAGACCGGCTCTGTGTTTGGTGGCGGCGGACATCTTGACACCCATGTTGCATCGCTGGATAAAGGCGTTCATGTCGTCCATGGTCATGCCATGAATGGTTTCAACCACAACCCTGTAATCGGTAATTTCTTTCTTGTCCTCTTTGCTGAGCTTGTCCGAGGAAAGCAGTTTGACAATCGAGGTAATGCGCTGCAAACCGTCCAGTAGGTACTTTGCTTTCTCACACTCACCGATTATGATAATGCCCATCGGGAAGTTGTGCAGGATGCTGTCAGCCAGCAGGTCAACATCACTTTCCTTCCAGACGTAAAGGCGCTGGCACTTTGGAATCTGGATGCTGCCCTTTTTATACCGGTTGATTAAGGTTTTGATGGTGACGGTTTCGCTGGAGCGCTCAAACTGTTTTCCATCCTCCACCTCAATAAGTTCTTCCGGGATTAAGGAGACGGCCTCAGCAAAGGCTTCGTCTACGGTGGTTTCCTTTTCAATGGTGGTCATGTTGGTGTTTTCTGTAATGGTGTTATCCTCTTTGATTTCGGTTACGTCGTTGGTGATGTCGATGATATTCATGTTGGTTGTCATAACAAAATTCTCCTCTCAATTAAAGCGATGTGCGGATATAAAGTTCGTTTGGTTCCATACCGGCGGCGCGGATTCTCCTGCGCCCTTCTTCCTTCAGAGCTTCATGTTGCAGATAAAACGGCTTGAACCTTAGTTCCTCCGGCACCTTCCATTTTCCCATCAGCCATTCAGAACGTAGGTTCCAGAGAATGTCGCTCTGCAATTTGTTTTGCCTGCGTCGTTCTTCCATGATGGCCTTCATTTTAGCTGTTCTCTCCTGCTGAATCCTGTCCAACTTTTTGTCGACGAGATACCAGACGCCAAACACTGCGAGACATTGTAACAGTACCAGCATAAGACCCCTCCTACTTCTTTAACAGATGTTCATTTTGAATCATCCATGCGTTATTCTTGGCGGATTGGTTTGCCCTGCTGACCAGAGTTTTGAGGTAAAGGTAAGCGAGTGCTGCTAAGATGAAAAAGATTCCCATAATATATCTCCTTTGCTATTTTGGATGAGGGGACGTTTCATCCCCTCATCTTTTTGTTCATCCTATATCAAGTAACGGACATTTTTGTCCGTTACTGATTGATGGGGCGTACACAATAGTCGAACAATTCATGGCAGCACTCGCAGCTGGTTTCGCTTCCGTTTTCCAGTTTGTCAACATGGCAGTTGTAACACTCATAGCGTTCGTTTGGCAGGCCGTCGTTCACCAGATAAAGGTCATCGTACTGACCAAGTTCGCGGCCGCAGCAATCGCATTTTTTCATTTTGTTTCCTCTCCTTTAATCTCAAACCCCATGCACATTTCTTTTCGGTGCTCCTCATCCATGCCGATATAGCGCAGCGTGATGCCGGGGGCAGAATGGTTGTAGCTTTTCATGATGTCCATCAGGGCCATGTTGTCGTTTTTATGGTTGATGAAGGTGTGGTAGCCCCACGTCTTGCGCAGGGTGTGCATGGCAACCGGATAGACGACGCCAATTGCCTTTGCCGCCTTGCTCAAAATCTCTCTGGCCTGCCGTTCGGAAAGCTGATTTCCTTTGCGGGAGATAAACAGCGGTTCCTGCAACGACTGCACACAGCGGTGAGACAGGTAGAGCTTCAATGCTTCCTTTGCTCCATCGGGAATATAGACATTTTTGATCTTCCCTGTCTTCTGCTCCACAACGCCGTAGACGGTATCTCGAAACTCCTTGCCATCGTAGACATCTTTGATTTTGAGTTTGAGCAGGTCGCAGCTGCGCAGGGTTCCCAATTCAATGCCGACAATAAAGAGCGCATAGTCTCGGTAGCTTTGATTGGACAGGAAGTAAGTACAGAACTTATCGAAATCCTCTTTGCTTCGGATTGGCTGCATAGCTGTATGGTGGGCGCGGAGGTTTTTGGATTTGCCTGTACCCTTTAAGCTCTCGATCTGCTGATAGCTTTCTGACAGGGCAGCAGAGCCGTTTGTTAAGTAGATGACTTTTTCCATTCACCTTACTCCTTTTTTGTTGATTCTTTGTTTGTTTCATTATATCATTAAAAAATAGATTTATCAATAGTAAATTGATTTTTTTATTATAGGTTTCCTTCTAACATCAGAACGGAGCTGCTGTCGAACATGTAGTAGTCCTTGTTTGCCATCACCTTCTCATATTCTTTTTCACCCTGGAAGTCATCGACAACTGCCTGTTCCTCCTTGGTCATTGTCTGGTAGGATTTGGTTCCATAGCTCGGCGGAAGCCAGCCTTTGTGCTGGGAACCGAAGATATTGAATTTATCCAGCAGCCGTTGATCTTTAAACTCAATGTGGCAGGTTCCTTTCTTATAGAAGGTGAGGTAAAAGTATTTGCAGCTGATCTTGCGGGACTGTTCGGTCTGTTCCGCTGCTCTCAGAATCTGCTCCATGTACCCGGTGGTGTCTTCCCCGCCGTCGAGGTAATCAAACACACGCTCCATGTCATGCAGCTTTTTCACGACATCATAGTGTGTTGGGTTGAATCCGCCCCAGGAATATTCGAGGTCTCTCCAACCACGCAGCGGGATGATGACCTTCTTGTTGATCTTGTAAGCGCTGTTTGTTTTCCATCCATTGTAGTAATGGATATTATTACTGCACTCCGACCAGTAATGCTTGTGAGAGAATTCATCGAACAGGTCAACAATGGTTTCCTCGACGCCCTTACACATCTGCTGGCTCATTTCAAGCCGGATGGAATAGATATTGTAAAGGGAGAAATCGTAGTCAACCAGCTCATTGATTTTGCTGTAATACTGATCTCTCAGGTTGGAGGTAAGCAGGCCGGAGAACTCTTTATTGTCTAGCAGTGCCCGCCAGTATTTTCTTCTAATCGCTCTCACAAAAGCATTTTTACTTGCATCCTTACCGCAAACTTTTAAAGATAGGATGGAATTATGATCCTCTTTAAAGGAATCGGACAGCATCGGAGCCATCGCGTTAAACTCATCGATCAGCTGGAAGCCGGCCTTTAATTCAAACTCATAGGATTGCACAGCCGCTTTGATGACGTCATTGACCACAATCCCGCCGAAGCTGCTTTCGGTTTCCTCCTCTGGGATGACACTCTCCTTGCGCAAGTCTTGCAGGATTTTGGATTCCGGTTTCTTCTCTGGGATCTTGACCTTGACAATGGCAACCTCAACATCGGTTTTTCTTTCTGCGTCCCGGAAAGCGTTTTGCACATATTCGATGCTGGCGTCGTACTCTTTGAGTTTGCGCACCAGATCCTTCCTGGTATTGGAATATGGATTTCGGATTGTTTCTGCGTTGAGCAGGCAAACAACCCGCCCGCCGTTCTGCTGCATCTCCAAGGCTTTGAGCAGATGCTTGTCCCCTTCACTAAAAGGCGGGTTCATAACAATCAGGTCATAGTGTTTGGAGGTGTGCATGGTCAGGAAGTTGTCATGCACAACGCGGATTTCATTTCCCTTGAGCAAAGCTCTCAGGTTGGGGTCAATCTCCACCGCATCAATGTCAATGGAATGGTGGTTATAGCTGTATTTGTTGCTATCATTCTTTGCCTGAACGGCAGCAATCAGGTCTCCCTTACCGGCACTGGGTTCCAGCACTGTCTGGATAAAGGTAAAGTCGATTCCTTCCAGCATTTTGTTTGCGATGGTTTCTGGGGTTGGGTAAAAGGTATTGTTAAACATGGTTGTTCCTCCTATCAATAAATAACTTTGTCAATCTGCTGACTGATTTCTGTTAAAAGTCGATTTGCTTCGTTAAGCAGGTCAGTGATGCATTTTCTGCTCATACTCTTTGCCGTACCGATCTGCCACAGACTTTCCTCCAGATGCTCTGAAGCATGTACTAGCTTCAATTGCAGGTCGCTAAGTTGTTCCTCCAATGCTTCTTTGGCTTCTGTCTGGATGTCGTCCTGATAAAAAGTAAGAGCGTCGCGGCCAAGGCGACGCTCTATCAGGTCTTCCCAAAATTCGGATTTGTGTTCATCTGACAGGCAGTTTTCTATGCTGCCATCCTTTAAGTAGATTGTCATGCTGGTTTCCCTCCTATAAGAAAAGAGCCGTCCAAATTGGACGGCTCTGCGTGTTCGCTATTGTTTTAATGGTCCGATATATAATGTTTTTCCAAGTGCAGTAAGCAACTTTAACACTGTAGTTAAGTTTGGAACTGAAGTTCCATTTTCAATTCTGGCAATAACCGGTTGCTTTACGCCACTCAACTTTTCCAAATCTCTTTGGGTCATTCCTTTCTCTTTACGTGTCTGAATAAGTTCTCCAATCAACGCAACTCTCAGATCACTTTCAGCAATTTCCTCTGGAGTAAACAATTCTTTACGAACTTCATTCCAAGTGCGAAACTGATTTTGGTTCATACTCATAATAAGCCGCTCCTTTCTTTAAAATCGGCTAATTCTCTTTCGGCCTGTTCAATTTCTCCTTACTTGATTTCTTTTAACCTGATTACTATTGACTTCTATAAACGAAAATATTTCAGGTACTTTTGTTGCCCAAAGATTCTCTGTTTTTAATCCATGCCGTTCCAGCATCGCTCTGCAATCCTTCGCTTTTAATTTACAGAAATCAGTCTTGAAATTACGAACACCGCAGCTGTGAGTTAATTCTACTACATTCTTCACGTCTGTGCATCGAACTAACTCATCTTCCAAGTTAAGAACTTGTGGCAGGAATACGATATGCAATTTACCGCAGTATCTATTCAAAAGCTCAAGATTCTTTTTCAAGATGGAAGTTTGCTCTACATCAGTATCAAACATAAGAACAATCGTTGTATCTGCTTGGATGGATAATATCTGAGATTTCGGGATAATATTCTGAATAACATTGAATACTTTAACCTTGCCAGGAATCAATTTTGCCGGTTCTTCCTTTAGAGCGTCGACTAAGTGCTGTTCACAGGGGCCTTCTACATAGTAGATGCACTTATTGTTCATCTGCCCACCCCATTTCCAGCTCATCCAGAAGTGAATCTTGCGGCAGGGAAGCAAACACATCATTTTCAACAGCATTTCGAACAGAATCCGTATTTCGCTTCAATACATCCGAAGCCGAAATGGCCGACACCTTATAGGCACCATCCTCCAGCCGTTTTCTCAGAAACACATAGCTATGCTTTGGTAGGTTCAAGTCCAGCATATCCGTATTGTGCGTGGTAAAAATCAGCTGTTCATTCTCGCCCAGGCGATCCAGCATAATTCCAAAAATCCGCTTTTCAATGTCGCTCTGAATATATGAGAAATGCTCATCGCAATAATAAAATGAACTTTCCTTCGCTTTCATAGCTGCCAGAAACATTGCCACATCAATACCTTCTGCTGTACCGCTGGAAAGAACTTCACGATTCAAGAGTTTGCCCTCTTGAATAATGATTTCAGTATCCCCACGGCGAATAATGAACGTATCTTTCAGATCCTTTGATAAGCTCACATTCTGCAAAGTCGGGTCAAGCGTTCCTATTACAGCACGGAGCGTTTTAAGAAGGGTAGCTTTATTCGCTCCGGTCAGTTTTAACGTTTTTTCAATTTCTGGGTATGCAAACCGATAACGGATTTCGCCCACTAACCTTTTTAGCGACGTGGGTGCTTTTGTTGCTTCTGCGGTTCGATCTATCAGTTTAGAGGAACACTTTTCATATGAATCCAAAACACCAATCTCTGCATCCTGGTATTCAATCTCCACTTCATTCTGGCTTGGTACGATTGTTGCAGACAAACGTTGCAAACGGTAGTCGTCATTCACGAAATCAATAGAGAAATAACCTCTTTCTTTAGGAACCATTTCGCAGAGCGGGATAGGATTACCATTTGCCATATAGTCGAAAATTCGAAGAAGTGCTTTACCAAGACTTGTTTTACCTGTTGCATTTGCACCCATCAGAATGATAGCCTTCTTGTATCGAAAACGTTCCCTTCCTGCCAAATTTTCATTTTCGATAATCGAATTGACAATTTTTTTGGGATAAGTGAAGTTAATGTTGAAATCATCAAATCCATATATACCATTCAGTGTGAGATTCAAGACAATCATTATGACACCTTCCGTTCATTTGTTCGTATTTTACGAAATAATGATATCACATTTTAAGGGATATTTCAAGTCTATATTAAGTAGTATGCTCAAAAACATGAAGATGAGTTTACAATAATTTTTTCATTACGCAATGTCCTCCTTTTTGATTTCTTCTGTGCTGACAATGATCGCATCGCCAAAGCAAAATGGGCTTCCGTCTTTGTTATATAAACAGTCATGAATCGCAACTTCTTCCTCAAAAAATCCCTGAGAAGATTCGTATTCAAGTTGTCCCTGCCAAGCGCTGAAGAAATTATCGAGACAGTCCTGAAACAGTTCTTCCGCGTCGTTGTAGATTTTCCTGTAGGTCAGGCAGTCGATGATTGGCTGCAAGATTTCGTAGTCCCAGCACACACCGGTTAATGGACAATCTTCCATACTTGTTATTACCTTGCTATGCCTGCTGATATACTGGAACGGAGATGTCGATATTGTTTTTGAATAATATTTTCCTTTTGTAATGCACCTTGCATAGTTGTTCCAGAGATAGATTGCCAGACGGATGCCGGAAACACTTTCGATTTCATCATCGCCAGCAATCACAAAACGATGCCGGAATGTGTAGCCGTCAACCTCCCAATCACAAACTTTGACTGGAAAAATCTCCTCAAATTTGGAGAGTGTTTCTCTGAACTCGTCGCTGCACAGTGATTGATCCTGACTGGCAAGCCACGCCAGATAAGCTTTCTGTTTTGCTTCCTCGCTGAGTTCTTCGTAACGGAATGCGATTGCTTCCAATGTATATTTTGTCATAGTCGTTTCCTCCTAAAATCCTTTTTACTTTTTGCTTTTGCTATACTGCGACCGGCACAAAGCCGGTTTCGTCTTAATCTTCCAAGACTCGTCAGGCAGCTTACATTGCCAATCTTGCTATTGTAGCGTCAACCTCTTTCTCGTAGCTCTCCAGCTTGTTTTTGATTCTCAGTAGGCGGCTCTTGCGGTTTGCACACTGCTCTGCGATTACCTCTTTGGTATGCTGGTTCAGGCAGCTTGCATCCAGTTGCTGTTCGGAGAACGCCTGCATCTGCTTTGCGTAGAAGATGGAAACAATATCCTGCATGGAAGGAGCTTCCACCTGACGGATCGAGTTATAAAGGATAACGGTGTTTTCGTTTTCAAATCGTTCTGGTTCAGAGTTGCGGTCTGCGAACATCCGGCAGGTAATCTCTCCGGTTTCCAAATTTCCGTTTCTGCGGTTGTACATGCCTACTGCTACACGGATGCCTTTCAGTCCAGATGCTGCGTAATTGTTTCTCATCATGATTTCTTCCCGTTGATTATATGCTTTGTTGCTCTTTTTGGTATAGTTTTGATTAAAAATGAACGTTAAAGGGAATGTAACATTCCTCTGTGCGTTTATCACTGATGGTTGGTTCCCAGATGTTGGCGATGCAGGCATTATCACCCATATCCTCTGCCAAAGCTGCTCTTGCTTTTTCTTCGGTTTCCGCCTGAATCAGGCCGACAGACTGTCCTGCACACTCCCCTCTCCGGTTATAAATTCTGAGCCGGTACATCCAAAGTTTCATTCTGATTCCTCCTCATTTTCAATATCGACGATTCTGCACCATGCTTTTGTCACTGCATTGATTTCTTCTAAAGTTCCATAACAGACCTGGTGTCCGTCATAGATGAGCTGATACCATCCGTCGTTACAGGGATACAATGCGATATAGTGATTGAACAACCATTCATGACCACCTTTTGCGTCAATCAGGTATTGCAGGTCTTCTTCGATGGTTGTCTTTAAACTGAATTCCACTTTTAAGCCTCCCTTACATCCTTGATTCCCCCAGACCACAGATGGCCTTTCAGATATTCGTTGTGGCGGATTACCTCAACAACATGATGGTTGTAGCCGCCCTCCAAAATCTCTTTGGCGGCAGCGTCTGCCATCGTGATTGTCATACAGGTTTCTCCCTTAGTGCCATTCAGAATTTCTTCTACATCATAGGTGAACAACAATGTTTTCATCTTTACCCCTCCTGTTTTGACATAAAGAAAAGCACCGTTTATGAAAACGGTGCTTACAGATTTCGTATAGAATTGTCAGATTATTTGTCATAGACCTCCCGGCGATGCCCAACAGACAAGGCCAAAATGACCAATTTGTCATCTTCTATTTGACAGATCAATCGGTAATCTCCGATACGATACCGCCATTGTCCGCTCCGATTTGCGGTCAATCCTCTGCCTTGCTATCTTGGATTTTGACAATCAATCAGATTGTCATCAATCCATGATTTGATGATGCGTTGTGTATAACGATCAAGCTTCTTAAACTCCTTTTGAAATCTTGGAGTGAACTCAACACTGTAACTCATAAGTCAAGCTCTTTCCATAACTCAGCAATTGGAGTTGATTTCTTACCGCTCTGAACATACTCACGGTACGCTTCTTTGGCAACGGCGGCATCGTATTCATCTTCAATCTTTTCAAACAGCGCCTTTTTAAAAGCGTCTTCAACGGTAGAAGAATGAAGTTTTGCATAACTTTCAGCCAGCCGTCTTTCCTTTCTGGTTAACCTGATAGACAAGCTCATATCATCAACCACCTTTCTATTATCATTATAACCCAAAAGATCTTGATTGTCTATGCCAGAGCTGTAAACTTTCATCTTTACCCCTCCTGATAAATTGCAACAAACAACGGCCTGCCGGACTTTCGTTCCTGGATCTCCAGCAGGTCACCTTGATCTTCGATTCGGATTGTGCCCTTACCGAACCGGATTCCCCTTGTATTGCGCAGCCAGTTTGTAAAGGCTTTATTCAGATGCTTGCTGCTGGTTTTCATTACGCCAAGATGATAGCTTTCGTTGTATGTCCAGCTATCATCATAGGCGATGCTATCTATCTGACGGATTTCCCATTTGGTTTTCATTTTGTTTCCTCCTTCTCTCGATATGCACACAGGTCCATTGCAAGTTCGTTCAGCATTTCCTGAATTGATTCGGCGTCCTCGACCAGTTCAGGGAACGGCGGAACACCACGCACACCGCTCTGTCCTGCATCATACCACATAGCAGCCTGTTCTTCAGAGTCAAAACTTTCAGCGTAGTCCTTGACATCCTCTATCAGATTGCTTTCTGAAACAGTAAAGAGGAAATCCTCTCCAGCTGATGAATATTGGGACAACTCAACATAGCCATCACCATCGCAATAAACATCCCAGCCCAGCGTTTCGATATAAGCACACAGATTTTCTAAGTTTGTATTCATTTTGCTTCCTCCTTTACGCAAACAGTTCCTTTACCTGCTCTGTTGGGTCAACCCGGAACAGAAAAGCAGATTTAAACCGGCTGTAGTAGCCGCCAAGTTCCCGCATCTGTTTTGCAACCTTGACGTAGGTTTCCTTGTCGAGCTTTGTAATGAACTTGACCAGCCAGATTGGTGTCTGATCTCTGGTATCGACGTCCTCCCTGACGGTGTACTCATAGCTTTGAGCACCTTCGATTTTGGTTTCCGGTTTGATTGGTCGCTTGACTGTTTTCTCCACCTCGTAGGTTTCAGTTTCCTCCCGCAGCTCCACAAAACCGATGGCGTTCGTTTCTACCCATCTCATAAACTTATCCCGCCCTGCACAGAAGCGATTTCCTCTCTGGGTGTAGGAGGTAACGTGTTTGTCGAGCTTTCTTCCCATCTTCAGGCAGTCTACGCGGTCATGGTCAAGGGAAACTATTTCGTAAATAGCGCCGCGATGACAACCGTAAGTAAAGCCGGTTTTGAGGATGATGTGCTGGCCGACCTTCCATTCCAGCGGCGCTGCTACCTCGTGAGCTTTGATGACCTTTCTGGTTTTGGTTTGCTTGACCGTCACCGTCTCATACTGGCGGTTATCCGGTTTCTTTTTCTCCCTGTAAACCACCTTGAAAGGCTTGTCCCACTTGCCGACTGAAACATCGAAATAGAAGTTGGTGCTGAAGTAGTCGGTCATAGGGTCGCTGTCGTCATAACGATAGGAGTTGATAAGTTCCACTACATCGGTCATCATCGCTTTTGCCTCTGGAACAAGGCGTTCCTCTCTATCCATGTAATACTGATTCAGGTCGATATGGGTTTTAGTTTCATCCACAAAGACCTGATACGGCGCTTCCATCAAAGCGACATGGATACTGGTACACATCGAAGCGGAAGAATAACGCACACTCCACTTGCAATCGCTGTAGACTTCTTTGAGGTAGGTTCTGATGATCTCCGCGATTTCTTTTGTGGTGCGGCCAGACTTATAATTCTTCCCTGCCCAGCCGTTCTGGGTGTAAAACCATCTTCTATCAGAATCGGCGGTCTCTTTGGTGTGAACTTCGCTTCGGTTCTTCCAGACTGGAAAGAGCTGGTCGTACTCATTGTTGAGCACCTGCATTTCTGCATCGGTGCCGCCCATATCCGGGTGCAGTTTCAAGGCCCACTCACGATATTTTGCTTTCAGATCCTCGAAGGATTTAATTTCTACTAAGTATGTCATATTGATAACCTCCATGTTGATTTTATTCGATTGCCTGCCACTCTGCATAAGCAATCGGTTTGATCTCATATCCGGCGAAGTCTCTTGCTTCCAGAACGATTTCCTGATCGTCGTACATTTTCTGTACTTCGTCTACAGCGTCCTGAATGCTGTCTGCCTCGACCTCTATCACACGCTCCAAAGTTTCCATGACGGATACTCTCACCATTGGCATATTGGTTTCCTCCTTACTCAATCGCTCCACACGCCATCAGGCGACGGGTTTCTGCATCTGCATTGTGGTATCGCCGCCACCAGTCCTCCAGCTTATCCTGCTCAACTTTGGATTTTGCTTTGAGCTGGGTGTAATCCTCCAGCGGCATGACGTACAGGTACGCTTCAAACTCACCGTCGAAGCAGACCCAGTAGTCCACACGAAGGGATTTATTTCTGGACAGTGACGCTTTGAGTTCTTCATACTCTGCCCAGCTATGGCAGGGAATCTTTGCCCTTTTATAGCCGAACCGAAGCTGCTGCCACTGAACCTCAACATGGTTTTGTTTTGCGAACTTGCGCATGAAACCTTCAAAGTTTTTCATACAATCGACCTCCATTTTGCTTTTCACTGATGGGGCGGGCGTTTGGAAGCACACCCGCTAGAGCTTTAATCATACTCGAAAAGAATTGATGTTCCGTCATAGTCTCCAAACATTTCTGTATACTCTCCATCGTTATGGGCGCTCACCTCAGTCTCCCAAAACCAAACCAGATCAGCATATTCTTGTTCTGTAAGATCTTGGCCATCGCTGATATTGGTTTCGAGTTCGTAGAAGTAGTCTGGAGAGTAACCGCAGTTCCAACCATCGCGCCAGTTTCTCAAAGTGAGCGTCTTTGCTACTCCGTTTACATAAACTGTCATTTTGATTCCTCCACTTCTTTAACAGCTTCTTCTCTTGTCGGGGCAAACCGATCCGATAAACCGGTTTCTGGATTTGCCAGGAAGCACCAGACCTTTTTGGGATAGCCGCAATATTCCAGCAGCCCAACTTTAAGCATATCCTCCACCGTTCCAACCACGCCGTACAGGATGGTTTTATCATCGTTCCAGACTTTACGGATAGTGGTTTCATCGCCTTTTCTTTTCAGGAATTTCATTTTGATTCTCCTTTCAGTTTTGGACACAGACCTAAGCCGCCATCAATTTTAGGGACTCTGCGAAAAGCGCCGCGATGGATGCAGTTTTCTTTTTCGCACTGGGTACAATCGCATTTGAGAAAATCCTCATAGCTCATCTTCCAGCCGGTTTTTCTGAATTCCTCTCTGGTCATGTTATCCCGCCTTTCTTTCATCCTTCAGCCGCCAGATAGCAGCTTTGATTTTCTCTTTTCTGCTCTGCTTTTCCGCATAGCTTTCGACTGCCAGACCTACCAGACCGGCACCTATCAGGCCGACGAACAGGCCAGCAAACAGGATTATCAATGTAAGCACAGGATCACCTCATTTCTTAATCGACTGCAAACCATACAAAATAGCGTACATTGTTACGGCAATAGCAGTCACGCAAATCTTCATAGTCGGATTGTCTGTCCGATTTTAAAATAATAGCTGCCGCCTCAACAAGTGCCATGTCATACGTCTCTGGGAAATTGGTTTTGAGTTTCGTTATGATAGGCTCAAGTTCAGACGACTGGGCTATGAACCGCAACCAGCTATCTACTGTCCTGCTACAATATTGGTTTTGATACTGGAACCACTGATTCCAGAGAGCTTCCGTTACATCTTCAATATCCTCAATGTCCTGACAATCTGGTTCAGAATCCAAAAAGTCTGCAATTGCCGCGAAGGTATCCGACGTCCAACTTCTCACCAATGGGGAAGAAAATTGACATGTTTCTGCTGGAATCCTTGTTCCACACTTTGTAATCAGGGCTGCTTGATTCCCTTCTGTGTCGTATTCAAACGACCAGCCTTTAGATTCGATTAACTGCATGAGATTCATTAAAAGACCTCCAATTCAAATTTGATTTCCGGTTTGGTTTGAGCCGGAAGATATTTCTGGACAGCAAAATGGCCTGCCAGACAGACCAGCAGGCACATGATGACACATGCTATTCTCATTTCAAGATCCCTATCGTCTTGAGGGTAAAAAAAGAGCCGCCTATTGCTAGGCGGCTTTTGAGTATTTATTCAACCCAGTTTTCAATTTTCAAGTCTTTCACTCGCTCAAATTCACGAACATTATTTGTTACCAAAATTAAATCCTGAGATTTAGCGTGAGCTGCAATTAACATATCCATTGTACCGATCGGCGTTCCCTTTTTACAAAGGGACGCGCAGATTTTTCCATATTCAATTGCAGCGTCATCGTCAAAAGAAATAATATCCAATAAAGACACAAACTGCAACAATGCAGCTGTATTCCTTTCAGGATTTGAGCTTTTTTCTACTCCATATTCTAATTCTGCCAAAGTAATAACAGAGATGCACAAACCTTCTTGCAGATTTTCTTTAAATTTTTCAAGAACTTTTTCGGGTTTGTTTTTGATTGCATAGATGCAAATGTTAGTGTCTAGCATATACTTCATGACCAAAAATCCCTTTCTGTTGGCATTTCTGTTATGCGTCCATCCTCAAAAAAGTCATCTGTAAAACTGTTCAAGCCGTTCAGAAAAGTTTGCCATGCTGCTTCTTTTGGAACCAATAACACAGCTCCACCAAGTTTCTGCACAAAAACTTCCCCACCTGAGAAACGAAACTGTTTAGGTAGCCGGACAGCTTGACTTCTACCGTTTTCAAAAATTTTAGCTACTTCCCTGGTAACACCTCCTATATAATATATATCATGATATATATTGTCTGTCAACCCCTCCTTTGTAAACTTGATTTTAATTCAGTTTCCCAATGGTTGCGGGCTTTAGGATGAACCCGTGAGAGCCAAGAAAAGCCGCCTATTGCTAGGCGGCTTTTGGGTTTGGTTTAGATTTTATTTGAGTAACGACGGCGCTTGAGCCAGCGAATATCGTTACTATGCCACGATACAATGTGTTGCAAATCTTGCACATCATACCGCAATTCCCGCAGCATTTCTTCCATGCGATCCAGCTGCGAAAAGCGATTTTGGAGGGTGATTTGCCCTTCAAATAGCAGATTGATTTTGGGCTTGATGTCATTTTCGAGAGTGACTTGCGTTTTGGTGGCAAGAGTTTCAACCTTTTCAAGACGAGATTCAATGCCATCAAGACGTTCATCCATCTTGTCAAAACGTTCATCCATCTTGTCAAAACGTTCATCCATCTTGTCAAGGCGCTCGTCCATCTTGTCAAGACGCTCATAAATAGGAGAAACGACTTCCTCCATCATCTGGCGCATTGCCTGCAACAATTCCATATTTTCCATAACATGACCCCTTTCCCTTGATTTTCTGATTCCATTATAGCACAGTTTGAACCGTGTTGCAATGGAAGTGGTTGCAGGCTTTAGGATGAACCCGCTAGAACCTTTTTCGATTTTATTTTGCTTCTGCCTTGTGGATTTTAGCCTTGCTGGTCATGTTATAGGCCAAGCCGTTCATGCGAACGTAGATGGAAGCGATGACAGCCGCGATGAAACGGTTTTCGTTTTGAATTTCAATTCCAGCTTCTTTACCGGTTTTGAAGTTAGAGACTGCACCCTTCAGGAAGCGAACGTCAGCCAGCTTCATCTGCGGAACAGGGAATTCTTTCGGCAGCATAGCCTTTACGACTTCATTCAGCTGCTTTTCGAGTTTTGTGTTAGAGGAGCCGTCGAATACACTTCCCGCCTTTTTGGCAGTTTCCTTGTCCATGGTAGAGGTCAGAGTTTTCGCGCCAATACCTTCCTTTTCAGAAGCGAGATTGAGCGCGATATTGTGCAGCATACGGGCGCACATGGTTTCCCATACGCTGGAGGAAGCGGACTTGATAGCCTTTTCCAGTTTCTTGTAAGAGAGGAACTTCTTGCTGGAAGTAATGGAGTAGTGGACAGAATCCTTGCTAGGTTTCGCAAGTCTAAAGGACGCGATTTCACCGGCGTTGTCAAGATAAACCTTGACAGCTTCCGCGACTGGAAGCGCCTGCTGTTCCTTTACCCACTGTTCAGCGATGGAAGTGTTCAGAGCCTTGACAGCCTCTTTTGCAGAGCTTTCAAGAGTGGAGACCTCCTGCATGGATTTTTTGGCGTCGATAGCCGCGTTCAGAGTGGACAGAGCTTTTTCTACGTCGGACTGTTTAGAAACGATGGACTCGAGATTAGTTGGCATGGAATAATTAGTGTTGAACATAGTAGTACCTCCTGATGGTTTAGCATGGTTGTTGTTTTTATGGTTGTGGTTGTAAAGGCCACACTACAGTATGAGAATCTCTCACACTCTAGTGCAACCTTTACAGATTGCACCTTGCCTAAACTATCCGCCGCAACGCTCACCGCCCCGCGTTTCGCATGATAGCACACCGATTTTATAGGCGTTCAGATTGCCGACTGTCTAACTCTGACTGACGCCGCGTGTCGGTATCAACACACTGTTTGCTACTTCCACAAGCCTTGAATCACGTTGTCACGAAAGGCGCACTTTGCGTGCGGACTTTACGGGATTCGCCGCTTATTAGAATGACAGCTAGGGTAACAAGCCCCATGTCAAGCTATAGCATAACAGTTTGCTTTTCCTCCATGCTATCCACCGCCGGGGATTCAAGCTGATTGTTTAATCTATCCAAAGGATAGAGAAAACGGAATGAAGATTGTAAAGGGAATTTTCAAGAGAAAATGCGATTTACTACGTTACGTAGTATTAAGGATTTAGAGACTGAATAAATCAGTCTCTAGTTGTTTAGATAATCTTCTATCCATTCCCGCAAAAGTGTTCCAACTTTTGTGCCGTTTTCCAACGCTTTACGTTTAAAGGCATCATATTGTTCAGGGGTCAAATGGGCTGCTACGATTTTATCACGCTCTTTGTCCCCGCGCTCTTTCGCAAGTTGATATTCCCTTTTGTAATCGCGTTTTTTTGTCATGCTATACTTCCCCCTTTTATAGGTATAGTATAGCAAAAGCAAAAAGCCTTTACAAGTCGCAAACTGTTAAATTGTCAAGGTTCGAGTTTTAGTCTTTCTGTATCGCGCTTGACCGCGCGGCAGATACGAAAAGTTTGTAATCAATACACTTTTTCGTAGAGCTACTACATAAATAAAGCGTTATGTTTCGTCCGCTCGATTGTTACAATCAAGGCCGCTAACCTCTTGCCTATCGGCTGTCCGTCTTGACCTTGTGGCTATATCATACTGCGTAACGTAGTTTTTGTAAATCCTTAAAATCAGCTAAAATAAGCAAATAAAGCTAATATACACATTAAAACATTTAAATATCTCCCGTTTACTCAAAATTACTCGATTTCTCAAGTTTTTGTTATTGTAAGTATACGAACTCAATAGTCTTAATTTTTATATATAAAGGAAAGCAACGTCCCACCCGGCCGAACATGGCCAACGATAGCACACAAAAGTTATGATAATGTCATATAAAACAAACAAATAAAGATCGTTATGCTACAATAATAAAAGCCTATAAAACAAACAATAGTCAAACAATTGCGGTAAAAGCAAATAGAATATTTGAGATAAAAGGATCATTAAGAGTAACGTATGTTACACTGATACAGTATAAAGCAAACAAAAAGAAGTGCATGAGAATAAAGATACACAAAAAGAGAACATACATAAGAAATCTATAGAAAAGATAATGATGATCGCCGGGACACGTCGTAGACTATTGTACTAGATAGATAATAATATCCTTGCATGATTGTACCAATAGAACATATAAGAAAGCATGGAAGGTTGTAGAAGTGTACAGGAAGGATAAAAGAGAGGATGATAGAATGAACGGTGGAGATAAAAGGGAAAGAGTGTGATATAGGGAAAAGTTATGAATAGTGGGAATGTATAGCGTAAAGGCATGATAATGATGTAGTGTATATAATTGTATAATGTAGTATTGAAAACTATTTAGAAGATTATTGAAACAGTGTGAATAATTGGAAAAAACTGGAAACATAAAGGCATAGCAAGGCAAGCGCCGCCAAAAACAATGACTAACAAGATAGACAATATAAGCAAGACGGCGGCAAGGCGCGACGAAAGCGAAAGAAAAAACCGCCGAAAATGGAGAAAAACGGCAGTCCAGGCATGGGGGATATTTTACATAAATAGAGAGAGTCGAAAAAACCCCCAACCCATCAGCTCTTTTCTCCACTATCCCACCTTCCATCCCCCCTCTCGTCTCATTTTTCGATCCAAAATCCCCTTCTTCCAACCCCAAAATCACCTCAAAACACCTCATTTTTACCCCAAAATGCCTTTAAAACTCCTCAAAATGGCTTTAAAACACGCCTATTTGCATCTATTTTTGTATATTGGCCCATTTTTGACCTGTTTTGACCAGTAGATGGTATGTATCAGTAAAACCGCAAGCCGGGGCCGTCTACAATAACATTTTTGTTTCTTGATTTACCTAAAATACATTGATTTTGATATTGACTGTAAATTGATTTAGTGATATAATTGAGCCATAGTCAAATAATATTAGCTTTCTACACTTCGAGCAGGCAGGAGCTTCTACATCTACATAGAGAATAGTCTGCACGGTGCGACTGCCTGCGAGAAGTTTCTTCTTCTACTATCCTCCCGTGCTGATACGTCTCACCAAGAAGCTGAAATAACCGCTCAGCCCGGGTAGTGGCAGTCTCCCCTGTCACGAGGCAGAAGCTCCTGCCTGATAGTAAGAACCCGGTTCAGCAGAGCCGATGAAGGTCATCGAACTCAAAATCGCTCTTTGAAAAATGAAAAAAATGACGATCAAAAATGGAGATGTAATGGTTCGCGTAAGCGATTTTTCGTATTTTAGCAGCTACCGTCTCTGCTTCACCTCTCGTATGATCCCGGAAGGGGCAGGGCTGATTGCAGACATTCACACATGGGCGCGTGGAAGCTACGGAACCCGCTGTGAGTCAATCGCTCCGCTCTCAACATCACAGCTCTCGCCTATCGGCTTTTTGTAAAGGTAACTGACGCTCCCCCGCTTTTGGTATGAACTGCTTCGCAGGCCAGTACAACGTGATTGTAAAGGCGCAGCGAAGCTGCTTGAAGTGAATGTCTACAACATACCTGCCCCTGAAAGCGAGGCGCTTCGCGCGATTTTCTTTTTCCTTTTCCCCAGTATCGGTAGCCTCATCACAGAACCCGGCCGAGCTTGAAGGGGCAGCTTGTAGATCCTATGCCCCAACCCTCCCCGCTCTCTTCCCCGATAGAGGTAACGGGTAAGGGAGAGCCAAGGTATGTCTATATATTATAAGAGCATTGAAGGTTCAAAAAAGCGCATAATTAAGCCAAAAAATTTATTTTGCTGTGCAGTTTTTGACTGGTCAAAAACTGCAGATTTCTCTACAATAACCCGCATAGCAACCGAGGCTAAACGGGAGATTCCTCGATTGTAAAAAATGACTAAAAATTCCCTCTTATAGCCGAAAAGCACCTTATTGTGGCATCTTAGAAAAGTGCATAGCTAAGCCATTTACCCAAAAATGGAAATTTAAAAATGCACTATTTGACTAAATTCCAAAAAATCGTGACTAGTTTTTAAAGGAGGTTTTACACCATGTTCTTTTTAAAGGCAGATGGATACATTAACCAGAAAACCGGCGAGGTTGTCCATGATCTTTATACTGTAGAGGCCCCCGCATCACATGATCGTTATTATAAGTCGAGCTATTTTGGCAGTAACTTTATATGGGTGACTCCTCTGTGCTTGCAGCAGTTCCAGCAAGAGTCTCCAGCCTTCATCGCAAAGTTAGCTTATCTGTCAAGCTGGATCAACTACAGACAAGTCCTTATGACCCGCTTAGGCACAAAGATGACCAAGCAAGACATCATGGATCTATTAGGCGATTCCAAAAGGAATTTTTACAATTTCTGGAATTACGCTGTAGAACAGGGATACATCATCTACAACGAAGACTGCATTGCCATGTCTGCCTCTTATTTCTTTAAAGGTTCTGTCGCTGTTAAAGAAAAGTTCCTGGGCACAGATAAGCAAAAGCTATTCAGGATGTTTGTCCCAACCATCCGCCAGCTATATGAGATGAAACCGGAAGTAAGCCGAGCTACTATTGGGTATTACTTCAAATGCTTGTGTTGGGTACATCCCCAGGCCAACATTTTGTGCAGCAACCCGACCTGCACCTTCATCGAAAACATAAAACCACACAACATGGTGCAGCTGATCGAACAGATCGGATTAGATAAAACGAACGCCAGCCGCTTTAAAAAGGCTCTGACAGCCCCGATTCTGTATAACACAAGATACAAGGCGTACTACAATGCCATCTTTGGTGAGGAGCAATCGTTTCCTGTTAAGCAGGCGATGCTTGATCTAACCCTTGCAGCCATCAGAAAAGTTTACATCAACAACAAGGCTCAGGCGGTCATTTGTCTCAACCCAAACCTCTGCTACGCCGGTTACTATCCTGACATCGCCAGACGGCTCGGAGGTTTTGAGAAGCGTATTGTGGACGATGCCCCACACACAGAAATTCTCGGTGACGACGTTAATTGGGATGCGTCTACAAAACTGTTGACAGAGAACGGAATTGATGCAGAGGGAAATGTTGTACTTACAGAGGAAGATGAAGTGCCGCCCTGCATGGGAGTGTATCAGCCAGGAGATAAACCGTTTGGTAGACTCATCAAAACTAATAATGATTGGAAGGATGAAACAGCATGGAAATTTATAAAACCTATCTGCGAGAAAACTCCTCCACAGTGATGATTGAGCATTACCCGCTGGAGCCCTTCCCCAAAATACTGAACCACGCAAACGATGTGGACTTCGTATGGGTGGATAGCGATGCTATTCAAAAGTTTCAGCAGGAAGACGTCGACGATGTGTTGTCTACTCTGCCATTATGCTCTCCCTATGGTATCCACTACGTCATGGATGGCGAAGGATTGACTGTCACTCAGCTTGCCGCTCTTTCCAGCAGAAGATTATCTCCTGATAGAATACGAGCGCTTATCAAGATCGGCCTTCTTGCCACCTATCAGGTAGTATTAAAGGTGAAGGGGCCTGATGGTAAGGAGCGGGAAATCATGATGGAATGGACTTCCCTGAACCCCGGCATCTTTTATGCACAGCGCAGCCCAAAAGTAGATACCCTTCGTCATAAGACTCGTTTATATTATGCAGCTATTGGTGAGCGGTATCAGAACAGGAAAAAGAAAACAATTAGCCTGGACCTGCTTCCAAAGATTCATACTGAACTAAACATCATCTGCCGCTATCCAGATGAACCAGACATTTTAAAGGCAGGAGTCGTTATCGAGAATATGACAAATTTCAGTGATGACAGTTATCTCAGATATGTTCCAATATATACCAGCCCAAACTGCCCTGTCTTCTGGTGCAATATCGTAGATCCAAGGCTCTGCTATGCCGGTCATTCTTTAGAGGCTGTAATGGCTGTTGGAGGGTATCGCTGATTCCTCAAAACTCGCACTTGAAATAGGTGAGATAATGACCGCCAGACGGCTTGTTCCGCTACAAAAAGCAAAATCCTTACTGGCTTATCTTGAACCCAGACATCTACCTTTTTCCAAACCATCCTACAGGATTAAGTAAATCAAAAATAAGACCCGCTTCTATTTTCACAGCATCGTAAAGTATAGTGCTATGGACTTTGAATTCCCTGTTGACAGACTGTCGGAATTCGCGATGTTAGTTTGCTTACTTCCGGTTTCCTTTCAACTTTTTCTCTACTTCCTCTGGCACTGAGATCATCCCAAAACGCCATAGCAGGCTGAACGTGTAGCTCACACCCCTGACATCGACTAATTCTTTGGGGCGGGTAAATATAGCACCTTGCTGCTCCAATGCTCTCTCAAACGCCATCCGCACAGAACTCCATGCCAGAGATTTGCTGTTTTCCCGGCGGTCAATGAACAGTTCCTTTGTGTACTCCCCATTCCTTCCCTTCTTCAGCGTATAAGAAAAAGGCAAGCCGTACACGGTATGGAACGGGTAATTTTGAAAGGCAATGATGCAGTTCCAGAGATGCCCCTCCGTAGGCGCTCCTATTAGAATATCCACAGCCGCCTTCCGTGCCTTATAAGTTTTGACCCGTTCCGCATTCTGGCTGATTTCGGACATCTTATAGATCACCTTACTGTATGGCAGATATGTGTGCAAGGCAGAGTAGCTGAGACCCATAATATGCTGGATCTCCGCCATGGTTTTCCCCTGCTGCATGAGGGCTTGGATCTGCTTTGTCTCTGGATAGGACAGAATGTTTCCGGTGATCAAGAGCTTCTTAACTTTACCCGGTGGAAGGTCCAGCTCCAGGGCTGTGGCTTTGATTTCTCTCTTCTCCTGATAAATCTCTGCCGCTGTGTCGATCAGTTCCCGCATGAGGGCTTCCGGATCATAATCTTTCTTTGGGGGGCGTCCTCGTTTTAGTGACGTGTTGGAATTGTCATTTTTCATGTCTATCTACTTTACTCCTGTATTTTCCATGTTAATCTATTTTATAGGCGGTAAAATTAGGCGAAACCTACTCATCATTTCAATTCCGCCTGTGTTTATCAGCAAAACTGCACACTGTTCATTACAAATCAGAATACAGCTCCTCCCGGTACACGCCGTCCGCAATCAGCTTCTTAAAGCTCTCAACCACGGCAGCTTTATCTTCCTTGTATGTAACGCCGAACCAATTATCCTTGGTCTCCAGCACTTTCACGGTACACTTTCCATCTCTCAGCAGACCACCGATCAGTGTCGGCAGCAGGTACTCTGCTTTCTGTGGATTGGCCGGGACTTCCTTTTCAAAGAAGTTTTTAAATCCGTTCTCTAGCACAGTCAAGAATGCCGGATCATGTCCTTCTTTCGCAGGGAAGCCCCAGAAATTCATGGAAACATAAGATTCCGGATCCAACTTTACACCATCCGCTTCCGCTCCAATCACACCATCCTCCACGGTTTTGACAATATTGCTGGTCTCAACTGTTTAGTGTATAATAAAAATACCCAAAATTGCAGAGGCGATTCCCCAAAGTTGCCGAGGGAAATTCCCCAATAATGCAGCCGTGTTTGGTGCTTCTCTAAGTCTATTCGGGCGGTAGATTTAGAGAAACACCAAACATCCATTGCAAGCATACAGCACTTTTTGTATCCTTGGAATGTCGTTGCAGACAACATTCAAGGAGGAAAGGAGTATGATTGCAATGGACAAGGTTCATTCTATCAGACAGCTCTTTTATGAGCAAGGGAAAAGTGTCTCGGCTATTGCTGCTGAGACGGGGCATGACCGGAAAACGATAAGTAAGTATCTGGACATGACCGATTTTAACACACCGGAACCAAAAAAAGAGGATCCGGAAAATATGTGCCCGAAGCTGGATGCATATAAGCCATTGATTGATCAGTGGCTCCTGGATGACCGTAAGGCTCCCAGAAAGCAGCGCCATACCGCAAAAAGGGTTTTTAAGAGGCTTCTGGCAGAAAGCGAAGGCTTCGACTGCTCTTACCGGCTGGTTGCGCAGTACGTGGCCTACAGAAAATCGCAGATGCATCTTGACAGCAAAAAGTCTTATCTGCCGCTCATCCACTACCCCGGCGAGGCCCAGGCTGATTTCGGCGCCGCGCAGTTCTTTGAAAACAGTTTATCCATTGAAGGAAAGTATCTGGTGCTTTCCTTCCCGTTCAGCAATGCCGGGTATCTCCAGCTGATGTATGGTGAAAATGCCGAGTGCTTCATGGAGGGCATGATCGCCATGTTTATGCATCTTGGAGGCGTCCCCACGGAAATCTGGTTTGATAACACATCAACCCTTGTCACGAAGATCCTAAAGGACGGGGGCCGTCAGCTGACGGATAAGTTTCTCCGGTTCAGTGAACACTATGGGTTCCGCTATAAGTTCATGAATCCCGAATCCGGATGGGAAAAGGGAAACGTGGAGAACAAGGTTGGATACAGCCGCAGAAACTTCCTCGTGCCGCCGCCCAGGTTCATGGAACTGTCCGGATACAACAGCCGTCTCCTTACAGAGGCTGACAGTGACATGGACCGGGAGCATTACCACTACGACCAGACGATACTGGAACGCTTTGGCGAGGATAAGAAGGCGCTTCTCCCATTGCCGGATGTTGCGTTTGATCCGGCCAGGTATGAGACGGTACTCACGGATAAATGGGGCAGGTTTATGATTATTCCAGGGTTCTTTGAGCCACCTGTCCGGACTTTCAGGTTCTTCCGCAATTATCCGTTTCCTCTGCTTCTCATATATCTTAATTTAGCCTCCAGCAACCGTTTGCCACAGCGACCATACATTGTCCTTTTTATCATTTTGAGTCTGCTGTTCGTTCCTTCCACGAAGCCATTACTATACTCATATGCAACAGCATTCTCTATTGCTTCAATATCGCGTCTTAATCCGTCAGCAAAACTCTTTAGTGGCTTTAGAGCACTCTTACTATATTTCTCTACGAATAAATATAACAAAGGAACTTTTCGCTTCTTGAATATATTACGGAACTCTTTTATACAACAGTGCAGTTCCCTGATATTTGGATACTTTTCATAAATATATTTCTTATGGTCATCTGTGAGTTCTGTATTCATCCACATATGTCAGAATACTCCTTCACGTGTTATGTAATCTTTTTCTTTTCCTGTACTTCCTGTTTTATATTTTAAGCACTCTGTCCTAGTTCGGATATATGGCTGTGGTTCAAAACATTTCTTTTCCTTCTATTCTATTTTGCATAAATGTTCAAAAGCATTACTGATTGAGCCACAATAACCCTTTTCATATATTGCTTTTACTGTCTTACTTTTACTCCATCCGGAGTTTAAACACTGGATTATGAAGTCATAAAAAGGATCCAGTTTACTTTGTCTGATTCCATACATACTTAATTCTTTTGGATCGCCCTCGCGATATTTAGCAATTGTATTCCGACCGATTCTCATCCGCCTTACAATTTCACGATAACTACAACCTTCTTTTAAATACTTCTGTATCTGGCAGATCATTTGATAACGTTTTTCTGAAAATCCTAGACAGTTATCCACATTCGATTCGATTTTTTTTACACGGTTGTTCCAAATCCGTGGATTTATTAGCATGTGGGATATTTATTGCTGCTGGCAGTTCATGATTTAAAGCTTTTTTGACTGCTTCCAGAAGATTTTGGTGCAGGTGAAATCTGTCTGCAACCTGCATTGCATCCGGTAATTCCTCTGCAATCACTTTTGCATATGCACTTGCCCTATCACGTGTAACAACCTTGATATTTTTGTTATGCTTAAGCCATTCCCTGAGTGTATCTCCGTTTCTTCCATCTAATAATATAACTGGTTCATGTGTCTTTTCGTCTACAATAATGGTTCCATAAGTATGTCCCTTTTTATATGCAAAATCATCTACGCCTATCACATCACCTGCTTCTGGGTCCGGAAAAGAATCGTATCGTTTTAGAAGTAATCTGATTACTGTATCCCCGCTGATCTTAATCCCTAATGTATGACAAATGCGGGCGCACCCTTCACAACTGGTTTCCAATGCTAATGTACATATGAAATCAGCACATCGTTCTGTCATACGGCTGTACGTATTAAGAAATCCACGAAAGGTTTCCGCAAATGAAGTGACTTCGCAATCAGCGTTTATGCACTCATACTCATGGGAAGAAATTTCAAGCTGAACTCTTTTTCCAAGAATCGGTAAATCCTGAACCTTACGACGATACATTCCATGGTACTTATTTGTGGCGCAGTTGCATTTAGGGCAACTGCAGGTCTTGGATATTGATTTCATTTGTATTATAATTTTATCTTTTTGTTGCCTGATATCTACTATTTTCAGTTCTTTTTCCGGATAAAATGTATCTAAACATAGCTTATTGCCTGATTCCATCATCTAATAATCTCCTGAAGAATACTACAATGATTATAATGCATGCATGACAATGTTTAAAGACAGAAAACGGATATTTGCGGAAGAACCCGCCACCGCAGAATATTCACCGTCAGTACAGGAAAGTTACAAAGACAAAAAGTGTGTTCCCAAGTGATACAGCCCTTGAAAAGATGCTGTTCCTTGCGAGTAGAAATGTAACAAAGAAGTGGACTCAGCGTTATCGGAACTGGGATCAGGTGTTGAACCAGCTGATCATTTTATACGATGAAAGACTGACAGCATACCTGTAAACAGAAAACAGGAGTGGATGTAAACACATCCGGCTCCTGTCTTCACCTTATCCCTTCGGCATTTATAGTATTCCCAGAAAATCCCACCTTATTCCTGAGGCCGGGTGTGGGCAGAGCCCACGAAAAAGGGATTGCTGATGCCGTTATTTGTGCTGCAAAAAATTTTGAAATTCATGTATAACCTGAGTCGAATAGGCAATACTATTACCAGCTAAATAATTCGACAGCAAAAAATCCAAAATTCGGACAATACAATTATACATATCTGGTTCTTATCAAAGAAGATTTTTCGTCATAGACACAGAAAATTTTACGCCCTCAACACATGCCCTCGCCGTAACAAGCGAGGGCTTTTTTTGAACTCCAGGAGTTCGCTTTATTTCCGTTACAAACTATATACTTCCATCATGAGTCGTATTCCGACTTTCAGACCTTCCTCAAAAGCGGTCTTCTCCCATGTGCAGCACACCGTCCCCTGCC
>OGRN01000699.1_pt1 | contig 31404 bp, 32 predicted proteins | sample 1553401 | NCBI WGS metagenome assembly OGRN01 (sample SAMEA2580096, study PRJEB22360) | human gut metagenome | biome: human gut; feature: human-associated habitat; material: faeces | place: Denmark | collected 2008/2010 | reverse complement strand
CCCAGATAGATGGCCGGCCCCCGGGCAAGGCCCGCGGCTGCCGCCGCCGCTATTTTGCTGGCCTTTGCCATGCTGTTTGGCGGGCTGTATCTCTACAACCGTCTGGACGAGCCTCCATCTTATCCTGATTCCTATCGACAGGAGAATGGGCAGATGCTCCAGCAGCCAGGCGGGGTGAACCCCAACTATCTGCAGGGGAAACAGCGGGTGGTCTATGAGATTTTGTATGACCTGCTCCCCGATGGACAGGGGATGCAGATTCTCAGCGGAGAGGTGGCCTCCCCCCAGGCACTGGGGAGAAATGCCGGGGCCTCCCTGCTTTTGATGGGTCTGACCACGGCCCTCGGCCTGGGAGAATTCCGGCGGAAGGATTTGCGATAGAGGAGGGAGGCGTATGGTACCTTGGCTGCTGTGTGCCCTGCTGGGGGGATGGGGGCTGTATCTGCTGGGCAGGCTGTACTGCCTGCACCGGGCCATGGAGGCGCTTGCCGGCCAACTGACCGACTGGCTGGACCGGGACACCAACACCCTGCTCACCCTATCCCTGTCCCGGGACCCCTATGTCCGGCGGCTGACGTCTCAGCTCAACGGGCAACTGCGGCGTCTGCGCCGGCAGCGGCGCCGGTACCAGAATGGAGACCGGGAGCTCAAGGAGGCGGTGACCAACCTCTCTCACGATCTCCGGACCCCTCTTACTGCCATCTGCGGCTATTTGGAGCTGCTGGAACAGACGGAGCAGTCCTCCGTTGCCGCCCGGTATTTGGCCCAGATTCAGAATCAGGTGGAAAGGATGAAGCAGCTGACGGAGGAGCTCTTCCGATACTCTCTCCTCTCCACCGCCCAGCCTCTGGAGCGAGCGGATGTGATGCTCAACCAAGTCCTGGAGGAGAGTCTTTTGGCCCACCATGGGGCCCTAACCCAGCGGAACATTGTTCCGGACCTGGACCTGACCACTGTACCAGTGCGCCGTCAGTTGGACCAGGGAGCGCTCAGCCGGGTGTTTGCCAATATCCTCAGCAATGTCCTCAAGTACAGTGAGGGGGACTTGGCGGTGCGGCTGACTTCTGAGGGAGAGATCACTTTTTCCAATGCCGCTTCCGGTCTCACCCCCGTGATGGCAGGCCGCCTGTTTGACCGGTTCTATACGGTGGAGTCCGGCCGCCATGCCACAGGACTGGGGCTGACCATTGCCAAACACCTCACCGAGGCCATGGGGGGACGCATCCGGGCGGACTGCCGGGGAGGGCGGCTGACCATTGCCCTGTCCTTTCCGGCGGAACCTTCGAAAAGGGAGGGCGCCTCTTGTTCCACACCCTATTTCTGTGATACAATGTAAAAAACACCCTTGAGGAGGCGTGTGCCATGTATCAGCTTTCCAATTTCATCGACAACGACGACATCCGTACCCTGGCCCAGCTGGGACCCTTTCAAGTTATTGAATACCAGCGGGACCTCAGTGTCAGCCCGGACAGCGCCCAGACCGCTTATTTTAGCAGCGTTATGCATGTGCGCCGGCGGCAGGTCCTCTGTGATCTGAAACAAGCCAATATCACCCTTCAGGCCGGCGCCATGCAGTGGAGCGTGGGCAACGTCAACGCCACCACAGGGGTCAAGGGGGTAGGAGACCTGTTTGGGAAAGCCCTCCGGGGCAAGGTCACAGGGGAGTCCGCCATTAAGCCGGAGTACACGGGAGACGGCCTGCTGGTGCTGGAGCCTACCTACAAGCACATTCTTCTCCTGGACCTGGCCGACTGGAATGGCTCGATTGTCCTGGATGACGGCCTTTTTCTGGCCTGTGACGCCCGGCTGAAGCACAAGGCGGTGATGCGGTCCAACCTCTCTTCTGCGGTGGCGGGCAATGAGGGCCTGTTCAATCTGGGCATCACTGGCAACGGTGTGCTCTGCCTGGAGTCAGACTGTCCCCGGGAGGAGCTGGTGGAGATCACCCTCCAGGACGATGTCCTCAAGGTGGACGGCAACCTGGCGGTGGCCTGGAGCGGCAGCCTGAGCTTTACCGTGGAGCGGTCCGGCAAGACCCTGATCGGGTCTGCTGCCTCCGGGGAGGGGCTGGTCAACGTCTATCGGGGCACGGGGAAGGTCCTGCTTGCCCCGGTGTCTCCCACCGGCAGGGGTTAAGTGGAGAGCACAGCGGCGTTCGTGGGAACGCCGCTGTTTTTTTGAGGGGAAAGCAGACCCGCTGAAAAAAATAGGAAAGAGGGCTTGCACCGCTGGCCCGGTACGGTATAGAATAAAGAGGATATAAAGAAATCGGAATGAATCATAGGAGGGAGTGCTCTGCCAGGCAGAGGAGACAGATGAAAGGAACACATGATTTACGGCACGGGGTCCTCTGGAAGCAGATCCTGTTGTTTGCCCTTCCCATCGCCGCCACCAGTATGCTGCAGCAGCTCTTTAACTCTGCGGACGTGGCGGTGGTGGGACAGTTTTCTGCCCAGAAGGAGCTGGCTCTGGCCGCGGTGGGCAGCACCAGCTCCATTGTCAATCTCTACATCACCATTTTTACCGGCCTGGCTGTGGGAGCCAATGTGGTCATCGCCCGCCTGATTGGGGCGGAAGAGGAGGGGGAAGTGCGAAAAGCGGTCCATACCTCTCTGGTGGTGGCGGTTCTTTGCGGTGCGGTGCTGATGGTGGTGGGGGAGTGTCTGGCTGGACCATTGCTGCGGTGGATGGATACCCCGGAGAATATCATTCATTTGGCCCGCCAGTATCTGCAAATTTACCTGCTGGGCGCCATATTCCAAATGGTGTATAACTTTGAGGCGGCCATCCTGCGGGCCAACGGAGACACCCGGCGCCCCTTGCTCTGCCTGCTTCTCTCCGGCGGAGTGAATGTGGTGCTGAACCTGGTATTTGTCCTGCTGTTTCACATGGATGTGGCGGGGGTGGCCCTGGCCACGGTGATTGCCGACGGGGTGGGGGCGGGCCTGCTCTGGCACTATCTGCGCCGGGAGACCGGGCCGATCCGGGTGGAGCCCGCCTTGCTGCGCCTGGACAGGAAGCTGCTGCGGGGCATCCTGTATATTGGCATCCCGGCGGCCATTCAGGGGATGATGTTCAACATTGCCAATGTGATCATCCAGTCGGGGATCAACCGGCTGGGCTCGGATGTGGTGGCGGCCTCCACCATTGGCGTAACTGCGGAGATCTTTGTCTACTATCTGCTCAACAGCTTTGGCCAGGCCAGCATGACCTTCAACGGCCAGAATTACGGGGCGGGGAATCTGCGCCGGTGCCGGAGTGCCACCCGCTGGTGCCTGCTGCTGGGGGGAATCCTGTCGGAGGCCTTTGCGCTGCTGCTGGTGGTTTTTGGTCTGCCCTTTGCCGGGATCTACACTTCGGACGCGGGCATCGCCCTGCTGGCGCTGACGCGGATGCGCTGGGTGCTGCCTTTCCAGTTGTTCAATATGGTCATTGAGGTGATGTCGGGGACCCTGCGGGGGCTGGGGTACTCCTTCGTTCCCACCATCCTCTGCGCGGTGTTCGTCTGTGGGCTGCGTATTTTGTGGGTGGCCTTTGTCTTCCCCTTGATGCCCACCTTCCAGGGTCTGCTGCTGGTCTACCCTGCCAGCTGGCTGGCGGCAGGGGCAGCGGTAACTGTGGCCTACTGGGCGCTGAAGCGAAAGCTGCTGACGGAAAAACCGCCCCAGGCTCCGGTGGTGCCTTGACAAAAAAAGACCAGGAACCCACAAAGGGGTGTCCTGGCCCATTAGGATTCCTCTTTCAAGAATTCCCGCCGCAGGGTTTCGACGATGCTGCGTACCGTTTCCTGCTGACTTTCCGAGAGATCATCAATGTAGAGGGCGGCACGGTGCTCCATGCCCAAGATATAGTCAACGGAGGTCCGGTAGAGCAGCGCCAGATTCTCCAAAACGTCAATGCGGGGCGTGGCGATGTTTCGCTCATACGCACTGATCGCGGCGCGGTCCACCCCCAGCCGGTCGGCGACTGCTTTTTGCGATAATCCGCGCTTTTTTCTCAGGGCCTTTAGCCGCCAGCCACGATCGTAGATTTCCATTTTGGGACCTCCTGCGCTTGGGTTTTATCGTTGCAAATTATTGTACGGCACAGAGAGGAAACTATATGTAGCAAATATATGTATAAAAAGAAAATTATATTTTCTGTCCGAAGGAAGGAAACGTGAGGATTTATGGTAAAAATACTTTTCGTCTGCCACGGCAGGATTTACCGGGCATGATGAAAAGTCTCATATCGTCTCATAAGCCCCGTTTTTAAGCGTTTTTTGTGTTTCAATCTCAAATTTACCAAAGATTTACCAATATTTCTGGAGAGTCAGACTTGCAGATTCTAACACCAGAATAAGGAGAGCAATACTATGACTGAGATGAAGAAACATATTTATGATGAGAGCAATGGCCTTTGGTATGAACTCATTGGCGATTATTATATTCCGGTTCTTACCCTGTCCTCCGAGGAACAACGCCCCATTGGTAAATGGGGGCGGATGCACCGGGACTACCTCAAAGAGTATCGCCCGCTCTGCTACAATGACCTGATTCTGAGTGGTCAGTTCTGGACATATCTGGTTGTTCTGAACGAGCAAGCACAGAACCGCCTTGAAGTCATTATCGACCAGATGAAAGCATCTGAGGGCGTAACAGAGGAGCTGAAAGCAGCCGATCAGATGGCATGGGTCGGAGCTATGAACAGCATTCGCAACCGGGCAGAGGAAATCATCCTCCGGGAAATGATCTACGGGGAGGATGCGGTATGAAACTGTTAGAGGAATTTTGGTATGGCAACATTGAGCCTACAGAGTACGACACTTCTTCTAAGGAGTACAAAAAACTGCAAGAGCTGATCTGCAGGAATGAGGAAAAGCTCAAAGCTACCATGACGGATGAGCAGAGAGAATTGTTCGAGAAGTACACCGATTGTGCAAGGGAGCATCAGACCATCACGAATTGCCTGATCTTCCAGAATAGCTTTAGGTTGGGTACCAGGATGATGTTGGAAGTCATGGAAGAATAACCGAATATGAAAATCATAGCACTCATCGATTAGTTCGATGGGTGCTATTTTCTGCAGTCTGCAAAGCGTATCTCATTTTATTCGACGCAAAACTCACGATTTCAGGAGAAACTCTTGAAAAACAGCAAAACTGTGCTATAATATTTTTAATTATAATGTTTAACGGAGAGGTGCTATGTCAGTTAGTTATGATAAGCTCTGGAAGCTTCTTATTGATAAAAAGATGAATCGCACGGAACTCAAGGATTTATCCGGGATCAGTTTTAATGTGCTTGCCAAGATGGGGAAAAACGAATTTGTCTCTATGGAAAGCCTTATGAAGATTTGTGCCACTCTCAATTGTAATGTAGGCGATATTGTAGATTTTTTACCAGAAAGTGAGGGACTGCAGGAATGACACCAGAGATGCTGGCTACGCTAACCGAACAAGTTGCCGAGCTTGTTCAGACTTACAGTAATAATTATCTGCAATTCCAGAGAGCAACCTATAACGAGACTCAAGTCCGTGTTGATTTTGTAAACCGCTTCTTCAAACTTCTTGGATGGGATGTAGATAACGAACGTGGATTGCCACAACACTTGCGTGAAGTTACCCATGAGGCTACCGTAGTTGTAGAGGAAGACGGCGTCCATCGCAGCAAAAAACCAGATTATTCTTTCAAGGTCGGTACGGAAGTCCTGTATTTCCTTGAGACAAAGAAACCTGCGGTAAACCTTACTATCGATGCAGCTCCGGCGTTCCAGTTGCGCAGATATGGATGGAGCGGAAACTTAAAAGTCTCAGTGTTGACCAATTTCACCGATCTATATATCTATGATTGTTCTGTTCGTCCGAGAGAAGGCGATGACATTGGTATCGCAATGATTGCTCACTACCACTTCGACGAGTATGTGGAACGTTTTGAGGAAATTTACAACATGCTGTCCAAAGAAGCAGTCTTGACTGGACAGTTTGACCGTCATTTCGCTAATATTCAAGGGGCTCTTCGTCGTGAACCGTTCGATCAGTATTTCTTGGATCAGATTAGAACCTGGCGAATGATGCTTGGTGAGGATATTCTGTGCAACAATCCAAACGTTGATGCAGAAACACTCAACATTTTCGTCCAGCGAGTGCTTAATAGAACAATTTTCCTTCGCATTTGTGAGGATAGATGTTTCGAGAACTATGAGTCACTGAAAGCTATTACGACATACCAAGATCTAAGAACAATGTTCGCTGCAGCAGACCAGAAATACGATTCAGGCTTATTTGAACTCTTAGAAGAGGATCGTCTTACGGTGTCTGACTCAGTTATTATCGAGATATTTCAAAGCCTGTATTACCCAAATAACTCCTATGAGTTTGGTGTAATTGACCCGTATATTATTGGTCAGATTTACGAACTGTTCTTGGATGAGGCGCTTGTAATTCGAGAAGATGGGCATATTGAGACGCAAGAAAAGCCCGAAGTAGTTGACTCCCAGGGTGCAGTCAACACCCCAAAAAACATCACCGATATTATTATCGAAGAAACGCTCCGCCCCTTGTATGAAAATAGAACTCCCGAAGAAGTGGCTCAGTATCGCATTGCAGATATTTGCTGTGGGTCTGGCAACTTCTTGCTGTCGGCGTTTGAATACATCGTAAACTATCATATTGAGTATTATCGAAACCATGATAGAGAAAATGCCGAGCGAAGAGGCGATATTTATCAACTGGCTGGCAGTACAAACTATATACTTTCTTACGAGAGAAAACGCTCCATTTTGAAAAATAATATCTTCGGTGTTGATATTGACCCTCTTGCTGTAGAAGTATCAAAGTTTAGCTTGCTGCTAAAAGCATTGGAAAATTCGTCCTTGGAGGAGGCAGAAGCTTTTCATCAGCGTACCAATCAACGCATCCTTCCTAATTTGGACGAGAATATCAAAAATGGCAATAGCCTTGTGAATATGGCTTATGCTCGTTTTGATCGATCTGTTTATCAGAATGTTTCCTTGATGAACAAATTAAAGATGTTCGATTGGAATGCTGAGTTTGGCAACCGAAAGTTTGATGCAATTATCGGTAATCCGCCCTATATTCGTGTGCAGAATATGGTGCACTATTCCCGAGAAGAGTATGATTTTTATAAGAGCAACCATTCTCCCTATGTAACCGCACAAACTGATACGCTCGATAAGTATTATCTGTTTATTGAAAAAGGACTTACACTGTTAAACGATGGTGGAATGCTGGGTTATATCGTCCCACACAAGTTTATGAATATCAAGTCAGGCGCTAAATTGAGAGAATTGCTTTCTTCCAATTCCAGCGTTAAGAAAATTCTGCATTTCGGAACTCATCAAGTTTTTGAAAACAGAAGCACTTACACCTGCATTTTGGTATTATCTAAGCAAGGCCATGAAGAATTCCAAATTGGCTTTGTTCAGGATTGGAATCGGTTCCTATTCAATCATGATACAGAATGCCTGACCTATCCGGCTGCTTATATCAGTGGTCAGCCGTGGTCGTTTTTGCCTCAAAATATTGTTGCACATTTGGAAGAGATTTCGCAATCTTGTGTTCCCCTTTCCTCTTTGGTTGACATTTTTGTTGGTGTTCAAACAAGTGCTGACCAAATCTATATTATCCACGCTGATCGTGAAGACGAGAATTTCATTTACTCGCACGATAGGCAGGGACGTGAGTTCCAGATAGAGAAAGGGATTCTGCGTAAGAGCATATATGACACACAGCTTGTCAGTTACGAGAAAATTGAAGCAAACAGCTACATCATATTCCCGTACAAGGCGGTAAACGGAAGACCTGTTCTATATAGTTTGGCAGAAATGACAGAGGATTTCCCTCATGCGTTAGCATATTTGAATTGCTTCAAAGATAAGCTGGATGAACGCAATATGCCTAGACGTACTACTGAAAATTGGTTTGCGTTCGGACGTAGTCAATCTTTAAAACGTTTCCTTGCAGGAGAACATCTCGTTTGGCCTGTGCTGTCAACAAGCTCAAATTATGTCTATGATAATGACATGGTTGTCTTTACTGGTGGAGGAAATGGTCCTTTCTATGGTATAGAAAAGAAAGCTACTTCTCAGGAATCTATTTTCTATATCCAGGCGATTTTGAACCATTGGTTAATGGAACTCCTTGTAAAAAGTAGAGCAAGCACCTTTAGAGGGGATTACTATTCTCATGGAAAGCAGTTTATTGCGACTCTGCCTATTTTCAAGATTGATTTTGATAACCCAGCCGAAGTTGCCAAGCATCAGCAGATTGTTGAGACGGTGCAAAATATTATGCAGTTAAAGGAACAATTAGCTTTTGCTCCTAATGCAGCTCGTCGTACAGTTTTGGAACACTCCATCACGGCAATCAATGCTGAATTAAATAGCGCAATCGATGAGCTTTATCAGGTAGAATCTCAGGAAGTCGAGGAACAGGTATGAAACCGATAGAAGGATATAACAAATTAAGAGGCGGATACTATACCCCCGACAAAATTTCTGAATTTATCGCAGAATGGGCTATCCGTAAAACATCAGATTCTGTTTTAGAGCCAAGCTGCGGCGATGGTAGTTTTTTGAGTGCCATAACTACTCGTTATAGAGAGTTGAGCGCTACAGATGAACAAATTCGGAACAATGTGCTTGGGATTGAGTTGGATGATATTGAGGCTGAAAAATCCGCACAGTATGGTACAACAGTAGTATGTAAAGACTTTTTCACATACTACCAGGATAATATTGAAGATCAAACTCAATTCGATGTGATAGTTGGAAACCCGCCGTTCATTCGCTATCAGCATTTTACAGAGGAATATCGTAAAATTGCATTTGCTTTGATGAACAGGCATGGATTTCAACCCAACCGTCTAACGAACATTTGGCTCCCATTCTTAGTGCTTTCTTGCAAGGCATTAAAGCCAACTGGTCGTGTTGGAATGGTTATTCCCGCTGAACTGTTTCAAGTTGACTACGCTGCTGAAGCAAGACAGTTCCTCAGTACGTTTTTTGATAAGTTAACACTTGTTACATTTAAACGACTGGTCTTTGATGACATACAGCAGGAAGTTATTCTTCTGCTGGGTGAAAGAGGCTGTAATAAACATGGCATTCGTGTCGTAGAGCTGGAAGACATGTCAGATTTGATCGCACGAGGTCAAACTTGCTTGGAGAATACCGAGTTTAAGGAACTCGACCATAGCCGTGACAAATGGGTAAAATATTATTTATCCAGCGAGGAGTTAGAACTGCTGAAACGACTCAATAATGATCCGAGGATTTCTGATGCCACTGACTTGTATGAGGTAAATGTTGGTCTCGTAAGTGGTGAGAATGACTTTTTTGTCATGAACCAGGCAACGGTAGAAGAATTCAATCTTCAGCAGAGTGTCATCCCTATTATTAGCCGTTCCGAGCAGTTAAAAGGTGTGCAATTAACAAATGAGGATTACAACAATCTGATTGAGTTAGGAAAAAAGGTATTTTTCTTTGCTCCCGGAAACGAGGAATTTGATGCCTTGACTGATGAACAGAAGGCATATATTCAGTGGGGTGAAGGAAAGGGCTTCAACAAAAATTATAAATGTCGCATAAGACCAAGATGGTATCATGTTTCACAGACTTGGCGTGCCGATGCATTTCTAATTCGTCAGGCGCATTTGTATCCGAGGATGATTTTAAACGAGGAAAAAGCACTCGTTACTGATACTCTTCACAAGGTAAGATTCTTAGAGGACATTGATGGAAAACAAGTTGCAGCGGCCTTTTTGAATACATATACGCTCGCTCTTAGTGAAACTCTTGGCAGAAGTTATGGCGGAGGAGTCCTTACCTTTGAGCCAGGAGAAATGCGAAAAATTCGCATTCCTATGCAAATGGCAGACCAATTAGATCTTCAAAAGATTGATGATTGGCAACGCCAAGGCGAGATCGATAAGGTTTTGGAATATACAGACTCCATTTTGCTTCGCAAGAGTTTAAACTTAACAGAGCATGAAATCGAACTGCTGCATAGTATTTGGAAAAAGATGTGTGATCGAAGAATGAGTCGGAAGAATCAGAAAAAATAAAACTTTTGGTTGCAGTCAGCCAAGCAGTTTGATGACTGCTCGACTGACTGCAATATTTTCGATTATCACATTAGCGAGGAGAAACATATATGAACATTTCATCTGTATGTATACAAAACTTCAGGAAACTATATCAATGTCATATTGATTTCAGTAACGATACGACACTCTTTGTGGGGGCAAACAATAGTGGTAAAACTTCTGCGATGGATGCACTGGGAAAGTTTTTGGCGGGGCGACCTTTTGCTTTTAATGATATTACTATATCTAACCGTGAGCTGATCAACCAAATAGGAAAACAGTGGGAAACAGTAGATTGCGAAAAACCTAATTCGCTTTCTGAATTGGGTAAATTGCTACCTTCTCTGGATGTTTGGCTGAACGTAAATCCTCAGGATATACATTATGTTGTGGGTATCATTCCAACATTGAAGTGGCGAGGAGGAAGACTTGGTGTCCGTTTAATCTATCAACCTCGGAAAATTGAAGGATTATTCACGGAATATCGAGAATCTTTCTTTTCTGCCAGAGAAACTGAGAAAGCATGTGCTGATGAAAAGAAAATTCGTTTATTTCCGAATAGTCTTTGTGAATACTTAGAAAGGTATTTCACCTCATCTTTTGTGGTGAAATCCTATATTTTAGATCCTGAAAAATTTGACGCAGATTCGCCGCAAGAAACGGAATTTGGAATGGAATGCTTAGTGGACAACCCATTGACGGCAATCATACGTATTGACACGATAGGTGCACAACGCAACTTATCTGATCCCGATAAACACGATGGAACTGACTCTGATAGAACACGGCTTTCTACTAAAATTCGGAGTTACTACGATAAATACCTTGATCCAGAAAAAACACCGTTGCCAGAGGATTTAGAGATACTGGCAGCAACAGAACAAGCTCGAAAAATCTTTGATAGCAACCTTGAAAACAAGTTTAAGCCTGCAATTAAAGAATTAGAGGAACTTGGTTATCCCGGGATTGCCAATCCACGTATTACAATTACAAGTAAAGTTACAACAACTGAAATGTTACGGCACGACTCTGCAGTACAATATTCTCTTGGCGAAAAAGATGATGGGCTGATATTGCCAGAAAAATACAATGGTCTTGGCTATCAGAATTTGATTTCTATTGTATTTGATTTAATATCATATCGAGATGGTTGGATGCGAGTAGGAAAGTCTGGAACAAAAGACGAGATAATTGAGCCATTACATCTCGTGCTCGTCGAGGAGCCAGAAGCTCATCTACATGTACAAGTTCAACAGGTCTTTATTCGCAAAGCTTATAGCGTGCTGCGCAACCATGAAAAGCTTGGGAAAAGTGATGCGTTTTCTACACAACTTGTAATAAGTACACATTCAAGCCATATTGCACGAGAAGAAGAATTTGCAAATTTGCGGTATTTCAAACGCTTACCTAAGGACTTTGAGGGCAAAGTTGCAACATCTAAAGTCGTAAATCTTTCTGATGTTTTTGGTAAAGATGATGCAACGAAACGTTTTGTTACAAGATATTTGCAGACGACCCACTGCGATTTGTTTTTTGCTGATGGGGTCATTTTAGTTGAGGGTTCAGCGGAACACATGCTGTTGCCGCATTTTATTAGGAATAAGTATCTCAAATTAAATCAAAGATACATTACAATTCTCAACATTAACGGAAAACACTCTCACAGGCTGGCACCCTTAATTGACAAACTCGCTCTTCCAACTTTGGTTATAGCTGATTTGGATTCGGCGGAACCAACTGGCCACCACAAGAAAGCTGAGCCGGTTAGAAAACAAGGATTGATTAGTGGGAATTATGCCATAACAGATTGGCTTATTAAGAAGAGACTAATTGACGATCTAATCGACTTGCCTGATAGTAGTAAAGTATTCTCTATGCAATCCATTTGCCATTATCAAATCCGTATTGCATATCAGACTCCAATTAAAATTTGCTACCAAAACAAAGAGATAGAGGCTTTGTCAAGAACCTTCGAAGACAGTCTAATTTATTCGAACTGGGATACATTCGAAGGAATGTCGGTCTCTGATCCAGGGCAACTTATTAGGAAATTGAAAGAGGGATTTGATAACAAGGATTCTTTTGAGACAATTAAAAGCAAAATATTCGAAAGTCTTAAGCAGTCGGATGTTAAAGCGGAATTCGCCTTGGACTTAATCTATTCAATCGATCCCAATATGATGGTGGTTCCTCAATATATTGACGAAGGATTGAAATGGTTGGAGGACCTTCTGTGTGAGGAGGAAAATGGATGGAAGAACCTATGAAAACGTCTCAGGTCATATCTGACGATCACGTCGATGACCATGTTGATGATGAGATACGAAAATGCTTTATGTCAGAGCCACCAAAAAGCTTTTTTATGTTTGCCGGCGCAGGGTCTGGAAAAACTCGCAGCCTAATAAACACTCTTGAATTTCTATCTGCGGAAAAGAGTGAATATTTGGCAGAACACGGCAAGAAAATTGCTATTATTACATACACCAACGCTGCATGTGACGAGATTAGTAGGCGTCTTCAATACAAACCTATTTTTCACGTCTCTACTATCCATAGTTTCTTATGGGATCTTATTAAGAATTTCCAAGTGGATATTAGGCGGTGGGTAGAAGAATCTATTCAAGGAGAAATATCGGAGATTCAATCCAAACAAATCGGAAGATCTGCAACACATAGCAGAGACGAAAAAATCAAAAAGAAAAAAGAGCGTTTGGAAAAGATAAAAAATATAAAACGATTCTCTTATAACCCAAACGGTGATAATGTGGGTATCGACTCTTTAAGTCACGAGGAAGTAATTAAAATCGGTGCAGAATTTATCTCAACTGAAGAGACAATGAAGAAAATTCTGGTAAATAAATATCCTGTTCTCTTGATTGACGAAAGCCAAGATACTAAGAAGGAGCTTATCGATGCACTGCTTATTGTATATAAGGAGAAGAAAGATCAGTGGGCAATAGGAATGTTCGGAGATACCATGCAGAAGATTTATCAAGATGGAAAAGATCGCTTGGAAGAAGCCATCCCATCAGACTGGGTACGTCCAGTCAAAGTGATGAATCACAGAAGTTCTAAAAGAGTTGTTACTTTGGCAAACTCTATTCGAAAACTATCCGATGACAAAATGCAAAGATCAAGAAGCGATGCTGCAGAAGGTTTTGTACGGCTTTTTCTTGCTAATTCAAGTAGCGATAAAGAATCTACAGAAAAATCAGCAGCAAGAATAATGGCGGAACTGTCTTCGGATCAAAGTTGGCTTACAGATGATGGATACGAATGCCTAATTCTCGAACACCATATGGCTGCCAGTCGCTTTGGATTTGCTAATCTATACTCTGCGCTCGATGAGTGTAAGCTATTCGGTACTGCTCTACGCAAGGGAGAAATTCCTGAGATTTCCTTTTTATCAAATACTGTTTCACCGCTTATTAAAGCACACAAAGCAGATAACGCATTTGAGGTTTCAAGACTTATCCGCAAAAGCTCTCCACTTCTTAGCAAGAAATCTATGTCAGCCAATATAGGTGCACAACAGGAAATGTTGGAAAAGGCTGAACAGGCATCCGCATCACTATTTGCTTTATGGGACAATGACGCAAATCCTTTATGTATTGAAGTTCTTAAAAACATCAATGCATTTGGCTTATACGAACTAACCGAAAGAACAAACGATATTCTTGACGAAAACTATGTTGGAGACGATCCAAAGGTTATTGCATTGAAAAAAGCGCTATCTGTTCCATTTGATGAAATGGAGCGGTATGCTACATACGTTTCTGACAGCAGTCGTTTTGCTACACACCAAGGTGTAAAAGGCTTGGAATTTCCAAGAGTGATGGTTATTTTAGATGACACAGAATCACGAGGTTTTTTATTTAGCTATGAGAAACTATTTGGCGCAAAAAAGCAAACTGCAACTGACTTAAAAAATGAAAAAGAGGGGAAAGATACCAGTAATCGCAGAACGGCAAGGTTATTCTACGTTGCATGTACCAGAGCAATGGAAAGTTTAGCGGTAGTTGCATACTCTGATAATCCCGAACTCGTAAAAAATACAGCTCTAAACAACGGCTGGTTTTCGGAAGACGAAATACAAATCATTGAAACCCAGAGTGTTCTCTGAGGTACTGCGTCTATTCTTGGCGTTGTTGTAGCGAAATGTATAGGAGTTGTGGGCAATTTGAGATGCTCATGGCTCATAAAAAATGAGCAAGCGACACAAATGGGAAGGATAAAACGTGTGAGCTACATGGATAAAATTCTAAGAGAACTTATTGCAACGCTTCCTACATCTCCGACAGTGTTAGATAAATCGAATATTGGAAAAATACATAGGTATATTCCGGTTCCGACAGATTACAAAATCCTGTGGGCCGATATTGGGAGCTTCGGCGGATATCCGGCAGGTGTTGTCATTACAGATCGGGCAATGATTGTTAAGGCATCACGAGAAGAGGCAAAGAATAACAAGACTCAAATTAAAGAGGAAAACAAAAAGAAGAATTCAAAGGAAAAGGTAAAAGCTCCGAAGACAATTTATCAAATCATTCCGTGGGAGTATTACTCACCAGAAGATTATGATATTGCTGCGTTGAAGGATGATAAAGGCCATGTCCGCTATGTTCTCAAGGCAGGAAAAACAGAACTTGCACAGTTTAGTAGCAAGGGACTTTATATCATGCTAACGGCATACAAGAAGAAGTCAATCGAGGCCAGAGAAGCAGCTGAAGCTACATTTAGTGCCATTAACACGATCAATGTTGAAGGCGTGATGTTTAGTGCGGCATATGGAGCAGGCCAAACGAAAACAGGTCACGGTATTTATGCAGAAGAGGCCGGGGCTATTTTAGACAAATTAGCTGGCGAGCAGTCCGCAGTTGTTGGACGAGATAATGCTAAAAACGGTCCTGACAAGATTGTGGATTCGGCCCCAATTCAGTGCAAATATTGTAAGCAAGCATACAACTCTGTTGATGCCTGCTTTAAAAAGAATTCACAGACAGGGACGAAAAGCTTCCGGTATTATGATCTGAATGGATACGCTATGAAGGTGGAAGTTCCTGCAGATCAATATACTCAAGCAATTGAGTATATGAAGATTCGTATCAAGGGTGGTCAAGTACCGGGGGTAAGTGATCCAAATGCGGCTTATGATATCATTCGTAAGGGAAAACTAACGTATAACCAAGCGTTGAATCTGGCCAAGGCAGGAACCATTGAATCTATTACTTTTGATGCGTACACAGGTGCAGTGAATTGCGTGTCTGTTTTTGGTATATCCGCTGTTGTCTCTTTTGCACAGACCTATTGGGTAACTAAGGATTATAAGAAAGCGGCAAAAAGTGCAATCTTCACAGGCATCCAGGTCTATGGTATGGCTTTTGCGGGTGGTATCATCGCATCACAGCTTTCCAGAACGGGTCTGGTATCTGCACTAAATCCGTTAGCAACGGAAATTAGCAAGTCGATTAGTCCTCAGGTAGCTCAAGAGATCATCAACGCTTTCAGAGCAATCGCAGGTAAAAAGGCGATCTATGGAGTAGCAGTACAAAAGAGTTTTGCTAAGTTTTTGGGCTCTACAGCGATTACGCAAAGTGTGATGTTTATTGTGTTTTCCGTGCCTGATACCTTCAAGGTTTTCAATGGTAAGATTTCTGGGTCACAATACTGGAAAAATATGACTTCACTATTTGCATCGTTCACAGGTAGCATTGTAGCAACGACTACAGCGGGCGCACTAATCGGAAAAACCTCCGGTGAAAAAGTTGATAAGAAAGTCGGTGCAGCAATTGGCATGGGTGCTGGTGTAATTGGTGGAGCCATTTGCGGAACAGCTGCCAAAGGAATAGGTAATCTTATTCATGAAGATGATGCGGTGATAACAGCAAGGTTGTTCAATAGTGTTCTGCTTAATCAATTTATGAATAATATGCTCACATCGGAAGAACAAGATTCTGTAATCAAAGTGTTGGATGATGACGAAAAACGATTGCGTCAGCTACAGCAAGACCTGCGAAAATCCGAAACCCAGGAAGCGGATATTATTAAATATCTTGACCCGATAATCAAAGCTGCTATTAAAGAAAGAAGCACTATCGGTCTTGCTGCTGAACAGGAAATGGAAGAAAACATTAAATCTGTCGTTTTGAAAGGAGAGTTGGCATATGGTCTGTGATTGTTGTGGTAGAAGAAAGAAGATATTTGAGTCATTTGCTGCTGTAAAGCATGGGCAGACACAAATGAATTTTTGTGTCGATTGTAATGATTTGGCCTATAAGATTAGAGATGATGCTAACGAACAGAATAGCGATAGCTATGAGAAGCACCTAAAAGAATGGAAGAAAAGAGCAAAGAAGCCAACGGAAACATTTCTGGAATGGCAGCAAGTTTTTTTGACCTCTCTCGAAAAAACCACAGATAAGGACAAAGCATAAAAAGAGCCACGGCTGCTACTCAGTTTTGGAGCAACAGCCGTGGCTTTCATTATGAATATCTAAGTACGATATTATTTCCGTTTTCTTTTTCCCTTGCCATGGGTCATACTGCCTTTACCACGCTGGCTGATCGGGCTGTTCATGTGCTTGGACAGTTTCAATACCTCAATCAAATTTGCAAACTGCTCCATAGTAAGTGCATCGTAGTCAATGCCAAGGTTGGCGAGGAACAGACGGGCCTTCTTTTCTTCGGCACTGCCCTTGTAGTCCATGGCATCCTGTAATTGTTTCTGCACTTCCAGAGCGGCGCAGCTCTCGTCAGCTGTGGTTGCGTCCTTGCGATGTGTATCACGAATATCATGGAGGATTCCGGTCAAATCCTTGGAGACTACATGACCGAAATACTCATCTTCCTGCACCTGTGCCAGTTCCAATGTGCGTAGATACAAGTCCTCCTGATCGTTTCCTTTTTTCTTAATCACAGATTGCCGGACAGCTTCCATGGTGGCATTCATGTTTGTGATCCGCATATCTGCAATGCGGTCAACATAGATTTCTGCATCCAGCATCATGCGCTGAAAATCTTTGTGGCAGATCATTTCAGAAAGCAGCCGGTGATTGAAGTTCCCGGAAGTTAATACAGTAATTGCATCATCACTCATATGCAGAGCGTCCAGCTCTGTGTTTGGGTGATTTTTATTTTCTGTCAGACCCAGCAGATAGTCCGTGGACACGCCATAGAACTTGGCGAGAGTTTGGATTGCAAAGGGGCTGATGTCTTTTGCAGTTTCATCGGATTCATATTTTCCGAGAGCGGCACGGGACAAGCCGGTGCGTTCTGCTAATTCTTCCAGTGTCAACTTAACACCTACAACACGCAGATCTTTCAATCTTTCCTGAACAGTGAGTTTCGGTTGCATATTTCATCTCCATTTCTATAAGCGTGGAAATCCACGCATTTTTACGCTCTTTTCCAACCTTTTGGATATACGGGAGAGCGCGTCTTTTTTCGCTAAACTGTACTTGTAAATCACCGATGCGCCTTGAAAACTGAATGACCGTCCGAATGGGATATGTCCCCCAGCGAAGTATCGCCACGACTGCGAAAAGCACGAGCGTACCAACGGGGCGAAAACGCCGGGAAGATCTCCGGGTAGGAACGACATTCGGGCAGAACGGCACTCAAAAATCATGGGTCAAATTCAAACCATGTGAAATTAGCGAAAAAACCACTCTTTTTGTGTTGCTATCTATACCAATGAGTGATGCACTCAACAGCGTACAGAGTACGGCATAGAATGAAGGTTTTCGTTATTTCACAAAAAGCCACATTAAACAGCGAAAAGGGATACTGCCCCTTATGGACAGAGCATCGTTACGGAAATTCTGAACGAAAAGCAATTTTCTATTTCTGTCACGAAGAACTGAACTGTAGTTGCTGTTTAATAAAAAAATTATACCATATCACGAACAAAAAAGAATGGAGGAAATGTGAATATGAAAAAGAAAAAGTCTGAAATGTATCGAAACGAGATCAAGTCCTATATCGTTCGGGCTGGCATGACCATGAGCGAGGTGGTAGATTATCTGGCAGACGAGTACGAATGGAGCAGTAGCGTTCCCAATTTATCCGGTAAGTTGAAACGTGGAAGCCTGCGCTACGGCGAAGCGGTGGAGCTGGCTGACGCTCTGGGATATGACATTGTTTGGGTGAAACGGGGGTGATGTGATTGGCGAATGAGCAGTTGGAAAAATTGAAGCACCAGAAGTATGTAGCCGAGAAAAAGCTGACCGCAGCCAAGCACAAGGAGAAGCGATTGCAGAGCGAGCTGAAACGGCTGACCCGAAGCGAGAGAACCCATCGGCTTTGCACTCGTGCCGGAATGTTGGAGACCTTTTTGAAAGAGCCGACCGTCCTAACCGATGAGGATGTGATAGAGCTGCTGACCTTCATCTTCCAGAGCGAAGCGGTTCAAAAGAAGCTGAATCTGCTGATTGAGAGCCGGAGAGAAACGCAGGAAGCGGACGAGGGAGAAAACCCTTGACGGAGACAAGGGCGCAATTATACACCACCTAAAGATGGTGATTGCGTTCTGCCGAAAGCCCATTGCATGGAGCTTGATGATTTCCGCAAAAGTCCCTTGCTCCATTCATCCAGAGGAAGCTACACTTCCCCTGCGCTGGCTTTGCCAGCTACCCCTTTGTGGACTTGCCGCCGAGGAACGATTGCAAGCAATCATTCCCCGACAACAAGTGAATATCCCCCCTCGACCGTACTGAAAAGTATCGGTCTTTTTTTGTACCATCGAGGAGGATACAATGAATGTATTTGAAGCGGTCAAGCAGACCGTAACCACCCGACAAGCAGCAGAGTGCTACGGCATCTATGTCAACCGGGCAGGAAAAGCTAACTGCCCTTTTCACAATGATCGAACACCCAGCATGAAAGTGGACAAGCGATTCCATTGCTTCGGCTGCGGTGCCGATGGAGATGTGATTGATTTTACGGCACAGCTATATGGGTTAGATGCAAAGTCCGCCGCCGAAAAACTGGCTGCGGACTTTCAAATCCCCTATACACATTACAAAAGAAAGGAAACAGTGAAAAAGACGATCAGAGAGAAATCGGAGGAGCAAATGTACCGGGAATTGGAAGCCAGATGCTTCCGGGTATTATCAGATTATTTTCATCTGCTCCGGCATTGGGAACGAGCATACGCCCCGAACCTGGAGGATGAAACATGGCATCCATTGTTCGTGGAAGCCCTGCAAAAGAAAGACCACATCGAGTATTTACTGGATGTGCTACTGTACGATTCCATTGAGGAGCGTGCGGCGCTTATAAAAGAATACGGAAAGGAAGTGATGAAACTTGAACGGCGATTATCAGAGCTTGGCACCGGAGCTGAGAGAGAATTTGAAGATGTTGGCAGAGAACCGGCTCTGCCAGACCCCGGAGGAAGTCAGGGAGCTTCTGGAGGTGAACGATAAAGGGCAGGTAAAGAATACCATGCAGAATGTGTATCAGGTCTTTCAGTCCGATCCGGTACTGCATGGAGCCATCGGCTATAACATCCTCACCGGGCGCATTGACATCTGCAAGCCCCTGTGGTGGGAACGCACCGCCTCTGCCATGAGTGACACGGATTTCAATTACCTCATGCTGTATCTGGAAAAACGATACGGGCTGAACAACGAAAACCGCATCCGAAGGGCGCTGACGGTGGTTGCACACCAGAATCAATACCACCCGATCCGGGAGTATCTGAACCGTTTGGAATGGGATGGCACAGAACGCATCCCCTATGTGCTTCATCACTTCCTGGGTGCAGAAATATGTGCGTATGGCACCGAAGTCATGCGGCTGTTTCTGTTGGGAGCCATTCACCGGGTATTCAGACCGGGCTGCAAGTTTGAACTGATGCTCTGTCTGGTAGGCGGACAGGGGGCGGGAAAATCTACCTTCTTCCGATTTCTGGCTTGCAAGGATGAGTGGTTCTCCGATGACCTGAAGAAGATTGATGACGATAATGTGTTCCGTAAGATGCAGGGACACTGGATCATAGAAATGTCAGAAATGATTGCCACAGCAAACGCACGGAGCATCGAGGATATTAAATCGTTTCTGAGCCGATCCAAGGAAACCTACAAGGTTCCCTATGCAACGGAGCCGGAGGATAGGCTACGGCAATGTGTGTTTGGCGGTACTTCCAATGCGCTGGACTTCCTTCCCCTTGATCGCAGCGGAAACCGCCGCTTTCTTCCCATCATGGTACATCCCGAACGGGCAGAGGTACACATTCTGGAAGATGAAGCTGCATCCCGGCAGTATATGGATCAGCTATGGGCAGAAGCCGTGGTCCTTTACCGGCGAGGAAAGGTGCAGCTGAAACTGTCCAGAGAAATGAACGAACAGTTGGTTTTACTGCAAAAGCAATTCATGCCGGAGGACACCAAGGTGGGCGTGATACAGGCGTTTCTGGACGATTTTGATGGAGATATGGTCTGTTCCAAGCTGCTCCATCACGAAGCTCTGGGACGCTTCGATGAGCCGAAATCGTGGGAGATACGGGAAATCAACGAGATTATGAATCAGTCTGTGACAGGCTGGATTCCTTATCCCAATCCCAGAAGTTATAAGAAGTACGGCAAGCAAAGGGGCTGGATGCGTGGAAACGAAACGGTGGAAGCCGGGACAAGCCCCTTGGACGGCTTCCGTGAATTGACTGAGGAAGAATGCAGCCAGATGGAGCTGCCGTTTTAAGAAAGTAGCATGGTTTCCTGTTTCATATCCAGTCCGTTGCCATATCGGTTTCCGGGAAAAGCTTTGTTCCGCAAGGCTTTTTCTTCTCTGGAAACAAAGACAACAAAGAAATTCAAGAAAAACCAAAATAGCAAAGACAACTGCCGCAAGGAAGAATCTGGTTTTTAGAAGCCGGTTTCCGGTTTCTGTTTCCGTTTCTCCCTTGCCCGGCTTTGGGAGATATTGAAATGAACGCAGCACAGAAAAAAGCAGGGGGCGGAACGACCCATCCCTGCACAACGAATTGATATATGGAGGTAAATGCCTATGGCGAATAGCAAGAGCAATGTGAGCGAGAAGAACTGTTTTGACATTCCGGTGTGGCGCAGATACACGCTGACCATTGAAGAAGCAGCTGGCTACTATCACATCGGTGAGGGGAAACTGCGGATGCTGATCGACCAGAACCCGCACGAAGATTTCTATGTTATGAACGGAAATCGGGCGCTGATCAAGCGGGAGAAGTTCGAGCGGTATCTGGATCAGGCCACCGCAGTATAAATTCCGAAAAAATAATACGGCAGAACTGCCGTTTTCCAATGATACAACTATACTGAGAGCCAGATTTGTGATACAATGTTATCACAAGTCTGGCTCTCCTTACTTGAAAGGAGAGATTCCATGAGCGAAAAAAGACGAGACAATCGAAACCGGATTTTGCGTGAAGGTGAATACCAGCGTACAGATGGGAGGTATCGTTACCGATATATTGATGAGGATGGTAAGGAGAAGAATGTATACAGTTGGCGTTTGGACAAGAATGACCCGACTCCCATGGGTAAGAAGCGAGAGCTTTCGTTGAGAGAGAAGGAAAAGCAGATTCAGGCGGATCTGTTTGACCATATCGTTACCCGTGGCGGCAATTACACGGTAGTTGAATTGGTAGAGAAATATACTTCTCTGAAAACCGGTGTCGGTCATAACACCAAGGCGGGATATAAAACCGTAATCAATATCCTGAACAGAGAAGCGTTTGGAAAGCAGCGCATTGACAAGGTTCGCCTGTCTGATGCAAAGGCATGGCTGATCAAGCTTCAGCAGGTGGATGGCAGAGGGTACAGCTCTATTCACTCCATCAGAGGTGTTCTGAGACCGGCTTTTCAGTTGGCGGTAGATGATGATCTGATCCGTAAAAATCCTTTTGGATTTGAACTGGCATCGGTGATCGTAAACGATTCCGTCACCAGAGAAGCAATTACCCGTAAGCAGGAGCGTGATCTTCTGAAATTCATCAAGGAAGATAAGCATTTCTGCCGATACTACGATGCGATCTATATTCTCCTTAACACGGGGCTGCGAATCTCGGAGTTCTGCGGGCTGACGATCTCCGATCTTGAGTTCGACCAGAAGCGTATCAAGGTAGACCACCAGTTGCAGAGAACATCGCAGATGCAGTATGTAATTCAGGCTCCTAAAACGGAAAGCGGTATTCGCTATGTGCCGATGAGCGAGGAAGTTGTGGCGTGTTTCCGCCGTATTCTTGCCAATCGAGTAGCACCGAAAATAGAACCGATGGTAGACGGATATGCTGGATTTTTGTTTCTCGACAAGAACGATAAGCCAATGGTCGCCCTTCATTGGGAGAAGTACCTGGAACATATTATTGAGAAATATAACAAGATTTACCGTATTCAGATGCCCAAAGTAACTCCTCATGTATGCAGACACACTTTTTGTTCTAATATGGCGAAATCCGGAATGAATCCAAAGACGTTGCAGTATATCATGGGTCATTCGGACATCAGCGTAACGCTGAATGTTTACACCCATGTGCAGTTCGATGACGCACAGGCAGAGCTGCTTCGAGTAGCAAAAGCCTAAAACACCCCGTTGGTACAGAGCATTTATTTACCAACAGATTTACCAATATTGCAAGGAAAAGCACGAGAAAATACGGGAAGATTTGAGAAGATACCCCGGAAACACAGAAACAGGAAAATGCCGAAAAAACCTGCAATATTGGGCATTTGAGAAGAAATACAAAGCAAAAACGGAGTTATAAGAATATGATAAAAATACTATTCATCTGCCACGGCAACATTTGCCGCTCTCCCATGGCGGCCTGCTTGTTTTCCCAGATGGCAAAGGCGCGGGGGCTGGACTGTGTGGTGTCCTCGGCGGCCACCAGCCGGGAGGAGATTGGAAACCCCATGTATCCCCCCGCCAGGCGCAAGCTAAAGGAAATGGGGGTGCCCTTTGGCCATCATCGGGCGGTGCAGATGACCAGGGAGGACTATGGAGCCTATGATTTTCTGCTGGCCATGGACTCTGCCAACGTGAAGAATATGAAGGCCATCGCGGGGGGAGACCCGGAGGGGAAGATCCGCCGTCTGCTGGACGGTACGCCCCACCCCAGGGACATTGCCGATCCCTGGTATACAGGAAATTTTGACGCCACCTATGCGGACTTGGCAGAGGGCTGTCAGGCGCTGCTGGACCGGCTGGAGAAGATGTCATATCTGAAAAATCCGTCTGAGTAAGTGCGTTTCCAGCGGCGAGAATGGAGGGCGCAGGAGGAGAACAGACGTATGATTTCCAGCCAATGTGACACACTATCCCGGTAGGGCGCAACCTGCGCCGGGAAGGAGTCTTGTCCCATGAAGGTGACAGTAACCGACGGCTGCATCAGCTGCGGCCTGTGTGTGGAGAGTTTCCCAGACCTGTTCCATTGGAATGAGGAGGGAACTGCGGAGGCTGTGGGCCAGGTGCCAGCTGGACAGGAGGATCAGGCCCGCCAGGCGGTGGAGGACTGTCCTGTCAGTGTCATTGCCGCGGCGGAATGAAAAAAACACCCCGCTTCGCCAGAGAATCTGGACGAAGCGGGGTGTTTCTTTGGGGTCAGTCCTGGAACATGGGGGTAGAGAGGTAGCGGTCGCCGGTATCCGGGAGGAGGACCACGATGGTTTTGCCCTGGTTCTCCGGCCGCTTGGCCAGCTGGATGGCGGCCCAGAGCGCCGCCCCGGAGGAGATGCCTGCCAGGACACCCTCCCGCCGTCCCAGTGCCCGGCCGGCAGCGTAGGCGTCGGCTTCGGTGACGGGAATGATCTCGTCATAGATTTCCGTGTTGAGCACGCTCGGCACGAAATTGGCGCCGATGCCCTGCAGGCCGTGGGGACCTGCCATGCCCTTGCTCAGCAGGGGAGAGGCGGCGGGTTCCACCGCCACCACCTTCAGGTGGGGATTTTGGGCCTTGAGGTATTCCCCTGTGCCGGTGATGGTGCCGCCGGTGCCCACCCCGGCGACGAAAACGTCCACCTGTCCGTCGGTATCCGCCCAGATTTCCGGGCCGGTGGTGGTCCGGTGAGCGTCGGCGTTGGCGGGGTTGTCAAACTGCCTGGGGAGGAAGGCGTTGGGAATCTCCCGGGCCAGTTCCTCCGCTTTTGCAATGGAGCCTGCCATCCCTTGGGCGCCCGGGGTGAGCACCAGCTCAGCGCCGTAGGCGGACATGAGCAGGCGGCGCTCCATGCTCATGGTGTCGGGCATGACGATGATGGTGCGGTAGCCCCGGGTGGCGGCGACTACGGCCAGGCCAATGCCCGTGTTGCCGGAGGTGGGTTCGATGATGACCGCGCCGGGCTTGAGCAGCCCCTTTGCCTCCGCGTCGTCGAGCATGGCCTTGGCCACCCGGTCCTTGGCGGAGCCGGCGGGGTTGAGATACTCCAGCTTGGCCAGAAGGGTGGCGTTCAGGCCCTCTGCCCGCTGGATCTGGCGGAGCTCCAGCAGGGGGGTTCCCCCGATGAGCTGCTCCACAGAGGTGTAGATAGTTCCCATAGTAGACCTCCTGATTGCAAAGGTTTGCACTTGCATGGAATACAATAGATGATATCATCATAGGCCACAGGGGATGGTTTGTCAAGGCGGCGTCAGGTTGTCCTTGACAGACTGGGGCAGGGGACTTACAATGAAGGAAAACAGGTTGGGTCCGATGGGACGGAACATACCGGCGGAGGTGGGAGGCATGTCTGTGGAGTATCAGGTGCAAATGGTTTACCGGCAGGAGGATGTGGCCGCGCTGGTTAAAGTGCTGGAGTTCCGCCGCCGACCGGAAAAAAATCTGCGTTTGGCGCGCAAGATCGGCTACCCTATTTTTGGGTTGCTGCTTCTGGGGGTGGGGGCCAGCATCATTGCGGGCATTGTCACCACAGGGGCCTTTGCCCCCATTACCATTGTCACCTTGGTGCTCTCTGCGCTCTGCATTCTGGGGGGCATTGCCCTTCTGCGCCGGTCGGACAGCAGGGGAATGGCCCGACGGTCCTGGGCCCGGTACCCCAACAAGGGGATGACCTTGACCTATACCTTTTACAAGGACCATTTTGAGGAGACCGATGCGGCCTCCGGACAGCACACCTTCCCATACATCAGTATCAAAAGCGCCAATGAGGATGCGGGGCATTTTTTCCTCTTTACCGTGACCAACGCGGCGCACATGCTGTGCAAGGAGAGCTTTGTGCAGGGGGACCCCGCCACCTTTGCCGCCTTTCTGCGCAAGAAAGCGGCGGTGACCATGGACCCGGTGGAGTGAAGGACGCCTGGTCCGGCGGAAAGAGGAGGAGAATAGGATGAGTATTTTCAACAATGAGAGCATCTTAGCTTGGCTCAAATATTTTTCCGACCACTCGGAAATTGATTTGTCCACGGTACGCATTTTGGACATCACCGGGGAGAACCGGAACCTGCTGCCCACGGTGCAGGCCAACCGCTCTGTGCTGGTGTTCACCGACGGGAACCACCCGGAGATTTTTTACAGCATGTGGGACGAGGGCATGGGGGACTGTGAGATTTGGTACAACGAGGGCTCCGAGCCCCAGGGCCCTATGAAGCACAATCTCCTCTCAGAGATGATTGACCGGGGGGTGAACGTCTCCGCGGCCATGCTGATCAACAACCCCCGGGCCCACTCAGGCTACCGGATCGGCCTGGACAACGACAGCTTTTCTCCCGGCACCATCCGGTACGTGGCGCCGGAGATTCGGGCGGTCATTCTGAAAAAGCTCTGCCTGGATGAGAAGGAGACCATTTGCTGTGTCTCCGGGGAGAGCATCGCCGTGGAAGCGGCCATCGCCGTCCGCCGGGGCCATGTGGTAGCGGTGGAGTATAAGCCGGGAGACCGCCAGACCATGGAGGAGAATGTGGTCCGCTTTGGTCTGAACAACGTGCTGATCGTGGACGACATGGAGAGCTACTCCCACCGGTGGCCGGTGCCCGACGTGGCGTTCCTGGTGGCCTCCCCCAAGCTGGAGCTGGAGCTGCAGACGCTGGTGCGGGTCAACCCGAAGATTCGGGTGGTGATCTATACCTTGGAGTTCAGTTTCATGAGCCGGATTCCCGGGATGCTCTGGGAAAACGGCATCCAGCCCACGGAGGTGATGCAGCTGGAGGTCTCCAAGGTGGGCCGGAAGGACGAGATCGAGGTGCAGCCGGCGCCCTGGATTTTCTCTGGCCAGGCGGGGCAGGAATAACGCACAAGAAAAGGGCCCTTTTTTCGGGAAAAGAGGGGAATTTGTGCCTTGACAAGGCCCCGGCCAGTGCGTATAATATCCTCAATTAAACAAAGCCAATCACAATGGCGATGATGGAGACAGTAGGATCTGCGGAACCCTGCAGCGATTCGGGGATGGTGAGAGCCCGAAGGAAGTAGCGCGGAAGTCTGAATATCCCTCCTGAGCTGCAGGCCGAACACCAAAGCGCGGAAAGTAGGCCCTGCCGGTGTCCCCCGTTACAGGGAGCGCGTATGTTGGTACGCAGGTAACAGGTGGTACAGCGAAGTGTTTTCTTGGCCTTCGTCCTTTTACAGGGACGAAGGCTTTTTTCTTTGCCCGCCCTCCCCACGGGGCGGGGGACTTCCGGGCACAGGCGGTGCCCATATTCCAAGGAGGTAAGTTCCATGAAAGAGAACGGTTTGGTAGAATTCCGGTGGCATGGCCGGGGGGGACAGGGGGCCAAAACGGCCTGTCTCCTCCTGGCGGACGCCGCCTTCAGCTCGGGCAAGTTTGTCCAGGGGTTCCCGGAGTACGGCCCTGAGCGGATGGGGGCTCCCATTACCGCGTATAACCGCATCAGCGACACCCGGTGCAGCATCCACTGCAACATCGACTGCCCAGACTATGTGGTGGTGGTGGACGAGACCCTGCTGGACACGGTGGATGTCACCAAGGGCCTGTCCCCGACGGGGGCGGTGATCGTCAACACAGCCAAGTCCCCCGGGGAGATTCGGGGCAAGCTCCGGCATTGGACGGGGCCGGTGTGCACCATAGACGCCCGCCGGATCTCCGAGGAGACCTTGGGCCGGAACTTCCCCAACACCCCCATGCTCAGCGCGGCGGTGCGGGTGAGCGGTGTGCTGGAGGAAGAGAGGTTTAAGCAGGACATGGAGGAGAGCTTCCATCACAAATTTGCCGCCAAGCCCCAGGTGGTGGCCGGAAACATGGCGGCCCTAATGCAGGCGTGGGAGGAGGTGCAGGTCGGATGATCCGTCCCGCAAGAGAGATTGACGAGCATACCCCTTGGCAGGAGATGACCCTGGGGGGAGAGGTCTATGAACCGGCCACCGCCCGGTATGTGAACACCGGCGCCTGGCGCACGGACACCCCGGTGCTGGACCGGGAGAAATGTCGCAACTGCCTGCTGTGCGTGCCCTACTGTCCCGACAGCTCCCTGCCGGTGGCGGAGGGAAAGCTGGCCGGCATTGATTACCTGCACTGCAAGGGCTGCGGCATCTGCGCCCAGGTCTGCCCCTTTGGGGCCATCACGGTAAAGGAGGGTGGAGAGGCATGAATTACAACGAACGTCTTTCCGGCAACGAGGCCATTGCCTTTGCCATGAAGCAGATTGACCCCGACGTGATGGCGGCCTTTCCCATCACCCCCTCCACGGAGATTCCCCAGTATTTTGCCCAGTACGTGGCCAACGGGGAGGTCAACACGGAGTTTGTCCCGGTGGAGTCCGAGCACAGCTCCATGTCCGCCTGCATCGGCGCCGAAGCCGCCGGGGCCCGGGCGGTGACTGCCACCTCCTCAGCGGGCCTGGCCCTGATGTATGAGATGATGTATGTGGCGGCCTCCAGCCGGCTTCCCATCACCCTGGCCTGCGTGAACCGGGCCCTCACCGGCCCCATCAACATCAACAACGACCACTCGGACTCCATGGGCATCCGGGACGCGGGGTGGATTCAGATTTACGCGGAGAACAACCAGGAGGCCTATGACAATTTCCTCCAGGCCATGCCCATCGGAGAGCACCCCTCCGTCCGTCTGCCGGTGATGATCTGTCAGGATGGCTTTATCACCAGCCACGCCTTGGAGAATATTGTGCTGCTGGATACCGACTCCGTCAAGGCCTTTGTGGGGGAGTACCGCCCGGAGCATTTCCTGCTCAAGGCGGAGAATCCCCTGGCCATCGGTCCCTATGACCTGGGCTGCCACTATATGGAGCATAAGGTCCAGCAGGCCGAGGCCATGAAGGGGGCCAAGAAGCGGATTTTGGAGGTGGCCGCCCAGTTCGCGGCCCTGACCGGACGAGAATACGGCCTGTTCGAGGCCTACCGCATGGAGGATGCCGAGATCGCCCTGGTGCTCATCGGCTCCTCTGCGGGCACCGCCAAGGTGACGGTGGACGCGCTGCGGGCGCGGGGGATTCCGGCGGGCCTGGTAAAGATTCGGGTCTTCCGCCCCTTCCCGGCGGAGGAACTGGCCCAGACCCTGAAGAACGTGAAGGCCCTGGCCATTCTGGACAAGGCGGAGAGCTTCTCTGCCCAGGGCGGCCCCCTGTTTGCGGAGGTCCGGGCGGCCCTCTACGATCTGGAGCCCCGTCCCCGTACCGTGGGATATGTCTACGGCCTGGGGGGCCGGGATATCACCCCGGCGCATTTTGCGTCGGTCTTTGCCCGGCTGGAGGCCATTGCGGCCGGGGGCGAACTGGGTCCGGTCTATTCACATCTGGGACAAAGGGGGTAAACGGCCATGGAAAACACAGAGAGAACCTATCATTTCAAAAAGACCCTGGAGAAAAAAGAACGCTTTGTGGGGGGACACCGCCTCTGCGCCGGCTGCGGGGCGGGCATTGCGGTCCGGGGCGTTCTGCGGGCCCTGCGGGAGGAGGACCGGGCGGTGGTGGGCAACGCCACCGGCTGCCTGGAGGTCAGCTCCTTCCTCTATCCCTACACCGCCTATGAGGACAGCTACATCCATACGGCCTTTGAGAGCGCCGGCGCCTCCCTGTCCGGGGTGGAGGCGGCTTATAACGCCCTGAAGCGGAAGGGGAAGGTCCAGGGGGAGGTCAAGTTCATCACCTTCGGCGGGGATGGCGGCACCTACGACATCGGCTTTCAGTCCCTGTCCGGAGCCATGGAGCGGGGCCACGACCTGACCTATGTCTGCTACGACAACGAGGCCTATATGAACACCGGCATTCAGCGCTCCTCCTCCACCCCCCGGTTTGCCAAGGCCACCACCTCTCCGGTGGGGTCGGCCATCCCCGGGAAGCTGCAGAACAAGAAGAATCTCACCGAGATCATCGCCGCCCACCATGTGCCCTACGTGGCCCAGACCACCTTCCTTGGCAATTTCCGGGACCTTTATACCAAGGCCCAGAAAGCGATCTATACCCCCGGCCCCAGTTTTCTGAACATCATGGCCCCCTGTCCCCGTGGCTGGGAATATCCGGCGGAAAAACTCCCGGAGATCTGTAAGCTGGCGGTGGAGACCTGCGTCTGGCCGCTGTTCGAGGTCATTGACGGGGTGTGGCACCTGAGCTACCAGCCCAAGCAGAAGCGGCCGGTGGAGGAGTATCTCCGGCTTCAGGGCCGCTTCCGTCACATGTTCAAACCGGGCAACGAGTGGATGATCGAAGAGGCCCAGCGAAACGTGGACGAGAACTGGGAAAAGCTCCTGGCCAAATGTCAGGGGTAAGATGTAAGATGATCCGGCTGAAAAATCCTTGAGGGCAAGAGATGCCCCCAAAAGGTGAGACAACGATGGAACGACAAATTGTTTAAGCAGCCGAAAGGGCTTACCGTCTGAAAAAAGCAGGCGGCAAGCCCTTTCTTAAAAAGATAGCCGGGTGCTACTCGGTGTGGGCGCCGGAGCCGGCGGCTTCCTGCTCTCTGCGTTCCACTTCTGCCAGATGGTTTCGCAAGATCACTTCAATGTAATTGGTCATAGATCGCCGGTCTTTGCTTGCCAACCGGCCGATTTGATCGAAGACTTCGTCGGGAAGACGAAGGGTAAACACACGTCTGATTGTAGCCATGGTAACCTCCATGTGACAGGGTTTCCTCTTTTTTCGGCTGTTCCACTGAGGAACTATGCCAGATCATTTCAGACAACAGGCTGCTGCAGATGCTCAGGGAGGAGAAATCCATTCGCATGCCGGGGGGCCTGTACCATGAACTGCAAGTGCGGATGACCTACAACTCCAACCACATAGAGGGCAGTAGGCTCAGTGAGGACCAGACAAGACGGATCTTTGAAACGAACACCATCGATGCGGGGGAAGGAATCCCTGTGGATGATATCATCGAAACCGTCAATCATTTCCGCGCCATTGACTTTTGTATTGATGTGGCGGAAGCGCCGCTCACGGAGGAGATCATCAAAGAACTGCACCGTATTTTGAAGCAAGGGACAAAGGATGCCTCCCTTTCATGGTTTGCCGTTGGGGATTACAAAAAACGGGCGAATATGGTCGGCGGCCATGAAACGACAAAACCGAAGGAGGTAGCACAGCACATGAAAGAGCTGCTGTCCCGGTACGAAGCTGAGACTGCGGTTACGATCCACGATATCATCCGCTTCCATTACGAGTTTGCGTGCATCCACCCATTTCAAGATGGCAACGGCAGGGTCGGCAGGCTGATTGTGTTAAAGGAGTGTCTGCGCTTTGGATTGATTCCCTTTATCATCGAGGACGCCAAGAAAGGGTATTATTACCGGGGACTCTCTGAATGGGAAGGAGAACAGGGATATCTGACAGACACCTGCCTGGACGGGCAGGATACCTTTCGGAAACTGATGGCTCTGTTCGATATTCCGCCGGAAAGCGATCTTTAGAGCTTCCTTTGCTGGTCAAAGCCTTCTCCTGCACTGAAAGCATTCTCGGTGGGGCAAATGGAACCATGACGGGATACCTCCAATACAGTTTCACTTAGTATAGAGGGAAGCATCTTATTTTTTAAGGGGATAAAATCCCCAGATGGAACTGGTTGCGTTGAACAAACACCCCTTATAAGGAGAAAGGATTTTCTCCTTATAAGGGGTGTTTTTGTGAATACATGTATGTTTCTGCGGCGGTTAAAAGGTCAGCACCAACCCGGTGGAGAGGGGCTGCACCCGGCTGCCCAAGACCTGGGTCAGGATGTCCAGGGCCTCTGGCCCGGTGCAGTGTCCGGTGATTACTTGGGTTACCCCGGTCTCCCCCAGCCGGTGGGCGAAGGCCCGGACCTCCTGGGCGGGGGTGTCGTACAGGTGGAAGCCCCCCACAATGGCGGAGATGGGCTGGCCAGGGAAGGTGTCCGCCACTTCCCGGACGATGTTGTCCGCGCCCCCGTGGCAGCAGCTGTTGAAGATCACCAGGCCCTTGGGGGGGG
>OGRN01000697.1_pt1 | contig 31438 bp, 29 predicted proteins | sample 1553401 | NCBI WGS metagenome assembly OGRN01 (sample SAMEA2580096, study PRJEB22360) | human gut metagenome | biome: human gut; feature: human-associated habitat; material: faeces | place: Denmark | collected 2008/2010 | reverse complement strand
CGACCTACACCCTTAGCAGGGGCGCCTCTTCAGCCTCTTGAGTATTTCTCCAGCAGAAGTTATTATACTAAAGGAAATTTATATTGTCAATCTTTTTTTCTTCCTACTTTGCGTTTTCTCTGATGACCTGTTCGATTCTGCTTTTTACTATGGATGCAATTTCTGTAGTTTTCATATCTTTATACTCTTCATAATACATAGGCTCCAGGAAATGCACCTGTACAGTCACCGGACTGATGGTATTCGTGTCAAAAGGTTTAAAGGAATCGATCAGGGCTACCGGAACAATAGGACATTTTGCCTTTGTGGCGGACTTAAAGCTTCCTCCTTTAAATTCACGCAGCTGATTTCCGTTCTTTGATCTCGTTCCCTCTGCAAAAATCAGATAGTTACGTCCCTTCTTTACTTCTTCGGTTACATGAACAATTACCTGCATTGCCTGACGGACATCTTCTCTGTCTATCATATATGCTTTCATACAGGCGAAAACCTGTTTGAGAAACTGTATATCAGCAATCTCCTTTTTTGCGACCACTGAAAACGGACGCGGACATGCCTCAATAATAGCAAGTACGTCATAAAGCCCCTGGTGGTTCGGGAAAAACATAAACCCGTTCTCTTCCGGAAGATTTTCTACTCCATGGACATCGATTTTCACATTTCCGCCCTTATTTGCATGCAGAGTAATAAATCTGAGCATTTTATATTGTTCTTCTTCTGTATACTTATCCGTATGTTTTGCATGATAACATAATTTTATCCACATCCATGGAACTAAAAGTATATTTTTGATAACCATTAAAAGTATTCTTTTCATTTCTTCTCCCCCGAAAGGACATCACTGTTCTCATTACATATTATAATGTCTCTTGCGTCCTTAAAATCATCTGGTTTTTCATTTGTAAGTATAACTGCATCTGAAAATGATGCAAATGTAACCGAACTTACCATATTAAATTTACTGTGATCGCATAATACATATGCACTTGCGCATTGCTTCATTGCTGTCTGTTTTACCAGTGCTTCTCTTTCATCCGGTGTCGTAAATCCTGCTGTTCTGCTGATCCCGTTTGCTCCGAAAAATCCTTTTGTAAAATGATAATTCTGGAGTGTCAATACCGCCGTCGTCCCTATCACTGCTTCTGTAGAGCTTTTTAGTTCTCCTCCGATCAGCAAAACACGCATTCCGTCTGCTGAAAGCCTCTGAGCATGCGAAACCGCATTTGTTACAAAGGTAGCAGTTTTTTCTTTTATAAAGTCCAGCATATATCCCGTCGTTGTACCTGCATCAAGATATACAAAATCCTGAGGCTCTATCAGGGATGCCGCATATCTGGCAATCTGGATTTTTTCTTCTTTGTAAACTTCATTCTTCTGGGCTACCGTCGGTTCTGATGACAAATAAACATTATCAGCCGCAACTGCTCCTCCAAAGACTTTGACTAATCGTCCTGCCTTGTCCAGAGTCGTAATATCTCTTCTCGCAGTTGACTCTGAGATACCGAGAAGTTCTGCCAGATCTGTTACCGTAATGCTGCGCCTCTCCTGAAGAATTTTTAAAATCATTTCCTGGCGATGCTCTGATAACATATGATCCCCCATTTCACAATTCATTGCGCCATTACTAGAATAATCCATCCTGTTTTGACCGTCAAGAGAGATGTTTTTCTTTTCCATATAAAAACAAGACTTCTGAATAAACAGAAGCCTTGCCAGATACTTAATATTTACATTTCAACATCTTTTTTCAGAACTCCAAGGAGTACTGCCGAAATTACTGTTCCTATGATCAATGCCAATACATACATCGGCGCGTTTCCGACTACCGGGAATACAAAGATTCCTCCGTGCGGTGCCATCAGCGTACAGTTAAATAACATGGACAGCGCTCCTGCTGCTCCTGATCCTATAATACATGCCGGAAGAACATGGAGTGGGTCAGATGCTGCATAGGGAATCGCACCTTCGGTAATAAATGCAAGTCCCATGATAAAGTTTGTAGGTCCGGACTGTCTTTCTTCCTTTGTAAATTTCTTTTTAAACAGCAAAGTTGCAAGCGCGATAGCACATGGAGGTGTCATACCACCGATCATTACAGCTGCCATAATGTCATAGTTTCCTGCTGCAATTGCCGCCGTACCAAATACATAGGACGCTTTGTTAAACGGACCTCCCATATCAATCGCCATCATACCGCCAAGGATCATCCCAAGGATTATTTTGCTGGTTCCTCCCATACTCGTCAGTCCGTTATTTAAAGCGGTGTTGATAGCGCCCATCACTGGTTCTACGATAAATGACATGATCAGACCCATGATCAGGATACCAATTAATGGATAGATCAGAACCGGGGCTATTTTTTCAAGGAACGAAGGCAATTTATTACATAATTTGCGGAGAAGAACAATCGTATAGCCTGCGACAAAACCAGCTACCAATGCTCCCAGGAAACCTGACTTTCCTCCGGATGCGATCATTCCTCCTACGAATCCAAGAGCAAGAGCAGGTCTGTCTCCAATGGCCATTGCGATAAAGCCTGCCAATACAGGGAGCATAAATCCAAATGCCACATTTCCAAGATTTTTAAACCATGCTGCAACTGGTGTAATCGTACCAAAGTCTGCGCGGTCTGCAACACTCAGCGAACTCATGTCTACGCAGAAACTATCAATCAAAAATGCAATCGCAATCAGGATACCGCCGCCTACAACAAATGGAAGCATATGCGACACTCCGTTCATCAGCTGGGTGTAAATCTGATGTCCGGCGCTGCCATTCTTTTTTGCAGACTGGGATGACGTATGTTCTCCTGATGCATGATAAATCGGGGCATCCCCTTTCATTGCTCTTTCTACCAGTTCTCCTGCCTTACTGATTCCATCTGAAACCTGACATTCGATTACTTTCTTGCCATCGAAACGATCCATAGGAACCTGAGCGTCTGCCGCAACGATGATACAGTCTGCCTCTTCAATTTCCTGATCTGTCAGGACATTTTTTGCACCTCCGGAACCTCTTGTTTCTACTTTAATAAAGCAGTCTTTTTCCTTCGCTGCTTTTTCAATACCTTCTGCAGCCATATAGGTATGAGCAATACCGGTCGGGCATGATGTTACAGCCAGAATTTTTACCTGAGAACTTTCAGCGTCGCCGGTATCATTCAGCCTTTCATCGATTCCTTCCTCTTTTTCATCTGCCTTGTCTACGATTTCCAGAAATTCATCTACCGTCCTGGCAGCCCGAAGATTCTTACAGAATTCTTCATCCATCAAAAGTACGGACAATTTACTAAGTACATCCAGGTGTACGTTATCTTTTGTATTTGGCGCCGCAATCAGGAAAATCAATGTTACCGGCTCGCCGTCCAGTGAATCAAACTCGACTCCATCCTTTACTACCATTGCAGCAAGTCCCGGACTGATGACACAGTCTCCTTTTCCATGAGGAATTGCAATTCCTTCTCCGATACCTGTGGTACTTTCTTCTTCCCTTGCATAAACTTGTCTGCGGTATTCTTCCTTATCTCTGATCTTTCCACTCTGTACCATAAGGTCGATGACCTGATCGAGTGCTTCACTTTTACTTCCTGGTTTTCCCGAAAGCGAAATACTTCGTTTGTCCAGCAAATCTGTGATTCTCATATTTTTCCCTCCTACATATTTATAACTTGTTGATATACTTTTTCAATCTCATCCTTTGTCGCAAGCATTTCTGAAAAAGCACTTGCACTTCCTGCTGAGATTCCCATGTAAAACGCATGCTCATAATCTTTCTTTTCCAGCCATCCGGCAATAAAGCCAGCTACCATAGAATCTCCTGCACCAACGCCATTGACCAGTTTTCCTACAGGCGCTGGTTTTTCAAATATCTCTCCATTTTCTGCTATCAGGACTGCTCCTTCTCCCGCCATGGACACCAGAACATTTGCAGCTCCCATTTTCTGAAGTTTCTTCGCGTATGGAATAACTTCTTCTCTTGTTTTAATCTCTGTATTAAAAATATCTCCAAGCTCATGATTATTCGGCTTGATTAAAAAAGGATGATATTCCAGTACATTTACCAGAAGATCCCTTGTGGCATCCACCACAATAGTGATACCACGGCCTTTCAGTCTCTTCATAATCTGACGGTAGATATCATCGGGCATAGACTTTGGAATACTGCCGGCCAATACTAATACATCCTTTTCGGTAAGTCCGTCCAGCTTTTCCATCAGCTTCTGAACATCCTGAACACTGATTTTCGGACCGCATCCGTTAATTTCCGTTCCATCAATTGATTTCAGTTTCAGATTGATCCTCGAAATTCCATCCGGAATAGAAATAAAATCAGATCTTACTCCCATCTCTTCTATCCTGCGGATAATTTCCTTCCCAGTAAAGCCTGCCTCAAATCCCAGGGCAATATTCTCTATCCCAAGATTTCCAAGAAGCATAGAAACATTAAGTCCCTTTCCGCCGGGGAGAATCAGTTCAGAACTGGTCCGGTTCGTAAGACCAAGCTTAAAATCATCAACCGAAACAATATAATCCAGCGATGGATTAAATGTAACCGTATAAATCATCTCATTCCCTCCTGATTCACTTTGTAACTGTATTATAATTCCAAACTACGTCAAATTCAATCATAGTATTTCACAAAATAATAAGAAATTTTTATATACTTTGAATAAGTTTGATTATTTTTGGCTTATGTGGACAATGATGTGGATATTTATGTGGATAATTTTAAAATTTACTATCTTGAATTGAATTATCCACATGATTGAGATAAAATGTTAATAAAAAGACGAGAAAAATCAAATGGGGACGGGGGATTTCTGAAAATCCCCCGTCCCCAAAGGAGGTTATCATGACTACTGACATTAATATGGAAAAACTTCAACAGGATGCTGTGGATATCTTTCATCAGGGATTTGCCTGTTCGGAATCTGTGATTTATGCGATCAAGAAGAATTTTGAGCTGGATATGTCTGATGATGCGATTGCGATGAGTTCTGGCTTTCCGTGGGGTCTTGGCGGAGGCGGCTGTATCTGCGGTGCACTTGCCGGCGCTACGATGTGTATCGGATACTTTTTTGGAAGAAAAACACCGGGGGATCCGAAGATCAGCCGCTGTTTTGCTCTGACTAATGAAATTCATGACTATTTTAAAGAGACTTGTGGTGGTACATGCTGTCGTGTTCTGACAAGAGGCATGGAAAAAGATTCACCTGAACGGAAGGCCCAGTGTACAAAGTTTGTTGCTTCAACTGTGAAAAAGACGGCCGAAATCATCTTACGTGAACTTGAAAAGGATCAGAAAGCGGACTCTCATGAAGAAGCATAGATCATCATATAGAAATCGAATCACCATCATTCTTCTGCTTTTGCTCCTTCTGATATTATCAGCGTTCCTTCTGTTCTTGATGATCAAAAAAGATAATTTTTTATCTCAGAATTCAGAACAAAATGCGACCGATATCGAAGCAAATTCAGAGACATCGAAAGATGAAGATGCTTCTTCTGATCAGAAAATTGATGCAATGATTTCTGAAATGAGTCTTGAGGAGAAAGTATGTCAGCTTTTCTTTATCACGCCGGAGAGTCTGACGGGTACGGATGTGGTCACACAGGCCGGGGATACTACCAAAGCCTGTCTGGAACAGTATCCGGTAGGGGGATTGATTTACTTTTCTCAGAATATTGATACTGAAAAACAGCTTACATCCATGATCAGCAATTCTCAGTCCTACAGTAAGATTCCTCTTTTCATCGGAATTGATGAAGAAGGTGGCTCCCTTGTAGCAAGGATTGCGAATCATCCAAACTTTGATGTGACCACCTTCCCAGATATGGCAGAAATCGGTGCATCTGGTGATCCCGCAAAGGCCTATGAAGTAGGCTCTACGATTGGTTCTTATCTGAGTGACTATGGATTTAATCTGGATTTTGCACCGGTGGCCGATGTACTGATCAATCCGGAAAATACCGCAATCGGATCCCGCTCCTTCGGCAGCGATCCTTCTGTCGTATCAGAGATGGTTAAGGAAGAAGTCCTGGGACTTCAGGACCAACAGGTAAGTGCAGTCCTAAAACATTTTCCAGGCCACGGCGCAACGACTGAAGACAGCCACAATGGCGCAGCCATCGTAAACAGAAGCCTGGATGAACTTAGAAATGCAGAGTTTCTGCCGTTCGAGGCAGGTATCCAGGCCGGTGCTGACTTTGTCATGGTCGGTCATCTGCAAGTTCCACAGGTCATTCCGGATGACACACCAGCGTCACTGTCCTCTGTGATGATTACGGATATTTTAAGAAATGAGCTGGGATTTGATGGAATTGTGATTACCGATTCTCTTTCGATGGGCGCAGTGACGGACTACTATACACCTGCCGAAGCGGCCGTTATGTGTATTCAGGCCGGAGGAGATATCATCCTGATGCCCCAGGATTTTAAACAGGCATATCAGGGCGTACTGGATGCGGTCAATAATCAGACAATCTCAGAAGATCGGATCAACGAATCCGTAAAACGGATTCTCCGGGTCAAATATCAATAAAAAAATGGCATATCTGGATTAAACCGCCAGATATGCCATTTCTGATTTTATACTCTATTCTTTTTCTTCCTGACTTTCTTCCTCTTCTTCATCACCTTTTCTCACCTTTGCAATGCTGGCAACCTTGTCGCCTTCAGGAAGATTAATCAATTTTACTCCTGAAGTAATCCTTCCGAGCAGAGAAATTCCTTCACACTTCATACGGATAATGATTCCCTCTGTATTGATGATCATAATTTCATCATCTTCATTTACAGCCTTCACTCCGACTACATTTCCGGTTTTCTCCATGATTTTATAACATTTCACACCTTTTCCGCCCCGGTTCTGAGCTGTAAATTCACTGATAGAAGTACGTTTTCCCATACCCTTTTCAGATACGATCAGAAGATCTGTTCCCTGGATCACCAGCTGCATTCCGATGACCTCATCACGGTCTGCCAGATTAATACCACGTACACCCATGGATGTCCTTCCTGTCGGACGCACATCTTCCTCACTGAAACGGATACACTGTCCATACTTGGTAGCCAGAAGGATTTCCTGTTTTCCGTCAGTAAACTTCACTTCGATCAACTCGTCGTCTTCCCTGAGAGTAATGGCTGCAAGCCCTGTTTTCCGGACATTTGCATAATCCTTCAGAGGCGTCTTTTTGATCAGGCCCTTCTTCGTCGCCATGATGAGATAAGAATCATCCTCATACCGTTCAATTGGTATCACTGCAGTAATCTTTTCTCCAGGCATCAACTGAAGCAGATTGATGATCGCCGTTCCTCTGGATGTACGACTGGATTCCGGTATCTCATATCCCTTCAGACGGTATACACGCCCGGTACTGGTAAAGAACATGATAAAATGATGTGTATTGGACATAAACAATTCTTCCACATAGTCCTCATCAAGAGTCTGCATTCCCTTGATTCCCTTACCACCGCGGTTCTGCGCCTTGAAGGTGTCATTGGACATCCGCTTGATATATCCAAGCTTTGTCATGGTAATGACCACATCCTCTTTTGGAATCAGATCCTCCATAGAAATATCAAATTCATCAAATCCGATGGAAGTTCTCCTCTCATCACCATATTTATCACGGATGGCAACGATTTCCTCCTTGATGACGCCAAGAAGAAGCTTGCGGTCTGCAAGGATGGCTTTTAATCTTCCAATCTGTTCCATCAGTTCATTATACTCAGCCTCCAGCTTTTCCCGTTCCAGACCAGTCAGGGCACGAAGACGCATGTCAACGATTGCCTGAGCCTGTACGTCCGTCAGCTCAAACCTCTCGATCAATTCTGATTTGGCAATCTGTACGGTTCTGGATCCGCGGATAATCTGGATCACTTCATCGATATGATCCAGAGCGATTAAGAGACCCTGTAAAATATGTGCTCTTTCTTCTGCTTTATTCAGGTCATATTTTGTCCTGCGAGTGATCACTTCTTCCTGATGCCTGAGATAATAATTCAGCATTTCCAGAAGATTCATAACCTTTGGCTCATTTCCTACAAGAGCCAGCATGATCACACCAAAGGTATCCTGAAGCTGTGTATGTTTATATAACTGATTTAAAAGGACATTGGCGTTAACATCCTTTCTCAGTTCAATGACCACTCTCATTCCCTCACGGCTGGACTGGTCACTTAAATCTGTGATGCCGTCAATCTTCTTCTCTCTGACCATTTCAGCGATTTTTTCAATCAGACGGGCTTTATTTACCATATACGGAAGCTCGGTCACGACAATCCGGCTTTTTCCATTCGGCATTGTCTCAATATCTGTGACAGCCCGGACACGGATTTTTCCCCGTCCCGTGCGGTAAGCCTCCTCGATTCCCCGTGTGCCAAGTATCATTCCGCCTGTCGGAAAATCAGGTCCTTTGATAATCTTTAAAATCTCTTCCAGACTGGTCTCTTCTTTATCTTCCAGCTGATCATCAATGATCTTAACTACAGCGTTGATTACCTCTGTCAGATTATGAGGCGGAATATTGGTGGCCATGCCGACAGCAATTCCTGATGTTCCGTTTACCAGAAGATTGGGAAACCTTGCCGGCAGTACAGACGGCTCTTTTTCTGTCTCATCAAAGTTCGGGACAAAATCCACCGTATTTTTATTGATATCCGCCGTAAGCTCCATGGAAATCTTACTTAAACGTGCCTCGGTATAACGCATGGCAGCCGCGCCATCCCCGTCTACCGAGCCAAAATTTCCATGACCATCTACCAATGGATATCTGGTAGACCACTCCTGTGCCATATTGACCAGGGCGCCATAAATAGAACTGTCTCCGTGGGGATGATACTTACCCATAGTATCACCGACGATACGGGCACATTTTCTGTGTGGCTTGTCAGGTCCATTATTCAGCTCGATCATCGAATGCAGGATCCTTCTCTGCACCGGCTTTAAACCATCCCTGACATCCGGAAGAGCACGAGACGCGATGACACTCATGGCATAGTCAATATAGGAGGTTTCCATCGTCTTTTTTAAGTCCACTTCATGGACTTTATCAAAAATATTATCTTCCATCATTTATCCTCCTACACATCCAAGTTCTTTACATATTTTGCATTTTCTTCGATAAATTCACGTCTGGGCTCTACCTTGTCTCCCATCAGAGTCGTAAAGGTAAGATCCAGTTCCGAAGTTGTCTCTTCATCCATAGTCACACGGAGAAGTATCCGGTGCTCAGGATCCATAGTAGTTTCCCAGAGCTGTTCCGCATCCATCTCTCCTAATCCTTTATACCGCTGGATCTTGTTATTATTATCTCTTCCCACTTCTTTCAGGATAGAATCCAGCTCTTCATCACTATATGCATACCATACTTTTTTATTTTTCTCCAGCTTATAAAGCGGCGGCTGTGCCAGATAAACATATCCTTCTTTGATCAGATCCGGCATAAAACGATACAGGAATGTAAGAAGCAGCGTGCTGATATGGGCTCCATCTACATCGGCATCCGTCATAATGATGATCTTATGATAACGAAGCTTGGTAATATCAAAATCATCATGGATTCCGGTTCCAAAAGCCGTGATCATGGCCTTGATCTCTGCATTTCCATAGATTCTGTCAAGTCTTGCCTTCTCTACATTCAATATCTTGCCTCGAAGAGGAAGGATTGCCTGAGTTGCACGGTCTCTGGCCGTCTTGGCAGAGCCTCCGGCAGAATCTCCCTCTACGATGTATATCTCACAATTTTCCGGATTTTTATCTGAACAATCTGCCAGTTTTCCCGGAAGAGACATTCCATCCAGGGCAGATTTTCTTCTGGTCAGATCTCTTGCCTTTCTCGCAGCCTCTCTTGCCCTCTGCGCCATGACAGATTTTTCGATCGTCAGCTTTGCAACTGACGGGTTCTGCTCCAGATAGATTTCAAGCTGTCTGCTTACCACGCTGTCAACAGCCCCTCTTGCCTCACTGTTTCCAAGCTTTTGCTTTGTCTGACCTTCAAACTGAGGATCCTCGATCTTTACACTGATGATCGCAGTCAGTCCCTCTCTGATATCCTCTCCGCTTAAATTTGGCTCGCTGTCTTTTAATAACTTATTTTTTCTTGCATAATCGTTAAACGTCTTTGTCAATGCATTTCGAAATCCAACTACATGAGTTCCTCCCTCAGGGGTGGTAATATTATTGACAAAGCCGTAAGTATTGTCACTATAAGAATCATTATGCTGCATGGCCACCTCGACCGACACGCCATTGACCAATCCTTCACAGTATATGATGTCTTCATAAAGAGGAGTCTTACTTCTGTTCAGATAGGATACAAACTCTCTGATTCCTCCTTCATAGTGGAAGGTCTTTTCAATAATCCCATCTTCCGGACGTTCATCTGTCAGAGTGATCTTAAGTCCCGCTGTCAGAAAAGCCATTTCACGAAATCTCTGCTTGAGCACGTCAAAGTCGAATATTGTCTCTTCAAAAATAGTATCATCCGGCAGGAATGTAACTTTAGTTCCTGTCTTTTCCGGCTCACAATCCCCAGTCACTGCCAGCTTATCCACAACTTTTCCACGTTCATATCTCTGCTTATATATTTTTCCCTCATGACAGATTTCCACTTCCAGCCAGTTGGACAGGGCATTCACGACAGATGCTCCTACTCCATGGAGACCTCCGGATACCTTATATCCTCCTCCGCCGAATTTTCCGCCGGCATGAAGTACCGTAAATACCACTTCCACTGCCGGAAGACCTGCCTTATGATTGATACCGACCGGAATTCCACGACCGTTGTCCACAACTGTCACGGAATTATCCTTATGAATTGTTACCCGGATGTTGTCGCAGAATCCTGCCAGAGCCTCATCCACAGAGTTATCCACAATCTCATATACAAGATGATGGAGTCCCCTTGCCGAAGTGCTTCCAATATACATACCAGGACGTTTCCGGACAGCCTCCAGACCTTCCAGAATCTGAATCTCATCGGCACCATATTCGTGCTGTACCTTTTCTGTACTCATGCTTATCCTCCTAGTTTTCATTTACTACCTGTCCATTCTGAACACGGAATACTTTGTTGATAGAAAATCTATGATTTACAAATTCATCCACACCTGTACAGGTGATCAGAGTCTGTATATCATGAATGCTGTCTAATAAATAGTTTTGCCTGTGTTTGTCAAGTTCAGACAATACATCATCAAGTAATAGCACAGGCGTGTCATGAATGACCTGTTTTACCAGTTCGATTTCTGATAATTTTAGAGAAAGCGCCGCAGTCCTCTGCTGTCCCTGGGATCCAAAACGACGGATATCGAGATCTCCCGTCATAAAACAGATATCATCCCTGTGAGGCCCCACCGAAGTACTTTTAATCTTCATGTCCTTCTCTTTATTTTTCTTTAATGCTTCTTCTAATGGGATTTCACCGCTGCTGGGCTCATAGATTACCCGGATTTGTTCTGAACCTCCGGTTAATTTCTGATGAATGGAAGAAATTATTTTATTAATTTCTTCCACAAATTGTTTCCTTCGTTCTATGATCTTATTTCCATAGTGGGCCAATTGCATTTCCCAGATTTCCAAAGTATCAAAATCACTTTTATGATTGGAAAATCCAATCTCTTTTAACAGATGATTTCTCTGATTGACAATCCGGTTATAATTTGCCAGATCACTCAGATATACCTTGTCAAGCTGGGATAATTCCAGATCAATAAATCTTCTTCTCTCCCCTGGTCCGTTTTTGATAATATTCAGATCTTCCGGCGAAAAAAATACAAGATTTACAATTCCAAATAATTCACCAGCCCTGCGGATGGGAATCTTATTGATCGCAATTCCTTTTGGGCTGTGCTTCTTCAGGTGCATATCAATCTGATACTCAATGCCGTTTTTTTCCACAACCGTCTCTATGTGGGATTCTGTTTGTCCAAATTGTATGATATCTCTGTCCTTGGTTCCCCTGTGCGACTTTGTTGTACCTGAAAGATACACTGCTTCCAGAATATTTGTCTTTCCCTGAGCATTATCCCCATAAAAAATATTGGCTGCAGGATCAAACTGTAATTTCAAAAATTCGTAATTTCGAAAATTTTTGAGTTTTAAAGATTTAATCTTCAATTTTAATTTCTTCCCCGTTATAAGTTACCACATCGCCGGCATATAACTTTCTTCCACGTCTTAAATCTACTTCACCATTTACACGTACCTGCCCGTCCTGGATCACTTCTTTTGCAAAAGCTCCGTTTTCCACCAGGCCCGCCGCCTTCAACGCCTGCCCAAGCTTAATATATTCTTCTTTCAGAATAATCTTCATTTTTATCTACTCCTTAAACCGCAGCATTAAAATTTACCGGAAGAATCAGATAAATATAACTTTCTTCTTCATCCTTGATAAAGCAGGGCGCTTTTGCATTCATCAGATACAGGGTCACCTCTTCATCGTCAATGACTCTCAAAGCATCAATCAGGAACTTCGGATTAAATCCGATCAGCAGATCCTTTCCCTCTTTTGTAATCGCAATCTCCTCATTCATAGATCCGATCTGAGACTTGATCTTCAGTTCCATCCACTCGTCTCCGATCTGTATGATGATCGGCTTTTTATCGCCCTCTTTGATCATAAGTGTAGCTCGGTCTATACAGTTTAACAGCTCTTTTTTATTGATTCTTACCTTGGTCTCATAGTCATTTGACAACATCTGATCAATCTTAAAATAGTCTCCCTCGATCAGTCTGGATACTACGACTGTATTGTCAAATTCGAATACGATATGATTGCTGGTATAAGAAATATTTACCATACTTTCAGCTTCTCCGGAAAGAATCTTGCTGATTTCGATCAGAGTCTTTCCTGGTACGATCAGTTTTCTGTCCTCTGTCTCTTCTTTCAGTTCGATCTTACGGATTGAAATTCTATGTCCGTCGAGAGACACAACTCTTAAAACATTATTTTTAATCTCGAACAGTTCTCCACCCATCATCTTGTTACTCTCAGAATCTGAAATAGAGAAAATAGTCTGACGGATCACTTCTTTCAGAGTAAACTGAGAAATTTCAATCGAATGCTCTTTTTCGATAACAGGAAGATAAGAAAACTCTTCTCCCGGTTTTCCGGACAGATCAAACTGTGCTTTTTCACAGGTAATAACCGTTTTAAGATTCTCATCTGTTTCAATGGTAATCTCATTATCCGGAAGCTTACGGACAATTTCAGAAAAGATTCTCGCATCGATAGCAATCATGCCTCTTTCCACAATCTCTCCTTCAATCTCTGTCTGTATCCCCAGTTCCATATCATTCGCAGTCAGACGAATGATATCCATTGTCGCGTCAATTAATATGCATTCCAGGATTGGCATCGTTGTTTTGGAAGGAACTGCTTTTGATACAGTACTGACTCCTTTTACAAGATTATTTTTATTACAAATGATTTTCATAATGTGTATAACTCCTTTCGCGGTGCGCGTATAGATTTATATATGATTTTTTTCCGTCTTACTAGTATTAGGGACTGTGGAAAAGAGGAAAACCCTCTTCAGCCCTCTGTTTTCAAGCGTTTGTCATTTTGAAATCTCTGTGGATTTTCCTGGGAATCTTTGTGGACGATGTGGGGAAAACTTTGAATGAATCTGTGGATAAAAAAGTTTTCCAAAGTTATCCAGCGTTTTCCCAGGCTTATCCACATAGTTATTCACATTAAGCAGGATTAATTTTCTTTCTTATTATATTAATCGTGTTATTTAATGTTTCATCTTCTTTTTCTTCTGCAGCTATCTTTTCAATTCCATATTTGACAGTGGAATGATCCTTTCCTCCCAGTACGACGCCAATTGCCTTCAGGGAAGACTCTGTCATCGTGCGGATCAGATACATGGCAATCTGTCTTGGATTTGCAATATCTGCATTCCTCTTATTGCTCTTTAAATCGGCAACTGTAATCCCGAAATGATCGGCAACAATGTCCAGGATCAGTTCAGGAGTTACTTCTCTTTTATTTTCAGAAGAAATGATATCCTTCAGGGCTTCTGCCGCAAGAGGAATGTCAATTTCACCTTCGTGATTCAATTTATAAAGTGCGATCAGTTTATTAAGAGATCCTTCCAGCTCCCGGATATTTGTCTTGACATTTTCTGCAATATACTTCAGGACATCCTTTGGAATATTATACTTTTCCAGCTGATCCAGTTCTATTTTTTTCTGAAGGATCGCCATACGCGTTTCATAATTCGGCGCAGAGATATCAGCAATCAGTCCCCACTCAAATCTTGTACGGAGTCTGGCCTCCAGCGTCTCGATATCTTTTGGGGGCTTATCACTGGAAATGATGATCTGTTTGCCAGATGTATGTAAATGATTAAAAGTATGGAAGAATTCTTCCTGTGTACTCTCTTTTCCTATAATAAACTGAATATCATCGATCAACAGTACATCATTATTCCGGTATTTATCTCTGAATTTGGAAATAGCGGATTCGTTTCCGGAAGTTTTTCCCATCTTCAGAGCTTCGATCAGTTCATTGGTAAAAGTCTCGCTTGTAACATATAAGACCTTTTTCTTTGGATTCTTGTCCAGGATAAAATGAGCAATAGAGTGCATCAAATGAGTTTTACCAAGTCCGACTCCTCCATATAAGAATAATGGATTATAGACTTCCCCAGGGGATTCTGCCACTGCCAGAGATGCAGCATGGGCAAAGTTATTATTTCCTCCGACTACAAAAGTGTCAAAGGTATATTTGGGATTCAAACCTGCCTTTTCTGCCGCTGATCTGGATCTTTTTCTGGGAGCCGTCTCAGCAGATCTGGTCTGGATTTCCTCCAGGACATTGTCATCTTCGGAAATGAAACGAATTTCATATTCTTCTCCTGTAATGTCTGCAATACATACCTTTAAAGGAAGAAGATATTTTTTTTCGATGTATTCCACACTGGAATTAGTGTTGACTAAAATGATCACAGTATCATCGATCACGTCATAAACTTTTAGAGGACGGATCCAGGTAGTGAAAGATACATTGGATAAGTCATGTTCTATTCGAAGATGTTCAATGATTTCTTCCCATTTTTCCTGTACAATATTCATGTTAAATAACTCCTAATCTAAACAATATCATAGGTTCAAACATAAAAACCCACTCTTAATTATTCTACATCAAAATACAGATTTAGGCAATCTTTATTCCATGTGGATAACTTTATTCACATGGAAAACATGCGGATTCAAAGGAAAAATTTATGTAAAATTTTAAATATCCACAGGTTATCCACCTATTATCCCATTGTTATCCACATTTTGTGGATAAATAAATTTAGAAAAATGCGGTAATAACTTGACTTTACAGGTTTTTTTGAATATAATCAAAACTGTGTCTTTATGAAAAATAGGGAAAATAACCCTTGCAAAATATAAGGAGGTGGATATCTATGAAAATGACATTCCAGCCAAAAAAGAGACAGAGATCTAAGGTTCACGGATTCAGAGCAAGAATGAAGACCGCAGGTGGAAGAAAAGTACTTGCAAGCAGAAGAGCTAAAGGAAGAAAGAAATTATCAGCGTAGGCCGCATATATGTGGCCTTTTCTTCTCTAAAAATTAGGAGAAATCAGTGAATGAAGTATTCCGGATCCTTAAAAAAACACAGAGATTTTCAGAAGGTATACAGTAAAAAAAAATCGTATGCGAATAAGTATCTGGTCATGTATGTTCTGGAAAATCATACAGATCAGAATCGATTGGGAATATCGGTAAGTAAAAAAGTAGGGAATAGTGTAGTTCGTCACAGATTGACAAGATTGATCAGAGAAAGTTATCGATTACAAGAAGAAAGGTTCGGTCGCGGTTATGATATTGTAGTCATAGCCAGAGTCAGTGCAAAAGGAAAAAACTACCATGATATAGAAAAAGCGCTGCTGCACCTGGCCGGTCTTCATAAGATCATAGATCAGGGGTAATGTAGAATGAAAAAGATCATGTTGAAATGCATTCGATTCTATCAGAAGTATTTGTCTTGTATGAAAGGGTATTCTACCTGTATCTACTATCCCACCTGCTCCCAGTATGCTATAGAAGCAATTGAAAAATATGGAGCAGTCAAAGGAGGGGCTCTCGCAGCATGGAGGATTCTGCGCTGCAACCCATTTGCAAAAGGCGGATATGACCCGGTTCCATAAGAAGTGTGACAATAAAATACGGAGGAAATTAGAATGATGTTTAGTTTGCTGACTGCAGCAAACTGGCCGATCGTCGGTCAGCTTTGCTGGCTCTTAGGTAAGGTAATGAACTTTATCTATGAGATTTTGGACAAGATACTGCCAAGTGATAATGGACTGGTAGGATTATCGATCATCATATATACGATATTTGTATATACACTGATGCTGCCACTTACGATTAAACAGCAGAGATCATCTAAGATGATGGCTGTCATCAATCCGGAGGTACAGGAAATCCAGAAGAAGTACCGCAAAAAAAGAGATCAGGCAAGCCAGATGAAAATGCAGGAAGAGATCCAGCAGGTTTATGATAAGTACGGAAGCTCCATGATGGGCGGATGTCTTCCACTGCTGATCCAGATGCCGCTTCTGTTTGCCCTCTATCCGGTTATCTACGATATTGAAAAATATATTCCGGCAATTAAGGATGCTCCGGCAGCAGTCAACCGGTTCCTTACCATCCCGGATCTGACAATCTCTCCGACGGAGATGATTTCAAAGAGCGGGTCTTTTGGAATGCCGGCTCCAGTGATTATTGTAACTGCTGTTCTGATCCCGGTATTAGCCGGCGTAGTACAATATGTAAGTATCCGATTGTCTCAGGCATTATCCTCACAGCAGATTGATAAGGATAATCCGATGGCAGGAACAATGAAGACGATGAATGTGACGATGCCTCTGTTCTCTGTATTTATCGCTTTTTCATTTTCCGCCGGTGTTGGTATTTACTGGATTGTCAGTGCGATTGTAAGATGTGTACAGCAGGTCGTGATCAATAAGAGTCTGAAAGAGATATCTGTTGAAGATCTGATTGAAAAGAATAAGGAAAAAGCTGAAAAGAAAAAGCAGAAACGAGGCGAACGTGCAGAACGTATCAATGCGATGGCTCAGGCAAATACAAAAAGCATTAAAGATTCTGCAAAGAAGAACGTATCTTCCATGAGTGAAAAGGAAAGAGAAGAAAAGATCGAACAGGCAAGAAAAAGTGCAGGCAATGCAAAACCGGGAAGTCTGGCGGCAAAGGCAAACATGGTGAAAAAGTTTAATGAAAATGATTAGGGGGCGGTTTTCGTGGATTATATTACTGTATCAGCAAAGACATTAGATGACGCGATTACAGAAGCGCTGGTCCAGCTTGGAGTAACCAGTGATCAGCTGGACTACGAAGTAATTGAAAAAGGAAGTGCTGGATTTTTGGGAATCGGCATGAAACAGGCTGTTATTAAAGCCCGCAGAAAGCATGTGGAACCCGAAGAGCCAGAAACTAAAGAAGTTGTAGAAGAAGCCGTAAAAGAAGAAATCCCAGATAAGCCTGCAAAGGAAGAAAAGAAACATCATAAAAACAAAAAGAAAAGCGAGCCTAAACACGAGCCTAAGAAAGATACGGAAGAAAAGCCTGTCGAAGAAAAAAAAGAAGAAGGAAAGAAAAAAGAGATTGAGCTTGCAAAGGTAGAGGATCAGACCATCGAGGCATGTGAAAAATTCATTGCCGATGTGATGGACGCTATGAAAATGAATGACGTAAAGGTAACTTCCTGTGTGGATGAAGAAGGTGCTCTTTCTATTAATATGGAAGGTCCTGACATGGGAATCCTGATCGGAAAAAGAGGACAGACACTGGATTCTCTTCAGTATCTTACAAACAGAGTCGCAAATAAGATGCAGGATGGATATGTCCGTGTGAAGCTGGATACAGAGGATTACAGAAGAAGAAGAAAAGAGACTCTTGAAAATCTGGCAAGAAATATTGCAGGAAAAGTAAAGAGAACAAGGAGAACAGTCGTATTAGAACCTATGAATCCTTATGAAAGAAGGATCATTCATTCGGCACTCCAGTCAGATCCTGCGGTATCTACACATAGCGAAGGAGAAGAGCCTTACAGAAGAGTTGTTGTCACCCTGGTACGTAAATAATTGAAAAAGAAGCTGTTGTAAGATATAATCTTTACAGCAGCTTTTTTTATCCTTGGAAAGGAATATTTGTCATGAGTATAAATGAAAGGACAACGATTGCCGCGATTTCTACGGCTATGAGTAATTCAGGCATTGGCATTGTAAGAATGAGCGGTGACCAGGCATTTGAAATTGCAGATCTCATTTATAAAGGAAAAAAAGAAAAAAAGTTAAAGGATCAGAAAACACATACGATTCACTATGGATTTATCATGGATGGCGATGAGACTGTGGATGAAGCGCTTGTCATGCTGATGAGAGGCCCCCACAGCTATACTGGAGAAGATACGGTTGAGATCAACTGTCATGGAGGTGTCTACGTTGTACGGAGAATCCTTGAACTTCTGATCAGGTCCGGCGCCAGACCCGCAGAGCCAGGTGAATTCACGAAAAAGGCTTTCTTAAACGGAAAAATAGATCTCTCTCAGGCAGAGGCTGTGGGAGACCTGATTGCCTCAAAGAATGAATATGCGCTTCAAAGTTCAATTAGTCAGTTAAAGGGAAATATAAAGAAAAAAATATGCGATATAAGAAATAAAATTATTTACAACACAGCTTTTATTGAGAGTGCACTTGATGATCCTGAACATATCAGTATAGAGGGTTATGGAGAGGAATTGGAAGCTTCTACAGAAGAAATGATTGGTGAACTGGAAAGGCTGATTGCTTCTTCCGATAATGGAAGAATTTTAAAAGAAGGTATCAACACTGTCATCGTTGGAAAACCAAATGTCGGGAAATCTTCTCTTCTCAATGTGCTGATCGGCGAGCAAAGAGCCATCGTAACTGATATTGCCGGTACAACCAGAGATGTTCTGGAAGAGCATATAAATCTGCAGGGGATTTCACTGAATATTATGGATACAGCGGGAATCCGGGATACCAGCGACACCGTAGAAAAAATAGGGGTCGATATGGCAAAAGGATATGCCAGGAAGGCAGATTTGATCATCCATGTGATTGACGCTTCTGCTCCACTGGATGAAAATGATGCCGAGATCTTCAGAATGACATATGGAAAACGTGGAATTATTCTGCTAAATAAATCTGATCTTAATATGTTACTTCACAAAGAAGAGATAGAAAAGTTTTATTTTGCAAGTATTCCTGCAGATATCGAATCTGAAAAAAATATTGATATTCCTGATATTATTGAGATTTCAGCAAAGAACAGGGATGGAATTGATGAACTTGAAAACGTGTTGAAAAACATGTTTTTTGCAGGAAATCTTTCATTTAATGATGAGATATATATTACGAATGTCAGACAGAAGACGGCACTTCAGGAAGCCTGCTCTTCGCTGAAAAAGGTAATAGAAAGTATACAGAATGGGATGCCGGAAGATTTCTATTCCATCGATCTGATGGATGCATATGAATCTCTGGGATCTATTACAGGAGAAACGATAGGAGAAGATTTGGTCAATGAAATATTCAGCAAGTTCTGTATGGGAAAATAAGGATACTTACGACGTGGCAGTGATCGGTGCGGGACATGCCGGCTGTGAGGCTGCTCTCGCCGCCGCAAGACTGGGACTTTCAACGATTATGTTTACGGTAAGTATGGACAGCATTGCGCTTATGCCTTGTAATCCAAATATCGGCGGCAGCTCGAAAGGACATCTGGTCAGAGAAGTGGATGCTCTGGGCGGACAGATGGGGAAGGTGATCGACCGTGCATTTATTCAGTCAAAGATGCTGAATAAGTCAAAAGGTCCTGCAGTTCATTCGCTGCGTGCACAGGCTGATAAAGAAGAATACAGCCGTATTATGAGAAATACTCTGGAAAGCCAGGAGCATCTGGATATCAAACAGACAGAAGTCGTAAATATTCTTACGGAAGATGGAAAAGTTACAGGTGTGGAGACATTTTCAGGTATGATCATCCATTGCAGGGCCGTGGTCTTATGCACGGGAACATACCTGAAGGCCCGATGCATTTATGGAGAGGTCAGCAGCAATACCGGACCCAATGGACTGCAGGCTGCAAATCATCTGACTGACTGTCTGAAAGATCTTGGTATCAGAATGTATCGTTTTAAAACAGGGACACCTGCAAGGATTGATAAGAGAAGTGTGGATTTTTCAAAGATGGAAGAACAATTTGGAGATGAAAGGATTGTTCCTTTTTCATTTACGACCGATCCTGAAACAGTACAGATTGATCAGGTTTCCTGCTGGCTTACCTATACGACCCCTGTGACGCACCAGATTATCTGGGATAATCTGGACCGGTCTCCCCTTTTCTCCGGGGCAATTGAGGGAACAGGTCCCCGCTACTGTCCTTCTATTGAGGATAAAGTAGTAAAGTTTGCCGATAAGGACAGGCATCAGGTATTTATAGAACCAGAAGGATTAAATACAAATGAGATGTATATCGGAGGTATGTCATCTTCTCTTCCGGAAGATGTGCAGTATGCCATGTACCGGTCGGTTCCAGGACTTGAAAATGTAAAAATCGTGAGAAATGCCTATGCAATCGAATATGACTGTATTGATGCAAGGCAGTTGTATCCTTCTCTGGAATTTCGAAATATCAGCGGCCTTTTCAGTGCGGGACAATTTAATGGAAGTTCTGGATATGAGGAGGCGGCCGCACAAGGACTGATCGCAGGAATCAATGCTGCCAGAAAAATTCAGGGAAAGGATCCTCTTATCCTGGATCGTTCGCAGGCTTATATCGGAGTTTTGATTGATGATCTGGTCACAAAGGAGTCAAAGGAACCATATCGAATGATGACCTCCAGAGCAGAGTATCGTTTATTATTGCGCCAGGATAATGCAGATCAGAGGCTGACAAAAATAGGATATGAGATCGGGCTGATCCCTGAAAAAAGATATCACAGGCTTTTAGAGAAAGAACAGTTGATATCTGATGAAATGAAAAGATTAAAATCTGCAACTGTAGGTACTTCCAGAGAAGTACAGGATCTCCTGGAACAAAATGGAAGTACGCCTCTCGTATCTGGAAGCACTCTTGCGGAACTGATCCGCCGTCCTGAGCTCTCATATGAGATATTGGAGCCTGTGGATAGAGATCGTCCGGAGTTTCCAAAGGATCTAAAAGCGGAAGTTATAGAACAGATAGATATATCACTGAAATATGAAGGATATATTTCAAGACAGAAACGGCAGGTAGAGCAGTTTAAGAAACTGGAGAAAAAAATCATTCCTGAAAATATCGATTATGATCAGGTGAAGAGTCTGCGGACAGAGGCGGTCCAGAAACTAAAGGAGTTCCGCCCTGTTTCGATCGGACAGGCTTCAAGGATCTCAGGGGTTTCCCCTGCAGATATCTCTGTCCTTTTAGTCTATTTAGGAGGTAAGTCTCATGCTGGAACAAAAACTGAATGAGCTGGGGATACAAATAAATGAGAAAATGCTGGAACAATTTGAACAGTATTATGAACTGCTTGTCGAGTGGAATAAGGTTATGAACCTTACAGGAATCACAGATTATGATGAGGTTGTGGAAAAGCATTTTGTGGATAGTCTGTCACTGACCAGATTTATTGATCTTACAAAAGTTCAAAGTGTGATCGATGTTGGAACAGGTGCAGGATTTCCCGGCATTCCTCTTAAAATTGCTTTTCCTCATTTAAAAATTGTTCTTTTGGATTCTTTGAATAAGAGAATCCGGTTTTTAAATGAGGTGATTGAAAAGCTCGGACTGATGGAAATTGAGACGATCCATGGAAGGGCTGAAGAGTTTGCAAGGAAGGCTGACTATAGAGAAAAATTTGATTTGTGTGTATCTCGTGCAGTTGCAAATCTCTCCGTTTTAAGTGAATATTGTATTCCTTATATACATGTCGGGGGTATGTTCATTTCTTATAAATCAGGAGAGATTGACCAGGAGGTCCATAATTCAAAAAGTGCGATACACTTATTAGGTGGAAAGATAGAAAAGGTAGATAAATTTGAACTTCCCGGGACAGATATACACAGGTCTTTTGTTTTTATAAAGAAGAATCAACATACACAAAAAAAGTATCCCCGCAAAGCGGGGACACCTGCAAAAGAACCATTATAATAATAATGTGTGGATTGTCTGGATAAAGGCATCCGGGCATTCCATCTGTGGAAGATATTTGCAATCTTTTATTTTTTCGATTTCTATGGAAGGAAGAATTTCTCTATATAATTCTGCGGATTCTTCCTTCTCTTCTACTTTATCTCCAATTATAATGAAAATGCTATTATTCAATGATTTCAGACAGTGCTTCACATTTACAGTGGTATACCGTCCGGCTATGCTGGAAAACAGATATTTTGAAGATGCATTTCCAGAGTGAGCTGTTTCGTAATATGTGTCAATAAGACTTTCTGTCACAAAATCACTGTTGTAGAAATATTCTTCCCGGCATATCTTTTCTATTTTCTTTTTCTGTGTCAATATATTATATAAGAAAGTACCAAAGATAGGTGTATTAATGATTTTGGCTAATGTTTTTGTCCGCTTGCTGGGTGATTTAGACAGATGTCTGATGTCAGCAGGATTTACCATTATAATCTGATCAACAATGGATGAATCATTCTGACAGGCGGCAACAGCAAAAGAGCCAGATTCGCCAGTTGCGATCACATCGCACTTCTCTCCTATTACATGCTTTATAAAATCACTGATAAGCTGTACATAAAGATAATTTGTATAGATAAGATTCGGCTTATCAGATCTTCCACATCCTAGAAGATCAATGCAATAAACGGTATTAGTTTTTGAAAGCTGATCTTTTATAAAATGCCATTCATGTGCAGAACTAAATGTATTTAGATCATGAATCAGCAGAATAGGTTTTCCTTCTCCTGTTTTTGTAAAATATATTTTTCCAAATTTCCATTCGTAGTAAGAACCAGAAGGATTACTAAGAAGATTATCTAGTGTAGCAGAAAAATAGATAAACTTATTAATTAAATGTATTGTTAATGTAGTAGCTCCTGCCAGAGCTGTTCCAATAAACAAGTTTTTTTTCCAACTCATAAATCTTACTCCTATATATTTAATTTATACTCCAACGTATTCAAAAGCCTGATATTATTATACTACATATTAGTGGCCGGGTCAAAATATATTCAATGTTTCACGTGAAACATTGTAATAATAGAAAGTTAATTAAAAAATAATGTTTCACGTGAAACATTTTGTAGATAAGTAGAAAAAAAAGTGTTATACTAATTTTATGCTAAATAGAAAGGTGAATAAAGATGGGTAGAGTTATAGCAGTTGCTAATCAAAAGGGTGGAGTCGGAAAAACGACTACAGCCATTAATCTATCTGCGTGTCTGGCCGAAAAAGGACAAAAAGTTCTTGCGATTGATATGGATCCTCAGGGAAATATGACAAGCGGATTAGGATTAGAGAAGGAATCTATTGAAAATACTGTTTACGATATCATTATCGGCGAGAGTGATGTTGATGAAGTATTAAAAAAAGAAGTTCTGGAAAATATAGATATACTGCCTGCAAATATAGATTTGTCAGCTGCCGAAATAGAATTAATAGGGATTGATGATAAAGAATACATTATTAAGAACGCAATCGATGGAATCAAAGACAACTATGATTATATAATAATAGATTGTCCACCTTCACTTAGTATGCTGACAATCAATGCTATGACGACAGCAGATTCAGTTCTTGTGCCAATACAGTGCGAATATTATGCTCTGGAAGGATTGAGCCAGTTGATTCATACAGTTGAACTGGTAAAAGACAGGCTGAATGATAAGTTGGAAATTGAGGGCGTTGTATTTACTATGTATGATGCAAGAACAAATCTGTCGCTTCAGGTTGTAGAAAACGTTAAGGATAATCTTCAGCAGAATATTTATAAAACTATCATTCCAAGAAATATCAGGCTGGCAGAAGCACCAAGCTATGGAATGCCGATCAATAAATATGATCCAAAATCAGCAGGATGTGACAGTTACATGCGCCTTGCAGATGAAGTAATGAATAGAGAAGCATCATAAAGATGGAGGAATGATTATGGCAGTAAAGAGTAAAGGGCTGGGGAGAGGGCTGGATAGTCTGATTCCTGAAAAAAAGAACAGCAGTACGAAAAAATCGGAAAAGCCAGATTCAGGCGAAGAAAATGTGTCCAAATCAGGCGAGTTGATGATGAAGATAAATATGGTAGAGCCAAACAGAGATCAGCCAAGAAAAAATTTTGAGGAAGATGCTCTTTTGGAGCTGGCTGATTCTATTAAACAGATGGGGGTTCTTCAGCCTCTCCTGGTAAGAAAAAGAAAAGATTACTATGAGATCATAGCTGGGGAAAGAAGATGGAGAGCTGCTAAAATAGCTGGATTAAAAGAGGTTCCTGTCATCATTAAAGATTATACAGAGCAAGAGATCGTAGAAATAGGATTGATTGAAAATATTCAAAGAGAAAATTTGAATCCGATTGAAGAAGCGATGGCGTATAAAAAGCTTCTGGAAGAATTTCATCTAAAACAAGATGAGGTTGCTGAAAGGGTGTCGAAAAGCCGTACAGCTGTTACAAATTCTATGCGTCTTCTGAAACTGAATGAAAAGGTACAGCAAATGATCATTGATGATATGATCACAACAGGACATGCCAGAGCACTTCTGGCTATTGACGATCAGGAACAGCAATATGTGCTGGCAAATAAGATCTTTGATGAAAAACTAAGTGTGCGTGAGACAGAGAAACTGATTAAAGAAATAAAAAATCCTAAAAAGCCCAAAGTAAAGAAACCAGTAGAAAACTCATTTTTGTATGATGATCTGGCAAATAAAATGAAAGAGGTTATGGGAACAAAGGTCAGCATCTCGTCTAAGGGAAATGGAAAAGGGAAGATTGAGATCGAATATTATTCAGATAAAGAATTAGAACGTATGTTCGATATGATCATGAGTATAAGAAGGGAAGTATAAAGAAAATGGAAAGTGGAATCTTATCTGCTATGGGTATTGACCCGGCAATCATTCTGATACTATTATTATTACTGATTATTGCGCTCTTTGTATTGTATGTAAACGTGACCATGAAGTATAATAGATTAAAAAGCAGCTATAACACGTTTATGAAAGGAAAAGATGGAAAAACTCTGGAAGAAAGTTTCCGTGAACGGTTTACAGAAGTAGAAGCGATTCTTAAAATAACCAAGCAGAACCGGCTGGATATCCGTGAGATCAATAAACGGATGGAAGGATATTACCAGAAAATGGGAATCGTAAAATACGATGCATTTAATGAGATGGGTGGAAAGCTGAGTTTTGCAATCGCAATGCTGGATGGAAACAACAGTGGATGGATCATCAATGCCATGCACAGCAGAGAAGGCTGTTATACCTATGTAAAGGAAATATTAAAGGGCGAAAGCTTTGTAGAGCTTGCGGAGGAAGAAGCAGAAGCACTGGATAAGGCTATCTATAAGGAAGCTTATGAAGTAAATGCATAATGAAGACAACAGGCAGGAGGAGAAAAAATGTTAGATATCAAATTTGTAAGAAATAACCCGGATGTAGTAAAAGAAAATATTAAAAAGAAATTTCAGGATGAAAAGCTTCCGCTGGTAGATGAAGTACTGGAACTGGACCAGAAAAACAGAGAGATCAAACAGGAAGTAGAAGGACTTCGTGCAGACAGAAATAAGATTTCAAAAGAAATCGGCGCATGTATGGCACAGGGAAAAAAAGAAGAAGCTGAAGAGCTGAAGAAGAAGGTTCAGGAAAATGCAGACAGAGTAGAAAGCTTATCTGCAGAGGAAAAGGAAGTAGAAGCCAGGATCAAAAAGATTATGATGACAATTCCCAATATCATTGATCCGTCTGTACCGATCGGAAAAGACGACAGTGAGAATGTGGAAATCCAGAAATATGGAGATCCTTTGGTTCCGGATTATGAAATTCCATATCATACAGATATTATGGAAAGCTTTAACGGTATCGATCTGGAAAGTGCAGGAAGAGTTGCAGGAAATGGATTTTACTATCTGATGGGAGATATTGCAAGACTGCATTCATCGGTCCTTTCCTATGCCCGAGACTTTATGATCGGACGTGGATTTACCTATTGTGTTCCTCCGTTTATGATCCGTAGCAATGTAGTAACGGGTGTTATGAGCTTTGCCGAGATGGATGCCATGATGTACAAGATTGAAGGGGAAGATCTGTATCTGATCGGAACCAGCGAGCACTCCATGATCGGAAAATTTATTGACACCATGCTGACAGAGGATCAGCTGCCGCAGACTCTGACCAGCTATTCTCCATGTTTCCGAAAAGAAAAGGGAGCGCACGGAATTGAGGAAAGAGGCGTATACCGTATCCATCAGTTTGAAAAACAGGAGATGATCGTTGTCTGCAAGCCAGAAGACAGCATGATGTGGTATGATAAGCTCTGGCAGAATACAGTAGATCTGTTCCGTTCTATGGATATTCCAGTTCGTACGCTGGAGTGCTGCTCGGGAGATCTGGCAGATCTTAAGGTAAAATCCTGTGATGTGGAGGCATGGTCTCCGAGACAGAAAAAGTATTTTGAAGTTGGAAGCTGCTCAAATCTTGGTGATGCTCAGGCAAGACGTCTTGGCATCCGTGTAAAGGCAGCGGATGGAACCAAATATTTTGCTCATACTCTGAATAATACAGCAGCGGCACCGCCGAGAATGCTGATCGCATTCCTGGAAAATAATCTTCAGGCAGACGGAACCGTCAGAATCCCGGAAGTGCTCAGACCATATATGGGCGGTACAGAAGTTCTGGTACCTAAAAACAAATAGATGATAGGGAAAATCATATGCATCAATATCTGAAAGCGATTGGATTTGGAGAGCTTGGTGGGAAAAGAAAGTTAAATGAAATCCTTGAGGATACAAAAAATAATTTTTCTCACCATGAGCTGGTAGCACAGGATGATGATGAAATGGATTTCTGTGAATATCAGAAGGAATACGGAGCAGGAATCGGTATCGGGATCTATGGAGATATGGATATCCACGAAAAGTTTTATATGCAGTATTATTATCCATACTTTATCGGAACCGGAATTACATCCTATGCTGATGTATATATTGAAAAAAGAATGGATCGTGAGTCCTACGTAGGGATCTGTGAAGATATGAAAGTAGGAATCAGTCTGATCTTTTATGTTCAGAATATTATAGAATATCTGAAAGAACGGCAGAGAACAGAATCGATTAAATACAAGTCTGTTACATTGTCAGGACTCTGTGACAGCGGAATGATACTTCTTCCTGTAAGAAAGAATAAGAGCCAGGAAAAGCAGCAGAAGGAAGAAGTACATAACCGTATGATGCTGATGAGCGCTGCCAGAACCGGAGATCCGGCCGCGATCGAAAGCCTGACGCTGGATGATATTGATATCTATTCGAAAGTGTCCAGGCGGCTGATCAGCGAGGATGTATTTACCATTGTGGATACCTATATCATGCCATATGGAATTGAATGTGACAGGTATTCCATTTTAGGTGAGATCCTGAAGATTAACAGGATAGAAAATGAATATACGCAGGAAGAGATATATGTAATGAGCCTGGAAGTCAACGGACTGACGTTTGACGTCTGTGTACCTGTGAAATGTGTGGTAGGAGAGCCTGCAGTGGGCAGAAGATTTAAAGGTAATATCTGGATGCAGGGTATCATTAATTTTTAGAATCTATGTGATTAACCTTTGACACTAAGGGAATATTGAAGTATAATAGTAAAGATTCATATGTTCCCTTAGTTAAATGGATATAACAAGTGCCTCCTAAGCACTAGTTGTGAGTTCGATTCTCGCAGGGAACGTTATCAATAAAAGAGCCGACCCCAAAAGTTAGAGTAAGATTCTATCTTTTGGGGTCATTTTTTATAGAAAAAGATTGATTTGAAATGATCTCTCTTCATCAAAAATAAGGGTATTATATACGAGAAAAGTGAATAATCGTTATGTTATTTGAATAAAATTTAACTTTTGCTCAGTTGTGATGAAAGCAATGACTTGATATGATAAGAATAAGCAAAGGCCGATGCAATTGAAAAAAAGGAGATATTCAGATGACAGTAGGAAAAATAATCAGAAAATATCGGAAAATCAAGAATCTGACACAGGAAGAGATGGCGGTACGTTTAGGGGTTACGGCACCGGCTGTCAATAAGTGGGAGAATGAAAATTCGTATCCGGATATTACACTTTTAGCGCCTATTGCACGGCTCTTAGGAATTTCTCTTGATACGCTGTTATCTTTTCAGGAAGATCTGACAGATGAGGAGATTACAGATATTGTTCAAAAGACGGATCAGCTATTTAAAGAAAAGTCATATGAGGAAGTTTTTCAATTTGTACAGAAAGAAATCGAAAAATATCCAAATTGTGATAAACTATTGATGAATCTGGCAATTCTTTTGGATGCACAAATCATAATCCAGGAGATACCTGCGCCTGAGAATTACGAAAAATATATCTGTTCTTTGTATGTGCGGATATTGGAGAGCTCAGATGAAACTGTTCGTATCCAGGCAGCAGATGCGCTGGTGAGCTTTTATATGAGAAAGGAAGAGTATGAAACAGCGGAAAAGTATTTAGAATATTTTTCAATACAGAATCCGGAGAAGAAAAGGAAACAGGCTCAAATATTTGAAGAGACGGGAAAATTACAAAAAGCCTATCAAACCTATGAAGAGCTGTTATTCAATGATTATCAGAGGGTGAGTGCATCTCTCCATGGAATCTATATGACTGCATTAAAGGAAAAGGACATGGATCGGGCTCATTTTATGGCTGGCAAGCAGACGGAACTGGCAAGATGCTTTGAGATGGGAAAATACTATGAAGTTTCCGGGAAACTGGAACTTGCAGTGATAGAAAAGAATGCAGATGAGGTCATTGCAACAGTAAAAGAAATGTTGGAAACAGTAGAGCATATCGGAGATTTTCGAAATTCGCGTTTGTATGAACATATGAAATTTAAAACAGTAGAGCGTGAGTTTGTGGAGAAACTGAAAGAAAATCTGATAAAGTGTTTTCGGGACGAGGAAACCTACGGATTCTTGCAGAAAGATAAGAGATGGATTGAACTTCTGGAAAGGAGAATATAATGGAGAAAACGAAAAAGTTTCTATATCAACTTTTAAAAACTAATCTTATCGGGCAGTTGGATAGTTGTCCTTATGTGCTGGCAAACCTGGCCAATGCATCTGCTGTGTTAAATGAGGCCCTTGACAATATTAACTGGGTGGGCTTTTATCTGATGGAAGGAGAAGAGCTGGTACTTGGCCCGTTTCAAGGGAAACCTGCCTGTACGAAAATCCAGAAGGGGAAAGGCGTCTGCGGAACAGCTGCCGAGCGTGATGAGGTAATCCGCGTGGAAGATGTCCATCAGTTTCCTGGACATATCGCATGTGACAGCGCTTCGCAGTCAGAAATCGTTTTGCCCCTGCATGATCAATCCGGAAATATCTGTGCAGTTCTGGATATCGACAGCCCGGTAAAATGTCGGTTTACAGAAGAAGATCAGGAAGGACTGGAAAGCCTGACTCCGGTATTGGAGCAGATTTTTTTGAAAGAAGAGGGGCGCTCCATTTAATCAGGTCAGATTGATGAGAACCAGCCCAAGTCCGATCAGACCGGTCGCAATGTATTGATGCCGGCTCAGCTTTTCACGGAATGCCAGGTAATTGATGATATTGACCAGGATGATCAGCCCGGCACTATAGGTCGGATATACAATATATGCCGGCAGTACGGCGGCAGCTCTCAAGACAAATAGAGTCGTAAGCTGGTTTGGTATCCCTACCCCGATTCCGATCAGGATATCCTGGCGGCTCATTTTGCCGCCGTCCCTGATAAAGATGACGATACTGATAGCCAGTGCGGTAAGGAATGTATAAAATACGAAACAGGTCTGGCTGTCGGAACCGTAGTAGCGGCTGTAAAGCTTAGAAAGAAAGTCTAAAAGCCCTCCCAGGATAAATATCATGATCAGGCCCAGCCGGAAGGGAGGGCGCTTTTCCCGGCTTCCCCAGTTCATAAAGAAGATAGAAAAACTGCAGAGAAGCAGACCTGTAATCTGCAGGAAAGTCGGTATTTCCAGGAAAAACAGTGCCGACAAGATTGTGGGGATCAAGATTTCCAGCCGGTTAAAGGTAGTAGTTAAAGGAGCGCCATTCCTCCTGATACTGAGCTGTATGAAGACCAGGGAGGCGACGAAGCCAATACCGTTTATGAATCCGGCACCCAGACTGACGGTGTCCATATGGAAGATCAGTCCTTTGTCCTCGAGCATGAAAATGCTGATGAAGGAGCCGGTCAGATAATTCCAGATGTTAAGCGCATATCGATTGCCGTTATGGTGTTCGGAATAACGCATGAGGAAGGTCATGCACAGATTAATACCGATTGAAGAAATAAGATAAAGCATATAAATTGTATCCCCCTGTCTGCTCTATGTTATATTATAGACAAACAGGGGGATACGCGTCAATCTGTCAAAAACAGATGGGGGAAAAGATATGAGTTTATGTCCGCATCGCACCATCTACCGAGAGGATTTCTCCAGTCACATAGCTTGCCATATCGCTTGCCAGGAAGAGGAAAGCATTGGCAATATCCTCCGGTTCTCCAACCCTTCTCATTGGAATGGCATTGATCAGAGGCTCGATCATTTCTTTTGGAAGAGCGGCTACCATGTCAGTTTTTGTAATGCCGGGCGCTACCGCATTAACGCGGATGTTGCTTGGACCAAGTTCTCTGGCGAGGGACCAGGTCATTCCATTAACAGCAGATTTGCTTACTGGATAAGCGACACCGGATGGCTGGCCGCAGATGCTGACCATGGAGCTGGTGTTCAGGATACAGCCGCCGCCCTGTTCTTTCATAATCTTTACGGTTGGCATGATACAGTTCATAGCGGCTCCTACGTTTAATTTCATAATCTTTTCGAAATGATCAGACGTATAATCTGTAATTGGTTTGCTGTCGGACATACCTGCATTATTGATCAGAATGTCGATTTTCCCATAGGTTTCCTTGATTTTATTAATTTCCTCCGCTACGGCGTCTGCGTTTCCGAGATCCGGCCATGCACCGGATACGGGCCAGTCAGGATTTTCTTCTTTTAATGACGCAAGCGCCTTGTCTACAGTCTCTTTACGGGACCCAAACAATACGACAGTGGCATGGTTTTCCAGAAATTTTTTCACAGTGGCATATCCAATTCCACGGGTTCCTCCAGTAATTACTGCAACTTTATTTTTAAGCATAGGCCCTCCTCCTTTTCCGATTATTAGATATTACTAATTTGTT
>OGRN01000695.1_pt1 | contig 31491 bp, 28 predicted proteins | sample 1553401 | NCBI WGS metagenome assembly OGRN01 (sample SAMEA2580096, study PRJEB22360) | human gut metagenome | biome: human gut; feature: human-associated habitat; material: faeces | place: Denmark | collected 2008/2010 | reverse complement strand
GCTCCCGAGCAGGCCGACCGCAAGCTCGAGATCATCGACGCCGCCGACGATGGCGCCATCATCGGCGAACCCGCGATCGCCATGCAGTTCGACGAACCCGTCGACGAAGCTGCGGATATAGGAGATCGCCGTGGGCCTGTGCACGTTGCGGGCCAGCTGCACGCTCTGCCACGCACGGTTTTCCTGCTCATCAGGCGATGCGGCTGCGACGACCGATGTCGAGCCCACTTCCAAGGACGTGCCGGCCTCGGCGTCGAAGGTGCCAGCGGCGATGGCGCGCTCGACGCGTCGGGATGCGCCCGCACGCAGGCTCTCGGGGATAAGCGACGAGGGAATAGCCTCGCGCAGCTTCTCCCACACGGCGCGTTCCTCGACGCTCATAGGCTCGGGACGCAGGTCGGAATAGGTGACGGTGTTGTACGTTGCCGTGCCGTTTTCCAGGTTGTCGCAGACCGCACGGTAGCTGACGAGCACGTCATGGTCGCCGGCATTGTGCGCACACCCGGTCGCCTGGCAGGCGGTCGACAAATGCATGGCCAGGATATGGGCCAGCGTGGCACGTAGGTCCTGACGCTCGACGATGGCGTCGATCAAGCCATGCTCAAGCGCGAACTCGGCGGTTTGGAACCCTTCGGGCAGCTCCTGGCGGATGGTATCGCGGATAACGCGCTGCCCGGCGAAGCCGATGAGCGCTTTGGGTTCGGCCAAGATGATGTCGCCGTCCATGGCGAACGACGCGGTGACGCCGCCGGTGGTGGGATCGGTGATGACCGAGATGTACGGCAGATGCGCCGCAGCATGGCGCTCGATGGCGCACGAGGTCTTCGCCATCTGCATGAGCGAGACCAAACCCTCCTGCATGCGCGCGCCGCCCGAAGCGGTGAAGATGATCACCGGCAGATGCTCGGCGGTGGCACGCTCGAACAGGCGCGTGACCTTCTCCCCCACCACACTGCCCATGGACCCCATGAAGAACGTGGACTCCATGATGCCGATGGCGCACTTCAAGCCCGCAATGGAACCTTGACCAGTGCGAACGCCCTCCTCAAGGCCGGTTTTCCCGCGCTGGGCCTCAAGCTTGTCAAGGTAGCCCGGGAAACCTAGCGGGTCGGTTTGCTCGATGACGCGGTCCCACTCCTGGAACGTGCCGGCATCGAGCAGGTCGTCGATGCGCTCGTCGGAGGTCATGCGCATGTACCCGCCGCACGAGGGGCACACGTAATGCCCCGCCGCCAAGCTGGCGCCGTCGAAGGTGAGCTTGCAGTGCTTGCAGGTGCGCCACGCGCCGCACACCTCATCGGTCTTGTCGGTGGTGCACAGCACCCAGCCGAGCTGCGGGGAATCGCCCAGCTGCGTGAACACGCGGCGACCGGCAGCTGCCGCGCGTGCCAGGAACGTATCTACGCCTGAAAGCGCCTGGGCATCTTCGATCAGCAAGATGACCTGGGCATCCGCTTCCTCAGCAGCCTTCAGCACAGCATAGCCGTTGGAGTACAGCGCGTCGAGATGCTTCTCGCCAAGGCTGACCTTCGCACCGGCCGCGCGCAGAGCCGCATCCGCGCGTTTATCGTCGGTGCACGCGACGCAGGCAACCATGCCGGCATCCTGCACCGCCATGATGGTGCGCTTCGCGGCTTTGCCGCGCGCAACCACAAGGGCCACCGGCGCAGGAGTAAACGCCGCAGACCCGCCCGCCTGCGCAGTAAGGGGCGCCTGGGCATGCTGCGAGCCGACCCCGGTATAGGCCGACATGTCCGCGGCATCGACCGCGTTGGGAGCGGTCCCTTCGGCGGTCATGCGCTCGCGCTCCTCCTCCGCGATACGCGAGAGACGATACGCCACATCGGCATCGTCGACGACGCTTTCGCGTGCATCGCCGGAAACGGTGACGAACGAACCCGAACCGTCGAACGAGATGTAGTCCTGCTTGAATAGCTTCATGTCAAACCCTTCGAAAAACCCTACGCACCCTTGGCCATAACGTATTTCTGCGTGGCCGTGGCCGCCACCTGATCGCCGACGAGCGCCTGCACATCGGCCACGACCATGCGCGAGGAGTTCTTCACGATATCGGCCTTCAGCGTGAGCACGTCGCCGGGCTGTACCTGGTGGCGGAACTTCGCCTTGTCGATGCCGGCGAAAAAGCCGAGCACCCCGGGCTCATCGCGGCCGACGAGCGCGCAAAACGATGCGGTTTGCGCAAGCGCTTCCATGATGATGACGCCGGGCAACACGGGATAATCGGGGAAGTGACCCTCGAAGAGCGGCAGGTCAGGCAACACGTCGAGCTCGGCCTTGACGGAGACGCCGGGTTCGCATTCGAGCACGCGACTCACCCACACGAAGGGATCGCGATGGGGCAGCACTGCCTCGATGACGTCGCGTCCCACGGGATAGCTGATTTCCATGCGTACGTTCCTTTCGTCAAAGTGAGAGAGTGTCTCTAAGCAACTGTCTCATTCGTAGGGGCTGAATGCGAGTGTCGCGTTGTGGCCGCCAAAACCAAGCGAGTTGGAGAGCGCGACCTTCTGCGGTACGTCCGTCAGAGCCTCGGTCACGACATTGACGTCGCACTCGGGATCGGCCTCGGCAAACCCCGCTATCGGCGGGACACAGTCGCGGGCAACCGAAAGCGCACAGACGATGGCTTCGACCGCGCCGGCCGCGCCGAGCGTGTGGCCCGTCGTGCCCTTGATGGACGTCACCGGAATGCCCGCGGCAAGCTCATCGTCATCGCACAGCGCGTACAGGGCGATAGACTCGGTCTTGTCATTGGCAGGCGTACCCGTGCCATGAGCGTTGACGTGCCCGATGTCGGCGGGCGTGAAGCCGCCCTCCTCGAGCGCCTGGCGCATGGAGCGCACGATGCCCGCACCTTCGGGATCGGGCGCGGTCATGTGGTAGGCATCGCCGGTCGAACCATATCCGGTGATCTCGGCGATGGGCGTGGCGCCACGCTTGAGCGCATGCTCAAGTGATTCTATGACGAGCGCACCGGCACCTTCGCCGGCGACAAAGCCCTTGCGTCGCACGTCGAAGGGAAGTGATGCCTGGGTGGGATCTTCGGCCCTGGAAAGCGCGCCGAGGTTGGTGAACCCGGCGATGCAGATGGGCGATACCGATTCCTCGGATCCTCCGACAAGCGCGGCATCGGCATAGCCGTGGCGGATGGCGCGAACAGCCTCGCCGATGTTATGCGCTCCAGTCGCACAGGCAGTGACCACGTTGATGCACGCCCCGTGAATGCCATAGCGAATGGCGAGGTTGCCGGCGGCAATGTTGCCGATCATGGTGGGGACGAACAGCGGGCTCACACGCTTGGGACCCTTCTCGCTCAGCGTCTCGAAGCCCTTTTGCAGCTCGTCGATACCGCCGATGCCCGTACCAAACGCAATGGCCACACGCGTCGAATCGACATCGTCCATGTTCAGGCCCGCCTGGGCCATCGCCTCGTCAGCTGCGACCATGGCGTACTGGACGAAGCGCTCGAAGCGGCGCGCCTCCTTCTTGGAGAGACCATGTTCGGTAGCATCGAAGCCACGCACCTCACCGGCGTTGTGCACCTCATATTCAGATGTGTCGAAACGTTCGATGGGCGCGATGCAGCATTGCTTGCCCATGACGGCGTCCCACAACGCATCCACGCCAACACCTGCCGGCGTAACGGCACCCATGCCCGTGATGACGACGCGTTGCGTGCCGTCCGGACGACGAAGGTTCATGTTCTCGTTTGTCATGCTCATAGGGAAAGTCCTCCATCGATGCTGATTACCTGTCCGGTGATGTAGGAAGCTGCGGGACTCGCGAGAAACGCCACGAGAGCGGCCACGTCGTCTGCCTCGCCCAATCGGCCAAGACCGATCTGGGAGGTGATAGCTTCCTTCTGCTGGTCGTTGAGCGCATCCGTCATGTCGGTCGCGATGAAGCCCGGGGCAACCGCGTTGACCCTGATGTTGCGACGAGCGAGCTCTTTGGCAAGCGACTTGGTAAGGCCGATGACGCCGGCCTTCGAGGCGGCGTAGTTTGCCTGCCCCGCATTGCCCGCAATACCCACGATGCTGCTCATGTTGACGATGGCGCCGCTACGTTGCTTCATCATGTACTTGGACGCAGCCTTGCAGCAGTTGAAGGTGCCCTTGAGGTTCACGTCGATGACGGCATCGAAGTCATCCTCGCCCATGCGCGCGATGAGACCGTCACGCGTGATACCCGCGTTGTTGACGAGCACGTCGATGTGACCGAGCTCGGCAACCGCCTGGTCCACGAGGGCCTTAGCGGCCTCCGTATCTGCCACGTTGGCCACAACGGCCAGCGTACGCACACCGTACTCGCTGGCAATCTCCTCGGCGGCAGCATTCGTGCGCTCGAAGCTCGAATCGCTCGAGCAGTTAAGGCAAACGTCATGGCCATCGGCAGCAAGCGCTCGTGCACAGGCAAGGCCAATGCCACGGCCTGACCCGGTAACGAGGGCAACGGGACTGCCCTGATCGGTGTTACTCATCGCTTTTCCTCCACGATTCCTCGATCTCCTCGAAGCTCGGTCTATCCTGCACGCAAGCACGTGTGGCTTCCTTGTCGATGCGTCGCACCAAGCCGCTCAGCACGCCGCCGAAGCCGACCTCGATGAAGGTGCTCGCACCCTGTTCGCGAAGTGCCTCGACGCTCTGCTGGAAGCGCACCGGGTGCGTGAGGTGATCGACCAGACGCTGACGAACCGTCGCGACATCAAGCGGCGTGGCATCGGTATTGCAGATGACCGGGATGACCGGCTCCTTGAAGTCGACGGTCGCGAGATACTCCGCAAACGGATCGTATGCCGCCTGCATGAGCGGGCTGTGAAATGCGCCCTGCGTCGCCAGGCGGCTTAGCTTGCCGCCTTGCTCCCTCCAGGCTTCCTCCGCGCGCTCGATTGCAGGCACGGTGCCGGCCACGACGATCTGGCCTGGGCAATTGAAGTTCGCGGGTGCGAGCACGTCGCCTTGGGCGCATTGCTCGCACAACGCCATGACGCTTTCCTCGTCAGCCTTGAGCAGCGCGGTCATCGCACCCGGATTCGAGCGTGCCGCCTCGTCCATGACGCGTGAGCGCACGTCGATGAGGCGAAAGGCCTCCTCGTCAGTGAGCATGTCGGCAAGCGCGAGCGCGCTGATCTGCCCGAGCGAGAAGCCGAGCAGCGCATCGGGCCGGATGCCGCGCGCCATGAGGGCGCGACCAATGCCGATGGAAAGCGCGGCGATGGCAACCTGCGCGTTGCGCGTCTCGTTGAGCTGTGCCTGCGCCTCGTCACCTTCGCTGTTGACGAGCGCCGCTATGTCGCGGTCGAACACGTCGGATGCGCACTCGAGCGCGGCTTGTACCTCGGGAACGCCAAAGAGCGAAACGCCCATGCCGGGCTTTTGCGACCCCTGTCCCGAGGCCATGAAGACCGTGTGGACCGGTCCGATTCCTTCAAGTTGAGCCATAGCTTCAGTCTTCCTATGCGTCGGCACCTTCCAGGCAGCGACCTTGACGGGCGTTGAGCTCGGCCATGGCGGCGAGGTCAAGCGCACCGAGCGCCTCGGCCTCGGCCATGAGCTCGGCGATGAGCTCCTTGGCCGTGCCGCGCTTTTTCACGAGCGCGGCAATCTGACCGGCGAGGATCGAGCCGTTCTCCATATCGCCTTCGACCGCACGTTTGAGCGAACCTGCATACATGCCCTCGAGATCGTCAGGACTGCTCGCCTCCATCTCGCGTTTGCGGCAGGCGCGTGCGAACTTGTTCTTGAGCCCGCGCACGGGATGACCCGTGCCGCGACCCGTCACGATCGTGTCGGAGTCCTTGGCGCCGAGCACCTTCTCCTTCCACGGGTCGCACACGGTGCACTCGTCGATGGTGAGGAAGCGCGTCCCCATCTGCACGCCCTCGGCACCCAACGCGAAGGCAGCGCAGATGCCGCGTCCGTCGGCGATGCCGCCGGCGGCGATGACGGGAATGGAAACGGCCTCGCGCACGCTGGGCACGAGCGCCATGGTGGTGAGCTCGCCGACGTGACCGCCGGACTCGGTGCCCTCGGCGACCACGGCATCGACGCCAAGGCGCTCCATGCGCCTGGCCTGCGCCGTGGTGGCGATGACGGGGATGACCTTGATGCCGGCCTCGCGCCACATGGGCAGGTACTCGACCGGGCTTCCCGCGCCCGTGGTGACGACCTTGACGCCGAGCTCGACGACGAGCTTGGCGACCTCGGGCGTGAGCGGGTCCATGAGCATGATGTTACAGCCAAAGGGCTTGCTGGTTTGCGCCTGAGCCTGCTTGACCTGCTCGGCAATCCAATCGAGCTTGGCGCCGCCGCAGGCGATGATGCCCAGGCCGCCGGCCTCGCTGACCGCCGCGGCAAGCGAGGCGTCCGCAACGCGGGCCATGCCGCCTTGGATGATGGGAGCCTCGATGCCCAGGAGTTCGGTTACTCTCGTTTTCATGAAGCGCTTCGACCTACTTCAGGGAGTCGATGTGCTCGACGATGTCGCCAATGGTCACGAGATCGGTCGGCTCGCCGAAGTCGACCTCGCACTGGTCCTCGATGTCGCAGATGAGCTCGACCATGTCGAGGGAGTCGATGCCCAGGTCCTCGATGATGGCATCTTCGGTGATGGCCTCCGGGTCGAGATCCTGGTTCTCGACCAGCACGTCGCGGACGATGTCGATAGTTGCCATGATGGTTCCTTTCGCGGTGTCTAACAAACAAGCGCGACTATTGTAGACGAAGATTTTATGAGTGAGCCACGATGCAAAATCTTGCGCAAACATTGCAAACGAAGGCATATTCCGGCGGAATTACTCTAAGATAGTCGGGCGTCAGCCCACCCGGACGGACGGGGGCGAAGACCGACCAGCAAGGAGAAATGCCATGGGATGCAAGATCGTCGGACACGGAAAGGCCCAACCGGAGCTCGTCGTGAGCAACGATGACCTGGCAAACATCGTCGACACAAGCGACGAATGGATCGTCGAGCGCACCGGCATCCACAACCGCCCGGCTGGTAGCCGGCTATGTTTACGCTGACGCCGGAGCGGACGAGTCCACCACCGATCTTGGAGTCCAGGCTGCACAAGCCGCCCTCGAAAACGCAGGCGTCGCGGCCGGAGATATCGATCTCATCGTGTGCATGACCATCTCCGGGGACGTCATCGTGCCGTCCCAAGCGGCGCTCATCAAGGCGCAACTGGGCGCTAGCAAAGCCATAGCGTTTGACCTCAATGCCGCCTGCAGCGGCTGCATCTACGGCATCGACGTCGCCTCCACCATGATCGAGGCATCGGTTGCCAGTGCGGGCGGAAGCGGCATCGGGCACAAGCGCAACGCCATGCGCCGCGCGCTGGTCATAGGTGCGGAGCGGCTTTCGCGCATCACCGACTGGACCGATCGCGCCACCTGCGTGCTCTTTGGCGATGGTGCCGGCGCCGTGGTGCTCGAGTGGGATGAGAGCGCGCCGGGCATTCTGGCGAGCTTCCTGAAGAACACCGACGATGACACCCTGTGCCTGACCGTCGACGCGAACCACGACATGAGCACCTTCCCGTTTGGGGAGAACGTCGGCAATGTGGGCGTGGGCGAAATCATGAACATCGAGACCGACGAAGGCGGCTTTGCCGAGCACGCCGCGTTCATCCGCATGCACGGCCAACGCGTCTTCAAGTTCGCCACCGCCGCCATCGTGGAGGCCGCACGCGAGGTGTGCGAACGCGCGGGCGTCTCGATGGACGAGGTGAGCTGCATCGTGCCGCATCAGGCAAACGACCGCATCATCCGCTTTGCCGCCAAGAAGCTGGGCGTTCCCTACGAGCGCTGGCAGGTCTCCATCGCCGAAGCGGGCAACACGAGTGCGTCGAGCGTGCTCATGGCGCTTTCCGATGCCTACGACGAGGGTCGCATCCAGCCGGGCGACAAGGTGATGTGCGTGGGCTTTGGTGGCGGACTCACGAGTGGTGCGCTGCTGTTCGAGGCGTAGAGGGCGCAGGGCGGAAAATCGGTAATAGAGGTCGCGGATTTTCGATAATGAGGCGAATAGATTGCCAAAACGTATTTCATTTGTGATACATTTTGCTCGTAATCCTCTTTTCCGAGTGATGCGAGCAAATCATGGAAAGCATGAAAACCAACAATCGTCAGGCACTCTCGCTCAGAGTTCCGTACGCTCTTGCTGAGCAAGTCGAAGCGTACGCTCGGAAAAACAACCTGCGCAAAACCGATGCCTACATACACTTTCTCGAAATGGGCCTCGAGCGAAACGAGCGTGACATCGCAATGACCCTTGCAGAAATGGACGAGAAGCTCGATTTGCTCCACTCGCTGCTCACTAATGAGGAGAGGGGTTCTGTCGAAGTATCTCTCGGAAAACAGAATGTACTTGATACAATCGCCAGTATCTCATCGCGCTTTCCGGGAATCGAGCGCGCATGGCTTTTTGGGTCGTTTGCCCGAAATCAGCAAACTACCGACAGCGACATAGACATCAGACTCGAGGTGGACAGGGAAGCCGGGTTCAATCTCCATGACCTTGTGTCATTCACTAAAATGATGAAGCAGGAAACCGGCAGGGCGTGCGACGTGATTACTGCGCGCGAAATCCAAAGCAAGTCACTCGCGCTTGCCATAGAAAAGGACGGTGTCTGCGCATATGAACGCAAAGAAAAGTGACCTAGGGCGAATACAAGAGGTGTATGACATCATCGTGAAGACACGCGCGCAAATTAATGGCACGCAATTTACGAAAGAACGGTTTCTTAATCCAGCCAATGACGAAGACGATCTCATGGCAGAGGGAATCCTAAACCGCATACTCCGGTTTACTGAGGAGCTAGGATGCCTCGAAGAATCAACGGCAACAACGTATTCCCTCAACGACAAAGGGGCGAGGGGTATCCGCAACCGACTGGCACATGCCTATGGCGAAGTTGATCGTGAAATCGTCTGGGGCGTTATAGAAAATGACTTCGATGAAATCCTCGATGGTTGCAGAGCATATTGCAAAGATATGGGTGTAGAAATTGGCTAGGGCTAAAAGTGACGCAACCATATCCGGTGCCTCGCAACGCGAGGTTTAGGCCTGTTCGGGAGCATGTCTACTCTAGTTGCATACCGCCTTCGATATACATGCGATCATATCCTTAGCGCGTCCATCAATCATCTTTTTCACTGCGTCGGCTTCTCCACATGACAGACGCTCTTCTGCATTGAAGATTGTCTCCTTTGGCGGATAATCGATCATTTTGAGATATTCTTCGTCAAAGAGTACGCCTTCGTGATTTTCCTGCAGACTGTAGAGATTGAACTCCTTTTTCCCTCTATTAGTCTTGGGATTTAGATACATAAGATTGCCAAGCGCTCCACCAGGAATCTGCTGGCTTTTATATATATCGTTAGCCCTTAGCTTCTTTTTCGAGACCACGTGTTCAATGTCATATTCATCTGCACTGTATTTCGTTATATCAGGAGCCGCAAACACGCAAAGCAGCATTTTTGAAACTTTTTCTGGAATTATCGAACTACGCTGGGAGACCTCGTCATACCACGCCAACAGTCGATTACTCAGTGTTTCTTCCGACATTGGAACCGCATATGTATATCGCGTATCTGCTGTTTCAACATAGTAGTTTGCGAGCCTGGTATCACCGCTTCCCTGCCACGTTCTCGAAGCGACATCTGAAACACAGTATGCTATTAGATTCTTTCGCGCAGCATCGTATCCATTGTCTTTGTAATGCTCGATAGTGCGCAGCTCCCCTTCTATGCCATCTATGTAATAGTGCTTATGCCAAAGAGCAGCGAAAAAGGATAGGGCTTGCATATCTGCAATAGCTCCGCTTTCGTACTCAACCTTAACACCCGGCTTGCGCAGCCATTTTTCAAATTCGCTTTCAATAACACTGTATTCTTTTAGTATGTGGTCGGTCAGCTGGTCTACAAACGCCTCAGACTGGAACAGGTGCTTTTTATCAGGCAGCTTGTTTATCGTACGGTTGTCGACACCGAGAGCAATCGCGGTTGTCAGGTACCCAACAACATTAAACGTATCTTCACTTTTATCATTTTCTGCATTTGAGGATGATTGCCAAAACACAGGAACGTTTTCGACTATCAGCTCCCCCAAGGCAAAACAATATTCAGAAAGGTTTATTCTGCGCGATTGAGCCATTTCGTCAGGATCAAAATCTTCAATGACTAGATCTCGCTTTTCCACGAGTCTCTCATATCGATCAATAACCTTCTGGAGAACCTTTTTCCCAGTTTCACTATCAGAAAGCTTGAAGTCATGCTTGGTCCAATGTGCTGCAAGTACTTGGTACTTTGAGAGTTTCGTTCCACCTTGATTAAGATTAGCGAACACATCAGGAAGCTGATCTTCATTCCCGGTGAACACTACGCACGGAATTACCAGATCATCCAAATCTAAATAGTTACTTGCATCTTTTAAAAGATCTTGCTGAATTCTGGTGAGGTCATCCTCGTACTGATGCGAGGTGGGATACAGGCTTATTTCTTTCTTTATCAGGTCTCTCAGAAGAAACGGGTCTGAGTTATCTTCCTCAAGACATTTTCGAAGCAATGATTCAATTTTCGGGATTAGATCATCCCGCTGATTTACTGATAAAGTTAAATCCATTCCATCTTCTATGTTCTCAAATATCCGGTTGATGGAGGGCCCAAACCCTGCAAAATACTTCGCGGGATTATTTTTGTACTCCTTTAGCGTCGAATAACGTTGGAGACCATCGATGAGGCTAAGCTTCTTATCACCTTCATATCGATAAAGAAGAATTGACCCAAAAGGGTAACCTTTACTGATATTGTCTATAAAGCTTTCTTTTTGCTTTTCGCTCCAAACCAAGCGCCTCTGATACGTGGGGACAACAACTGAACCTTCCAGGTCGCTGTATTTCATTCGCTCAACATCATATTTTGACTTCATGGATCCTCCATTCATGACAGATCCATTAGATCACAAGTTATTCAACGATCATAGATCTCGGATCGCGACAAACCCCAGTCAGAGAGTCTTTATAGCTTCTTCGTCGCTTTCTGCCGGTGCAATAGCCCAATGTGTACTAGCGCCTCCGCTCTGGACTCGTCTGTAATTTACACAACCCCCGCAGCCCTAATCGCCGCGATCACTTCGATATCCGAGGGCAACCAATCGACCGAATCCAGCTCGTCTCTCCCCAGCCAGCGCGCGTCGCTATGCTCGAGCAGCTTCATACCACTGGCAAGCGTGCAGACAAAGCACTGCATCGTCATCGCGAACTCGGGATAGTCGTAGTCGACCGTGATGAGCTTTGACCCCACTTCGATGTCGGCGTCGAGCTCTTCGTGAATCTCGCGCACGAGCGCCGCCTCGGGAGCCTCGCCCGGCTCGATCTTGCCACCGGGAAACTCCCAGCTGTCCTTGTAGTTGCCGTAACCGCGCTGCGTCGCCAAAATCTTGCCATCATGCACGATGATTGCGGCTACCACCTCGATGTGTTTCATGAACGCGACCTTTCGCTAATCATCAGGCATATTGATAAGCATCCTTCATTTTCTATTAATTCGATATTTCCTATGTCGACTTGTAGAGGGGGCCGTTGCTTCGATGACTCCATCCTCTAGAAGCTCCCTTGTACGATTACGAATTTGGTTAGTGGTGAGATTGCTCTGCTCCGTCAGATCGTGTATCGACATCTCTCCATGCTCAAGCAGAAGAGATACGATTGTCGCTTGCCCCACATCTCTTTTTGACCGTTTTCCAGCTCCAGCATTAGGACGATACAACACAATCCGAAAATGATCGATTGCAGGATGAAATTCTGGTTTTGGCAATTGTCGAGAAAGCATCTCGTTAATCATGAGAAGGATGCCTGTTCCATTACCCTCCGCTGGCGATCCTGCACTGCTGGGAAGGCTTGAGATGGACGTGAGCCGCATCAGCGTTGCGTTACGACAGCATGATCTCCCATCGGCAAGATTCGATCGAGATTTGCCGCCCCAAAGGCCACCTGGATTAACAATCTCGATACGGTCATCATAGATATCCACAGAAATCGCTTCGCCGTCGAATCTGCTGTCGTAGTCTCTATGAATCAGGGCATTTGCTATCGCCTCACGTAAAACAAGTTCGGGAACCTCAAGTTCGTCCACTCGCCCCGCGCCCCTCACGATAGAGACTCTTCTAAGGTTCTTAGATATGGCCGCAATAGCGCCTTCAAGCATCTCGCCGATCGTACCCTCGCAAATTGTCCGATCCAGAAACCTGGTGATCCCGTCAGTCGCTTTCTCGACCCCCGCATGTACTGCAACGTCAATATGAAGCTTGGGATAGAACTGCTGTGGATAATACCCCGCCGACAGGAGCCCGGCCTTTGTTACGTTCTGTTCACCATCTATATAATTCAGCCTCTGAAGCTTTGTGACAACATCTTTCGCACCATAAAGGGCACGCGGGGTGATTTGCTCTGCTTTTGCAAATGCCTGCTTATAGTGCTTTTCGTCCAAATCTGCGAGGCTTGCTCGTGGGACTGGGACACGATCAGCATCGGTATTCACACACGCATTGAAAAGAGAAAATATCTCGTTTGCAGACAGAAGAATATCAGCATCGTCTACTCGCTTATAGCTTCCCCCCGGCACTCCGCGCTTTGTGATGTAGCATGGCTTATTTGAAGAATCGAGTTCATCCACCTCGATTACCAGTATCTGTGCCCCTTCAATTTCTTGATGGTCAATCGTGTAGTGAGGCGGACTGGTGAGATGCCCTTCACATCCTCCATCACCGATGCCAGATATAAACTGATCTCGAGTTTTGTACAAATCGAAATCATCTACAGGAATAAAACCGTTCTTCTCGCTGAGGCCAAGTAGTATGAGGCCCCCTTCGGTGTTGGCAAAGGCACTGACTGTTTCCCAAATGTCTTTCGAAAGCCCCTGCGCACATTCCTTCACCTCACAGCTGCCGTCATCTCTTCCCTGCTTACGAAGTCGAGTGATTATTGATTCGATTTTGTTTTCAGTCACCGCATGTCTCTTTCAGTTGTATTTTTCTCTGATTATTGTAAGTGATTTGGCATATTAAGTAACTGATGGAAACGAAGTCATGGAGAGACTGTCGCATATATTCTAGGCATCCCCCTGACTTCCCACTATATATTATCTATCTATAGACATCTATGCTCAATTGCCCATTTTTCTCATCACTTATATTTTTGATAATAAATTACAAGTGATGAAGAAAAAATACAAGTGATTACGGGGATACTAGCTCCTTAAACTATGGTGCTTCTCGAAGCGTAGATTCCACCATCCGCAATCGGCCTCGCACAGCCCCTACTTCCCGAGGTGTGGCTACCACCTCGATGTGTTTCATGAAAAGCCCCGCTTTTACCGACAGGCGGAATCAATTCCAGATTCCTAGTAATCCCTACCATCCTAAGTAGCTGCGACCACCTTGATATGTTTTGCGTCAGTATTTGCATTACTGTAATGCTAATAATACAATACAAGAGACGAAGGAGGGCAGTCATGGCATCTACGCTGAACATACGCATCGATAGCGCCCTCAAGGAGCGTGGCGACAAGGTCCTCAAGGAGAACGGCATCAGCGTCACCGAAGCAATCCGCACACTCTGGGAAACACTCGCGAAAACGCACGAGCTGCCAGAGTTTCTTCAGAATCAAGATCCCAAGAAGAAAGTCGTGCGAAAGAAGCTCGATGCCATCGAGTTGCTAGGGGCTCTGCCGGCTACCAGATTCTCGAACATGAGCGATGACGAGCTGCGCGACATGCAATACGAAGAGAAGCTCGGGGAGTACGAGGCCCTGGCATGAAGCTGCTCGTGGACACCAATGTCTGGCTTGACCTTATCCTCCACAGAACCCCGTTCGAAGAAGACTCCAAAGGCTGCTTGATGGCATGCGTGGAGGAATCCGTCGATTTATGCGTTGCGGCAACCTCGCTCAAAGACATCTTCTATATCACGTCCAAATGTCTCGATACTAACAGGGCGTACGAGGCTGTTCGCCTGGTTCTCGAAATTTCAAGCGCGGCGAGTGTCGATGACCTTGTGTGCAGAAAAGCGCTCGAGCTAGAAAAGCCGGACTACGAGGATGGCATCATCGCTGCGGCGGCTGCCGCGGACAAAGTCGACGCCATCGTCAGCAGGGATGTCGACGCATTTTCGACATTGCCTGTGTCACGCTTCACCCCAACCGAGCTTCTCGAGCATCTTGGTTACGAGAGATGGGGCATCTAAACCCGCGGGCGAATGCGATAGCTCACGCCAAGCTCGTCGCATAGCTCCTGGCAGGCACGCTCCTGCTCATGAGTTATGGTGCCCCCCACCGTAGTGAGCACCACCTTCGAAACGTAGCTTGCCGCGCGGCGCGCGAACTCGAGCATCGCGGGATGGGCCTGCTCGCCGAACTTGCTGCGCGTGAGCGCGAGATACTCGTCCGCATCGGGGCTGTTGAGGCTGACCGAGACGGCGTCGACGATTCCTTCGAGCTCGGGCGTGACATCGCATCCGTTGATAAGCGAGCCCTGGCCGTTGGTGTTGATCCGCACCGGTAGCTCCGTGTTCTCCTTCACCCAACGGGCGACTTCCTTGAGCACGTCAAATGTTTCCATGGGCTCTCCATACCCGCAGAAGACGAGCTCGGAGTAGCGTGAGAGGTCGAGTTGACGAAGTTGTTCGATGACCTCCCCGGCCGTGGGCTCACGTTCGAGCCAGAGAACGTCGTGGCCGTTGACGGTGTCGGATTCGTTGCGAATACAAAAGGTGCAGCTGCACGGGCAGCGATTGGTGAGGTTGACGTAGAGCGTGTCGCCGATCTCGTACAGTATGTTCATCGCCTTGGTCATGCATGCGCTCCGATCCGATTCTATGAATATGCTCCAAAGGATAGTCCTTCGCGCTCACTCGCGCACGTAAAAAGGGCCGCGAGCATAGTGCCCACGGCCCTTCACCTACGACGCTACCAGAACCCCTACAGGTCGATGTACCAGATGCGCTCGATGTCGAGCGTCGCTTCCAAATCGCGGCGCACGTTGGCGGGAACAGGCTGGTTGAGGTTGATGAGCACCTCGACCAGAGGATGCTCGGAATCCTTGGCGATCTGCATGGACTCGACGTTGATGCCCGCATCGCCAAACACCGTGCCGATCTTGCCGATCTGGCCAGGCTTGTCCTCGTACTCGAGCACGACGAAGTCCTTCATCGGCACGAAGTCGACGGGCAGGCCCATGAAGTTGATGATACGCGGCATGTCCGAGGTCATATCACGCGTGACGCTGATGGAATACACGTCGTCACCACACGACGCTTCGATCTCGATATAGCTCGGATAGCTCTCAGAGAGCGGATCGGTGGCGGTCTCGACGACGATGCCACGCTGCTCGGCGATGTAGCTGGCGTTGATGATGTTGACGGTGACCTCGCTGTTGAACGTCACGCCGCCCGCAAGTGCCGCCATTCCCAGGATCGTCGGGTCCGTGTCCGCTATCTTGCCACATGCCGTGACCTTCAGCTTCTCGATGCCGCCGCCAACGACCTGCGACAGAATCTCGCCGCCGCGCTGGGCAACGGGGATGAAGTACTTGAGCTGCGCCATGACGTCGGCCGGGATGCGCGCGGCGTTCACCGCTGTGGCAACCGTCTTGCCCTCGAGGCCGGCGATGACGTACTCGGCGATCTGCGTGGCCGCGCGAACCTGGGCCTCCTTGGTGGATGCGCCCAGGTGCGGGGTGATGACGGCGTTCTCGAACTTGTGGATGGGCGAGTCGGAGACAGGCTCGTTCTCCCACACGTCGATGCCGGCGCCGGCAAGGTGGCCGTTCTCGAGCGCATCAGCAAGCGCATCGAGGTCGACCAGGCCGCCGCGCGCGACGTTGAGGACGATGGCGCCTTCGGGCATCTCGGCCAGCTGCTTGGCGCCGATCATGCCAGTGGTCTCGGGGGTCTTGGGCATATGCAGGGTGATGAAGTCGGACTGCTTGCACACCTCGTCGATGTCATCGAGCAACGTGATGCCGTAGTGGGCGGCGCGCTCGGGCGGGCAGTACGGGTCATAGCCGATGAGCTTCATGCCAAAGGCGGCGGCACGCTCGGCAACGAGCAAGCCGACGTGGCCGGTGCCAAAGATGCCGAGCGTCTTGTCCTGGAGCTCCTTGCCCGTGAACTTGGAGCGATCCCACTTGCCTTCCTTCATGGACGCGCTCGCTGCCGCGGTGTTACGTGCGGTGGCGAGCATGAGCGCCATGGTCTGCTCGGCAGCGGACACGACGTTGGAGAGCGGCGCGTTACACACGATGATGCCGCGCTCGGTGGCAGCCTCGCGGTCGATGTTGTCGACGCCCACACCGGCGCGGCCGATGATCTTGAGCTTGGTTCCGGCCTCGATGACCTCGCGGGTAACCGTCGTGGCAGAGCGCACGATGAGCGCATCGTACTCGGGAATCATCTCGACGAGCTCTTCGGGCGTGGTGTCGGGCTTGAACGTGACTTCGTAACCGGCATCCTCGAGCACGGCAATGCCGGCTTTGTTGAACTTCTCCGGAATCAATACCTTCATGATCATCCTCATTTCCCAGTTGCCATAACCAGTTGGCGCAGTAAATGCAGTTATTGTAGTGACCCCTCGTCTCGGGCGATAAGGGTTCCCCGCTTTGGTTCTATAAGTGGCACTAAAAGTGTATATTTACATCGATTTGGCGGTTTTATCTCATGAAACACAGCCGGTTGCTCTTGATTTTGCAACCATATCGCCTATTTTAATCATATGACAAAGCATGCATATATCATTCTTGCTCACGATAGCTCGCTCTCCTATTGGCGCAGCCCAACCGCAAAACGCGGGCAAAGCTTAGACTCCACCGAGGCGAGCGTCTTTATCGACCGCGCGTGTGGATGCGCCCACGTACGGACGCTCGACAGCGCCCTTTCGTCAGGTATACTCGCGAGTATGCCCAAGCCGCTCGAGCTGCTCACCGCCAATCGAAACGAAAGGCGCTCCACCAAACGGGCACGATTCCATTGCGTGCAAACCGCCTTGCCGGCCGGGGCACTTGTCCTGGTTGACGAAACGACCCTTCCCGACGGCACGAAACTGCATATCGCACTCAGCAGTCCCGAATTCTGCTTTCTGCAAATGGCGCGCTCGCTTGCATGGTTCGATTTGATCGCCCTTGGCTTTGAGCTCTGCGGGGACTACGCGCTCGCCCCCGATGCTCCGCGCGGGTTTCTCCCCCACAATCCCATCAGCACACCTGACGATCTTCTCGCTTTCGCCACAAATGCCTACAACTTCACGGGATCCAAGACTGCTCGCAGGGCGGCCCGACAAATCCTGCAAGGATCGCGTTCGCCCAGGGAAACGAAGGTCTGCATGCTCGCGCATCTTCCTCGACTCCAGGGAGGAATGGGGTGCAAGGCCCCTCTGCTCGGCCAGGAAATCGAGGCGCCCGATCCCGCTGCGCGCATCCTTGGCGCGCGTACTTTCAAACCCGATCTCTATTGGCCCGAATACCGCATGGCCGTCGAGTACAGCAACCGCGCATGGCCATCGGCACAGGAGCGCCTGAACTACGATAAGCTCGTGCGCAATGCATACCGCATGCTCGGGATTACCGCCATCTCGCTCGGAAAGGATGACTTGTCCGACGATGCGAGGTTGCGAAAGCGGTTCGAACTCGTCAATCGCAAATGCAAGCGGCGCTTGCAGACGCCAAACGATCGGCATTTGGCTCGTCAACGCGAATTGCTCGACTGGATGAGCAGTTAGCCTTCCGTTCGACCGACCGCACCGCATTCGCTCTTTCGAGCCTCCCGTCCTAGCTGTCTTTTCGCACATGCGCTACTATCGCTTGCAGCAACAACACGCGAAAGGACACCCCATGGCCTCAACATACGATGTCATCGTCGACACGCCCAAATACCATCGTCAGGGAAAGGTGAAGCTCGAGCTTTCGGGCGACACTGCCCGCGCACATCTCGACATCACCGATGTGGGATCGCTCGACGCGGAGGGCACGCGCAACGGCAAGGACTTTGACGTCGCGGGCGTTGCGCACATCGATGGCGAGGATATCGAGTTCACCGCCCATGGCGCAACCTGGGCCAACAGCATCGACGTCAAAGCGCAGACGAGCATCGGCGAAGTCGTCATCTACGGCACGATGACCGGCTACTCCGCAGGTGACGTCGTGGGCAACGACGCAGGCTTCGCGGGCCGCTGGGCCGACGTCTGATAGAGGGCATTTTTTCGATAATGTGAGGTTAGGGCAAGCTAGATGTAAAAATATTTCGATTGTGTGAGATGGAAAGACGCCACATGTAAAGAAATTGCGATTGTGTGACGATCGGAAGACGACCGGTCTCGCATAATCGAAAAAACGTACACGAAAGATGAATCGACTTCACATAATCGCAAAAAACACGCTTATCAGATGAGATGCATCGGCCCTCTGGCCTGTGCATGGCGCAGGTTTTTACTTGCATAGCACATGGTCACGGTATATCCTCAACGACAATTCCACTCCAGAGAAAGGTCGATCATGTCAACTGATTTCATCGCCATTGGCGAACGCATCCGCGGCATTCGCGAGGCCTGCGACGTCACGGCCGAGGACATGGCCGCCGATCTCGATGTCGATCTGGAAACCTATATCCAGTGGGAGGAGACGGGTGCCGACGTACCCATCTCGGCCATCTATCACATGGCAAATCGCTTTGGCATCGAATTCACCGAAATCCTGACGGGAAAGTCCGGGCACCTCGACACCTTCCATCTCATCAAAGCCGGTGAGGGTCGTGAGGTCGACCGCCTTCCGGGCTATCACTTCGAGGACCTGGCCTGGCGCTTTACGCAGAAGGACTTCCAGCCCCTGCTCGTCACGCTTGATCCCCATGACGAGCCCGCAGAACTCGTCGACCATCGGGGCCAGGAGTTCAACTACATCCTCGAGGGTTCCATCGTCTTCACCTTCGATGACCGTGAGATAGTTCTCGACGCAGGCGACTCCATCTTCTTCAACCCGGAGCACAGGCACGGACAGCGTTGCAACGGCGACGTACCCGCCAAGTTCCTCACCATCATTAGCGAATGAGACAACGAGACAGCGTGCCTGGCACACTGTCTCATATCCTAGAAAGAAAAGGTAAAAGTGGATTACATACTCAGCAAATATTGCCCCCGCGTCGAATTCGACTCGTACGAGGATTTCTACGACAACTTCAAGATCGACGTGCCCGAGAACTTCAACTTCGCCTATGACGTCGTAGACGAGTGGGCGCGTGTCGAGCCCGACAAGAAGGCTCTCGTGTGGATCAACGACGCCGGCGAAGAACGCGAGTTCACCTTCACGGACATCTCGCTGCTCTCCAACCGCGCCGCCAACGCCTTCACGAAGCTCGGGATTCGCAAGGGCGATGTCGTGATGATGATGCTGCGCCGCCGTTGGGAATACTGGGTGTGCGCCATGGCGTTGTGCAAGATCGGCGCCTCGATTATCCCGGCGACCATCCAGCTCACCTCGAAAGACATCGCGTACCGCGCGAACTCCGCGGCCGTCAAGATGCTCATCTGCGTCGATGACGACTACGTGGTCGAGCAGGTGGAGGGCGCTCTTCCCAACTCGCCCAGCATCAAAGAGAAGGTGCTCGTCGCGGGCAAGCGCGACGGCTGGCTATCCTTCGACGAGCTCATCGAGGATGAGAGCGACCAGTGGGAGCGCCCCACCGGCGAGGATGCCACCCAAATCGACGACATCATGCTCATCTACTTCACGAGTGGCACCACGGGCAATGCCAAGGCCGTGGAGCACAGCTTCAAGCACCCGCTCGGGCACATCCTCACCGCCAAATACTGGCAGCAAGTACGCGAGAACCGCCTGCACATGTCCGTGACCGACAGCGGCTGGGCTAAGTTCGGCTGGGGCAAGATCTACGGTCAGTGGATTGCCGGTGCCGCGATCTTCGCCTACGACATGGACAAGTTCGTACCCGCCAAGCTTCTGCAGGTCATGCAGGACTACGACCTCGCGACCTTCTGCGCGCCGCCCACCATGTACCGCTTCATGCTGCAAGAGGATGTCGCGGCCTACGACCTTTCCTCCATCGAAAACTTCGCGACCGCGGGCGAGCCGCTCAACGGCGAGGTGACCATCCAATGGGAGAGGCTCACGGGCAAGAAGATCCGCGAGGGCTTTGGCCAGACCGAAGGCCCCGTGCTGCTGGCGACCTACCCGTGGATCGAGCCGCGCCCCGGTTCCATGGGCAAGCCGAGCCCGCTGCTCAACATCAAGCTGCTCGACGACGATGGCTACGAAGTCGCCGACGGTAGCGAGGGCGCTATCTGCGTCACCGGCCTCAAGGAGGCCTATCCGCCGGGCCTGTTCGTCGGCTACTACAACGACCCCGAGCGCACGACCGAGGCCGTGGGTGGCGAATACTACAACCTGCATGACATGGCATGGCGCGACACGGAAGGGTACTGCTACTTCGTCGGCCGCAACGACGACGTCATCAAGTGCTCGGGCTATCGCATCGGGCCGTTCGAGGTGGAGAGCGCTCTCGTGGCGCACCCGGCCGTCGTCGAGTGCGCGGTGACCGCCGCCCCCGACCCCGTGCGCGGCAAGGTCGTGAAGGCCTCCATCATCCTGGCCAAGGGCTACGAGCCGAGCGACGAGCTCACCAAGGAGCTGCAAGATCACGTCAAGCACACGACGGCGCCGTACAAGTATCCGCGTATCGTGGAATATGTCGATGACCTGCCCAAGACGATTGGCGGCAAGATCAAGCGCAAGATGATCCGCAACGCCGACGGGGTTACGGACTAGCTCCTAGCATCATCGGCGAGTCTTTGAACTACACGACGTCCAAGACATCGGTCCTAATCCCGCAGCGCTCCGACCGCATACAGGGGAATATTGACGAGCCACTCTTCCTTGCGATAAGACGAGAGCGATAGACGCACGGCATTCTTTACCTCATAGCGTTTGCAAAAAGCAGCGAGACTCTTTGACCGCAGGTTTTCGGCTGCCTTGACCTCAACAGGAATGACATCCTTGCCCACCTGCACGATAAAGTCGACCTCCGCAATCGACCTTTCCGCACTCCAGTAATACGGCGTCATCCCGCATTCGGCAATGAGCTGCTGGCAGACATACTGTTCGGTTAATGCTCCCTTGAACTCCGTAAAGAGAGTGTTCCCTTCGAGCAACACCTTCGTGGGAAGCTTGCTCATGGCCCCGAGAAGACCAATGTCGAGCAGGTAGAGTTTGAAAGCATTCCTGTCTTCGTATCCCGACAGAGGAAGTCCTGGCCTGCTCACTCGCGGAACCTTATAAGCAAGCCCCGCATCAACAATCCACTTGATTGCCGTCTCGTATTCACGTGCCCTAGCCGAAGGACGAACGGCACCATACATAAACTTTTTGTTCTCGCGGGCAAGCTGGCCTGGAAGTGATTGCCAGACGAGACGAATCTTTTCCGTAACAGCGGCACTTGCGTGCTTGGAAAAGTCAAAGTCGTAATCGCGCAGTATGCCTTCCTGAATGCGTCGTACCTCGGAAAGTCCCTCGTCATCGATGAAGCTTTGCACCGCAGCCGGCATACCCCCAACGCAATAATAGAACCGAAGAAGTTCCGTGAGACGCCCCGACAACGGTGTAATCAAATCAAAATCAGCATCTGCGATTAGGTCCCACAGCCCTTCCTTTCCGTTCGCAATGAGGAATTCACCAAATGACATGGGATATAAGTCAAGATGATCGACCTTGCCGACAGGATATGACACGTTCTCATGCAATGCGACGCCAAGAAGGGATCCTGCAGCAGCCACATGATATTGAGGCGCTTGCTCGCAAAAGAACTTGAGTGACATAAGGGCGCGAGGACAATCCTGTATTTCATCGAGAAAAATCAGCGTGGTCTGAGGCCTGATGGTCTCACCCGTCAACACCTCGAGAGCTCTAATCAGGCGCTCCGGCTTCAAATCTCCATCAAAGATGGCCTTGGCGTCTTCGCTATTTTGAAAGACAACCTTCGCCTCATTCTCGTAATGTGTTGCCGCAAATTCGTCCACGAGCCATGACTTGCCGACCTGACGTGCACCATCTATGAGGAGAGGCTTGCGGCGCGCGTTCTCTTTCCAGCGAACCAAAGATTCCATCGCGAAGCGTTTCATGGCACGTCCCTCCGGCTGCCTGATATTTAGCACATACTGTACTTTATCACGTTTTTCATATGATTTTTGTGATTGTTAGCACATTTTTCGTACGTAACTCGTGAATATGTCAATACATCCTCACTGGAGAATAATAGAGCGAATCCACTGCTCAAGACCTTCCCTTTGGGCATGGCGGCATCCCCAGGCGCTTCCTAGTATGTAGGTATCGCGAGAACTGGGGCCCCACGAGAGATGAGAAGACAAGAGGAGGATCGAAATGGCTGAAGACAAGGTAGAGGTCCTGCGAGCCGGTTGCTTTTTCTGCCATGTCCGCTGCGGCGTGCTGGTAACCAAGGTCAATGGCCGCATCACCGACATTAAGGGAGATCCGGATTGCCCCCACAATCACGGATTTACCTGTTCGCGCCTGGACAAGCAGCGCTACCTGGAAGGATTCGTCTACAATCCCAACCGCCTGAAAAAGCCCCTCAAGCGCATAGGCGAACGCGGCAGCGGTCAATGGGAAGAGATTTCCTGGGACCAGGCTTTTGACGAGATCGCAGAGAAGCTCGCCGATCTGCGCGACAAATACGGTGCTGAAACCCTGGCCTTCACCGAGGGCACGGCCCGTACTTGGAGCTGGTTGCACTACAAGTTCACTAACCTGTTTGGCACCCCCAATACGGGAGGTAACGGCACCATCTGCTACAGCTCCGACATGTGGCTCGAGCCTTGCACCTACGGCGGCTTCTGCTCCGACAAGGCGGACTGGGTCAATGCCGACGTCGTAGTCATGTGGGGTCGCAATACCATCGCCTCAGAGCCTCTGCTGTGGGACTGGGTGCAGAAGAACCGCGAGAAAAACGGTGCCAAGATTCTGTGCATCGACCCGCGCTTCAGCGAGGTGGCACAACAAGCCGACCTGTTCCTGCAGCTGCGTCCCGGCACCGATGCCGCACTGGCGCTCGGCATGATTAACGTCATCATCGAGGAAGACCTCTATGATCACGAATTTGTTGACGAGTGGTGCATCGGCTTCGAGGAGCTCAAGGAGCGCGCTGCCGAATATCCCGTTGACAAAGTAGCTGAAATCACCTGGGTCCCTGAAGAGAAGATCCGCGCGGCGGCACGCATGTACGCAACCGCCGAGTCAGCATCCATGCCCTGGGGTCAGAAGGGCGGAGATGCCTCCGGCATCAACGCTTCCTCCACCATCCAGGCCAAGGCCATCTTACGAGCCATTACTGGCAACCTAGACAAGAAAGGCGGAGATCAGCTTGCTCCTCCGTCTCGCTTCCCACCGGCGTTCTTTGAGCACTACGCCTTGCCCCAGGAGCAGCGCGACAAGATGGTTGGAAACGATGTCTTCCCCGGCCTGACCTTCAAGGGCTGGGACATCATCTCACAAGCCTACCCATCGTTCTATCCCTACTCCAACGCGCCACTGATGTTCCGCCAGATGATTTCGGGCGACCCGTATCCCATCAAGGCACTCATCGTTCAGGCAGACAACCCTGTCGTGGCGTTCTCCAACACCAAGCTGGTAGTCGAAGCACTTAGGAACCTCGATTTGCTCGTGGTCCACGACTACTTCATGACCCCGACCGCCGCGCTTGCGGATTACGCGCTACCTGCAGCAACCTGGCTCGAGAGGCCCGATAACTGCTATGCCGTCATGAACCATCGTCCCATGTACTTTGGCGCACAGGCCCGTGTCATCGACCGTTTCGAAGGCGGAGCTGACGTTGACTTCCGTGACGACTACGAATTCTGGTACGGCCTGGCAATTCGTCTCGGCCAAGAAGACAAGTGGTGGGGTCCCAAGACGGAGGACATGCTTGACTTCCAGCTCGCGCCCATGGGCATGACGTTTGAGCAGTTCTACAACGACGTGAAGTACATGGCTGGCAAGAAGAAGTACCTCAAGTATAAGGAGCCTGGCTACAAGTTCCTCACCCCCTCCGGCAAGGTCGAGCTCAAGTCTTCGGTTATTGAAAAACTCGCAGAAGAGACGGGGCGCCCCTTCGACCCGTTGCCTCACTTCGAGTACCCCGGCCTGAGCAACGAAAAGCATCCCGAATGGGGCGATGAATATCCGCTCATCGCCATCACCGGCGCTCGCTTCATGCCGTTCTATCACTCCGAGCACAGGCAGCCCGGCCCCTATCGTGATTTGCATCCGGAGCCGATCTTCGATATCCACCCGGATACCGCAATCGACCTTGATATTGCAGATGGTGACTGGTGTTGGATCGAAACCCACATGGGCCGCATCAAGCAACGCGCTCGAAAGACCTCGATTGTCGATCCAAGGGTCATCAGCATCCAGCACGACTGGTGGTTCCCCGAGCAGGACATGGCCCTGCCAAACCTCGGCGGCGTGTTCAAATCCAGCGCCAATGTCATCCTCGATGATGATCCGGAAAACCTGGACCAGCTCATGGGCTCTTGGCAGCAAACCGGCGTTGCCGTAAAGGTATACAAATGTGCCCCCGAGGAATGCGGTATCGACTAGCGTCGAGACGCTAGCAACAAGCGCGCCGTCTCTCGTATGGGACGGCGCGCGTTTGAGCCTCGAGCGCGAGAGGAGAACAAGATGGCTGATGTGTCAAAGCTTTTTGGAATCACCGACCAGGAAATCGAAGCCGTAAAGGGCGAGGGAATCGAAACCGTGGAGGCCTTTTATGAGGTGGCCAAGCACCCTGATAGCCGCACCGAACTAGCAGGCAAGACGGGTATCGAAAGTTTCCGCCTAGAGGAGCTCTCTTCTATCGCGGGAAACTTCATTCTCATGATGGACTGCTCCTGGGATGATGATGACGAGTAGCTTCTGCTCAGATAGGAGGAAAGAGGAACATGTGTTTCAGACCACCTGAGGTAGATGCAGGAGAAGTCGTATGCCGGAGCTGCTATATGGTCGTCGAGCCTAATCCGGACGGCACCTGCCCCGAATGTGGTGCACAGATGGGAGATCCCGCTCCGGCCGCTGCGACACCGGCGCCTGCTCCCAACCCCACAGCGCCAAAGGCACCGGGAGCACCAGAGTAAGTTTCTGTCTGGTGAGGATTTTGCCCACCGGCTGGCAAACGTAACGAGCGCGAAGGCTTCTGCGGCAGGCATGCAGCAGGAGCTTTCGTGCACCTGCGAAAAACGAGGAAGACGCGACAAGCGGATAAGCGAGGGATGTCATGGTGCAGGATAGATATGAAGCCAAGCTACGCTTTGCCACGGCATTCGTAAAGCTTGCGACGGCGCAGCATCCTGACAAGGTTACGGTCGGACAGATCGTTGAGGAGACGGGCAAGAATCGCAAGACCTTCTACTACCACTTCGAAGACAAGAGCGCGCTGGTGAGATGGCTCTTTCGCTATGACATCGCATGCGAGCTCGAGCGCTACTTTCCCACACACGAGCTTGTGTTCGACGCTACCGGCGACGACGAGCATCTGGCCGGTCTGCCCTTCTATGCGAGGCACTTTCAGCAAAACGGCACGATTGACAACACCATGTTCTTTGAGGTGTTCTCACGCAGCCTCGAGAAGCACCGCGACTACTACCGTCAGGTGTTTTCGCACGTAGGCGGCGACAGCTTGGATAGCTACCTGCACCAGATTTACACTCCCTGCCTGAGAGAGGACGTACTTTACCTGATAGACCGTGAGCTTGAGCTGCGCGGAGGAATCGATGCGCCGACGATCAAGAGCAAGATGGAGGAAAGCGCCGCTATCGACTTTCTTGCGGAGTTCTTCACCGGGTCCTTTATCTCGCGTGTTATCACAAGAATCCATGACACGGGCTTCAACAGGAGCATGCACGACATTGCCCCCTTCGAGAACGTCATACACGAATCATTGCAGCTGATGATAGCCAAGCACTTGGGTCCAAGCGAGCACTAGCGATTGAACGCATCGACGGTGTCACCTGCTGCTGCGATTGCCCGCGCTCTTGCATTGTGTGGAAGGAACGTGTGGCAGGCGGGGCAGCTGATATCGGATTCTGCAACTTGAACGCCGCATTCCGGGCAGACATGCTCATGCTGGGCAGGGTCGCCCTCTTGCAGTCCCATGCAAGCTCCGCACATGACGCAGGGGATGCACATGCCGAGCTCCTTTCCTCGTGGGAGGGGTCGTCCACCTTCTCTTAAGGATACCTTTCTTGGTCGCATCATGCCCTGGGCAACATGACGATTGTGTGAGAGAGGGGACGAGATTTCTCGACTCCGCTTCGCTTCGCTCGAAATAACGGGGAGGGGATGACAGCTAGTCAGCTGCTAGCGCGACCTTGCCGGTGCGAATCATTTCCCTGATGCCGTAGGGGCCGAGGAGCGCCTCGAATGCCTCGATCCTTTCGGCGGTGTCCGTGAGCTCGATGATGAGCGAATCAGGCGCCCCGCCATCAACACGTGCGCCGAAGAGCCCCGCAAGCTCGATGATCTCGCCGCGCTTCTCGGGCTCGGCATTCACCTTGAAGAGCACGAGCTCGCGTTCGATGTGATCCTTGTCGGTGAGGTCGGTCACCTTGTACACGTTGATGAGCTTGTGAAGCTGCTTGGTCACCTGCTCGACGATGCACTCGTCGGCATCGACCACCATCGTCACGCGACTGCGCACGTCCTCCTCGGTGATGCTGACGGCGAGGGACTCGATGTTGAAGCCACGGCGCGCGATGAGGCCGGCGATGCGAGCGAGCACACCTGGCTTGTTGTCCACCCACACGGAAAGAATGCGTGACATGGCTACTCCTCGTCTCGCAGGTCTGACACGCCCTTGGCCGAGCCATCGCATGCGTCCTTGGGGTATACGTCCTCGTCACTCGCAATGGGAATCCACAGCAGCGCCGGCCCCTCGTTTGCGAGCCACTGCCGCATTGCCGCCTCGAGTTCCGACGGGCTCTCGACCTTGCTTGCGTTCCATTCGTAGGCGCTGGCGAGCGCGGCGAAATCGGGATTTCCGGTGAACAGGGTCTGGCTGTATCGTCTGCCGTGGAACTGCTCTTGCATTTGGCGCACCATTCCCAGGCAATTATTATCGAGAAGCAGCACCTTGACCGGCAGCCCGTTCTCGTGAATCGTCGCCATCTCCTGAATGTTCATCTGGATGGAGCCATCGCCCGTGATGCAGATGACGCGACTATCGGGCATGCCGAGCTGAGCGCCCATTGCCGCCGGAAGCCCAAATCCCATCGTCCCCGCACCACCGCTCGACACGAAGGTGCGTGGCCTCGTGGTGTGGAAGAGCTGGCTTGCCCACATCTGGTGCTGCCCCACGTCGGTGGTGAGGATGGTGTCGCGATCCTTCACGAGCTCGTCCAGCACCATCATCACCTGCTCGGGACGAATCGTGCCCTCGCCACGCATGTTGCGATGGGGCCTTTCCCGCTTCCATCGTGCGATGCTCTCGAGCCATGCGGAAGTCTGCGGCTGCGCGTCGTTCTTGTGCAGCTCCTCGATGAGAGCGGTGAGCACCGTCTTCACGTCGCCCACGATGGGGATGTCGGCGTGGTGGTTCTTGCCTATCTCGGCGGGATCGATGTCGATGTGTATCACGCGCGCGTGTGGCGCGAATCCCTGCGCATCACCCGTCGAGCGGTTCGCGAAGCGCGTGCCCACGGCAAGCACGAGGTCGCTCTCGTGCATCGCCTCGTTTGCCGCCGGGAGCCCGTACATTCCCAGCATCCCCAGGTTGAGCGGGCTATCCTCGGGAAAGCCCCCCTTGCCGGTGAGCGTCGTCGCGACGGGAATCTGCATCGACTCGGCAAGCTGCGTGAGCTCGGCCGTCGCACCCGAGGCGATGACACCGCCTCCCGCGTAGATGACGGGGCGTTTCGCCTTCTCGATTGCGCGCGCCGCCTGTTTCACCTGCTTGCTGTTGCCCTTATACGTGGGCTTGTACGACTGGAGCCTCACCTCGGCGGGATAGCCGTACGCAACGTCGAGCTCACGCGCAAGGTTGCTCGGAATGTCGATGACCACGGGACCCGGACGTCCGGTCGAGGCGATGTGGTATGCCTGGGCGATGGTCGCGGGAATATCGGCCGCCTCCTTGACGAGGTAGCTGTGCTTCACGATGGGAAGCGTGATGCCCGTCATGTCCGACTCCTGGAACGCATCGCTGCCCAGCGCATCGGTGGGAACCTGACCGGTGATGACGACGAGCGGGATGGAGTCCATGTACGCCGTCGCGATGCCCGTGACCGTATTGGTGGCACCGGGACCGCTCGTGACGATGACGGTACCGACCTTGCCGGTCGCACGCGCATAGCCATCGGCAGCGTGCACCGCACCCTGCTCGTGGCGCACGAGGATGTGGTTGAGTTGCGAGCTATCGTAGAGCGCGTCGTAGATGTCGAGCGCATGGCCACCGGGGTATCCGAAGACGATCTCGACACCGGCATCTTCCAGCGCCCTGATCAGGCACTGCGCGCCGGTCATCTTCGTTTCGTTGTGTTTGCTCATCGTGGTGTCGTCGTTTCCCTCGGCATTGGGCTTTGATAGCGTAATTTACGTATTATAGCGTGTGGGACAAATGGACAGGTCATTTGTCCCAGTTTCGACCGGAGATGCGTGAGCGTCGAAGCGGAGACCCCTCGCTCGAAACGGCATTTACAGCAGGCCGAACTCGTTTACCACGAGCACGACGGCTGCAACGGCTAGCAGGCCGGAGAAGATGAAGCGCAGCGTGCGCTCGGGAACGCGCGACACGAGACGGGCGCCGAGCACCGCGCCGGGAATGGCTCCTACGCACAACATGATGCCCGCAAGGTAGTCGATGTGTCCGAGGAAGGCCTGCTGGATGACACCGGGAATGGCGAGGATGATGATGGCGATGAGCGACGTGCCCGAGGTTCGCTTCATGGGAATGCCGAGCCACGCCGTCATGAGCGGCACCATGATGAAGCCACCGCCCACACCCACGTAGCCCGAGGCAAAGCCGGCTATCAAGCCGATAATTACCGCGAGCGCAACGTTCTTTCGCGTGAAGCCGAAGGTGCAAGGCTCGATGTTCGAAGGGATGGCTGAGACACTTGCCCGCGCACTACCGGATTTCGAAGAGGACTTCTTCCCCATGCGCACAGCCTTGCTCAGCATGGTAAACGCCGAGTAGATGATGATGACGGCCGCGACCACCATGATGAGCCAGGCTGGGGAAATCGACTCCAGGTACACGCCTGCCGACGAGGTCACCGCACCGGCAACGCCAAGCAGGATGCCCAACTTGGGAAGGCAGCTGCGCGCACGAATGTGGGTGACGGCCCCCGCAAGTGATATGGGGATGATGGCAAAGAGCGAGGTCGCCGTTGCCATGAACGCGTCGAGTCCGTAGCCCAGGCGCAAGACCGGAATCATGATGGTTCCGCCGCCGATGCCGAGCATCCCGGAAAGCACGCCAATGCCAACGCCGGCAAGCACGAGCGCTATGGATGTGATGACGATTTCCATGAGCTACATGATAAGGGAATGTCGAAGACGGATGTGTCAGGGGGTCAGACCCCTTGGCGCATCCGTTCCACTCCATCTGCCTACTAGATCATGGCCATTTGGGCGGCGCAGCTGTTGTACCAGTGATCGGGATTCGAGGGACAGTATGTGGCAGCGGCCTCGCGCGTGAGGTAACCGCCGTACAGCGAACCTCCCAGTGCGGAGACGACCCTGTTGATGCCCTCTTCCCACGAGCCGAAGCTATAGCCGCCATAGCCCCACGCATTATGAGAGCGATAGCAGACGGCACCCTTGCTGCTTTCGACATACGAGATTGCCGGAGCCCAACGCGGGTCGACGCCGTTGTCCCAAGCGGCGGCCGCATAGGCGACGCCCGTCCCGGACATGGGAGATCCCGAAAGATACGCGTTGATACGCGGTGCCCACTCGTTCACGAACTGCGACTTATCGGACGACCAGCCGACATTAGACGAGCTGGCCGATGACGCGGAGCTATTCGCGGCGTTTGCGGCTTCCTTCTCCTCCGCGGTCGCAGACGAGGAGTTGATGATGTTCTGATTGGCCTGCTGTTCCGCAGCCTGGGCAGCCGCTGCGCGCGCCGCCACGCGCTCACGGGCCTCGCGGGCCTCCTGTAACGACGTCAGGGCGTCTTGGGCAGCCTTGTCAACGTCTGCCTTGTCAGTTTCGAGCTGCTGTCGCGCATTCCTCAAATCGCTTTCCATCTGAATGGCTCTTTGAATCTCGGAGGTGTTGTACTCGATAATCCAATTGTAGGAGTCGACGATGGCGAGCATGTCGGTAACGCTCTTGGACTCGAGCAGCATCATGAGAACGCTCGAGGAGTCGTATTCGTACTTGTAGAGTGCGCGGATGCTCTCGTCCGAACGCTCGCGTTGGGCAGGGAGCTTCGCCTCGAGCTCGGCGATGCGAGCATCGAGTTCAGCGATCTCGGCTGTAAGCTCCTCTTGGCGCAAGATGGCATCGTTGTAGGCATCGGCACTTGATTTGACCTGGGCTTCAAGCTGATCTGCTTCCTCGTCGGCAAGGGATATCTGTACGAACCCGCCACTCGCGAGAAAAGCCGCCAGTGCGAAGAAGAGCGCCAGCGTCGTGATGATGCCTCGATTGAGTGCATGTTGTAGCAAAAGCTAACCTCGTTTACGCTTCGTTTCGCGTGCATGTGGGGAAATACTTTAGCGTAAGGCCGCAACATGCTCAAAAGCCATCACATTCCCTACATATCCCCTTCACAACTGCAAAATCGATGTTCGCGAACAATCGCGTCCCATCAGACGAGCATTCGTATGCAAAATGAGACAGCTGCTCTGAGCAACTGTCTCATTTTATTTCGAGCGAAGAAAGCGAGTCGAGAAATCTCGCCCCTCATGTTCCACTGGATGTAACGGAGGAGATTTCTCCACTGCGACGCTGCGCGCCTCCGGTCGAAATGAGGCGGCGCGCAGTCGCGCAGACGTTACTTGTTGTTAGCCTCGAATTCGTGCATGAAGTCGACGAGCGCCTGGACGCCTTCGATGGGCATGGCGTTGTAGATGCTCGCACGCATGCCGCCTACGCTGCGATGGCCCTTGATGTTGGCCAGACCAGCGGCGGTCGCCTCGGCGATGAACTTCTTGTCGAGGTCTTCATCGCCCGTGATGAACGGGACGTTCATGATGGAGCGGTCCTTGGGATTGACCGTACTCGAGAACATGTCGCTCGAATCGAGGCAATCGTAGAGAAGCTTGGCCTTGGCCTCGTTGCGCTTCTTCATCTCCTCGAGGCCGCCCAACCCCAAAATCCACTTGAAGACGAGCCCGCAGATGTAGATGCCGTAGCTCGGCGGGGTGTTGTAGAGGCTACACCTATACCTACATCTGC
>OGRN01000692.1_pt1 | contig 31523 bp, 28 predicted proteins | sample 1553401 | NCBI WGS metagenome assembly OGRN01 (sample SAMEA2580096, study PRJEB22360) | human gut metagenome | biome: human gut; feature: human-associated habitat; material: faeces | place: Denmark | collected 2008/2010 | reverse complement strand
TTTCCAAAATAATGTTCCATTGCCGCCTGACTGTAAGCCCCTTCTGTTCCCTGAAATACTACCCTTGCTGTATCCTTATCCAGTGAATCAATGCCGATAAACGGAAGTCTTCCAAGTGCACCTGCTTCTACAAGCTGCTTGTACTGTAATTTTCTACTGATCGCAAGAAGCAGTTCATATACTTCTCCGATTCCTTTTTTATTAAAGTCTGATGAAACTTTTCCCATCACTTCTGCTATTTTATTCTTTTCACGCTGACGGTCAAATGTTTTATAACCATTTTTAATCTTACAGGTCCCGAGATCCTCACAAATCTTCATTCGCTTTTCATAAAGATCCGTAATCTGATCATCAACATCACTTAACTGCGTTCTAAGTTCTTCCAATGATGTCATTTACTCTCTCCTTTTTGTATATTATGCAGGAAATCTGCGTATTTATTAAATTATAATACATTCCAAAAATAAAATCTACCCATCCTGATTTAAAAAAATCATCGAAAAATTTTTCAAGACATTGAAAATCATCGTTAAATATTATATGATGTATGAGAGATTTGAAAACGGAGGTAAAACCATGAATACTTTAGAATGTATCAAAACAAGAAGAAGCATTCGCAAATTCAAGCCTGATCCTGTAGATCACGCAACTTTAGAATCCCTGATCGGTGCAGCATCTTATTCTCCTTCCTGGAAGAACACTCAGATCACTCGATATATCGCAATCGAAGATTCTTCTATTCTTGATAAAATCGTTACTGATTACACCCCAGATTTCAACGCAAAAATTATAAAGCAGGCACCAATGCTTATTGCAGTTACTTTCAAAAAAGGGCGCTGCGGTTTTGAACGCGACGGTTCCTACAGCACCAAAAAAGAAGACCGCTGGCAGATGTTCGATGTCGGTGTTGCAAGTCAGACACTTTGCCTTGCCGCTCACGAAGCTGGTCTTGGAACTGTAATCATGGGCATCTGGGATGAAGACGGCATCACCGATCTTTTACATATTCCGGAAGATCAGGAGCTTGCTGCTCTCATCGCCATCGGATATCCTGATATTGATCCTGATGCACCTAAGAGAAAATCTGTCGATGATTTATTAACTTATTTATAAAACAGGAGGTTTTGACATGAGACACTTATTAAGTCCACTGGATTTTTCTGTGGAAGAACTTGACAATTTAATGGATCTTGCAAAAGATATCGAGGCAAATCCGAAAAAATATGCACACGCATGTGAAGGCAAAAAGCTTGCCACTCTTTTCTATGAACCGAGCACACGTACCAGATTAAGCCATGAAGCAGCTATGATCAATCTGGGTGGCAGCGTTCTTGGTTTCTCATCCGCAGATTCAAGTTCTGCTTCCAAAGGGGAAAGTGTAGCAGATACGATTCGTGTAATTTCCTGCTTTGCAGATATCTGTGCAATGCGCCATCCAAAAGAGGGTGCCGCTATGGTTGCAAGCCAGCATGCCACAATTCCGGTGATCAATGCCGGTGACGGTGGACACCAGCATCCGACCCAGACACTTACAGATCTGCTTACAATCCGTTCTTTAAAAGGTCGACTCGATAATATGACAATCGGATTATGCGGCGATCTGAAATTCGGCCGTACCGTACACTCTCTGATCCATGCACTGGTACGTTATCCGGGGATCCGTTTTGTTCTGATCTCACCGGAAGAATTAAAGCTTCCAAGCTATATCAAGAACGATGTATTAGACCGTCAGAATATTCCTTACGAAGAGGTAGTACGACTGGAAGATGCCCTTCCTGATCTGGACATTCTTTACATGACCCGTGTTCAGAAAGAACGTTTCTTCAACGAAGAAGATTATGTACGTATGAAAGACTTCTACATCCTGGACAACAAGAAAATGGAGCTTGCGAAAGATGATATGTATATTCTCCATCCACTCCCAAGGGTAAATGAAATCGCCACAGAAGTAGACAATGACCCAAGAGCTGCTTATTTCAAACAGGTACAATATGGTGTTTACATCCGTATGGCACTGATACTTACACTTTTGGGAATTGAAGTTTAGGAGGAAGATAACAATGGTAAAAAATACATTAACTGTCGGACGTATTGAAGAAGGATTTGTTCTGGATCATATCCAGGCAGGGCGAAGCATGGATATCTATAAATACCTGCATCTGGATAAACTGGACTGCTGCGTTGCAATCATAAAAAATGCAAAGAGTAATAAAATGGGAAAGAAAGATATCATGAAAATTGAGTGTCCGATCGACTTTATGGATCTGGACATCCTCGGTTTTATCGATCATAACATTACCGTAAATATTATAAAAAATTCTGAGATCGTAGACAAAAAAGCTCTCCATCTGCCTCACGAAATCCGCAACGTGATTCACTGCAAGAATCCTCGCTGCATCACTTCGATTGAGCAGGGACTGGATCATGTCTTCGTACTTACAGATCCTGAAAAAGAAGTTTACCGCTGTAAATACTGCGAAGAAAAATATGACGGAAGACGCAAATAAAGCAAAAAATACCGCCTGATAATTAATATCAGACGGTATTTTTATATTCATTCAAATTGCAAGCAAAACGATAAGCCGGGTTATGTCGTTGGGTAATCATCTTTCTAGACCCATCGTTACCAATGGGTTCAAGCAACCTACCTAAGACGTGACGGGCCGCCACATTGTCTTTATCCGGTCTTGCTTCGAATGGGGTTTACATATGCCCCTGCTGTTACCAGCAAGGCGGTAGTCTCTTACACTGCCCTTCCACCCTTACCAGAATTATATCCTGGCGGTATATTTCTGTTGCACTATCCTTGGAGTCGCCTCCACCGGACGTTATCCGGCATCCTGCCCTGTGAAGCCCGGACTTTCCTCATCTGCGGCCTTTCGGCACATGCAGATGCGATTACCTGTCTTACTTGCATTCTTTTTTCATTTTTTATCTGTCTATGATACCAGTCCCACATCCTCGATCAAATGATCTCCATCCGCCGCCGATGTAGCCAATTCATCACAACGTTCATTCTGAGGATGACCGTCGTGCCCTTTTACCCAGAAAAAAGCGACCTGGTGCGGCTCTTTTGCTGTCAGAAGCCGTTTCCAGAGATCCGTATTTTTCACCGGCTCATTCTTTCCTCTTTTCCAGCCTTTTTTCAGCCAGCTGTCGATCCAATGCTGATTGAATGCGTCTACCACATATTTGGAATCCGAATAGACCTCCACCTGACAGGGCCGGTTTAACGCTTCCAGTCCTGCGATGACAGCCATCAGTTCCATCCGGTTGTTTGTAGTCTTCTGGTATCCCTGAGAAATTTCTTTCGTATGCAGACTTCCTCTGCTGTCTACATATTCCAGCACTGTTCCATATCCCCCCGGTCCATCCGGATTTCCTCTGGCAGCGCCGTCTGTATAGATCTTTACCAGCATTCTAGAGTTCTCCTTTGATTACCCTGACCGCATGTACCAGCTCCGGCATCAGATAATGAAGTGCCTCTCTGGCTGCCTGTGCCTTCCCGGGAAGATCTACGATCAGGACGTCCTGACGGATCCCTGCGATACTTCTGTTGAGCATGGATCTCTTGGTCAGCTGCATCGTATGAGCGCGCATTGCCTCCCCAATTCCCGGCACCTCACGGTCGATCACATCTTTTGTAGCCTCCGGCGTGCAATCCTGTGGGCCGCAGCCGGATCCTCCGGTGATCAGGATCATATCTGTGAGATGATTATCTGCCATCCTCTGCATGACTGTAGACAACACCTTACGGTCCGTCGGGAGCGCCCTCATAAAAACGATCTCCAGTCCGGCCTCTGTCACCATGTCCCGGATGATTTCTCCGCTTTCATTTTCTTCTCTCTCTTTATATATATCTGTATCCGCCGTAATGATCGCTACCTTCATATCGTACCTCCATGTTCTTTTCTTCTGATTTTGTATCACTAAGTTCAATATTAACTCTTTTGGCGAAAGATTGCAATAACAATTCAAGAAGAGGGTCAGATGATAATGCAGACCAGTCCCCCATTGCTGTCATTGACAATCTTCTGCATCGTGTCCTGAAGCTTTTCCTGACTGGACTCATTGATCATGGCCATCTTATTTTTCATACCGTCCATCACCAGCTCTTCTATGGATTTTCCGAAAATATTCGTGCCCCAGATTCCTTCCTCGCTGTCTCTGGCATCTTTTATGTAACGGATCAGATCCTGGGCCTGCTGTTCGCTGCCCACAATAGGAGCGATCTCCGTCTCGATATTGGCACGGATCAGATGGATCGAAGGTGCCTCCGAATGGATCTTTACCCCGTACTTATTGCCCTGACGAATGATCTCCGGCTCATCCAGGATAATTTCTTCCTTTCTGGGACTAACCACCCCATATCCTTTCATCTTTACAGAAGTAAACGCATCCTTTACCTCCTCATACTCCTCCTTCGCCTGGGAAAGCTCCTTCATGGCGGCGATCAGTTCATACTGTCCGGTAATCTGAAGTCCGGTCAGGTCACTGAGCATTTCATAATAGTAAGCTTCATCAACACTGATCCGTATCACCACACGTCCGGTATGCATCTCAATATGATCCAGCCAGATTCTGGAGATATACGGGCTGTCTGTGGAAAGGGAAAGAGAAGACGCATCTTTAATCTCTTCCAGCCCATCCATGATCCCCTTCACCTGACAAAGAAGATCCTGTTTGATCTTATGGTCCACCGGGAGCATTTCCACCCACCTGGGGATAAAAAACTGTACCTCTGATATGGGAAATTCATACAGTACTGCCTCCAGGATCTGATGGATATCTTCTTCCTTCAGCTGTTCACAGTTGACCGGAACCGCTGTTACATGAAACTCTTCTTTCAGCTCCTCCACCGTTTTCTTTGCTTGCTCTCCGTATGGTTTTCTGGAATTTACAAGCACGATAAACGGTTTCCCAATCCCCTGAAGCTCCTGGATCGTCTTACGCTCTGCCGGACGATAATTATCTCTTGGAATATCGGTAATGGTTCCATCCGTGGTAACCACGATCCCGATCGTCGCATGATCATGGATCACCTTTCTGGTTCCGATCCCGGCTGCCCTGGTAAATGGGATCTCATGGTCATACCAGGGCGTTTTTACCAGCCTTTCTTCCCCTCCTTCTATATGTCCGGATGCTCCTTCTACCATATATCCCACACAGTCGATCAGACGGATCTTTACAGATACATCTTCAGACAGTCTGATTTCCGCAGCATCCTTGGGGACAAATTTGGGCTCGGTCGTCATGATCGTCCGCCCCGACGCAGACTGGGGCAGTTCATCCTTGGCCCTGGTCCTCCTGTGCTCATCTTCTATCTGCGGCAGCACCAGTATATCCATGAATCGTTTAATAAACGTGGACTTTCCGGTTCTGACCGGCCCCACTACTCCTATGTAGATCTCTCCGCCTGTCCTTGCCTGTATATCCTGGTACAACTGCTCTGTATTCATATAAAATTACCCCCTTGCTGTGCTGATAACAGTCTATGCAAGGGGGTACCGGCTTTAGAACCTGCTTTTCGTTTTTCTATTCTTCCCAGGTAAGAGTCAGAATCTCTGGCTTGCTGTCTCTGAGCATCAGGTCCTTGACTGCTTCTCCCGGATTCTTTCCTTCAAACAATACCTGATTCACCTGGTTGATGATCGGAAGCGATACACCATATTTTTCACCCATCTTGACCGCTGCTTTGGTAGAATATACTCCTTCTACCACCATCTTGACCTCATCCATGGCCTCCTGCATGGACATTCCCTGTCCGATCAGATACCCGGCTCTACGGTTACGGCTGTGAACGCTTGCGCAGGTAACGATCAGATCTCCGATACCGGTAAGCCCGGTAAAACTTTCAATCTTTCCGCCTGCTTCTACTCCAAGTCTTGCAATCTCAGCAATCCCCCGGGTGATCAAAGCCGCCTTGGTATTATCGCCGTATCCCAGCCCGTCGGCAATACCGGCTGCCAGGGCAATGACGTTTTTAAGCGAGCCTCCCAGTTCCATTCCCAGGATATCAGGACTTGTATATACCCGGAAGACCTCATTCATAAACATTCCCTGCAGGTATTCTGCAGTCTTTCTGGTCTTTGCCCCAATCACCACGCTGGTAGGAAGTCCTCGTCCTACTTCCTCTGCATGGCTTGGCCCGGACAAAACTGCCACATCTGCCTGCGGAATTTCCTGTTCAATCTGCTGAGACAGTGTCATCAGCGTATCTTCCTCGATTCCTTTTGCCACATCCACGATGATCTGACCTTCTGGAATATAAGGACACATCTTCCGGGCAGTGCTCCTGGTATATGGAGACGGCACTGCAAGAACCAGAAAATCCCTGCCTTTTACCGCTGCTTCCAGATCTGAGGTAAACACCATATCCTCCGGAAGTTTTACACCCGGAAGCTTGCTCTCATGCTCTCGTTTCGTAGACAGCATCTTTACTTCATCCTCACTGATAGACCAGACTGTTACCTGGTGTCCGTTCTTGTGCAGCAGAAGGGCCAGCGCAGTTCCCCAGCTTCCTGCCCCCATGATTCCTACATTTGCCATAGTATTTCTTCCCTTTCTCTTTATTTTTTCTTTCCGACACTGAGCTTGTTCTCAGTGCCGGATAATAATCTTTTAATGTTTGCCCGATGCTTAAAGAAAGCGGACAATAGAAGAACCGCCGCAATCACATACATTTCCCACAAAGCTTCTTCCGGCACACCGAATCCGCCTCTTTGTCCATAGACTACGATCTCGATCAGATAGATCGTTACCACTGCAAGTGAGCCTACTGAGACATACCGGGTCACCCCTACGATCAGAAGAAATGCCACAAGGCAGATCAGTACCATCGGCAGCGGCAGCGTACTCGCCAGAAGTCCTGCTGTAGTAGCAATGCCTTTTCCGCCCCTGAACTTCATATAAAAGGGGTAATTGTGTCCGAACACGGCACCGATTCCGGCATACATCGCATATAAAGGAGCCAGATCCGGATGCATCCTTCCGAAGATCAGATGCACGGCAATCACTGCAAATATACACTTAAACGCATCCCCAAGGAAGGTGATAAGCCCCGCCTTCCATCCCAGCACCCGAAGTGCATTGGTCGTGCCGGCATTGCCGCTCCCCTGGCTTCGGATATCAATGTGATTCAGCTTTCCAAGAATATATCCTGTCTGAAACAGACCAAATATGTATCCGATCAGCAGGCACAAAAAACGTTCTATCATGGCTGGTCTTTTTCCTTTCTCTCACGTATAAAGAATTTCAGTGAAGTCCCCCGGAATCCAAAGGCTTCCCGTATCTTATTCTCCAGATATCTGGTATATGAAAAGTGCATCAGTTCCTTGTCATTTACAAAGATCACAAATGTCGGCGGCTTCACCGATACCTGAGTAATATAGTAAAGCTTTAATCTTTTTCCTTTGTCTGACGGCGGCTGCTGCATGGCAACTGCCTCAGCCATGATCTCGTTGAGCACTCCTGTCGCCACACGCATCGTCTGATTCTCGATCACCATGTCAATCATATCATAAAGCTTCACCAGACGCTGTCCGGTCAGCGCAGATACATACATGATCTCTGCATAAGGCATAAAGGAAAGGACCCGGCGCACCTCCTGCTCATATTCACGCATGGTCCGGTTATTTTTTTCGATGGCATCCCATTTATTTACCACGATAATGATTCCCTTGCCTCTCTCATGAGCGATCCCGGCAATCTTGGCATCCTGCTCGGTCACACCCTCTACAGCGTCGATGACCATCAAAACCACATCGGCCCGTTCTACCGCGGTCACCGTACGGATAATACTGTATCTTTCCAGCTCCTCTTTAATCTTGTTCTTCCGGCGGAGTCCGGCCGTATCGATAAACACATATTCCTTTCCGTTGTGTACGATCTCCGTATCAATAGCGTCCCGGGTGGTTCCGGCCACATCGGACACGATCACCCTTGGCTCTCCCAGGAGCTTATTGACAATAGAGGATTTCCCCACATTTGGCTTTCCTACGATGGCGATTCTGGGACGGTCATCCTCTTCCTCTCCGGCCGTATGCTCCGGGAAATAAGATACAACCACATCAAGCATGTCACCGATTCCCAGTCTTGATGCAGCAGAAACCGGAATCGGATCCCCGATTCCCAGATTATAGAACTCATAGACATCCGGCATAAACTTCTCAAAATTATCCACCTTATTGACTACCAGTACTACCGGTTTCCCGGAACGCCTCAGCATATCCGCCACTTTGGAATCTGCATCCTGAAGCCCCTGGCGGACGTCCGTGATAAAAATAATCACATCCGCCGTATCAATGGCAATCTGCGCCTGCTCCCTCATCTGGGATAAGATGATATCACTGCTGTCCGGCTCGATTCCTCCGGTATCAATCAGCGTAAATGCTTTATCAAGCCAGCTGACCTCTGCGTATATACGATCCCTGGTCACACCCGGCGTATCCTTTACAATCGATATTCTTTCTCCTGCCAGCACATTAAAAAGTGTGGACTTTCCCACATTTGGCCTGCCTACGACAGCCACAACTGGTTTACTCATAGCAACCTCCTGTATCCTGCTTCTTTCCTGTCACTGCTTCTATCAGATCTTGTCCGCTTGATTTTACAATATCTGCCCGTACTTGTAAAGCCTCTTCCACCTGTGTAAGCGTTACATCATCAAGGAACACATCTTCTTCACTCCGAAACATATTACATGGCAGGAGAAGTCTTTCTCCCAGTGCCTTCCCCTGAAGCTGACGGATCAGATCCTGTCCGGTAATCAGTCCGGAGACGGTAATCAGTTCCCCGAAAAAATCATTGCGGATCGGATAGACATGGATCTTTGTCCCGGTGCATTTTTCTTCCAGATGCCGCGCCATTTTCTGGATACACGGATACGCCAGCTGACCGGTGGCAATCGATAATTCACGCCGGATATCGTCACCGGCAAGTCTTTGATACGCTTCATGAAACTCTTCTTCCAGAAGCCTTAACATTCCCACGCCATTTTCCAGCTGCAGATATCCGTCATAGCGTTCTTCTTCCGGAAGTTCTTCCTCTGCCAGAAGGTACCATTCATCGCCGGCATGGATAAAATGAGTCCCGTACTTTTCATATAATACATTCTGCCAGCGATGGATCGTATCCAGCACAGCCTTCGCATCCCCTTTTGAAAAAGGTTCTAACGGGTAGAGCCCTTCCCGGTACTTCGTAAGTCCCACCGGAACCACAGACACGCTCTGAAGATATGGAAGATAACGGCTCATCTTCCGGATACTCTCTTCCAGTTCTTCTCCGTCATTGATTCCCTTACAGAGTACGATCTGTCCGTTCATCTGGATCTGTCCCTGAAAAAGCCTGTCTATCTTCTTCAGCGCCTCCCCTGCAAAACGGTTATGGAGCATTTTGCAGCGAAGCTTTGGATTCATCGTATGGATTGAAATATTGATAGGCTCCAGATGGTATTTCAGGATCCTGTCGATATCATGGTCGCTCATGTTTGTGAGCGTCACATAATTGCCCTGCAGAAAGGAAAGCCTGGAATCGTCATCTTTAAAATAGAGGGTTTCACGCATTCCTTCTGGCATCTGGTCAATAAAACAGAACATGCATCGATTGCGGCAGGACCGGTATTCATCCATCAGTCCCTGTTCAAATTCGATTCCCAGATCCTCATCATAATCCTTCTCGATCTCAAGCTCCCACTCTTCCCCGTCTGGCTTTTCGATCAGGAGGACGATTTCTTCATCATGTATCAGATAATGATAGTCGAAGACATCTTCGACCACGTTTCCATTGACAGATAATAACTTATCGCCGGACTCCACTCCCATCTCTTCGGCAATACTTCCCGGCTCTACTGCCTTGATTGTATGTTTATGCTTCATAAATTTCCCCCAGTTTTATTCATTCACCTTTTTATTATACCCCACAAGGGCGGATTAGTCCAATCAGTAGTTGACCTTTTTATAGAAAAGGTGATATAAATATCATAGTAAGAAAGATAAAAGATAGGAGAACATTATGTCAAGCGTAGAATTAATGGAAAAAGCGCTCCCTGTGGCGCCTTTAAAGATTGCCGCACTGGATTCCTGCAAAGAGCTGGGAGAAAAGGTTAACGACTATATCGTTCAGTTCCGCAAGGATACCAGAAAGGAGTCTCTCCACTCCCCTCTGTTTTGCGATTACCAGTCTGATAACTATCTGATCAGCTGTAAATGTCCAAGATTCGGTTCCGGTGAGGCAAAGGGCCTGTTAGGCGAGACGATCCGCGGCAAAGACTTGTTTGTCATGGTGGACGTCTGCAACTACAGTCTGACCTACACCGTCAACGGTCATTTGAACCACATGTCTCCGGACGATCACTATCAGGACCTGAAAAGAATCATCTCAGCAGCCAACGGCAAGGCACATCGTCTGAACGTGATCATGCCTTTCCTTTATGAAAGCCGCCAGCACAAACGGACGAAACGGGAATCTCTGGACTGTGCTCTTGCTCTTCAGGAGCTGGCGGATATGGGAGTCAGCAACATCATCACCTTTGATGCCCATGATCCCCGGGTACAGAATTCTATTCCGCTTCACGGTTTTGATAATTTTAATCCGCCTTATCAGTTTATGAAAGCCCTGCTTCGGGCAGAGCCGGATCTGATCGTTGACAAAGATCATCTGATGATCGTAAGCCCCGACGAGGGCGCCATGCATCGTGCCGTATATTTTTCCAATGTCCTGGGTGTGAACATGGGAATGTTCTACAAGCGCCGGGATTATTCCACCATTATCGGAGGGAAGAACCCGATCGTGGCTCATGAATTCCTGGGCGATGACATCCGCGGCAAGAATGTGATCATCATCGATGATATGATCTCCTCCGGCGAAAGTATGCTGGATGTGGCGCGTCAGATCAAGGAACGGGGCGCAGGCCGTGTATTTGTCTGCACTACATTCGGTCTTTTTACAGACGGATTTGACAAGTTTGACGACTATTACAAGTCCGGTTATATCGACCGGGTCATCACTACGAACCTGACCTATCTTCCTCCGGAAGCACTGTCCCGGCCGTATTTTGTCGTAGCTGATATGAGCAAATTTATCGCTCTGATCATTGATTCCTTCAACCACGACATCACGATCGGATCCGTTCTGAATCCTACGGACCGGATCCACACACTGCTGGAAAAGCACCGGGCAAAAATTCCATTCTAAAATAGAACGAGGCTGTACGGTCAAAAGCCGTACAGCCTTTCTTTAACTTATTCGATTACACGTACTTTTAATACATCCTTCACGGCTCTTAAATCCTCCACTACTTTCGGAGTGATTTCAGAGTCGATATCAATCATGGTGTAAGCATATCCACCCTTACTCTTATTGGAAAGATCTGCAATATTAATATTGTCATCTGCCAGGATCTTGGTAAACTGCCCCAGCATATTGGGAATATTGTGGTGAAGTAAAACGATTCTTGTATTTTCTCCCCGATATCCCATATCACAGTCCGGATAGTTTACAGAATTTTTTATATTTCCATGCTCCAGGTAGCTGCGCACCTGCCTGGCGGCCATCCGGGCGCAGTTGTCCTCAGATTCTTCCGTCGAGGCTCCCAGATGAGGAATGACGATTGCTCCTTTCACTCCCGCGATCACAGGCGTCGGGAAGTCTGTCACATAGTGTCTGACCTTGCCCGATACAAGCGCATCGATCACTGCCTCGTCTTCTACCAGCACATCCCTTGCAAAATTGAGCAGCACGACTCCCGTCTTCATCAGACTGATGGCATTGCCGTCGATCATGCCTCTGGTACTCTCGTTTGCCGGGACATGAATGGTAATGTAATCGCATTCCTGATACAGCTCATCTACAGACTTTGCATGATGAATACTCCGGTTCAGTCTCCATGCCGAATCAACCGATACATAAGGATCAAATCCATAAACATCCATTCCCAGGCTTACAGCCGCATTGGCCACCAGGACGCCGATGGCGCCGAGGCCGATGACGCCAAGTTTCTTTCCTTCCAGTTCATATCCTGCAAAAGCTTTCTTTGCTTTTTCTGCATCTTTTGCAATGTTGCCGTCTTCCTCGTTTTCCTGAACCCAGTTGATTCCGCCGATGATATCTCTGGAAGCCAGCAGCATCCCGGCGATTACCAGCTCTTTGACTCCATTGGCATTCGCTCCCGGCGTATTAAACACCACAATGCCCTCTTCTGCACAGCGCTCCAGCGGAATATTATTCACACCTGCTCCGGCTCTTGCAATTGCTTTCAAATGATCTCCAAACTCCATCTCATGAAGTGATGCGCTCCTTACCAGCACCGCGTCTGCATCTTCCGGGCTGCTCACAGGGACATATTCTTCTGTAAATTCCCGGATCCCTTCCTCAGAGATCTGATTAAAACAATAATACTGGTACATGGCTATCGATTCTCCTTTTCAAACTTTTCCATGAATTCTGTCAGTGCTTTTACGCCTTCAATAGGCATAGCATTGTAAATGCTGGCGCGCATGCCGCCTACCGTACGGTGCCCTTTCAGGTTCACAAATCCGGATGCCTCTGCTTCTTTGATGAATTTTGCATCCAGCTCCTGATTTCCCGTTACAAACGGGACATTCATCAGGGAACGGTCCTTTGGCACGACTGTACCGTGGAACATACTGCTCTGATCCAGGTAGTCATAGAGAATCTTTGCCTTCTTTTCATTTCTTTCCTTCATAGCGGTAAGGCCGCCCATCCGTTTCAGCCACTGGAAGACCTTTCCACAGATATAGATACCGTAAGCCGGCGGTGTATTATAAAGAGAGCCTGCGTCTGCATGTGTTTTGTACTGCATCATCGTCGGTGTTCCCGGCAGTACATCCTCAGTGATCAGATCCTCCCGGATGATCACGATCACCACTCCGGCCGGACCGATATTTTTCTGAACGCCCCCGTAGATAAGACCATATTTTGTCACGTCTACCGGTTCCGACAAAAAACAGGAAGATACGTCTGCCACCAGGGTTTTGCCTTTTGTGTTCGGAAGCTCTTTATATTTGGTTCCGTAAATCGTATTATTTTCACAGATATAGACATAATCTGCGTCCTCAGATACCGGAAGATCCGAGCAGTCCGGGATATAGGAGAAGGTACGGTCCTCGGAAGAGGCGATCACATTGGCTTTCCCATACTTTTTCGCTTCCTGGTAAGCTTTTTTAGACCATTGACCTGTCAGAATAAAATCCGCTGTCCGATTCTTCATCAGATTCATCGGTATCATGGCGAACTGCAGAGATGCTCCTCCCTGGAGGAATAAAACCTTGTAATTATCCGGAATATTCATCAGTTCACGCAGATCGGCCTCTGCGGTATCCAGGATATGCGGGAATGTCTTTCCGCGGTGACTCATTTCCATCACGGACATACCGGTTCCCTGATAGTCTAACATCTCGTCTGCTGCTTCCCGTAATACTTCCTCCGGCAGTACTGCCGGCCCCGCTGAAAAATTGTACACTCTGCTCATTCTCATTCCCGCCTTTCTATACAACTAACTCTTTACTGTTACTTAGCCTGCTTCTGCTTCAGATCATTTTCGTCAAATGCCTTGCTGATCGCATCGCCCGGCGCAACCATCGGCCACACCTTGTCATCACTGTCGATCTGGCAGTCGATCAACACAGGTCCGTTGACAGTCAAAGCCTTTGCAAAGGCCTCTTTGAACTCTTCCTGTGTAGTCGCGCGGATTGCTGTCGCTCCCATGGCCTCTGCCAGTCTGACAAAATCAACAGTGTCGTTTAAAACTGTCGCCGAATATCTGCCGCCATAGAAGAGATTCTGCCACTGGCGCACCATACCCAGGACGTGGTTATTGACTACTACCTCGATAACCGGGATCTGGTAACGTGCCGCTGTCGCAATCTCATTCATATTCATACGGAAGCATCCGTCGCCTGCGATATTGACTACTGTCTTATCTGGTCTTCCTACCTTCGCTCCGATCGATGCTCCCAGACCATATCCCATGGTTCCAAGCCCGCCGGAGGTAAGGAGAGTTCTTGGCTTTGTATATTTATAATACTGGGCCGCCCACATCTGATGCTGTCCTACCTCTGTGACGATCAGGGCGTCTCCGTGAGTCTGACGATAGATCTCTTCTACAACAAATGGCCCTGTCAGGAGATCCGGATGGTAGGTCAACGGATACTTTTCTTTATATTCACCGATCTTCTGGATCCATGGCGCATGATCCTGCTGCTCCAGCCTGTCGTTCAAGATATTCAGGATGGCCTTGATATCTCCGACCACGCCCTCGGTGATCAGTACATTTTTATTCATTTCAGCCGCATCAATGTCGAACTGCAGGATTTTCGCATTATTGGCAAATTTCTTTGCATTTCCTGTGACGCGGTCACTGAATCTTGCTCCAACTACGATCAGCAGATCACATTCACTGACGCCATAGTTCGAGGTCTTGGTCCCGTGCATTCCCAGCATACCTGTATACAGAGGATCTGTTCCCGGAAACGCACCCTTTCCCATGAGGGAATCTGTCACCGGAGCATCCACCTTCTTGACAAAGGTATAAAGCTCCTCACTTGCATCGGAGAGTACTGCTCCCCCGCCTACGAAAATATAGGGCTTTTCTGATTCCCTGATCAGCTTAAGGGCCGTTTCGATATCCTGCTCGCAGATATCCTGACCGGAATGTACCGGTGAAATTTCCTGTCTCTGGTATTCAGCCTTATTGGAGGTAACATCCTTTGGGATATCCACCAGAACCGGACCCGGACGGTCTTTTTGAGCAATGACAAAGGCCTTGCGGATCGTGTCCGCCAGCTGCTCTACGTCCTTTACTATAAAGTTATGCTTGGTGATCGGCTGTGTGATTCCTGTGATGTCAATTTCCTGGAAACTGTCCTTTCCAAGAAGGGAAACTCCTACATTACAGGTAATGGCCACGATAGGGATGGAATCCATATAAGCGGTTGCAATCCCGGTCACCAGATTAGTGGCCCCGGGTCCGCTGGTCGCCAGACACACGCCAACCTTTCCTGTCGCTCTCGCATATCCATCTGCCGCATGGGACGCACCCTGCTCATGAGAAGTCAGGATATGGCGGATCTCATCCTGATGCTTGTATAATTCATCATATACATTTAAGATCGCGCCGCCCGGATACCCGAAAACGGTATCAACGCCCTGTTCTTTCAGGCATTCTATTACTATTTCTGCTCCTGTCAACTGCATAGCTTATCTTCTCTCCTGTTCTAACAATGTTCCTTATTTCTTTCCAGGCACTTCCAGGATCGCACCGCGGTTTCCTGAAGTTACCATAGCAGCATAGCGTGCAAGATAGCCTGTGGTTACCTTCGGCTCTCTTGGCTGCCATTTTTCTCTTCTCTTAGCCAGTTCTTCGTCTGACACATCCAGTTCCAGAGAAAGCTTTGGAATATCGATCTTGATAATGTCTCCTTCTTCCACAAGGGCGATCGGGCCGCCTACTGCCGCTTCCGGCGATACATGTCCGATAGATGCTCCTCTGGAAGCTCCGCTGAACCGTCCGTCCGTGATCAGCGCTACGCTGGATCCCAGTCCCATACCTGCAATGGCAGAGGTCGGATTCAGCATTTCTCTCATGCCAGGGCCTCCTTTTGGCCCTTCATAGCGGATTACGACCACATCGCCAGGATTGATTTTTCCTCCCTTGATAGCCTTGATGGCATCTTCTTCACATTCAAAGACTCTGGCTGGTCCTTCATGTACCAGCATCTCATCAACCACAGCAGAACGTTTTACAACACTTCCATCCGGCGCCAGATTTCCTTTCAGCACGGCCAGACCTCCGGTCGGAGTATATGGATTGTCGATTGGACGGATAACCTCCGGATCTTTGTTGACTGCGCCAGCAATATTTTCGCCCACGGTCTTTCCGGTTACCGTCATGCATTCTGTATGTAAAAGTCCTTTTTTATTTAATTCCGCCATCACAGCATAGACGCCGCCGGCCGCGTTCAGATCTTCAATGTAGGTCGGGCCTGCCGGTGCCAGGTGACACAGGTTCGGAGTCTTTTCACTGATCTCATTTGCAAAGTCAATCTCAAAATCCATGCCGACTTCATGAGCGATAGCCGGAAGATGCAGCATACTGTTGGTAGAGCATCCCAGCGCCATATCCACTGTCAGCGCATTTAAGATAGCTTCCTTCGTCATGATATCTCTTGGGCAGATATTTTTCTCCCACAGTTCCATGACTTTCATGCCGGCTTCTTTCGCCAGACGGATTCTGGCTGAATAAACTGCCGGAATCGTGCCGTTTCCGCGAAGCCCCATGCCCAGAACCTCTGTCAGACAGTTCATGCTGTTCGCCGTATACATACCGGAACAGGATCCGCAGGTCGGACAGGTATTATTTTCATAATCCAGCAGCTCCTCATCTGTGATCTTGCCTGCCGCATTGGCTCCCACAGCTTCAAACATACTGGAAAGGCTGGTTTTCTGTCCTTTCACCCGGCCTGCCAGCATCGGGCCGCCACTGACAAAGATCGTCGGCACATTAATTCTGGCCGCCGCCATCAGAAGTCCCGGTACATTCTTGTCACAGTTCGGTACCATGACCAGCGCGTCAAACTGGTGAGCCATTGCCATGGCTTCTGTAGAATCCGCGATCAGATCCCTGGTCACCAGAGAATACTTCATGCCGATATGCCCCATGGCAATCCCGTCACAAACCGCAATCGCCGGGAATACAATCGGCGTACCGCCTGCCATGGCTACTCCCTGTTTCACCGCATTCACAATCTTATCCAGGTTCATGTGCCCCGGCACAATCTCATTATAAGAACTTACAATTCCCACCAGCGGACGTTCCATCTCCTCCTTCGTAAGCCCCAGTGCATTAAACAAAGAACGATGCGGCGCCTGCTGTTTTCCTTTTGTTACTGTATCACTTCTCATATCACTACCTCCTTGGGGACGTACCCCTTTGCAAAAGGGGTACGTCCCCAATCGCTGATCAGGGTGTCCCTTTTTGCGTTTTACCCTGTCCCTATATGTAACTTGCAATCAGATCTCCCATTTTTTCGGTTCCGATCTGTGTCTTTCCTTCTGACATAATATCGATGGTGCGATAGCCGTCTTTTAATACTTTTTCTACTGCGTTCTCGATATCATCTGCCTCCTGATCGAGATCGAAGCTGAACCGCAGCATCATGGCCGCGGACAGAATCGTCGCGATAGGATTGGCGATTCCTTTTCCTGCAATATCCGGCGCGGATCCGCCGCTTGGCTCATATAGTCCGAACTTTGTCTCGTTTAGGCTGGCGCTTGCAAGCATTCCGATGGATCCTGTCACCATGCTGGCCTCGTCAGACAAAATATCTCCGAACATGTTCTCTGTCAGGATCACGTCGAACTGTTTCGGATCTCTGACCAACTGCATGGCACAATTGTCTACCAGCATATGCTCCAGCGTCACTTCCGGGTACTCCCCGGCCACTTCTTCTACTACTTTTCTCCAGAGTCTGGAGGAGTCCAGTACGTTTGCCTTGTCTACGCTGGTCACTTTTTTTCTTCGCTTCATCGCGATATCGAATGCACGCTTCGCAATCCGCCGGATCTCATTTTCATTATATGTAAGCGAGTCATAAGCTGTCATGACCCCATCTTCTTCTACTGTCTTACGTTCACCGAAATATAATCCTCCGGTCAGTTCCCGCATGATCATCATGTCGAAACCGCCTTCTGTAATGGACTCTTTCAGCGGACAGGCTCCTTTCAGTTCATCGTACAGAACTGCCGGCCTTAAGTTCGCGAACAGATTCAGTTCCTTCCGGATCCTTAAGAGTCCTGCTTCTGGTCTCTTTGATGGTTCTAACTGGTACCACGGTGACGTCTTCGCATCTCCTCCGATGGATCCCATCAGGACCGCATCACATGCTTTTGCCGCCGCCACCGTCTCATCTGTCAGCGGCACACCATGTACATCAATGGATGCTCCGCCAAGCAAGAGCTCTGTATATTGACATTCATGTCCGTACTTTTCTGCAACTTTATTCAGAATCTTCTGTGCTTCTGTCACGATCTCCGGACCGATGCCGTCCCCTTTGATCACTCCAATGTTCAGCTTCATCTTCTACACCCTTCCTAAAAAATCTATAACATTTATATTATCGCATTTTTATACATGTTTCAAGACTTTAATTTGCTAAATTGTTCATTCACTTTTTAGGTATCCTGGACCAAATCCCTGTGGCAACAGCTCGCCCAGCGTATAAACTTCATACAACTCCTCTGATTTTGCCAGAATAATCTGGAAACTTTCCGGATCGCAGAATTCCGCCATTACCTGTCTGCAGACTCCGCAGGGCGGGCAGAAATCATGTCCGCCATCCTGGTTCTCATTTACGATACAGATAGCAAGAAAATCCCGTTTTCCTTCGCTTACCGCCTTGAAAATAGCCGTGCGCTCCGCACAGTTTCCAGGTCCGAACGCTGCATTTTCAATATTGCATCCCGTATAGATTTCTCCATCTTTCGTAAGAAGCGCAGCCGCCACCTTAAACCCGGAATAAGGTGCATATGCAAAAGGAAGGGCCAAAAAAGCCCTTCGTATCATTTCCGGAATGGGAAGCTCTCTCTTACTCATTCTTTCTTCCCTCCCCTTTCTCTTCAACCTCTCTGTCCTTCCTGATCAGAAGCCGTATCGCCTCGACTGCCGTGCGGATCGGAAGGCTGGTATCATGAACCACCGGATTAGGAAGTCCAAGCTTTGCCCGCTCCTGATTTGCCACCACCAGAAGAACGGTTCCCACACGGACCCTGAGCGTGCTTCCGACGATAAATAATGCAGCCGACTCCATCTCCGACGCCAGACATCCACAGCGGACCCAGGCATCCCACTTATTCATCAGCTCATAGCCCACCGGCTTGGTCTCAGGAGTATGCTGTCCATAAAAGGAATCCTTACACTGGACCACTCCCACATGGCAGACACATTCTCCCTTTCCGGCTGTCCCGGCGGCCGCACGGATCAGAGCTTCCGTCACCTCATAATCTGCCACTGCCGGATATTCAATGGGCGCATATTCCCGGCTGGTACCTTCCATACGGATGGCCCCTGTAGCCACCACGATATCACCGCTTTTGACCTCTCTTTGCATCCCGCCGCTGGTCCCGACACGCAGAAAGGTATCTGCCCCGCACCGTACCAGCTCTTCCATGGCTATTGCCGCCGACGGGCCGCCGATCCCTGTGGAAGTCACACTGACCTTCTCGCCGTCCAGATAACCGGTATAGGTCACATATTCCCGGTTTCTTGCGATCAGAACCGGATCTTCCAGATAAGTTGCTATCTTTTCACACCTCCCCGGATCCCCGGGAAGAATCACATAACGGCCGACTTCTCCTTTCGCCGTCTGGATATGATACAGACGATTCGGATCTTCCGAATAATTAATCATACGCCCACCTCATTTCTGATATTTTTCAGTTTCCAGGATTTTCTCTGCATTTTCAACCCGTTCCCTCGACGGAGGGTCAATCCCTTCCAGCGGATATTCCATCCCCAGCTCCTTCCACTTGTAAACGCCCAGCGTGTGATAAGGAAGAACCTCTACCTTTTCCACGTTGTCCAGAGTCCGGATAAAATCCCTGAGACGGTATAAATATTCATCTTTATCACTGCGCTCCGGCACCAGGACATGACGGATCCATACTGATTTCCCGATCTCAGATAAATATCCTGCCATATCCAGAATATTCTGATTTGTACATCCTGTCAACTGTCTGTGAGCCTGGTCATCAATCTGTTTGATATCCAGCATCACAAGATCCGTCACCTCCATCAAGGCACGGAACTTTCCAAAAAAAGGTTCTTCCCTTGTGAACGGACTGCCGCTGGTATCCAGCGTCGTATGAATTCCCTCTTCTTTTGCTCTTCCAAAAAGCTCTGTTAAAAAGTCGATCTGCAGAAGGGGTTCTCCCCCACTTACGGTAATACCGCCCTTACTTCCCCAGTAAGAGCGGTATCTCAATGCTTTTTCTATCAATTCATCTGCGGTATACAGAGTCCCTGACTGCATTTTCCAGGTATCCGGATTATGACAGAACTGGCACCTCATGGCACAGCCTGCGGTAAAGATCACATACCGGACTCCCGGACCGTCTACAGAGCCAAAACTTTCCAGAGAGTGGATATACCCCTTTGTCATAGTCTTTGCTCCTTTTATTAAAGATTACATACGATCGTGGCAGGTTCTTGCAATAACGTCCAGCTGCTGCTCGCGGGTCAGGTCGATGAACTTCACAGCATAGCCTGATACACGAATCGTAAAGTTTGCATATTCCGGTTTCTCCGGATGTTCCATAGCATCGATCAGCTTCTCGGTTCCAAACACATTAACATTCAGGTGATGTGCTCCTCTGTCAAAATATCCGTCCATGATGTGAACCAGATTTTCACTGCGCTCTTCATCACTGTGTCCCAGCGCACCCGGGCTGATGGTCTGGGTGTTGGAGATACCGTCGAGCGCCAGCTCATACGGCAGCTTTGCGACCGAATTCAGAGAAGCAAGAAGACCGCTCTTCTCTGCACCGTAAGACGGATTTGCTCCTGGCGCCAGCGGTTCTCCGCCCTTTCTTCCATCCGGAAGAGAACCGGTAGCCTTTCCATACACCACGTTGGAGGTAATGGTCAGGATGGACGTGGTAGGCTCGGAATTACGGTAGGTGTGGCACTTGCTCAGCTTGTGCATGAATGTCTTCAGAAGCCAGATTGCCAGGTCATCCGCACGGTCATCGTCATTTCCATATCTTGGGAAATCACCTTCAATCTCAAAATCAACAGCCACGCCGTCCTCGTCACGGACAGGTTTTACCTTGGCATACTTGATCGCGCACAGAGAGTCAACTACATGGGAAAATCCTGCGATACCCGTTGCAAAGGTACGTCTTACATCTGTGTCAATCAAAGCCATCTCTGCCGCCTCATAATAATACTTGTCATGCATATAGTGAATCATGTTCAGTGTATCCACATACAGCTTGCTCAGCCACTCCATCATGTCATCATAACGTTCCATGACCTCGTCAAAATCCAGATATTCAGAAGTGATCGGCCGGTATGCCGGTCCTACCTGTACCTTTGTCTTCTCATCCACGCCGCCATTGATCGCGTAGAGCAGACATTTTGCCAGATTGGCTCTTGCCCCGAAGAACTGGATCTCCTTTCCGGTCTGGGTTGCAGATACACAGCAGCAGATGGAATAATCGTCTCCCCATACCGGACGCATCACATCATCATTTTCGTACTGCACAGAGCTTGTCTTCACAGAAACCATCGCCGCATATTTCTTGAAGTTCTCCGGCAGTCTGGAAGAATACAGCACGGTCAGGTTCGGCTCCGGAGCCGGTCCCATGTTTTCCAGTGTATGAAGGAAACGGTAGTCGTTCTTGGTCACCATAGAACGGCCGTCCTGTCCAAGTCCTGCCATCTCCAGGGTCGCCCAAACCGGGTCACCGGAAAACAGCTCATTATAAGATGGAATTCTCGCAAATTTTACCATACGGAACTTCATGACCAGATGATCGATCAGTTCCTGGGCCTCTTTTTCTGTCAGCTTTCCAGCTTTCATATCTCTTTCAATATAAATATCAAGGAAAGTAGAAATACGTCCCACACTCATGGCTGCGCCGTTCTGAGTCTTGATTGCTGCCAGATAACCGAAATACAGCCACTGAACTGCTTCCTTCGCATTTCCGGCCGGACGGGAAATATCGTATCCGTAAATCTCGGCCATCTCTTTCATCTCATTCAGGGCGCGGATCTGATCTGCGATCTCTTCACGAAGGCGGAAATCTGTCCCCTTCATGCCGTGTCTTGCATAACGCTCAAAATCATACTGTTTTTTCTCGATCAGGTAATCGATCCCATACAGCGCCACTCTGCGGTAATCTCCAACAATGCGGCCTCTGCCGTAGGTGTCCGGCAATCCAGTGATGATCTTGTTGTGACGTGCCTTTTTCATCTCTGGTGTATAGATATCAAAAACTCCCTGGTTATGAGTCTTATGGTATTTTGTAAAAATCTCATGCAGCTTTTCGCTTGGCTGATAGCCATAAGTCGTACATGCCTGCTCTGCCATCTTGATGCCACCATAAGGCATGAACGCACGCTTCAGAGGTTTGTCCGTCTGGAGTCCTACCACCTGCTCCAGATCCTTTAACTCTTCGCTGATATATCCTGGTCCATAAGAGGTCAGTCCGGAAACCACCTCTGTCTCCATGTCAAGAACGCCGCCTTTCGCGCGCTCCTCTTTCTGTAATTCCTGGAGTTTTCCCCATAAGCGGTCTGTTGCTTCTGTCGGTCCTTCCAGGAATGACTCGTCTCCATCATACATGGTATAGTTTTCCTGAATAAAATTGCGGACATCTACAGACTTTCTCCAGTTTTCTCCCTGAAATCCGGCCCATTGTTCGAAGTGTGCCATTTCACTTTCTCCTTTCGTGACTCTGTTCTTTGTTCCGACGTCAGTATAACATTCCCGATTTCAAACATCAAGCATTATTTTGATAATAGTTATCGTTTTTGATGTTGTACTTGATTTTATACAAAAAAGACACTGCGTATGCAGTGTCCCCTTCTTTTTAAGTTATTCTGATGCAGAAGCCTTTTCTACCTGAGCAACTGCTGCTTTCTGCATAGGAATACGGCAGTTACGGTTGCTTCCAAACTCTACAATGATATCATCATCGCTGATATCAATGATAACTCCATAAAAACCACTGGTAGTCAAAACGGTATCTCCCACTTCCATCTCAGAAATCATCGCCTGAACTCTTTTCTGTTCCTTCCTCTGCGGTCTGATAAAGATAAACCAGAAGCCTGCGAAGATTACTGCATATACCAGAATCAGCAATACCCAGCTTCCGCCAGAGCCCTGTGATGCTAATGCGTACATATTAATTCCTCCTACTATCTATAAAAACTATTGCTATCATACACAAAAAAATGCATTTCTTCAAGTAATTTCCTTCAATTCATGGAAATTTTAGGATTTTCCAGCTGTCATTCCCTCGATTTTCTGCTTCTTGTATGTCTGATAATTTCCTGCATCTATGGCATCCCGGATTTCTTCCATCATCGTATTATAAAAATACAGATTATGAAGAACACAGAGTCTCATTCCCAGCATTTCCTTCGCTTTTAAAAGGTGCCGGATATAGGCCCTGGAGTACGTGCGGCACGCCGGGCACTGACATCCCTCCTCGATCGGACGGTCATCCAGCTCATATTTTGCATTAAACAGATTCAGCTTGCCGTGATTGGTATATACATGTCCATGTCTTCCATTCCGGCTGGGATATACACAGTCAAAGAAATCCACGCCACGGTCAACCGCCTCCAGAATATTCACCGGAGTCCCCACACCCATCAGATAAGTCGGTTTATCCTCCGGAAGATGTGGCACGACCGCCTCCAGAATCCGGTACATATCCTCATGAGACTCGCCCACAGCCAGTCCCCCGACGGCATAGCCGTCCAGATCAAGTTCCCGGATCATCTGTGCATGACGGATACGGATATCCTCATAGATTCCGCCCTGGTTGATCCCGAACAGCATCTGGTGGGGATTGATGGTATCCGGCAGACTGTTCAGCCTTTCCATCTCATTTTTACAGCGCATGAGCCACCGGGCTGTCCGATCTACAGAACGCTCCATATAATCTCTGTTTGCCACACTGGATGGGCATTCGTCAAACGCCATAGCAATGGTGGATGCCAGATTGGACTGAATCTGCATACTCTCCTCCGGCCCCATGAATATCTTCTTCCCGTCAATATGGGAGTGAAAATAAACGCCTTCTTCCTTGATCTTACGAAGACCCGCCAGCGAAAACACCTGAAATCCGCCTGAGTCGGTAAGAATCGGCCTGTCCCACGCCATGAACTTATGAAGGCCTCCCAACTTTTTGATAACCTGATCTCCAGGCCTTACATGCAGATGATAGGTATTGGATAGTTCAATCTGCGTCTTGATACCCTTAAGGTCATCTGTAGAGACAGCTCCTTTGATTGCAGCGACAGTCCCCACATTCATAAATACAGGGGTCTCGACGACCCCATGTACAGTAGTAAATCTTCCTCTTTTTGCTTTTCCGTCTTTTTTCAGTAACTGATACATAACTTATCCTCTGATTTTAATAATGACATACGACCGGCGTGCCCGCGGAGATCAGATTATAAAGCTGTCCCGCCATATCATATGGCATATTGACACAGCCATGAGAACCATTGGTCAGATAACGAGATCCTCCAAAAGTAGGCTGCCAGGTAGCATCATGAAATCCGATTCCGCCATTAAACGGCATCCAATATTTAACGGGCGTTTCATAGGAATAAGAACCGTCCGGGAGCTTTTCTCCCCTCAGCACCTGATCCAGTGCCTTATATGCCAGCGAATAGACTCCCTGCGGAGTTCCGTTTCCTTTATTGGGATTGCCCGTTACACAGGCAGTCGACAGGACTACCTGCCCGTTCTGCACAAAGTATACCATCTGGTTCGTCAGATCAACTTCGGCGTAAGTGCTGCCATAGTCATTTCCCTCATGGCTTGCGGCCCGGCTGGCATACGCAGGCTCCCTTGTCACGGTCTCTGCGTTTTGGATGTTGGCGATCAGCGCATTGTATTCCGCCTCCTGGTCGATCTGCCATCCATAGCTTCCACCCTCTACTGTCGCCTGGTTCCCGGCAGCAGTCGTGATCGTTCTTGTCTTTCCTTTTGTATTATACTTGTCCGCCAGGGTCTGGATGTAGGCCTTCACAGCCTCCTGGTTAAACGTTACATTCATATCTGCATCGTAAGTTACCCACTGAGAGATGACAGATGCATCCACGACTTCGGTATATGGGTTGAAGTCGTATGTAATATTTGCCCCAAGATAGCTGTTCATGGCATCTGCCGCTGCCTGGACTTCTTTAGAATCTGCCGTAAACCTGGGCTGGATATAGCATCCGGCCTCTGTCAGATTCAGAGTGGACTGAAATCCGTTGATCGCTTCTTTGACTTTCTCGTTAAATTTTTCCGTATCAATCTGCGTACCTACTACTTCATCCACAACTACAAACTTATCTGTCTGAAATTCCGGATGGGCATCCACAGAAGCAGTCTGATTCTCAGCTACCAGACAATCAAGGCTTCCGATCTGCTCGTTCAGAGCATCTTCATCGTATTCCACTCCTACCTTGGCCTCGATCTCCGGCGCATCCCATAAAGAAGTGATCCACAAAAGCTTATTCTGCTTTTTTGCCAGATTGGAAAGTTCATCTCCCGGTACATACTTAAGAGAAATATCGCTGCCCGAAATAGTCTCGCTGCCGCCGTCAGATTCTTCCAGCGTCAGGACATAATCCCGGACCTGCTTCTCCATATAATCATTGACCTGACTGACACTCTTCATAGAGAAATTTGTCCCATTGATCTTTGTATTGAACATAAAATGGCTGTTAAAATAAATTGCAAAACCGGCATAGACAAGAATCAGAACACCCAGGATACATCCCACGACGATCAGAGCTTTTTTCTTGCGTCTCTTCTTTTTTGCCGCTTTTCCTTCATCAATCCCGTCATCCTCATCGAAGTCTTCTTCCTCCAGATCTTCTTCATCCATATCATCCAGAGGCTCGTCCTCTTCATCAAAAAATGACTCTTCGTCTTCGAAGTCTTCATCATCGTCCAGATATTCAATCTCTGGCTCCGTCTCGTCAAAGGCACCGGTTTCATCCAGATTTCCCATAATCTCATTCATGGTTTCTTCTATGATCTCTTCTGCCTTTTTCTCCTTGTCTCCCATTATTACTACTCCTCTTTATATCAAAATAGAACTTACCCATAATATTCACACTCTCCTATTATAATATGCCAATATTTAAAAGTACAGCACAAAATCACACAAAAAAATGAATATTTTATGAAAGACTTTTGAATAATTTTCGATTGAAGGTTTCCTCTCTTTTCTATATAATAAAAAACATCGATATCCATCTAGAAAAGGAGCATTGCATATGTCAGGATCTACATTTGGAACATTATTCAGAGTTACTACATGGGGAGAATCGCACGGATCTGCTATTGGTGCCGTAATCGACGGATGCCCGGCCGGACTGGAACTTTCTCCCAAAGACATACAGACATATCTGAACCGCAGGAAACCCGGGCAGAGCCGGTACTGCACCGCGCGCCAGGAGGATGACAAGGCCCAGATCCTTTCCGGAGTCTTTGAGGGCCGCACGACTGGAACTCCCATATCTGTCATGATATATAATCATGACCAGCGTTCCCGGGATTATGGCAATATTATGAATACCTACCGGCCCGGACACGCCGACTATACCTACGACGCGAAATACGGATTCCGCGACTACCGTGGCGGCGGACGTTCATCGGGCAGGGAGACCATCGGCCGTGTGGCAGCCGGAGCTATTGCCGCAAAGCTTCTTGATACGCTCGGGATCCGTCTGACAGCCTATACCCGAGCCATCGGAAACATCAAAGTACCCGAAGATCAGATCGATCTTTCCTGCATCACAGAAAACAGTCTCTATATGCCAAATCAGGAGTATGCCAAAGAAGCATCTTCTTATCTTGAAACCTGCATGAAACAGCTGGACTCTTCCGGAGGCATCATCGAATGTCTGATTGACGGCGTTCCTGCCGGTATCGGCGATCCGGTATTTGACAAGCTGGATGCAGACCTTGCAAAAGCCGTGATGTCTATCGGCGCCGTAAAAGGTGTAGAAATCGGAGACGGCTTTGCTGCAGCTCTGGCACAGGGAAGCCAGAACAATGATCCCTTCCGTTATGAAGATCACCGCTTATCCAAGACAAGCAACCATGCAGGCGGCATCCTGGGCGGCATCAGTGATGGCAGCCAGATCCTTCTTAGGGCAGCTGTCAAACCGACTGCATCCATTGCACAGCCCCAGCAGACTGTGACCCGTGATATGGAAAACACCACGATTGCCATCAAAGGACGTCACGATCCTGTGATCGTCCCAAGGGCAGTCGTGGTGGTCGAGTCTATGGCAGCTCTGGTTATTGCCGATGCCATGATGATCAATATGTCTTCCCGGCTGGAGTCAATTCAGGCTTTCTACCGGAAATAACCTTCTCTATATCTGAAAGCACCCACCCCCGATGAACTCCCGCAGCAGGGAGTTCGTCGGGACATTTTCACTTCCGATTCCCACAAAATAATCCAAAAACTTAAGGAGCCTCTTGGCCTCTGTATATTCCGGCTCATCACGTCCGATGCCAAAAAGCCTTGCCTCCACATAAGGCTTGAGCACTGCAAGCTCATAGATCAGTGCAGAATTAAACATCACATCTGCTTCTTCCTGATAGGGAAAGATATTCTTTTCTTCTCCCATCCTGACAGACGGCCACATACGGATTGTATCCTTTGCCGAGCTTCCTCTGGTCCTTGCATCCCTGACGATCCTCCGCAGGAGTCTTCCGTCTGTGGTCGGGATCCTGTTATGCTCATCAATGTTCAGCTGAGTCAGCGCACTGATATAGATTTTAAATTTATTCCTGTCATTCAATTGCTCTGTCAGCTTCGGATTCAGGCAATGGATCCCTTCGATGACCAGTACATCATTTTTTCCCAGCTTTTTCTTTTTATTTCCGTATTCCTTATGTCCGGACACAAAATTGAATGTAGGAAGGGTCACCTCTTTCCCCTCCAGAAGTTCTTTCATCTGCCGGTTAAAGAGATCCACATCCACGGCCTCCAGGCACTCAAAATCATAGTTTCCGTTCTCATCTCTGGGATTTTCTTCCCGTTCCACAAAATAATTGTCTACTGCGATCGGGTGGGGAACCAGTCCATTTACCCTGAGCTGCACAGACAGCCTGTGTGAAAATGTGGTCTTCCCCGAAGAGGACGGCCCTGCAATAAGCACAAATTTAATCTCTGGACATCTCGCTATCTGTCCCGCGATCTCGGCAATCTTCTTTTCCTGAAGTGCCTCCTGTACCAGCACGATCTCGCTGACGTCGCCGCCCGTGATCTTATCGTTCAGATCCCCCACGGTCTCGATGCCCTGCATATCTCCCCACCTGGTGGACTCTTTCAGCACATGAAAAAGCTTATTTTGCGGCTGAAATGGCGGGACCTCCTTTGGATTCTTCCTCTCAGGCATCTGGATCACAAAGCCCTCGTCATAAGGATAGAGTCTGAAATATCTAAGATACCCAGCACTTGGAACCATATAGCCATAAAAATAATCCTCAAATTCATTCATGCTGTATATATTGACTTTGGAAACTCTCCGGTACTCAAAAAGCCGTTCCTTGTCATACATCCCATGCTGGCGGAAAAGGGCGATAGCATCATCCGTATGTACAGACCGCTTTTTGATTGGCAGATCCATCTCCACCATTTCCTGCATCCTGGCTGTCACCTGGTCTAAAAACTCCTGGGTTACATGGACATTCCCGGTGATCGTACAGTAGTATCCTTTGCTGACAGAATAATGAATCCTTACCTTTTCGATATTCTCATGGTGCGCCACATCATAGACTGCCTTGACCAGCATCAGACTCATACTTCTCTTATAAGTCTTATGCCCTGCCTGACCTGCCGTCGTCTCAAACCTGAGCACGCAGTCTCCCTTCAGCTCTTTTGCAAGCTCCTGAAGCTTTCCATCAACAAATACCAGGACGATGTCATCCTGATAATCTTTCTGATATTCCCTCGCAATCTCCAGATAAGTCGTCCCTTCCGGGTATTCTCTCACCACTCCGTCAATCTGCACGTGATACATTTCCCTGTCCATAGATACCTCCCCGTTTTCCTGCTGCTATAATACCGAAAATGGCTGTCTTGGCACGTCTCCCGTAACAGTCACATTCTCAAATGTCTGTGCCAGGAACCGCCACATATCTTCCACAAAAATATGCTCAATCCCGTAATGTCCGGCATCAATGATACTCAGCCCCTGGGATACAGCATCGATTCCTTCATGATGTCCGATGTCTCCTGTGACCAATACGTCAGCGCCCTTTTCAAGCGCCGGACCAATCATGCTCTTTCCGGAGCCTGGAGAAACCGCGATTCTTTTCACTGGACGGTCCAGATCCCCGAACGCCTGCACAGCAGGAAGATCAAAGGCCTCCTTTACCATTTCACAATATGTTTTTAGTTTTATCGGACTTCTAAGCTCTGCTACCCTTCCGATACCCTGCCTGCAGGGCGTCTCACAGGTCACATCCAGGATCTCCTGATCCGTAAGCTCCAGATAATCTGCCGACAGCTCTGACATCCGCAGCACATCATAATTGGTATGCATAGCATAGTATGCAAGATCCTCCTGGATCATACGCAAAAGCCTCCTGCCGGTAAATTCCTGATCCGTTACCCGACGGATCGGAGAAAACAACATAGGATGATGGGTGATCAGAAGATCAGCCCTGTCTCTGACTGCCGCCTCTATCACATCATCTGTCGCATCCAGTGCTACATATATGCGTTTTACATCCTTTTGATACCTTCCGGCCAAAAATCCCGAATTATCCCATTCCAGCGCATAATTCAAAGGATATGTCTTTTCAATCGTCTCAATGATTTCCTGACACCGCATTGTCTTCCTCCTTCTTGAGTTTATCGCATCTTTCTTCCGTCTGATAATGCGCAAGCGCCTGGCGGATCTGCTGCCATCCTCTGCGGATATCCAGCTCCCTTTCCCTGGCTGTAGGGCTGTTCTTATGTCTGCGGAGCTGTTCAAGAATACTTTCCCGGATCTTCTGTTCTCTTAGAAGATACCGGTAGAGCACCGGATCCTCTTTTTCCAGGAGCCTTTTCCCATACAGATATTCATATGGCTCATAGTCCTCTCCGTCTCCATGTACGGCGCACATCATAGGATAGTATTTTCCGCCTTCTTCCACCATCTTTTCCTGCCGGATCCGAAAGCCGTGGGTATTCAGGTATTCCCGGACCTTCTCGATCTCAGACTGTGGCTGAAGGATAAATGAGGTGATCGAAGCCGTGACTTCAGGGCTGTCCTTAAGAATATGGATCACCAGCCCTCCTCCCATTCCGGCCGCGATCATCGTATCGACCTCACCGGGAGCCACCTCTTTTAGCCCATCGGACAGACGGGTTTCGATCTGACCTTTCAATCCATGGCCGATGATATGCATCCTGGCTCTTTCCAGGGGGCCTTTCCTTACATCCAGAGCGATCACCTTACGGGCAATCTTTTTTTTGATCAGATAAATAGGTATGTATCCATGATCAGTTCCAATATCTGCAACAGAGGCGCCCTCTGTCACAAGACCTGCAACTGCATAAAGTCTTTTTGATAGTTCCATAGGCGCCTCTTCCTTAATCCAGATAATCCCTTAATTTTCTGCTGCGGCTCGGATGGCGCAGCTTTCTGAGAGCTTTTGCCTCAATCTGACGGATACGTTCTCTTGTCACGTCAAACTCCTTGCCGACTTCCTCCAGGGTCCTTGCCCTGCCGTCATTCATCCCAAAACGCAGTCTTAAAACTTTCTGCTCTCTTTCGGTCAGAGTATCCAGCACTTCATCCAGCTGTTCCTTCAAAAGAGTCTGTGCTGCTGCCTCTGCCGGAACCGGAACATTGTCATCCTGGATAAAATCTCCCAGATGGCTGTCCTCTTCTTCTCCGATCGGCGTCTCCAGAGACACCGGTTCCTGAGAAATCTTTAAAATCTCACGCACACGTTCCACAGGCATGTCCAGCTGTGCCGCAATCTCCTCCGGCGTAGGTTCTCTTCCCAGCTCCTGCAATAATTGTCTGGACACACGGATCAGTTTGTTGATTGTCTCCACCATGTGGACAGGAATCCTGATGGTCCTTGCCTGGTCTGCGATTGCCCTGGTGATAGCCTGACGGATCCACCAGGTCGCATAAGTACTGAATTTGAACCCCTTATGGTAGTCAAATTTTTCAACGGCTTTGATCAGCCCTAAGTTTCCTTCCTGAATCAGATCAAGGAACAGCATTCCTCGTCCCACATACCGTTTTGCGATGCTGACAACCAGTCGCAGGTTTGCCTCTGCCAGACGCTTCTTCGCATCCTCGTCTCCATCTGCCATCCGTTTTGCCAGCTCTACTTCTTCATCCGCAGTCAGAAGCGGCACCTTGCCAATCTCCTTCAGATACATACGCACCGGATCTTCGATACTGACCCCGTCTGGAACAGACAGGTCGATCTTTTCCATATCCACATCATCTTCATCAGAAATCACAATGTCCACATCATCGATATCGTCATCATCATTTCCGATCCGGAGCACATCGATATTGTTGGCTTCCAGGTATTCAAATACCTTCTCCATCTGATCGGGCTCCAGTTCCATGTCTGAGAAGAAATCATTGATTTCCTGAATCTCAAGAATACTTTTTTTCTTTTTCCCGAGTGTGACTAATTCCTTTAATTTCTCCTCAAATTTTGCTGTGTTTTCTTCCATGTAGTGTCCATCCTCTCATTGCTTGTTTATATTTTATCCTTAATTAATGGAAATATGCA
>OGRN01000676.1_pt1 | contig 31863 bp, 28 predicted proteins | sample 1553401 | NCBI WGS metagenome assembly OGRN01 (sample SAMEA2580096, study PRJEB22360) | human gut metagenome | biome: human gut; feature: human-associated habitat; material: faeces | place: Denmark | collected 2008/2010 | reverse complement strand
GACAACCAAAAAACTTTATATTTTTTTCACTGTCTACTTGACGGGGAGCACACCACAAAAGTGTACGTCCCCTCCTATCAGAAAATAATGGTTACGCGGAACAAATCTCCGTCCAGATACAGCTCGAATTTTCCGCCCTGCATTTCTGTCAGGGTCTTTGCAATGGAGAGCCCCAGACCGCTTCCTTCGGTACTTCTTGAGATGTCTCCCCGGATGAAACGTTCGGTAAGCTCGTCAGCAGAGATATTCAGCTGCTGTTGTGATATGTTCTTTAAGCTGAACACGGCTTTTCCATCTATTACTTTCAGGTCTGCATAGACTCTGGTACCTTCCATAGCGTATTTTGCCGCGTTGTTGTAGATATTCTCTAAAACGCGCCACATCCGCCGCCCGTCTACCCGAATGATGACTTCGTCCTCAGGAAGAGTCAGCACCTCCGTCAGGTTTCTGGCCTTAAACTTTTCCTCAAACTCTCCGCTGGTCTGCTGGATCATCTCTACAAAGTTGATGTCCATATACTCCAGTGTAATGTTTCCGGAACTTACTTTGGACGCTTCCACGACGTCCTCTGTCAAGGTCTTCAGCCGCTGGGATTTTTCTTCCAGTACCTCGATATATCTCTGGATCTTGGGATCCTGGAAGTTTTCCTGCTTAAGCAATTCTACATAGTTGATAATCGATGTAAGCGGAGTTTTGATATCATGAGACACATTCGTGATCAGATCGGTTTTCAGCCGCTCGCTCTTAATACTTTCCTCTACCGCCCGGTCCAGCCCTTCGCCGATAGTATTGATTTTTTCAGCAATATCCCTCTGCTCTCCCGGCAGAGCATTCACATCTATCTTATATTCCACCTGACCGCCGGCAATCTGCTCAATCCCACGCTTGATCCGCTGTTTTCCAATAGCGTCTTTTACCAGATAAATAAATGCCAGGAAATCTACCAGTACCATCAGTCCAAAAAAGAAGAAGGAACCATAACTGAAAACTGCAAGCCAATGAATCAGAACAAATACAGCAAATACAAGAATTCGCTTCCATACAATATTCATATTCCGGAAAAGAATCTTTAAAAAATGTCCCAGACTCTTAAGCAGACTGTTTTCCCAAAGTATCTTTGCCTTAATCCTGCGCACCAGGCTCAGATATCCTGCCAGGAATACCGCACAGGTGTATACGACCAGCATGACCATGCTCAACAGACCTTCTGCCGAAAAATACGGTATAACCGAAGCTGTTTCTGTGGCGATCACATTTCCATACTCATCGTAGGATACCACCGACATATTTGCAGCGAAATTCCACAGCAACATTGCCGGGATCAGCCACACCAGAAAAACAAGAACCGCAGAGATCTCTGTCTTCCACCGGTCAAAGGCAATCAGATGAGTCTCATCATCCTCTGTACGCCGCCCGGATGCCATGGTCAGAAGAATCAGCCCTGCCACAAACAGAATCGCCGAAACCGCCCCTGCTGCGAATACCCATACTGCCATGCCGCCATATTCTTCATACAGCTGACTTTCTGTGTAAAATGAATCCTGTACCGGATAGGAAGTGTCTACACCTACCGCAAATATCGTATCCTCATTTTCTTCATCCGGAATCAGACTGTCCTTCCACAACGCCGCATCCACGTTTTTCATATTCGTGTCAAAATCTTTAAGCTTTGGCCGTACGATCGCGTATTTCCCTGATTCGCGAAGCGCCTCCAGGCTTTCGTCAATCTTACCCACATCTTCAAACGCCTTACGATTGGTCACCACCTGTCCGCTGTCGCCGTCTACATATAGATACGTGAAATTCGTATCTCCTTCCTGATAGGCATCAAACACGTTCTGATATTGATCCTCTTCCCAGTAGATCTGCGAAGCTGCCGTCTCTACCGCATTGAACGCATCATTCAGCCGTCCGTTCCATGCTTCATCCTCATTTGCCACCTCTAAGATACTTCGGCCATCAGCGGTCTTATATTCTTCCTGACACCAGTAGCCATCATAATTCCAGCAGTTAACATATAAGATCTTGCCTTCTGCATCCTGGACTCCTTTAAATGTCTCTTCTCCATAATATGTGCGGTCCCGCAGTTCCCCAAGAATCTCATCTTCTGTCATGCCGTCTTCCCCAGCGGCCATCACAAAGGAAAGCTCCCCACTTTCAATCTGATGCTGGAAATCTTCATAGTAATAATAGTGATAGGTTCCGTCCGACCGCTGGCATACGATAATATTTCCATCATAATAGGATGCTTCCTCCTGACTGTTACTCAGGTCTTTCCCCCAGGAAACCAGGTCTCCCAGCTTATAAGACAGTGTCCCTTCATTCTCCTGGCTGTATTCTCCTCCATGGATATATTTTGCAACGTCTATCAGCTTTTCCGGATCATAAACCCCGTCTGTCTCAAATTTTTCTTTCAGCGAGATTCCGTTGCTGATCCCCTGGCCGGTATGCAGAACCTGATCTGCAAAAGCCGTGGTGTCTTCATATTTTCCAGAATGACTCCCGCTGAAAATCTCAGTTCTCAGGACCGGATAGGACATCATCCACAGAAAACTAAGTACCATAATCAAAAGAAATATATGTTCTGCCAGGATAATAACCCCCTTGGCAATATTGGTACAATACCATTTCCTTTTCATAAGTTCTCCTTTCTAAAGCTTCTCCACCTTATATCCGACTCCCCACACAACTTTCAGATATCTTGGTTCTTTCGGATTAATCTCAATTTTTTCCCGGATATGACGGATATGCACTGCTACCGTATTATCTACACCAATTGCGTCTTCATTCCAGATTCTTTCGTAAATCTGATCAATAGAGAAAACTTTCCCCTGATTCTTCACTAAAAACAGCAGAATATTATATTCGATCGGTGTCAGCTTTACCGGCTCACCATCGACAGTTACTTCTTTTAAATCGTCATTAATAGACAGTCCCCCGGTAGAATAAACCGCCTGCCCGCTGCCTGATGCCGTACTTCCAAGCTGAGTATACCTTCGAAGCTGAGACTTGACTCTCGCTACCAGTTCCAGTGGGTTAAAGGGCTTTGTCACATAGTCGTCTGCCCCCACATTCAGCCCCAGAATCTTATCTGCGTCTTCTGATTTTGCCGACAGGATAATAATCGGAATGTTGTTTTGCTCCCTGATCTTAAGAGTCGCCCGAATTCCGTCCAGTCTGGGCATCATCACATCTATGACCAGAAGATCGATTTCTTCCTGTTTTAAAACCTTCAGGGCTTCTTCGCCGTCATAGGCCTTGCGTACTTCATATCCTTCCTGAGACAAATATATATCGATCGCCTCCACGATCTCTTTATCATCATCACACACTAAAATCTTCGACATCTCTACCACCTCCTTGTTTACTATACAAGAATAGCAGGGAATTTTTAAGAGGCATGCGTGAAAATTATTAAGAAATTCTGAAAATATCCCGGACCCGGTACCAGATATGTCGCAGAATGTCGTATTATATCGAACTCTTTCCGATTATGTCTGAATTTCTTCTTCATTTTATTTTTTTGGATATAATAAACAAAATGGCATGCTATCAATTTGGAATGCAAAGAGAAAATTACATATTTGAGGAGAAGTGATATGAACGAAAAAGAAATTGAGCACCTTTTGCGTTCTCTGGGGATAGGCGCCACCTACCGCGGATATCGCTACCTGAACTATGGAATTCGTCTATGTCTGATTGATGAAGATTATCTGTTGTCCGTCAGCAAACTCTTATATCCACAGATCGCAAAATACTTTCATACCACCAGCTGCAGCGTGGAACGGGATATCCGTACTGCAGTCAAGGTCTGCTGGGAACGGGGAAATGTAAGCCTTCTCCAGGAGATTGCTCTTCATCCCATTCAGATACGTCCCACGTCCAGTGAGTTCTTAGACATTGTAACTGCTCATTTAAAGAAATAGTCTGATAATATATCGCTTTATCTTTCCTTCTCTGTTTCTTAAGGGCAGCTTAAGAAATTTTCTTTTTCTTTTATAGTTTTAACATACTTTAGACATATTTATCCTCTATACTAAAACACAGATAGTTAAAGAAACTATCTCCCCCCTCATAAAGTACAATACCGCAAATGAATTTTTCAGCGGCAAATACTTTACTCTCATTCCTTTAGATAGCTATAACAACAACGGAACCCGTTGGCCCTTGTGGCCTGCGGGTTTTCGCTGTGTTTTGCAGCTTTATTTTGTGCCCGAAAATGCGTCTGGGTCAAATCCAGGTCAAATTTTCTAAAGGTATTTATGATTCAGTTACACGATTTTCTGATATAAACATTCCAGCTTATCCATTTCTGTTTTGGCCTTGTTATCTGTAACATGCGTATAGAGATCCAGGGTAATCGCAATCGATGCATGCCCCAGATAACCTTGTACTACTTTTGCATCAATTCCTGCCTCAAAACATCTTGTTGCAAAAGTGTGGCGAAATGCATGTGGATAGAAATGTTCCAGTGGAATATATTCTGTTCCTTCTTTTGCAGCGTCTTTCTTACGTTCTTTATTTACCGACCTTTCAATCCCGTCAATTCCCAGCTGAAACCCATGCTGTGAGATCGGCTTTCCATTCTGGCTTAGAAACACCAGGTTCTCAAATCCAGGCTGTACTTCCCACTCTTCCGCCGCCATCTGCATCTCTTTTAACTTAATCCGCTGACGTTTTAAAGCTTTATATACGCTGTCCTGCATTGGGATCATCCTCACTCCGCTGGAGGTTTTCGGGGTCTGAACCTTAAATACATATTTTCCCGTCTGCATATCTTTAATGTATACCAGCGTCTTGTTTACCTTGATTTCACGTTTCCCGAAGTCAACATCATCCCACGTCAGCCCCAGCATTTCTCCGCTTCTCATACCGGTTCCCAATGCAACATAGATTAAATTTTCATGTACCCGTCCTTTCGCATGACAGAGAATATCTCTTTGCTCCTCAACAGTCAGCACTCTGATCTGTTTCTTTTTTGTTTTGGGGAGCCCGATCCCTTCACATGGATTATATGTCACCAGCCGATTGCAAATTGCATATTTGTACATAGCGTTCAAAATATCATAGACATCCCTGATTGTCTTTGTACTGTACCCGTTATCCGCCATATCTTGAAATATTTTTTCTATCGTCATCAGCTTCAGTTCACCGAGCCTGTATTTTCCTATTTCTTTATGGATGTATCTTTGGTAAAAATTATTATATTTTATCATCGTAGTCTCTTTAATGCTTTTTTTCTTATGATTATAAAGCCAGGCTTGAAACCATTCTTCAACCGTTACATGATCGCCCTTTCCCTTTAGGCCGTGACGGGTTTCATAACGAAGATTTTCCAACTTTATAACCGTTTCTTTGAGATCGTCGCCTTCTACCGAATAAGTATCCCCTTTATAATAGAAACGCCCCCGGTATTTCCCATTTGCTTTCTGAACGATTCCTCTTGGAAGTGTTTTTCCTTTTATGTCCTTACCCAACTTCTCTTCTCCTTCCTATGTAAGGACTATCTTGTCTTCTCAAAAGAATTGTACAAAACTCTGCGTACTATTTCCATACTGCGATGATCTCCCCTTTCCTTGTGATATCTTTTCCCTCATTCGCCGCCATAAACTGATCCAGAATACAGATACGAATCAATACCTTTTTCCCCACCCTTATAACCGGGATAAAACCTTCCTGTATCAGCCATCTCAGATTGTTCCTTCCAATGCCCGTATATTCTGATGCCTCCTGCACCGTTAGAGCTATTTTACTCTTCCCCATACCTTTTACTTCCTTATTATTAAATTTATAATATTCCAAGACTTATCCTTAACCGTCTATCCACTTTTTCCATTTCGCTTCTGTCAAGATTTCCTATATAATTACATAATCTTTGCTTATCTATTGTCCGGACTTGTTCTAAGAGTATAACAGACTCACTCTTAAGTCCTGGTTTCTGAACTTTTAGATGGGTAGGCAGTTTTGTTTTCTCACGTGTTTTCCCAGAAATTGCTGCAACAATTACAGTTGGACTAAATCTGTTACCCGTATTATTCTGTATAACCAGAACAGGGCGGATGCCGCCCTGTTCTGAACCTATGACCGGATTTAAATCCGCATAGAAAATATCACCTCTTACAATGTTCTTCAACTTTTTCACCTTTTCTATTGTTCATGGCCTATTTGTCCTTGACGCCCCGGCCCTTGATATCTAAAGATATCGGGAATCACCAGACGGCAGACAGCTGCTCTGCTCCACGGGATCGTTTTAACGCCCTTCCGGGGATCTCCCGGAACTGCCCTCACTTGTTGCGGCCCTTATATGCTCGACTTTATGACCGGGCAGGAGTATCATTGTCCCTGTTGTCTGTCATCGCCCACGCCAGCAGCTTACTGACGGCTATAGCCAGATAATTCTCGCTCTCTCACCTAAGATCATTGCGTATCTGCTAATGTAGCTTACGCTCATCACGATAACAACAGGAATGTGCCTGATGACTGAATATGAAATTGTCAAGGTACATAACCATTCCCTAAAAAGGAAACAGATGAAAGATTAACTCTCTCATCTGTTTCCTCACTTAGAAGGGTTTTTTATCCCCTTATTCTAAAAATTTCTTTATTTTTTTCTCTGCCGCTTTAATTGAATGCACAACTGGCGGTATAGAACAATTCTCAATCCTGGCTATTTCTATATAAGTGAGATCAAAAAAATACCGCAGAACTAATCGTCTGCGCTGCGTTTCTGGAAGCTTTATAATTGCCGCATATAAATCTTCTTTCAGTATATTCCAGACAGCCTCGTCTTCTGCTGACTCTACAGATTGCTCTGATCTCCTATACAATGTTTTTTCACTTACCCATGCATGCTCTATATGCCTGTCAAAAATATTTAAGTGCCGAAGATCTTCTAGTTCAAAAGTATTAAATAATTGAAGCAACTTATCATCCACTTTCACCAGCTGCTCTATCTTTTGACCGTCTTCAAACATTATGTAAGCTTTCCCATCTCGGTACAGTACCGTATATGGATTTTCTTTATCTTTTCTCCTCTTCGGGCGTTTATTATCCATTCATTTTCCTCCAATCAATCATTCGTTTAAAGAATCATTGATTGAAGGTGGATGCCTGCATTTTTCTATTTTAAGGCAGTAAAAAAAGCAACTTGAAAAATAAGAATTTTTCTATATTCTGAAGTTGCTTTCTTATTTTACTTTTTTCATATACTCTTATAGTATCCTCTTTATTTAGTATTTCACTTAACACATACCCTTATTTCTCCACTATATCTCTAAATGTCCGTCTCCATGGCTTACCACATATCCATTATTCCTTTAAATATAAATTCTGATACAATCCACTCTCTTTCATCAGGTCCTCATGTGTCCCTGCCTCCGTAATCTTTCCCTCGTCTAGTACAAAAATACGCTTACTCCGCCTCAATAGTTCTTCCTTGTGGCTGACACTAATCACGATAGCATTCCGCGCCACCTTTTCCAGCTGCTCTGCTATCTGCTTCTCTGCACCGCCATCCAGATCTGACGTCACCTCATCTAGTAAATAAAGAGATACATCTTTTCGCAGGAACATCCTGGCCAGCCCAAGCTTCTGCTTCTGGCCGCTTGACAGATTTCTGCCGCCCTCTTCCAATTCGGTCCGATATTGCCGATCCATTTCCATAATATCCCGATGGATCCCAGTTCTCCTGCAGGCTTCTTCCATCTCTTCTTCTGACGTCTCTTCATTTCCCAGACGCAGATTCTCATATACTGTTCCCTGTATAAAAAAAGGCTCCTTTTCCATATAAGCCATCCGGTTCCTTAGCCCGGATATCTGATATTCCCGGATATCCCTTCCATTGATATATATCTGCCCTTCATCAACATCATAAAGTCGTTCCAATAATTTCAATACAGTAGTTTTCCCACAGCCGTTCTTCCCTGCTAAAGAATAAAGTCCCGGTTCTGTAATAGAAAAACCAATCTTTTCTAACACAGGCTCTTCCTTCCGATAAGCAAACTGCACCTGCTGCAGAACAACATCCCGGATCTTTTCCTTCAAAATATATGTTCCATCGGTCTCAGCCTCCATCTCCCTTTCCTCTAACTCCCGAATCCTTTCATAACTTACCACAACGCTCTGCCGGTTCAGATTTAGCTCCAGCATCTTAGACACTGCCTGAAATAACATGTCCAAATAAGAGTTGAATGCCACCAGACTTCCTACTGTCATTTTCCCCTGGGTAATAAAAATTCCCGCAAGCGTAAGCAAAATCACGTTCAATGCACTGCTAAGAAATGACCGGAGCATAGAAATTCCAGAAGTCAGTGTTACATTTTTCATCTCAATCTGAAAGCGCCGCTTTAAGAAATCTTCAAACCGCTCCTGCATCCTGTCCTGTATACCAAAAGTTTTCATGGGATTCAGGAATGTAAACAAGCTTCCTACAAAACTATAGTATTGATCCCCTATCCTTTTCTGCCGTGCCTCCAGCCTCCTTACCCTGCTCTGAAACGCAAAGTTGACCAGATACATCAGCGGAAAGAACAGCACAGAGATCAGGGAAAGCTCCAGTGAAATCCGAAAAATAAAATAAACCGAAACCACCAGATTCACCATAATCATCAGAATGCTGCTGACCAGATCGATATAATAGTCTCCTACGGTTTCTACATCAAACTCCAGGCGGTTCAGCAATTCCCCTTTTTCAAAACCATCTGCACTCCTGCTCTTGAGTCCCAGTATCTTCCCCATCAGCCGGGACTTCATACGGTTCTCAATCGATGTCACCACCCACTGGCCAGTCAGAGACTCCAACACCGAAAATACCTGAGCCAGCAGCAAAAGAAACGCATAAGCCAAAATCCATCCTCTGAAGTCGCCCTGTCTTTCCCCCGAGAATATATCGATCACTTCTCCGAAAATATACGGCGAAAGGCCGGAAATTGCCACTCCCAGCCCAATTATCAGCACAAGAAATGCCAGATATCCTCTTTTTTCTTTCAGATAATTTTCATAAATCGCTTTTCCCATAAGACTCCTGCTGCCTACAGATCCGCCATCCGGCCGATGATCTCCTGATAGAATGCTTCCTGGCTGTATCCGTGATTCAGGTTGTCCAGGATCACGCCGTCCTTTAACAGGATGATCCGGCTGCAGTAGCTGGCCATCTGCGGATCATGTGTAACCATTACGATGGTCTTGCCAAATTCCTGATTGATCCGCACCAGCGCATCAATGACGATCTGCCCGGACTTGGAGTCCAGGTTCCCGGTCGGCTCATCCGCCAAGATCAGCTCCGGGTCGTTGATCAGCGCGCGGCAGATGGCTACCCTCTGCTTCTCGCCGCCGGACAGCTCATAAGGATTCTTTTTCAGCAGATGGCTGATCTGGAACTGCTCCGCATATTTTTCGGCAGCCTTTGTCATCACATCTACCTTCTCCTGCCCCAGGATCATGGGCAGCATAATGTTCTCCTCCACAGACAGGCTGTCCATCAGATAAAAGTCCTGGAACACAAATCCAATCTGCTCTCTCCGGATATCCGCCAGTTCGTCCCCGTACAGCTTGCTGGTGTCCTTCTCCATAAACCGCACAACGCCGTCCGTCTGCTTGTCGATCATCCCCAGCACTTTCAGGAGCGTGGTCTTGCCACACCCGGACTTTCCCATAATTCCGACGAACTCTCCCTGCTCCACAGAGAAGTTGAGTCCCTTTAAAACTTTGATGTCCTCGTCACTCTTTTTCAGAGCTGACTTCTGATAATTACGGATTAAATTTTCCACCTCTAATACATGCATAATCATGTTCTTCCCTTCTTGATTTTATGTTCCATGTATCTGACAATCCCTTCTGAAACCAGCCAGTTCAATCCACAATATAAAACAGCAAACAAAAGCCACAGCACAAAGAATCTATCCCACAGCGCCCGGCCATATTCTTCGGCTGTCTGGATACTACATACGATATAAATACAGGAAAATACGACAGCTGCTATAGACGCAATCCGTGCGTCTGCCAGTATCTCTCCGCGGATCGCCTTTTTCTGCTCCTTCCAGCGCATTCCTAAATGATTCAGCACTTCATACTTCCTGCGGAATAACTCAAAATCTGACATCAGCTTTACTATATACAGCAGCAGGCTGCAGCAGAACAGATAACCTCCCAACCCCACTCCGTACAGCAGAACAAACAGGTTATCTTGTTCCACTCTCTGCAAAATCTCTTCCGTAATGTAGAAATTTTCCTGGGGATAATCTCCGAAAGTCAGATGCAATTCCCCTTTTAATCCATCTCTTGTAAATTTCTTCTTTAATAAACTACAGGCTTCTTTTTTTCCCTTTTCAGGAAATACGAACGCAAGCAATTGCGTTGGTTCTTTTTGATTTTTTTCAAAACCTAGATACTGCTGTTTAAAATATGTGTCAGAAAATACTACAACTCTTTCCGCATTGATTACATTTAATGTCGATGTTGCATACACCGCCCCTGTATAATCGCCAAATACATTTTCAGACACCTGGGCAACTTCCCGAAACGTATTCTCCGGGCGGAAATTCCCGGAAACGGTCTGCTTCATAATATCGCTTTCATGCTCTTTTGTATATTTCCCGGGGAATAAGTATATCTCCCGAGGCTTTTCAGACAGCACCTGACGCTGTTCTGTCTTTCTGCTGGGTTCGCTGACCAGCACATCTCTTTCTCCCAACCGAATCTTTTCACCCGTTAACCGTTCATAATCTGACTCCGAAATCCCTATCCACTCGGTGAATTCTGTATTCATCACGCGGAACATGGGGACCGCATCCATTTTTCCATTATACTTTTCCGTCACTTCTTCTGCATAATCCCGATCCGTGTCCCTCGCCATCCAAACACAGTCATAGGGATATTGCTCCATCCCCTGTTCCAATGGGAATCTTCCCGCAATCAAATTGCCTGCGAATCCTAATACAAAGAAATGGATGACCACCATCGTAAATATGACGCCGAAGCTTCCAAGATATCTGCTGTACAGCGTATTCAGCCTCAATAAATGGCGAAAATAAAACTCTTTTTTCTTTTTCAGCTTTCCAAGGATCAGGCCTCCAAGCGGAAGAAGGATCAAAGCAATGGCCGCAATCCAAAAACCATGCGCATAGACCCAGTACCACCAAAGTGCTTTGTAAAGCCGATATCCCACAACCAGGAACACCACGCCTATGATGGAAAATATCAGCCATCCATGACTTTTCGGATATTTCCCACTTGTTTTTCCAAGGCTCATCAGATTACCGGCATCTTTATTCTCCAGCCAGGTTGCCAGCACCATAAAAACAATAATTGACAACGCCAGTCCTGTAACAAACGTCAGAATCCATACACGCACATCTCCTCCTGCATAAGGCATGTCCGGCAGAAAGTATGTCCGTATCATGGCCGTTATTCCCCATAGGAGCAGATTTCCCAGCAGCAGCGCGGCTGCAAAAGAGCAGATGCAGCCAAGAAAATATTCCTGTCCGAGGGTAAGGAGAAACCGTTTCTTCCGCATTCCCAGAACCAACATCATACTGTAGTCTTTGAGACGATACTGCACATAGCTTTTCAGAGAATAAAACATCATCAGGATGGTGATAACCGTGACAATAACTCCTGACATTACCAGTTCTCCTGAAATTTCTAAAAACAGCTTATTGGTATCCGCAGATAAAAAGGCTTCAACAATTCCCCAAAAAGCAAACATAACCGCAAGGGTAACAATATTACAAATATAGAATGCTGTATACTGGATAAAATGAGCACGGTAATTTTTTAGGATAATTTTAGTTAACATTAATAAAATTGTTCCTTTCTGCCAACTAGAAATATTACCATGCCAGATAGCATGGTAATATTTCTAGGATGTCTTGTTTTTTACCCTTAACGCTTTACCATTGAGGATACAATCGGCTTCATACTAGCCGTTCCTATGCAAGACGAATGGCATTCGCCTTTACAAGAAAAAATGAAACATCCAGACATTACAGTTTCTGTTTTTTCAACTGTTTTTTCTGAATTACTTTTCACTTCATAGCGTCCCATATGCTTTCCTCCTTCCCATTTGTGTAATAATATATAAAGCTATTGCTATATATATTCTCTAGTTAAAACATATTGTCCTCGCTGTCGTATCAACAAACAGCTCTTTCTCGTCCGTGTCTAGATTATATTTGTCTGCAATCTCCAGCCACCAGTTCTGATATTGACAAGATACTGCATTATATTCCTGTTCACATTTTTTTAATAAAGTATCTTTTTTATTGCTATTAAGGTTTTCTAAAACTATTTTCAAATTCCTTAAAGCATTTTGTTTTTCAATTAATATTCGAACATGCTCTGCTTCTTCATCAGTTATACTCAACAATTCTTTAAACATTATAAACTTTCTCCTTATAATACCCCATATAGCCTCCACATTTTCTAATATTTTCTATGGGATCAATAATGGGTTCATCCGCCAAATTATTTTCAAAACTCATTTTTCCTGAAAGCATTTTTTTCACTCTTGCAGAAACACTTCTTTCTATCTGAGCTTTAACACATTGATAAGAAGGTGACACATTTACCTCATTCGTAGCCATATAATTAATGTATTTACAATTCTCACATTGAAAGGCATCACACTTTTGGCAGAGAGGCATATACTCTTTCTTAAATAGATGACCATTTTTTAGTTCCATTCCCTGTTTTAAATCGCCCACAGCTTCCCCTATTCCACTATAAAATGCAGGGCAAATATATATTTTCCCATCAGGCCCAAGTGTAAATGTGTCATTTCCTGCCGAACACCCTTCTGCTTCATTAATATAAAGCAGATCAGTAATGACATTAATTTCTTTTAAAACTCCTCCCTCATAAAAATCTCTAATCAAAAAATCTGCACATTTTTCTAATTGAATCCTATATTCACCTAAATTAAATTCTGATGATAATCCTTGTATATTTACGTTGATTCGAAAACATTTTTTTAATAATACTTCTACATATTCCGCCAAATTACCGATCTCTTTTTCAGAAATATTAAAAATAAGTATTTCTTGTTTCGGAATGTTTTCTAATAACTTTAATGAATCTGAACCAACAATCAACCGATAATCATAAAATGGCAAAACCTCATCATATGCCTCTATAGGCACCCAGTGCAAAATCTCTATCTCTTCGTAATCTTTCAAAAACACATTTTCTATTTTTTTCGAGTGAAGAAATACCGGTTGCATAAAATTTTCTTCTGCAAACCTCAGCCCTGCTTCTAATATACTAATTGGCATTATCTTTTCTGACGATAAAACTGAATTTTTATATGAGCAAATCGAAGAATAGTCTTCTCCTAGCAAAAAATATAATTGCCTTTTCCAAAAGAATCCCTTTCTCTTAATTCCTTTTTTATGATACAATTTAGCAAAATAGTAATTGTTTGCCCGTACGCGCGCTTTGTGCATTTTACATATATACGTAGCTCTTTGGAAATTGGTGCCTGTATCAGATTCATCATAACTAAATCCTTGGCACGAACCACAACCTTGAGCCACTGGACACTCTATACATTCTTGTGTACATTGATTCCAATTTGCTACCGCTAAAAAAACACGCACCTTTTCAAAATCAATTCCTTCTCTAACATTCCCGATTATATAACCTCTTTTTTTATTTAAAGAATAATCATAATATCGCATGCACGGATAAATATTCCCATCTGGGCCAAGTGCCAACATTTTTCCGGCACCACAATATGTAATCATCAATTCTTCTTTTTCAAACGGCCTCCCTATAAAATCCAAAAATAATGTACAGCGGTATTTGTTATACAATTCATTTTCAATAATATAATCCGCCAATTCCTTTAACTGAGTTTCAAAAATAAGATCATCTCCTGGTTTCCATACGTCTTCGTAGACTACATTTGCCGCAATGTCATAGATTCCTTCATTCCACAAATGAATTATACTTTCTTTCAGAAACTTTAAATCTTCACTTGCAAAGGTAACCTTTGTGCTGCCTGGAAATTGTTGTAACCAGAGCTTTATATTTCTATATACAGCATTATAAGACCCCGACCCATCTGGAAAAACCCTTTGCAAATCATGCTTTTCTTTAGTTCCATCTATAGTAATCCCTATTGAGATTTTATCCTCATTCTTTTTTATTAACCTTTGGACTTTTTCATCATTATAATTGATTCCGTTCGTACTAATATTAATACGATAATTCCAGTACCAAGATACTCCTTCCTCATATGCACGTATCTTAAAGTAATCGCAGATTTCTTCAATCAATTCTGCTTCTAGTAAGGGTTCGCCACCAATAAAATCTAACACAACGGCCTCGGGTTTTACTATTTGCTCAGTAGTAAGTATATAATCTATAAATTTTTTTGCTGTCTCTATATCTAGTCTTTTCCCTTTCGTTTTATGTGTGACATAACAATATTTACACCGAAGATTACAATCTTCTGTTACAATGAATGTTAAATTTTGGGCTCCGTTTCCCCACGTATCAATCATTGCACCTGTTGTGTATTCCTTTCTCTCTACCATAGTTGTTCCCCTTTTATGATATTTTGTTTATTTCCTCATATCAGAAATAAAATTCAAGACATTTCTCTTCATATACCCGAACTTTATACTCTATACATTCAATTTTCAAGTTTTTGACTGTATTTGACTATTTCTTTGACCATATTTGTTTTCTACAGCAAATAAAACTATAGTTCTTTACACCTACTAATAAAATCTGGATTCATTTTTTTGCAAAATCATTATATTTTACCCCAAAATAAATGTTTCCTCTTTATCAGTCCCTTCATGTAAAAACTCCAGGTCTGCCTTTTCAAAAATCTATAGATTTCCACAAATTCCACGGCATAACGCCTAGATGTATCTTAACCAGTAATCATTCAGTTCTCTATATACCTTTTATATCTTCACTCAGCCAGTTTTTCTATTTACTTTCTTCTGCCTTTTTATAACCATGTGAACTTGATAGCAGAATTCCACTTATTCCATGTCTCCGTTCCACTCATCTTATCTGCATCAAAACGCACGACTACTCACAAACATATGTCTACATCTTACTTCACTTCCACAATCTTCCCGTGATCCAGCCTCAGCACCACATCCGCTTCCTCCGCCACGGCATCCGAGTGTGTCACCACGATCACGCATCTCCCCTGTTCATGCGCATTACTTTTTAAAATCTGTGTAATCTCTGCCGCGGTATCTTCATCCAGATTCCCTGTCGGTTCATCCGCCAGGATCACCGGTGCATGGCTTGCCAGGGCTCTGGCGATCGCCACTCTCTGCTGCTGTCCCCCAGACAGCTTCAATACATTCCTTCCGGCTTCTTCCTTCGTGATCCCCAGACTTTCTAATACCGGCATCGGATCCTCCTTTGCCGTCAGAAGCACATTTTCCTTAGGCGTCATATATTCGATCAGATTATAATTCTGAAATACAAACGCCACATTATTTTTCCGGTGCCAGGCCAGCCCTTTCCCCTTCTCCATGATATTTTGTCCTTCATACAGGATTTCTCCGCTCTTTGGCTCATCCAGCCCTCCCATCAAAGACAAAAGCGTTGTTTTCCCACAGCCTGACGGCCCGCAGATTGCATAAAATTTTCCTTTTTCAAAGGAAAGGTCAATCCCCTTTAACACCGGTTTATCACTGAAATAATAGTACCCCACATCTTTTACTTCTAACACTGCCATAGACTCTCTCCCCCTTTCCTGGTTCTAATTTGATGACAGGATTGCCTTGGGCGTCATCCTGACAACTGACAAAAATGACATGCCCACTGCCGCCAACACAACCACAAAGCCTGCCGCTGCCGTCATCAGCATGTATCCTGCCTCGCCAGAATACCCTGCAAGCTCCGTCATTCCTGCTGCCTCGCCTGCCGCTATCATCCTTCCGACCACTCCCGACAAAGCCGCTGTACACAATCCGGCGGCAATGGCTGACACTGCATAGAGCAGAAGGCTTTCCAGGATCAGCTGTCCAAAAATCTCTTTCTTTCCTATTCCGGCAGCCAGATAGACTCCCATCTCATGTTTTCTGTCTCTCATCCACAAAAACAGGATCAGATACAAAATAACGATCCCCAGCACAATCATCACCACGATGAAGATTCCCGTCAAAAAGCCGACCCGTTCCAGTGGCCCGGCAGAGTTTTGATACTTCCCGTTGTTCTGCTCTATCTCATATCCATCCGTATCAAACTGAAACTTCTCTGCGGTCTTTTCTAATGTCTCTTCAAACCGCGCCGGATCCTGGATGTAAAAATTCACGCCATTCCGATACCAGTCAAATTCGCCGCCGCGCAGATCTGATACGATCTTCCGGTCCGTCTGTATATCGATAAAGATATAGTTTTCCGGGAAATCAAACTCCGCACGCTCGGCGTCCGGCTCGGATTCCTCCTTGACCTGAAATATCCCCTTCACCTGATAGGTATATACATTTCCCAACGCCGCTTCATTGGTTCCCCTGTAATTTCCCGTCACCATGCTTTGAAAAGTATCTCCGATCTCCAGCCCGTTATCTCTGGCAAGTGCTGTTGATATCAGCGCCTGTCCCACATCGTCTTCCTGGAGATGCTCTCCTTTTACCAGATTCAGATTATCCAGATAAAACTGTTCCTGATACTCGCTTCTTGTCGCGGCAAGAAAACAGGCGGCATGTGCATCCTCTTCCTCTCCTGCTGCTGTAAATCTTCCCGGCGTAAGCGTCACCTCCGGCAGGCTCATATAGAACACATCATTTCCATTGTATGTAAGCATGTTTTCTGTCTGGACTATTTCTTTGCAAAGACTGTCATTCAGATTCCTTGCAGCCCCGTCCACCTCCAGGTTCGGTATCACGGTAAAATATCCGCTTAATTTCTCCTTTAGTCCGGCTGTCACCGCCTGGCTGGTCTTTCTGATGCCAACCGCTGTCATTACACTGAGAAGACTGATCCACATGACCAGAAACAAAAGCAGGCTTTTCTTTTTCCTTCTGCCGACATAGAGAAGCGCCCTTCTCCAACTGTTCATAACTAATCTCCTTTATTGAATAATCTTTTATTTGATAAATTCTGTCCATTCCTTGGAGATCATCCCACTTATGAGTGATCACGATAACCGTTTTCTTCTCGCTATCATCCAATAACCTTTTTTGCAGGAAGAGGTCATACTCTTTATCAATATTTGCAGTTGCTTCGTCCAGAATTAAAATCTCTGCATCCTTTATAACCGCTCTAAGCAATGCCATCTTTTGCCGCTCTCCGCCCGATATATTCCCACCGTTCTTTTCCAAAACACGTCCATATCCTTCTGGACTTTCTTGAATAAACTCCTCCAATTTCCATATCTGGCATATACGGTCCAGTTCTTCATCACTTACCTCTCGATCCATCAAAATATTATTCCGTATAGTATCATGAAAAAGATATACATCCTGGCTTACCACTGCAAACAAATTCCTATATTGCTGCAGACAATAATTCTGAATGTCTTCACCGTCTATATAAATTTTCCCTTTTGTCGATGTTTCAAAACGCAGCAGCATTTTTATCAATGTAGACTTTCCGCTTCCATTCTCACCTATAAAAGCGACTTTCTCCCCTTTTTTTATTTCGATATTAACAGCCTCAACAACCTTATGGGATTCATAAGAAAATCCAACATTTGAAAATACTATCTTATTTTGAAATGATTCTATCCCTTTCCCTGCACAATCCACTTCTTCCTTTTCTTGAAAAAATTCATATAATCTGCTAATAGACGGTTTAATCTGTGCAATAATAAATTTCAAATTCATTATTATCGCAATCGGACCTATCACATAATTACTATAAGAAATAAATGCGGTTAATCCGCCTACCGTCAAACTGTCCCTACAAACGAAATATCCCCCAATCGCATATAAGCCTCCCACAACAATCCATTGCAGAAATACGTCTCCAGATTGATTATAAGCATCTAACAGCCGACTTCGTTTTTCTGAATCAAGCACTTTTTCTTGCCGTTTCACTAATCTCCTCTTTTTACTGTTTTGGAGATTCCATAATCTAATTTCTCTGATGCCGCCCAAGGTATCATCTAACCACGCTGAAAAGTCCGTAGCTTCCCGAATCCATTCTTCTACTGCATCTTCTCTTTTCTTGGAAAAGACCGTTGTAAAACAATACTTTATAGGAACCGCCAACAAAACCAAAACCGCAAGTTTCCAGCTGATAAACAACAGTCCGGCCACACCGCTAATCACTTGTAAAACATATCCTAAAATATTTACCATACTGCTATCAATCAATGTACCGATACTGTTAATATCCGTAGTAATTTTGTTGATGATTTCGGCCGAATGATTTTGGGAGAAATAAGTATTCCTCACACGCAGTAACTTTTGAAATACTTTTAAATACAGCTTTAATACAATTTCATTCTTTAAATCGATACATAAACGGGTTTGTAATAGTGTAATCAATTCTTCTACGAAAGATAATAAGATTAACAGCGCAGAAAAAACAAAAATCACCTGAAGATCCGAATGAATCAAACCTTCATCCATAATATTTTTCATAACCAATGGCCGGACAAATGAAAGTCCTATCAGAAATATGTAACATACAATAATGATAATAATCGTTGTTTTCTGCAATATTTTTTTCATGATAATACTTCTACAATAACTTGACACAAGTCAATCATTCTCGTTTTTAAAATACTTTTACCTGTCTCACAGACTTTGCAAACATACCCTGTCTCTTTTTTCTCTATCTGTATATCTGTAACAGCCTTCCATCTGCCAAGTCCTCCTGCCAAAAAAATAATGTCTGCAGTCGTATATCCTTCTACAAAAGTTAGTATTTCTTCAAGACTATGATTCATTGATAAAACAAATTGATAATTGTTTATCTCCCTCTTCTGGCTGATTCCCATAACTTCTATATCAAAATTATCATTCATAATCTTTATCATCTGCATCCATTCTTTTTCTCCGAAATCCTCTGATGCAACGATTGGCAATGAACAAGCAGCTCTTTCTTTACTCTTTTTTAGGGTCGTCTTTCGTGCTATAACTGCTTTCTTTTTTAACCATTCCCTCACATCTTTTTGAGTGTGGATCCCACAATTCATACATTGGTTCACATATGCAGCAGCAATCGGGACACAGCAGCTTGTACTTGGATTGATCCGTTTTCCGTTTGTAAAAATATTTAAGTCATCACCGACTGTTATATCTATGTTCCAAAAATTATCCAGATTATAAATATACTTTCCCGGCATTAACTCCTGCTTTGAATCACATCCAATCCCAATCACTTCTTTCATAGCAGAAGGGAGCATATAAAATCCTTGATTATCTGCTGCCGACAACATGATAATATTGTCAACATACAACTTTTTTATAATGTCACAAATGACTCTTCCGTCTGAAATCTTCGCCGTTCCAAAACTCATACATACAATATCAACATGCTGTGTTTCACAAATCTCCAATGCCTTTCTTACTTTCCAAATATCCTGATCTTCATCCATTCTTAATGCCAGTACAATATTTAATACGGTATAATTTGTAGCGTATGTTTCCAGTATTTTTGCGATTAATGTTGCATGTGTTGACTCACTTATATATCTTTTTTCACAATCTTCTTCTAAAAAAATATACTCAATTCTTTCAAAAGATTTAATATAACTGGGATTTATCCAATCATCGATAACTGCAATTTTTGCCAATTTCTACGCTCTCTTTCCCTACACAAAAATCTCTTACTGTTCATGATAGAATTAAGCAGAACTTTATCTTGTCAATTCATTTAAACTTGTTCTAAAAATCTTTCCGCTTTCCAGCCAGACCACCAGACCGAGTATCGCATATAACAATACACCGCCAGCCATAATTTCTGAAACTTCCAGCCTGCAGGGCAGCTTCTCCACTGAATCCACTTCATTCTTAAGCTGAAACTGCTCATTCATGATTTCCACCTCTTCCATACTGGTAGGCTCTTTTATCAGATCCGTCTGTGAAGCCTTTTCATCCCGGTAACTCATCTGATCCAACAGGCCGTTCCCAATACGTTCAGCGCTACACGCTGTAATTCCTGCTGCCAGAATCAGTGCGGCAAAAAGTAAAACCCCACCTTCTAAGAACATCTGCCCCAGTATTCTGCCTTTCGTCTCACCTATGGATATCAAAATCCCTATCTCCTTCTTCCTGACTCCTATCCAGATCCGAAGCACCAGAATCAAAAACAGAAGGCATACCGCCAGAAGAAATACTATTAGAAAAGTCACCAGCCTGTTCATGCTTTCCAATGGTTGCAGCGCTGACTCAAACAGGGACGTCTCTACCTGAATGTCATAGTCACTCCAATTAACCCCTGGTATCCCTTTTACAGCCGCTATGATTTCGTCCAATCTGGCCGGGTCATCTACAAAAAACGTAGCCGTATATAAAGGATCAAGCGCCTCTCCATATTTCGCTCCATCTGTTTTGTACATCTCCGTCAGGCTGTCAATATCTATAAACATAAAATTATCGGCAATATCTTCCTCAACAGTCCATTCATTAATATACTGTCCGATATTTACATGGAAAATTCCTGCTATCGTGAAACAGGACTCTACGGTGATTGGAAGATTTTCTTCTTTCCGCTTATCCTCCCGGCTCATTTTATCTAACGCGGGATAATATAAGCGAGCCGCCCGTATCTGATCCCCTACCTCCAATTGATTATCTTTTGCCACTTGATCGGAGATCAGAATCTGATACTTATCCCCCTCACGAATCGGATCTCCTTCAATAAGTTCCAGAGTATTACTCCGAAAATAAGGAAGCAACGTGTTGTCTGTACATCCGCGCAGTCCATTTAGCTTTTTATTAAGCCATGGCGTCGTTAGCCCCAGATCATCAAGTGGTCCTCCATTATTCTCTTCCTCTTTTTCCATATATGTGTAAAGGCCATCAATCAAGTCTATTTCCGGCAAATAGGTAGACAGCAGCGTATATTCTTTGCAATACGCCGTTACGCCTTCTACTTCCCTGATCCGTCTGATCAGTTCATCATCTACCTTGGATCCTTTATAGCGATACTGTGGATATCCGGGCTGATCTCCTGTTTTCTCCCAAAGTCTTTTATCTTCCGCTGTTTTGGGAATGATCGCCGTTACCTTAAAGCTGTTTCCATAAGTCGTCTGGAGTTCCTTTATTCCGTTCCGGCTGCCTTTCCAGACCACCATTCCATTCAACAGCCCAGATGCTATCACCGTCAGCGTCAGAAACAATAGCATACTTTTTATTTTTTCCCTTTTCAGATAAAACAAAGCTCTTTTCAAAATATTCATATTTTCTTTTTCCAGACTTTAATTCGAATAAACAAATCTCTTTCTGAAAGATTAGCAGTGCTATGATTTAGCACTGCTAATTCAAAATACAGACTATGCACTATTCTACTTCTTTTATACTTTTACCACTTAATATTTCCTTTAAACAAATAATTTATATTGTAATTTTGTATGTTCATCAAACTGTTTCACAAAATCATTTCGATTTGTAACAAAATCTCCAGTAATACATCCTCGACATACACTAGTAGAGCACGGACATGCTATCTGCGCTTTTATAGAGTTCTTAGATTGTTCATACCTTTTATTTAATTTCTTCATCTTTTTCCTCTCTTTCACTCTATAGTGCATAATCTGTATTCTCCAAACTCTTCTATAATGGCTTTCGTCATACCATTAATCGATAATACCGTATAAGTTCTATCTTTTAAAACTTTAGTGATTGGCAATTGAAATTTCTCTTCTAAATCTGCAAACACATACACTAAATCTACAATACTCTTTCCCCCATTCATCAAAAGTGTCAATAGATTCTCCTCATAATCACTCGCTTCAATTCCAAGCGTCTTTTTTAAACTATTTTTGATTATATTTTGTATCTTTTCTTCCATGGCAGACCTTTCTCCTATATAAATTCTACATTTTCCTCCAAAACGGAAATCGCTTTTCTGATCTTTTTTACGGCAAATTCTTGCCTGTTTAAACTTACAACATCCGTTTCACAATACCGATCATACAAATTATTATAGGTCGTATCGTCTAAGTAAAGATAATGGCATTTCTTTAAAGATGGATCATATTCTACTCGCTGCCTAGCCATACAGGTAACCTCTAAAAACATTCCATACTTATAATCGAGCAACTCTTTTAAAAATTGAATCTTATCTTTTTCTCTTTGGTTTGGAATATACGTGTTTAAAATTGTCATATCAATTTTTAAAGCATTCGATATTACCAACGGAATTTCTGAAAAATGATTATTATCCCACTTTCCTATCGGTATAACTCCCCCTGGAATCTCTATCAGAATCAAATCAGCACTTTTTTCTTCCTGCAGTTGATATAAATCAGCACTTAGCCTGTAAATCTTTTCTTCAAGCGATATGTGACTACTATATAAATATTCCGGAAGTATATGCCCTCCCACCAGTGGCAACAATGGATTGGGCCCAATTACAAGAACTTGATACCCAGCCTCTTTTAAAACTTTTAAGGTTAATAAAGTTGTTTCGAATTTACTACAATGTTTTCCCATTCCACATACCGCAATTACCGGAAGCGAGTTTTCATACTCCTCAGACAACTTACTTTTTATCTTTGTTAATCTACTTCTGTCCAATAACCGCACATCATTTTCCTGGCCTTCTTGCAATTCTGAGAACATCTTAGTACTAAGTAATATTTTTTTCTGTTGCTTTATACTCGCTTTGTACACTTGCTTATATTTTTTAAGCAAAAAATCTCCTTCATTTTCCAACAACAGAATTGCATCGCTTCCACCGACTAAATCCTCTATGTCCGGGGAAAAGGTTATTCCTTTATATCTTTTTTCCATCTCTTCCAGATATACGTCTTCTTTAAATGAACCAATCGTGCAAATTATATATTCCTGCAACAATTCTCTGTATTGTAACAGTGCCATTAAGTCATACGTAATCGGGAAAACTCCTAATTTATCCAAATATCTTCACTCCGTTCCATTCATTTAGTCTGCAAAATTCCGTCAGCACTGCCGTGTCATAAATATAATTCGAAACTGATGTTTTTTGTTCTTCACATAACGAAAGCTTTCGCTCTCTGTCAAAACCGCAATCTCCAGATGGTAAACTCGCCGCACAAATATTACAATTTGCAATATTCCAACATTCTTGACATTCTTTTCTCGTTAATTTTCCAATATTTAGCAAATCACACATACTTGCAAAGTCAAATCCCATTTCAAGATTGCCAATACAATATCCTGGATTCTCTTCGCTAACTTTTTCGCAGGGATAAAAGTTTCCATTTACATCTACAAACAACCTTGCTACTCCTGGCACACAGGGACCTCCGTGATGAGTATGTCGGCGCAGCACATCATGCCTGTTTATACAACCATAAAATCGATTATGCTCCGCTTCTGCAACATATACTATAGGGCTAACTTCTTCCTTTGGCATTTTCCCAATAAGAGATAAAAACATTTTGAAATATTCAAATCGATATACTTCCTCAAATTTATCTGCTTTATATTCTACTTTTTCTTCCATTCCTGGCTTCAATCCTGTTGTGGCAACAGTGTTATATCTTACGTCATTATCTTTTAATAATTCATTTGTCTCAAAAAAACATAGAACTTTCTTTAAATCAATATCTGCAGAAACAACTGGCATAAATATGACTCTCTTATAATACTCTGGAAATCTTTCCTTCAAATGCCTAAGTCTATCCATAATACAATCAAAAGACCCGCTTCCCGACCGGAACTTCCGGTGTTTATCATGCTCTTCTTTAGAGCCATCTAGGCTAATAGATAGAGACACGTCTTTTTCCACTAAAAAATCTATGACCTCATCATTCAACAGTGTCCCATTTGTGGTAATAGAATACCTAATTCTTTTCCCTTCTACTTGTTCTTCTATATAGGTTATACATTTCTTTATAAGAGGAAATTGTAATAGTGATTCACCTCCGTAAAAACCCAAGACAATTTCCTGTGAATCTCGGCTGTGTAACAAGAAGAAATCAATTGCCTTTTTTGCAGTTTTCCAATCCATATTTCTGTCACTATGAACTCGATTTTCATATATCCCTGAATACGCACAATACTCACACCGTAAATTACACTGCTGTGTTACCTGCAACGTAAGATGTCTGCACAAATGATTTGCCTGGAATTCCAGAGTATCTGTATCTGGATGCTCTATCATTTCAATAGGATTCTCTACAAAAATGCCCAGTCTTTCATACTTTTTTACTACCTTATTTTCATCATCATTTTCTTTTCTAGCTTTTAATAACTCTGCATATTCTTCTTCCGATATACGAATAATTGAATTAATATTCCGTACATACATATACTTATTTCTTGGTGTAGAAAAGCAAAAAAATGCTGACTTATCCATTCTCGTCTCCTTTTTGTCTTTATTTTTTATCTATACGGTAAATATATCTGAATTTTACGCCTTTTGTCTCCCGATATTCAAGACTTTGACCATATTTGTCTATTCTTTTGGCCATATTTGTTTCCAACAATAAAAAATACAGCACTCCTCCATACCCGTTCATAAATCCAGGATTCATCTTTTCCTGCGGAAGCCATTGTATTTCACCTGGAAGTAAATCTTTTCGCCTATCAGTTTCTTTTCGCCAAAACTCCCGGTCAGCCTTTTCAAGAATCCCTAGATTTCCACAAATTCCATGGCATAACGACCAGCTGTCCCTTAACCAGTAATCGTTCAATTTTGTATATGCTTTTTTTATATCTTCTCTCAGACGTCCTTTCCATTTGAGTTCTTCTGTCATTTTATAGCAAGTTAAACGTGACAACAAAATTCCGCCTGCCCCATGGCACCATGCCACTGGCCCCACTTTATCTACATCAATTTCTTTCGCTCTCACATCTGTCCAGTTTTGAATCTTCGGATCATATAGACTATTTTCATATTTCCAGATGTCCTCTGCCATACGTTCATATTTTTTGTCCCCTGTCTCTTCCCATAAAGCGAATACCGGCATCAAAACTCCGCTGTTTCCGTGCGCCATTCCTGCCATTGGTGGCTGATCACCACTTCGCCATCCAATCCCTTCTTCTTGCTTCTCGCTTGCGGCAATTAAAATATCTGCTGCTTTTTCAGCTATATTTAGAAAATAAACATCTTTGGTAATATAGTATAATTTCATCATTACCCATGCAGCTCCTGCATTTCCAGAAAGGAGATCATATACTTCATCTTGATCCAGCAATCTTTCCACGATTACAGCATGTCTTTTAGCATATTCTAAAAAGATTTCCTCTTTACTTTGCTGATAGAGCAACAGATATACATAAACAACCGCCCCTTCTCCTTCATACATTCCCGTACATTTAGAACATAGACTCTGAAGATTTATTTCTCCTTCTTCTGTATATCGGAAAAACATTTTGCAAAGCGTTTGATAGATATTCTCGGTTCTTGCCCCAAACATTTCTATATTTTTTATCTTCCAAAACAGAAGCAGCATTCCGGCAAGGCCCTGGTATAGATAATAATTCATCGGTTCTATATTCCACGTAAACTGCTGCCCTTGTCCAATTGTTAATTGTTCCCATCCCACTTCTGTTTTGTCCTCATTCCATACTGCTTCATATATTACTCGTTCTATTAATTTTTTGATGTTATGTACCGTGTCAAACGATTGCTCGGACAGCCTTTCTTTCACACGATATACATTATTACGATATATGTTCGGATCCTTTGACATAAAACTCAACGCTATCTGGATATACTGTTTCTGTTTTACTAAATCTTTTTTTGTTAATTTATCTATTTTTTGCTGTACTTTTACCAGCGGTTCTCTTTTAAAATAAGTTCCTATCTTTTTTCCTTCACCATTCCATAAATTTCTATCATCTAATTGATATTCAAAATATGGGATATCTCCCTGCATCATACTCCGTATCTCTTCTTCTCTAATCCTTCTTTCATCCTCATCCTGATTTTTGTCCATATAAAAATCGGCAAAAAATCGATACCGATCTTCTCTATTTCTCAGCAAAGCCGGATGATAAGAAGCCGACAGCAACATACTGTATTTTTGTGTATCTGCATGTATATAACGGCTTTTTGAATGTTTCAGTTTTTTCATGACCGTGTCTCTAAACTCTTCTTTTTCTGCCAGTACCGCCTGATATGCTTTTTCAAATCCTTCCACAACTTCTCTCATGCATTGATCCGGACAAATCTTTTTACCAGACAGAGTGGCTCTATTTTTCGCTTCCCCCATAACCGGGTAGGTATATCCCAGAAACATATCCGATGTTTCCGGACATTTTACCTGCGGAATCCGGAAGGGATATCTTTGTTTTCCTCCGCCACCAATGGCACTTGCATCAATCCCCTCTCCGCTGCGATCCCAATGATAAACCGGCAAGACTCCTGTATATAGAACGGATTCTTGAAGTCTTTCAAATATTTGCTCCTGTACCTTATGTCCTGTTTCTTCTTTTGATGTGAATATCAGGGTTTCTAAATCTACAAATACCGGATACTCTCCAGCTGCAATCAAATTTTCACAATGGAGATCTCTTGTATTCAAAATATAGGCTAAAAATAACTGTACTCCTATCCTCTGATAAAATCTTTTAACCTCTTCAGTTGATTCACATTCCTGATATTCCACTATCTTGCTCCATCCATATGTTTCTCTGGATAAAACATTGTATTGCTTTTGGGCGATTCCTGTACGCCCGGCCAGCCACTGCAGCAACTCAGAAAATATTATTTCATTTCTCAATGAATGGGGTTTATATAATATTTTTTCTCCGTTATCTAACGTTAGTTTTAAAACCTGTTTCCCCTGACAATGCGTATCTCCCATTCCTCCGTCTATTTTGATGATTTTATTTACTTCCCTCTTACATATTTCTTGGGAAATCTCTGATTTATCTTGTTCAAAATTATATATAACTTCTTGATAATACTCCGTAATAAACCGGATCTTCTCTTGTACACACCGATAAAGTTCCGGAAATCTTTCAAAACAGGAATCTATAAATTCCTGTTTTCCAACAACCTTTCTGCAAAAATATAAATATTCTTCTCGTGGATTTTCCCCTTTCAATAAATGTTTATCCTTATACTGATGCAGTTCTGTAATCAGTGTCCTCAAACACATCGACTGTAACTGCTGTTCTAAATATTCACAGGGAACTCTTGACTCCTTTATAATTTGAATATAGAATTCTTTAAAATACATCCTTCGTTTCTCCCATATTTTGTTTATATTCAAATGGGGCTAGGATATCAATGATATCTCAGCCCCTTCTTTTAACAACACAAAATAGTTAAAAATGCATCACACTGTCTAGTATATGTATTTCCAGAATCCTGCTCCTTTGTTTCTGCCATCATCTTCCTTATTTCTTCAACTTCAACCTTTAAATCTCCGGCATAATCAAATCTCTTCTCTTTTTTCATTTCTCAACTTCTCCTTCCTGTACAATGTAATGGTCACAGAATACTCTCCTTCTGTGAACTGGCAATTCATTTCTCCTTTGTGCCTTTCTACAATTTGCCGAACATTAATCAAACCATATCCATGAAGCCCCCCTTTCTTGCTTTTTTCTGCATTTTTCTCTTTTCTTTTATTCTTCTCCTTTTCTAGATTATTGACTATTTCCAAAAAAAACATACTATGCTGCTTTTTTATCAATAGATGTATCCACCTCTCTTCAATCTTCGTATTTTCAAAAGCCTCTATTGCATTGTCCAAAAGGTTTCCGAAAACGGATACTATTTCCAAATCCGAAAATGGTAGCGCATCTATCCTTTGTGTTTCAATCTGGAATTTAATATTTCTTTGTTCTGCTTTTTTCTTTTCCTGTGTTATCAGATAGTCTAAAACCTCTATTCCTGTCCATACCTGCGTCTCATAAAGCGTCAGCTCTTGGCTTAAATCTTGTATATATTGATGTAATTTTTCTCCGCTCCCCTCATCGTCATACTTTTTTAAAACAATAATATGATTTCTCATGTCATGTGCAATTTGACGAGTTTGCTGCATCTCATGACATCGATCTTTTAGCATCTGCTCTTGCCGTTTTAAAAATCCTACTTCCCTTATTTTTAACGCATACTGAAAATAGAGAAAGCTCCCTATAATCATTATGACTAAAATAGCTAATAAAACGAGTGCTTTATCAACACCTTGTATTTCTCGTTCACCTAACGCCATTTCATTTAAAACAAGCTGGTATCTGACCATAACAATAAGCAGAAAGACTAATGCTAAAAAGAATCTTTTTCTATAGGACAGCAAAATAGAATATATTTCTCCCGATGACTTTTTTATTAACTTATACCAAACTATCCACATTATCATTCTTGCCAGGCCATATATTCCTATCGCCCATCCAGAATATTCTTCCACATAGACGATTCTCTCAAATTCAGTACCGACGAATTCAATACAAATAAATGAGAAAATAAACTCTAATATTGTAAGAGAAATATAGTAAAATGCGACAACGCCAAGCACCATCCCCACTTTTCTTTTGATAAACTGGCTTACACATATAAATGTTACTAAAACACAAAAAACAACCAGTATCCTTGAAGAAAAAGCAATCATTCTGTTTATTGCTGCCAAAATTCCAAGGCCGAAAACATTGCTCCATTTCGTAATTATATATCTTTTTGTTTTGATGCTTTTACTAAAAAAGATTTCTTCCAGTACAGCATAGGCCATCCACACTTCCCAAATACTAAGGAATAGCAGCGAAATATAATAAACTATGCTACTCATGCAAAGTCCCTCCAATGTTTTGCAATATGCTTCTTTACATTTGACATCTGGACCCTGCTAACTTTAAACGCCTCCTCATTCTCCAAATAAATAATACATTCATCAATTTGATCTATATATTGTATATTGATGGCATGTCCTCGATCAATCGGCACAAATCTGACATCGTCTATTTCTTTCAATATCTGACCAAACGGAATCCTTTCTCTGTATGTACCGCTTTTTGTTACAAATTCGGTATACTTTTTTTCTTTTTCCTTTTGAATGTAAATAATATCTTTATAATAGAGTTTGACTTTTTTGTAACTGTTTCCAAAAACTCTGTAATCCTTCTTCTCTTTTATCTTTTCATCTATTACTCTTTTTACGATTAACGGAAGCCTCTCTCCCATATTGCTTTTTAATATATACTGATATGCTTCAATCAGATAACTTTCCCATGCATATTCTGTATATGATGTCAAATAGATTATTATTGTATCTTTACTATTCCTGAAAATTCTTTTACCAAGTTCAATGCCATTCATTCCCGGCAGATCAATATCTAAAATTACAATATCATAATCTGTCTTTTCTTGTTGGAATTCCTCTGCCGATTCAAATTCTTTACATTTTACATCTTCATATCCCTGTATCACTTTAGAAATAATCTTTTTTGTCATTTTCCGCATATTAGAATCATCTTCTATAACCCCGATCCGTACCATGCGTCTCCTCCTGCTTTAGTAAATAATATCTGTTTTTATTAATATCTCGCAGAATTGCCTCATCCTCATATACGTATAATTCGAATGTTTTCTCCCATAACGTTTCATCGTCGCTTTCTCGTATGATTTTCCCACAGTGATAAAGATATTTTCCTTTTTTGCCAACTTCAACATTATTAATAATATCCTCTACGGCTTCTTTAATTTTCATAGACTGCAGCCTGGGATTCCATTTTCCAAGTAACTGATTAATATTCGATCTTTTCAAAATGACAGGTCTATAAAACCATTTCCTGGCTGGGAATAATTCTTCCTTATCCTGTCCTGACTTTTGCAGCACTTCATCAAATACATCCTCGCCGCTTTCATAGGGATATCCTAACTCCAGATAAGCATAAATATGCCAGATTGCTTTCTGCAGATATTGTATATCACTGGTCAGATCGTACTTTTCTACTAACCAGACTACACTTCGTATTAAAATATCTTTACTATTCTTTTTAACCTTTTCTATTCCGCCTACGCCCAACTTTATGGCTTCCACTTCTACTTCATTATAATGCATATTTCCGCCTCCTTTTTCACATATTACATTCCAGTTTACTATTTGTAAATATATTTCTTATTAGTAAATTTCTTTTTATATACTACCTTGCTAAAATGTAATAGAAAAGGAGCGAATAATCATGACAATCGGAGAACGTATACGATATATACGGGAATCAAAAGGTATTACCCAAAATACTCTTGCAGAATCGGTCCATGTTACCCCCAGTTATATTAGCCGTATTGAACATGGTTCTTCTACCCCGACCCTAGAGCTAATCCAGTCTATCGCAAAAGCCCTGGATACCCCTGTCCAGGATATTCTTTGTGACCTTTTTTCTTATTCAGCCGAAGTCACCATATCCGAAAAAATCAAAATTACCGTAGAACGTTTTTCTCCGGAAAAGCAACAGCTTCTTTTGGATACATTGGAATATCTTGCCAACCGTTTAGAAAAATTATAATATAATTTTTAAAAATACTCATTACTTTGGCCATATTTGATAGTAACTTTGGCCATGAATTTCCTTCTATATAATAAACACATCATTCTTGAAAAACTGACGCAAAAATTTCAAAAAACAACCCCATACCCATAAATTCTTCCATCTCCTACTGACCAGCTGCCCTTTTTCACCATACCCCCACTATTTCCTTCCACGGTGTGTACCGTTCCTCCTTCCACATTTACCACGATTCCTGCATGGTTGATACTCCCATCATTTCCCCAGTCAAAAAAGATGATATCTCCCGACACGGGTACATAATTCCGGTCCATGAACCGTCCCTTCCCACGGAACCATTCCACACCTGCCGAACAATGAGAAAACTTTGGCAAAATCCCGGCGTCAATATAGCCGCACTGATCTGCACACCAGGACACAAAACAGGCACACCAGGGCTGATAACTCTGGAATCCATACCATCTCCAGTATTTTTCGCCGCCTTTTTGCCCTACCTGAGATAATGCTGCCTGCACCAGTTCAGTACTGCCTCCCATGCCTATCATCCTTCCATATGGATAATAGCGGAGTACATGTGCAACATATTCTGGATCTCCATAGCTGCTCCACCCCATTTTCTGCGCCATCATATCCGAAAACTCCCTGGCATTTGCCGGACTATATCCGCCATACTTCTCCTTTGCCCAGGAAATGTAACCGTTCCCAAAATTATACCCCTGTAGGGCAAGCTGGATTCTCCCTAAATCCACCGGGCTTTCCACCTCTGCTTCTCTGATACAGTCTGCCAGGCTTCGGATCCCCACTTCGATAGAATATTCCGGATCCTGAATTCCGCCAGGGGTATTGGCATATCGAGTATTATACGGACTTTCCGATGCCTGCATGGGATCGGTTCCTCTTCCCCCACTCTCCTGCATCATGACAGCTTTGATCAATTCCACATAATCTCCAACTCCATACTTCCCGGCATATACCCGGATCAGCGGATCATACGCTTCCACTTCCGGGCTGACCGGAGTATAAGTATCCTCATTGGTGCCAAACAATGTCGCTGCCGCTCCCAGAAGGATTACTACGGTCGGGATCAGCACCACGATCCATCCTCCTGCCAGAAGCATACGAAGCAAAGCTTTCCCTGCTGCCGCAATCCCTTTTGCTGTTCCTGCTGCTGCTCTGGTTGCATTCCTGCCGCCAGCCATGATTACTGCCACACTGCCCCGTGCGGCATAGGCCGTTCTATGAGCTGACAGCACAGCAGCCTTAGCCGCCTGTGCTGTCCTGGCTGTCTGCACGGCTCCGGCTGTCTGCGCAGCCGCCCGTCTCCTCGGACAGGCCG